>Ga0065711_1027868_pt1 | contig 45360 bp, 29 predicted proteins | sample Hoacrofraction12_FD_59098 | JGI IMG/M metagenome (GOLD analysis project Ga0065711, IMG submission 59098) | Hoatzin crop microbial communities from Cojedes, Venezuela - Epithelial fraction 12 v2 (version 2) | ecosystem: Host-associated > Birds > Digestive system > Esophagus > Crop | place... | reverse complement strand
TTTTTTTTTTTTTTTTTTTTGATCCCTTGCGGCTCCATAGAAGACTAAACATTAGGCCCAAGGTAATTCAGAGGAGGAAGAGAGAGGTAAAAATTCATAAACACTCCTTGAAAAAACTTTGGAAGCAGGAAGAAGACAATCATTTTCAACCCTTAGTATGCCGTGCAGAAGGTCACAAGGGGTTTTAAGGAAAACAGACACAGAGTACCTCCTCCCTGCTTCCTCGATGGCATTGGTTCAGTGGAGCGGGCATCGGCAGTGCCCAAAATGGGGAAGCACTGGGTTGAAAACTGTGCTTTCATACGGAAAAGGGGAAAAGCTGTTTTTCAATGACAGATAATACCACCTTGAATCAAGCCTTTCAGCTAGCTCTCAGATTCAGTCATCCTTGGAAACAGCCATAAGCACAGTTTGTCTAATACCATCCAAATAAGCACAGTGATCAGTGACCTTTGCCAAGTGTTTTCTAAAGGTACCATTACCAAAGTTTCTGACCCTTTATCAATGACATCCACATCTTGCAACAAGCCACAGACACTTTTCATTGTAACATCCATTGCAACCCACATAAAAAAAAAAGCTGTAAAAGAAATCAGTGTCACAAACATCATAAGAAAGGGCTGCAGGCTAAAAATAAGTGGTGGCCTTCCATAAGTCACAAGGAGTGAGTCAGGAGCAGCAATGTGCTTTGCTAACTTTTTGTTTTCTACAGACTTTGAGAAGGAGGGGACTTTTACTGCTATAGTGACTTTGGAAAGTTCTGGACAGGAAGTTTCAGAAGGACAAGCAAGTTCTGATTTTGTTAGAGAGGTATGGAAGTACAAGAGCCCTCTTCCTCCTCTCTTTGGACAGGCCCCTCTTAGCAAGGCCTTCTCTTTAGTAAGGGTATGGAAAAATCTGTCATTCTACAAGTACAGATTTTTTTTCTCCTTTGTGTGTATAACTCCTAGTAGCAAAACCATGAGCTGCAATTGAAGTTTTACACTTGGCACATTAAGATCTGTCCCACAGCACTTCTGAGACCAGGTTATGCCTGACCTCCCAGCCATACTGCAGTGAAGGATCTTCCAGAGTCTGCTGCAAGCAAGTGTATTTTCAAAACCTGGTGCAGAACTAGCTCTTTAAGACATCCGGACTCACCAAAGTTGGTGACAGCTGTCAACATGTTACCAGAATTATTGGGTAGGGACACACATGAAGGCATATCCTCATCTGAGCATTCAAATATAATCCCAAGAACAAATGAGGTTTAAGAACAACCCAAAGAATAGAACAGTCATACAGCTATAGTTCTGACCTTTCATGATTTTGCTTGCTCCCTTCTTTACCACACCACAAATCACACTGAACCGAGTACGATATATTTTTTTACAATACCTGCTTCATTTGTTGCTTGTCCATGGTCTGTGTGGAGCTTAGGAGCTGAATCCCACCCAGAGACCTGAACCTAAGTCTTTTGTTTGCACCTCTAGCTTATCAGAGGAAAACTGCTGCAAAGATCTCTCACCTCAACAATTTCAGGAATCTAGTTATTTAGACCATAGGCATCTCATCTTTCACTTCCCCATAAATTATCTAGCTTGCTTTGTGGTGTGCTAAAAATATTAGAAATCACATTTTTTTTCTCATGTATTTCTCCATTCACACAGGAGCAGAGGACCATCAGCTTGAAGTTCATATTGTCTCTTCAAAGGGCTAGAGAAGTAGAGAAAAACAAGAGATATTCTAAAATTCACTTTCAATTAAACTGTAGGAGAGTTTCCCCAGTTCTACCAGAGAATTATCATTGCTCAGACCCTCTCTAGCCATAAAGAAAACTAATCTTTAGGGCTGCCTACACCAGTCTGCTTTTCAGCTACCACTTGACTTTCACAAGTAGTTTTAACTTAAAAAAAAACACCCCACAGCCAAACAACAACAAAATCAAAAATCCCTAACAAATAAGAAATGTTCTGATAGCTTGCTTTCTGCTACTTGTAGCCTAGCCTACAATCCCTCATATACCTCATCACCCTTGCACCCAGAATAATGTGCTTGTGGGCCAGCAGCTGCTTTTATGGTGTGTCTTGATATTACTGATTGAGCCTTCAAACTCCACCTGGTTTGGGACTCAAAAACCTAGGGCTGCAGCAGACCTGAGCAGGGATTTAACTCCTTGTCTGCTGGAGCTGCTGCTGGTCTTCTTTCTCTTGAAATAGCCATCCCCACTGTAATTTTTTTTTTCTTTATTATGCTCACAAGTGTCTCCTAATGAGGGGGAAACCAGAGCAACAAATTATTTTTAGAAAGTATCTTTTTAAAAGCCGTGTGTCTGTGGAACAGACGACATCTATCAGACTATCTGATGAACTTAGTGAAATGAATGTAAATAAAGTTTAGCCCAGGGCACTGGACTGGAAATCCAGAGCATTTTTCTTGGTTTTGGCCTGATAAATGAAGTTGTGCACATTGCTGTCAGCTCTGTGCCTTGGTTTTTCCATATATAAAATAGTAATGAGCTATTAAACTCACTTACAAGGTGCTTTGAAAGCATTAGTGAAGAAACACATCATGTAAAAAGCCTGGTATTATTGAAGCAAAGGGAATTTTTCGAATTGCGAGGCCTGTGTTTAAAGGCTAGTAAAGAATTAAAAGATGCTGAAATTCCTTCCATTTGTGTGTGTCTCATTTGCTAGAAGATGAAAGAAGGAGACAAAGGAGTAATCAGGCATATACTGTAGGTTGGGCTGTGGAAGTGGTGGGGGCCAGGTGCCTGCATTTCTTTTCCAATTGTGTGAGGAATATGAGCAAACTTTGATGTGTATCAGGTTTTCTAAGCAAAGGAAAATGCAGTGAATTTCTTACAGCTGACATGATCTCCCATCAACCATGTGCTCTACTGCATTCCAAGCCCGAATTCCCCCAGTATTTATTCACCTAAAAATACACATAGCTGCCTAACGGTGTTCTCAAAAGTGCAAATGAAGTGCTTACTTCCCACTGAAATCACCCTTCTTTTTAGATGCTGTACAAAATCCTACCTGCCTTCACCTGGAAGCACCTAAAACAGCTTAGAAAATGAGGCATTAGGCGAGTCAGGAGTCTAAATTCCATAAAATCATCAAGGGTGTAGGGACCATATTCAGACTGCCTAAAGTGATGGTCAAAGATGGATTGAAGTGCCTGCTCTGGGTTCTTAGCTTGAAGCGGGAGTGGAGCAGGGGCTAATCCCAGACCTCTTACTTTAAGGTCCTCACTTTATGGCCATGACTGCTGCTGTCTGTTTGCCGCATATCCAGGGGTCTCACAACTCTGAACAGCTTGGGGTTGTCTCATGAATCACTGTCATGCTTAGGAGCAGCAGGCTAGGTTTGCAGCAGGTTGGGTTTCCAGCAGACAAACCAGCTTTCACCTAACATGCAGTCTAAGCTTGGAATACCTATGAACAAGGGGTATGTGCTTTGTATACCTGTGCACATTTCTTGGGACAGAAGAGCCACCCAAATAGGAAGAAATAGTGCTGTGGGAAAGTATCCTGCTCCAGCTCTGCGCGGAAATGTTCCTGTGGAGGTTCACTGAATCTCTGTTGTCACTTAGGCACTTGTGAAGGCATTATGCCGGATGGGTGCAGGATGCACTTGGACTGGGTGACTTTTCCTTAGTTGCCTTTTCACAGACAGACTTGTCCTTTCCACCCCTCTGCCCCCCTCCCCCTGCCTTTCATTTCCCTCCACCAGTCCTCCTGATTGCTTTGTGGAATTTAGACTCTTACTAGAAAGAAATAGCTGTTTTTTTCTAATTTCCAGTGCTGTATGCAACTGAAATCAGTGTCCATTCAGAGCATGTTTATGAAGAATTTTGGTTTCATTTGCAGCTTGTGTAAGCATGCATCAGCCTTGCAAAAGAGAAAAGATTGCTTATTGTTCTACATGCATAGAGCAAGACTGCAAGACAACTTCATCCTGTGCATGTACAAAAATATATGGGCCCAATTAATTTTCTTTCATTCTGTATTATTATATAGTGCTTGTGTTATGCTCGTTCTGAAAATAAAGTAAGCAGTTTCCAGACCCCTTCCAGAAGATTTAATCTCTGTTCCAGTCTGTTTGCGGTGTTTGTTTATTTTTGACAGTTTTCTCTGGTGGGACAATGAAAATACACTTGGCAGTTTCAAGTTTAATTTATAAATCATGATAGAACTTTCCTATGCAATCTAACAGGAAATGGTAATTTTCCTGTATGGCTTGGGATCACCCTGTAGAAGATGCTAATGCACAGTTGCTCTGCTGTGATAGATTTCATCTATTGGATGACTGAAGCAACTGGTATAAATAAAGGTCTATAGCTTTGATGTAGCTACTGAATCAATGCACAGGAAGATTTATGCCAATTTTTTGGATTCCTGTTGGAAAGCTAGAACTGCAAATGACCAACCTAATCACAGCAGTGTCCTATCCTCTCTTTCTGTGGGGTAAAAAATTAAGATAGCAAATGACATGCGTGTGCCAGTTGGTTCTTCACAGAAAGCATAGGTAAGCAGTGGGCTTCTTTCTGGGATTTAATAATGGATGCTTAAAGTTTATACAAGCTGAGAAATCAATGAGATCCTGCAAATGAGGAGCATATTCTGAGGAAATGCCTTTATGTAATTAGGTTGTTGTTATAATCCCCCCTTGAGACCTGCTATTGGCTATTTTCAGTGACAATATAGCCTTTGATCTGACTTGGTATGGATGTTCTTACGAAGAAGGAAAACTTCCTAGAAGAAATTCTGAAAAACTTGTGGAAGGAGCTTCAAGCTTTTGTGAGTTCAATACAGCAGAGCCCAGTGGGAGAGAATATGGCATCTTGCTAATTAATGGGTTGAATTGTCAGGCAACTTTAAGCTCTCAATGGGCTAGTCAACTCCATTAATCAGCTCAACCCTGCATGGGTCTCCTCTAATACTGCTGTTAGTGCCACACTGTAGTAATAATCAAAATTCCAATTAAATGACACTTTGCAAGTCAGTCTTTCCCATGTGCAAATGAAAACTGAAGTCACAGTGGTTATTGTCTCTCTTTTATAGGATTTTGTGGTTACTGTTCTTTAACACCTGTTTTGAAGTGGAGTTTATTTGCTCAGAATCTCATTATAATCCACAACATGCAGCAAACACAACCTTGCAGTTGTCCTGTTGTTTAATTTTCATTTTTTTACAATTAAAAAGACACCATTTCAATGAGCATCCAGGACTCTCTGAATATCCATGGATTTAATCTCCAGGTGTTGTCAGAGTCTTTTTTTTTTTATTACAGGGCCGCCATTTTTGTGCTTTTTGATTCACTTGAAACCTGAAAGTCAAAATGACGCTCACTTAAAAATAGCATAGTCAGCTTGGTTTGTAAACTGTGCAATCTGCTTCCATGAGGCAGGAAAAACAAAGAGGAAGAGAGCAGAGAAGGGCTGCTTTCACAAAAATAAAACAAAAAAAGGAAGAAAAGATGGGCTAGGTTCATTTCCAGACTGCATGCAGATTTGATTAGAAGTCATCAGCTGAAACTTGCCCAGTGCTTACGTGTCCAGAGCACAGCTTAAATTTTTTATTTATTTGCTGTAGGGGTGAGATTTTGCTGGGAATATCTTAATCAAAGCCCTCTGCCTAACACATCCTTCAGGAGAAGTTCGTCAGTAGCTGAAGTCGAAGTCTTTCAAATAATCTTTGAATCCATGAGGACATCTGTTAGCAGCCTTGTGCTGCCCTGTGTCACCCCAAAATGTTTCTAACAGGACTCCTTTGACTGGTTCACAGATCAGTATCCTGGCACAGAAGGCGGCAAGATGCTCACGTCTTAGACTACTCCTCTCAGGATCTTTCCTCTAATACTCAGAGTAGCTGCTGTATATTAAAGTTCTATCTTAATCATGAGTGCTGGCTCAGACTACTCAGTAACTAAAGTTTATGATGTTGGATATCAGAAATATAGTAATTGTCCATTACTGAGATTAAAAATTATAGTCACTGACTTTTTTAAAAAGCTCTTTATGCTCTTTCATTGGCTGTGATTTGTTATGTGCATTCCTTAGCTGCGAGCTGCCTGGGACTGAAAATGTAGTTTACTATTTGTGTCCAAAGAGTTCTTCAACAAGCAATTTTTGTACCACAGGGAAGATGGGGTCTGCTTCCGTGAAATCTCCCACAAAAATCCCTGCAGGGAAACACCTTTACACCCTGTGAGAGTCTGGTTCAACCTGCAGCTTGCTATCCTTAGTTAGTCTCTCTCATCGTCTTTTCCCTAGAGTGTGAGAATAGCTTTTCAGGAAGCAAACATGACTTGAAAATATGGATACCTTCTTCTGTCCTGGCAAATCACCTAGTAAACCAAGTCTTAATCTCATCCCTGCTTCTTCTACTTTCACAGTACCAGTCTCCTCCTCGCTGTGAGCTTCTGTAAGTCATTGCTGTTGCTACCACTGTGCTGGCTCTTCTATCAGCAGGGTCCCACAACTGTAGTGCAGACCCCACAGTTAGTAAGGCTGCCAAGCTGGATCACCTTGCCAAAACAAGGGCCTCAGCAAAACCCATTGGTATCAGTGGAAAGACGGACTTGCTGGGTTGCATAACCTTTGGGGAACACAAAAATTCTGTTGCTATTGAGCTCTTCAAATAGCTTCACTCATTTCAAGGTGAAAAGAAGTAAGATGGTGGAGTCTGATGAACTGCCTAATACTGCCCCGAATTAATTTGTGTTTGAGCTAGAACACATCTTTTAAGAAGACATCAGTTTTCGTTTAGAAATAGAATCCTACCAGCCTACAACATGTAGGAGTCAAAGGAGAATACTAGCTCCAAAGCGGAAGGAGAACTATGGAGTGGAATAAAAAAGTTCACATACAATGTATCAGATCTTCAGCTAATGTAAAACAACTCAGAATCTCTAAAGCCAAAAGAGCTGTACTGATATGCGCCATTGTAGAAATCTGAGTCCAGACTTCTTTGTTTTCAAGGAAAGCTTTGCACTTCATTGTAATGCTCCTGTTGAAAGAACAGGTTGGAGGTTACATTTGTGGAGCTATGATGAAGTGTGCTGTACTTTGTACCTGATAAGAATAATGTGTTTATTTATTAGGTGGGTAGAAGAGAAGATTTATATCCTTAATGATGCATTTCCCATGCTTTTATGTATTTGGTGTTTTGCAAATGACAACTTTGTAACTAATGCAACTTGGCTTAATCACAGCCCATTTTCTTCAAAACCAGTGGGGACATGAATTTTCAAGGGGATTTGCCTGCATGGAAAACCTTAAGGGATAAAAATGAACTGCTGTATAGCTAAAAGGACAAAGAAATGGTAGAAAAAAAGAATTGGAAGAATGCTAGATGTCAAGTCAACTGCTGCTTTTGCCATACAGAGACCAACTCCCCTCAATGATTTTGAAGGAGTAAGGATTATTAATGCAGTTAATGCAATTTTTTTTTGCATTTAAAAATCCAGTTATTGATTCAAAGATATTAGACTTGGTACAATTTACTAATTTGGGTTAAATATGTTTTTTCTATGGAACTCATGGTATGCCAGATACATTCAAAACGTGAATGGACAATGCAGAATCACTGAACAAACTAGCTGGTTGGGTATAATTAGCAAGTGAACCGCATTAACACAGGCTTCAGCACAGGCAACCTAGCAATACCGAGGATCCAGATTAATGTCTAGCGGCTGAAACACATGCTGCTTTTATTGCTCAGATACCCAAAGGAGCTACATACAAGTGAGCCTAACTGTCTCCACAGCCCTCACGCAGAGTTCTGAATCTCAGAGGACACAGCCTCCTGAAGTAGCAGACGGTCCAAGGATGCAAAGGAAAGATATGCAAGGACACATAAGAGAAATCTGAGTTATGCTCAAGTAAACTTGGTTCACTGTAAATGTCGCTGCAGATGAAGCTCTTCAAGAGGGGTGCAAAAGCAGACAGGACCTGCTGGATGAGCTCTCTGCGGGCAGGATACATCATCTGAAGAAACCTACTGTGATGATTTCAAGTGATATTTGTTTCAGATCAGTTGACAAGACAGAGAGGTCATGTGGGTTTCTTTCAGAGGAGGAAGTGTTTTCACTTCACACAACCCACTTGGAGCACGGATTTCATCCATAAACCCACAGACAGCATGTGCAAGTGTTAATTCTTTTGTTCTTTTTCCCTCTTCTGGCAGGAACAGTTAGAAGGCATTTTTCTTGACATTACTCTTTGCCAAGAATAACAAAGTCTTAGGGAAAATGCTCTATATCATTTCGGACATTGAAATACAGCAACAAGGCTTGATAGACAGAAAAACAGCAACTGTTACATGATTAAATTATTACAATCAATCATGTGAAGGGATCTGAGAGTGCTGGCTAGCTCTTATCTGAGGCATGTCGATACAGATCTGTTTGAGCTGTTTTTTTATTAACGTGAAGGTCCTCCTTCCCACTCCTGGCAGTGTCAAGTGACAGAGCATAGGCAGCATAGGGGGGGCGGTCTGCGCAGACTTTGGGGGTCTGTCCCTCTACTAGAGGTGATCTGGTGCTCCTGGTTAGTGGGGCTCATAAATTTTCTGCCGCAGTTTCCGTAAAACCCTCCTGGTTTCAGTTGTGATTGTGTTCCTGAAATTCACTTGTCATGCTAGGTTTTCCACGCTTTGTCTCTGACCAAAGATAAATCTTTATCTGATGTCTAAAATGTATTACAGAATTCTCAAATCTACACTTCATTTAATCAACATTAAAGATGTATTTGGTTACTTTAATTAAAAAATGTAGTTACGCAGCACTCAGGCATTTAGCTAGAGCACTTTACTTCATCATGCTGGAGTGATTACTCAGAGTTTTCATCCAAGGTGTCTAGGATAGGTATTGTATTATTCATATTACAGCTAATCACCTTCTGGCAAGTATATAACCTCACATTTGCTAGCAATGTGATGCTAACACTCACTCCACAAGAAGTTCCTACTAGACACTCTGCTTGTGACTACAAAATTCTCAGGGGTCGCAAGGGAAAATAAGGGAATGAGGTTCTGTCTAGACTGTTGTGTAGGCAGACACTGACATTTGCGCATACACTAAACTAGGAAGATGCAAGCCAGCTCGGATTCACAAACTGCACATGTGTTACCAGGGCCCCAGACCCGAGGTGATACTGCAGGCCTGTTGCAAAGATGTATTAGTTGGAGGGCAGCAGCCTGCTAATCTGTTGTCGTTATCAGCAATTTAATCCTACATCACCTCTGAGTGATGAGGTTGCTCTTATCCCTCGAAGATGAATGCTGTTGTGTCTGGAGCAGGCTGGGTTCGGTAGGTAAAACATGCAGCTCTTACAGCTGGGCTGTGGGCTTGCAAAGTTTCTCACTGAGCACAAGTGAAAGAAGGAATGAAAAATATCAGGGAGTTGATGTCACCTATCCAGGAATCCTCTCTGACCCAGAGGGAATAACTGAAATCCTGGGACCTCCCCCCCCCATCAGACTTACGGCTGGTTGGCAGCCAGGTACTGCTGCCAAAGAATGAAAAATCCATGTGAGGCATGGAGAGGAAAAGTTAATGTAATATTAAAACTAGAAATATCCATTCTGTCAAATGAAATGCCCTGCTGTTTGATCCCATTTACTGGAGTAGAGCTTTATATCAAGGCATCTTGGGTTTTAAATTACGTGTCAGTTATAATTTTGCACTGTGGACATGAAATGTGAGACTGTCATTTAAGGGAAGGAAAGAGCAGCTCAGCTCAAAGTGGCTGACTAATAGTGAGCTAACTTGCATAATAGTTCCAAATCTGGCAGCTGGCCACAGCTGTGAATGGGGGTTTGGAAAGTGGCCACGGACACTGACAGCAAAGCCCAGTGCTAACTTGGGTATCTCCATCTCCCTTGGAAGGCATCCATGCTTTGCAGAGGATTCTGCCAGGAGGACCCAGAAAGCAGAGCACCTCTGCACTTCCTTCCGGATCGCATGACGATGCCTGCAGTGAACTGATTTCAGGGAGGAGCCGCAGTATTTGGGCAGGAAAGGACTTCTGTGCTTCTCATGCAGATAGACGAACAGGAATCAAGTAACCACACCTCGCTGTGGGTTTTCTGAGTTACTTCAAAGGTCGTCAGCCTGTGACCGTCATAGTACAAAACCGCCTTTGCTTTCCTTTCTTGTGGAACAACACTTCTGAATACATATTCAGACTTACTTCAAGGGGTTTTTTCCCTCTTACAAGCCATTTTTCTACCTTATTTTATTATCAAGTCCTATTGTAGCCTTGCTAACAGTGTGCCTGTTGAGATGTGAAAGCAGCATTACAGTCTGTGTTTCGATTGTTCTACTGTCTGTCTCTCTTTGCCCGAATTTTCATGCTAGAAGAAATTTTAAGGATGATTATCTACCTTACTGATGTGATGGGAAGATTCAATCATTCTGTTCTTTAAATTAAAAGCCTTGAATACGTAGAATAGAAGGCATTTGGCATGGGCAATTTTTAATTTCATTTTCTCTTATTGGTTATCATCCGTACCACATTTATGCCTAGAGGTCTCAATGCAGATCTGCGCTTCATAGCTGTGTGCTGTGTGCATCCAGGGAAAGGGATTAATCTCAGATGATTTTAGCCATCTGAAAATGAAGCACCTATGCTGAGCTGGTTGAAAGGGTTTTGCTCTACAGTGTAAAAGATGACAGCGAGCCAGCCCATTCTAGGATACATATTTCAGAAAGGTGGGGTGAGTCTTCTTCTGGGAATGCCTCTGTCGATTAGCTGTAGCAACCTAAACAAGAAGTTTGCTTTAGGTACCACGGTCTCGGAATGCTCAGATGGGAATCATCCCTTGTATGTGACCTTTTTCACCTCAGAAGGAGACAGCCCTTAGCTCAAATGAATTCTAATTTCTGTTGCAAACAATGGGCCCAGAGGAAAAACAGTCCCAAGTGATGAAATGAGTTGCATGTTTCAAAGTAGAGAAGGAAGCAGAACTCAGACCTCTTGTCCCCTTAGCCCAGTGTTGAGTCCCCAAGGACTTTAACAAGTATGCAAGCTGTAGTTTCAAACAATAGCGAAAAGCTGGTCTACCTAGGTTGAGGTTGGGTCCCAAAGGCCACTATTTGTAAAGGTTTCTGCACAATCATGTCTTACTTTCCCCATGAAGGATGCAGAACTTGAGGAAGCCTTGCAGATCTTTGCTAAGATCGTTGGTTCTCTCCCTACTGGAAGCTCTTCAAAAAATTACTTTTTGGCTTGTTGCTCTCCATGTGATTGTCCAAATGAAACCTCTGATTTTTGCCGCAGCCTGATATCTGCACCAGCTACTTCATCCTCAAGAGCCTGTCCTTGACAGCTTTTTAATCAGATGAATGGTCAATTACAGAGTTGGATTGAGTGAGTTAAGCACAATGGATCATTTTTTTCATTTTTACTCTCTCTTTCTATTTACAGATTGTCTGGAAAGAGACGCGGATTTCCTCAAATGTATTTGTTATTTGAAATGATTCATGCATTTTACTAGCAAATAATTCTTAGCCTGTAGATTTTTCACCAACAATTTGTTGAGGATATTTGGAATGCATGCAATGTTGGTTAGATACATAATTCACTTCATTATTGTTACTGTGCCCTGATTGTATAATTTATATAACAAAATACAGGGCAAATTATGAATTTTACAATTGCTTGCACAATGAGAAATTTACTCTCAGTGAATATTTGCAGATTCAGTCTCAACATTCATTTTTCATGAGCATTCATTCTGGCAAAGCTACTCTGCTGCTTTGCTAAAATATTTCTGGAAAGCAAACACCAAAAGGATCTTAAACACTTACAAAAGCGGAGGAGGGGGGAGGGGGCAGAGAACAAACAGGCATTCAGTGGAAAGCGCTTGCTGGATTCATCCAGGACTGCTGCTGTGTTGTTTTGCCCAGTTCTTCATCTCATTACTTGTAGGAAGATTGAAAGTGGCCATCAGTGGATACGGAAGAGGGTGAGAAAAACTGAATGTCAGTGTGAGCCCGTCACTTGCTCAGTGATTCGGGGCTCCAAGTCATGCACAGGACAGCTGAAACGGACTGCACCCAGCTACTGTCTCTGCCCTTCTGAAAGGTCTCCCCTCCACACTAACCTTCGTTTTTGATTAATTTACCTGACATACAAATTCACCCTTTTTTTTTTTTTTTCATTAATTTCTCCCTTGTACTCTGCAGTAGGGACAACGGAGCCCAGGATACCACAGGCACTCCACAGCTGCCTTTGGGCTCCCCGAAGGTACAGGTGACACTTCTTTGCATACACAGACCCAATGTTCAGGACGGCTTCAAGCAAGAAAGAGAGAGACATCTGGCTCCCCGCCGTTGCTGAGAGAACTTCTAAGCACAAAGGGACAGCCAGCAAACCAGACTCATGCCATGCCATGCTGCCAAGTGTAGTGCAGCACTGACAGGTTTGGAGCAATCCCCTGAGAAAATGGAGGTTGCTGGCTTGGGATTTGTTTTTTTAATTCCCTCACAGTTGAGCTCTACTGAGTCACTCAAGTGAAGTATGGCAAAGCTTGAAAGCCCTGAAGACATTATTTATTTAGTTTTACAAATCCTGCAATAAGTCAGTTTAGTTGTTTTGAGATTGTTTTATAATCTTGGAGAATTTTTGCTATTTTTTCCACTCCTTTTAGCCAGAGGGTGCTTTGGTTCTAAGCCTCAGAGTAGCCTAGGTAACATGGTGGCCAAAAATCATGGCATTCACTTGAAATGCAAAGTTCTCCCACATGCTGCTGGTCTCCTGCTTACCCATGGAGAGGCAGAGTGGAAAGGCTGGGAGAGCTATTGTATTGATCCACCAGTAAACTAGTGCCAAGATTTTCAATCAAACTTTGCCATTTTTCTATGTGTACCCATGTATGTCCATGAAAAGCACTAGCTCAATACTGGACTACCAGAAAAAAGCAGCCCATATCCTCCATTTATAGTTCAACCCCGGTGTTGCTAATTCTGAGCACAATTTTACAAGCAATGCTTAGGAAACCCAGTCTTGCCCTGTTGCTTCCTCCAGCTCCGGAGGGTTTATTCCTTCTGCATTCTTTCCTTCTGCAAAGCTGATGATATGAATACAATCAATTTCTGTTTTAAGAAATGAAGCCTTATTTGACCTTATCTTCACAGAGTGCAGATGTTCTGGGCTAAATTCTGCCTGAGTGTAACAGTACTGAAATTGGGGGAATTGCGTCAACATTGCAGTTGACCATATTTGTCCATCTGGACAACTGAAACATATATTTTGTGCCTTTATGGGCTTGCCACCACACACAAGGCTTCATAGTTACATTGCATATGCCCTTGCATGAGTGATACTCCCTCTGTGCCAGAATGCATGGCACGGAACACGCCTTCAGTGACGAGGCGGCTGGTGCAGAAACTGATTGCTACCTCCTTAATGGAGGTATATGAACATCTCTGCTGCGGACATGGAAGTGAAAGAGGACAAAATCTCTTTTGCCAACCTGCATGGAGCAGCAGCAGCCTCCCCATGCTGTGGCTGCTTTCTCTGTACACGCCCGGCTGCAGACTTTAATTAACTTCCCTGACTGAACAGAGCCGTTGCTAATGAAGCAGCTAATTCTGAGAGCAGGGGGCATGTTCCATCATTTAGTGCATTCATGTGATTCCAGCATCCCATAATAACCTGTTTTCCTCATCAGTTAGTTCCTTTTCTGTTTTTTATATTTATAACTCTAGCTGTCTCCTTTCCCACATGGGTGTCTGTGTTCTGGCTTCAATTACATTTCTGCAAAAATCTATCTGTGCTGGATACAAAGCTCCAGTTCAAGATTTACCAATATCTAATCTCAGGAGAAAAATGCCGTGTGAAGTAGAAAACCCCAAACTGGATTTATGTGCTCACTTGGAATTAACAAAAGCCTCTGAATGAGATTTCTCTCCTTCTCAGAATGGATTCTGTCTGTAACTACTCTGATGAAAACAAAATAAACTATTTTTTTTTCTTGTTGTTGTTCGCCGTTTGCTATTGTCAAGACACCACTATTTTCACCAGGGAGCAAAGGTGGTGCGTTCGACTGGAGGTTTAATATCTGATACAGCCTCTGGCTGGGTCTCCAAATAGACATAAACCTCACCAATGTGGCATCCTGATTTTTTTTTTTCCATTGCTTTGTGGTTTTTTTAACTGCATCTTATCCTCAAGCCAGCTTGTCCTAGAAACTTCAGATGAAGTTTAGTTTAAAGGTCTTGGAGTCAATTTTGAGGGAAGGAAAAGCTCAGAGGGAATGTACTTCTTGGAAAATCAAAAACTTTGAAATGACACAAAATCCAGAAGATATTGAAACAGTGAGCAAGGGCTGAAAGAAGCCTGCAATTCCAACTGAAAAGACATGGTTAAGCTGTTGTCTTTCACTTAGAGAGGAGCAAACTTCCTCCTAGGCAATCCCACCATATCCATTTCTGTTTATTGCACTCTGTCAGACATTGCCTCACTCAGGCAGCTCTGAGCTCTGTCATTTACTCACTGTAAATGACAATGTGGGAACATCCAGTGCAACCTCCAGTTTTTGGGAGCTTGGGCAAAAAGGAGGACCTCACCACTCAGTCTGCTTGAGTGTCAGAGACAAAAGAGACATCAGGGACCAAGTTAGGAGAACTGATTCTGTATCACAGCACCCACCAGCAGGCATTAGGTAGCCTCTTGGAAGCCACACAACTATGAAACCTCTTGTGGGAACTTTACGGTCTATGGTCTGGAGAAAAACTTCTACCTACCCTTCACCTTTCCTTATCGCTGCACTCCCTTCCAGCCAGGGAAGAGGGCAAGGGGAAGAAAGCTGCTCCTGAGTTGGAGGAATAGAAAATGTTTGGGCCAGCAAGGGAGGGGACTGAGAAAAGCTGTAGCTGGTTTTTGGGAACAAGCTGATCCCAAGGCAAGGAAAGAAGGGAAATCTGAGTTGGAGGAGGTCCACAGGCAGCAGGAAGGGAGGCAGTAATAGAGCTAGCTATTTGCTCAATTAATTATCATTCGTTTAATTTGTAATTTAGAAATGAAATGATTTTTCGTGATTCATTCAGAGGAAATTTCCCGAGGTGCCAAGTGCAGTTTGCTAAAATGAAAGATGATATCCTGCGATTAGGAAGATGATTATTGCACTCTGGGCTGAAGGGGGTTGTTATGGCAAGGCACAGCTTAGCAGTACATCTCTCCAGTTCTCAACCCTACCTACTTGGCCTGCAATGTTAGACATGCTGCTGAAGGGCGGCTAGCGGGGGTTGCTCCCCCAACATTCGACGGGTTGTGTGAGACCAACATCTCCATGCTTTCTCGAACAATGTCCTGACTCTCTTTGTCTGATACCTGAAGCTGAAGACACTGCATGAGAGGGCAGGAAAGACAGGAAAAGTGGGAAGTGTAAAAAGTTCGAGAAAAGTGAGGAGGGGGCAAATAGAAGGTGAAGTAGCTAAGGCTGTGGCAGGGAAGAGCTCCTCTGTGCCAGAGGAAGAGGAGGGGGCAAGTGCCATGTGCATCACAGCTACCAGGAAGAGATGAAGGCTTTTTTGTATATCAGGGAATTGACAGCTTTTTGCAAACTTGAATCATCCTTCAGATAGAGGATCAACAGAGGCAAAAGACAATGAAGTTGAAAAATATGGTTTGAGGAATGTCTTTTATATGTTGCAATTTAGGGCTCAAACCCACTATTCTTGTTGTTGTTTTGTTGCTGTGGTTATTACCAAGAAAGAAGGAAGATCCAGCTCAGGAGATTTTAATGACCTTTTAGCAAGAATTGAGGGAGACCTGAGAAGAAAAAGAATCTACACAACAGCTAAAAAAGCCAGTTCCTGATACTGGTCTTGGTTTAAAGCTTAGTGATGCTAAAGAAATAAAAATAGAAGTGCCAACAATGAAGTGAAAACAAACATGAAATGCAGTGTCATCTTATTATCCATTAGCAAAACTCTAATTTTTCACTTTTAACTGTATATTGACTGTATTGATTCCAGCCTTCTTTAAAGTAGTACTCTGTTCAAAGACACTTATGTACTTTACCAATTTCTCATTAGAGGAACAACATACTGAAAGCAAATATTGCCTCTGGTGTATCGAAGTTAAAACGCATACTGCAAGCTTGCTGTTTTGCCCTGCACATTTTAATGGAGAGGGAGAAGTACTGCTGCTAAGCCAGAAACAGGAGGTATTTTTAGCTGCTCAATATTAATAAACCAGTGAGTTCCCTATCTTTCATGAAAGCATGGAGAATATAGAAATATCAGGCTGTATTAAAAAGGAGATATATATTAAAAACAGTTGTAGGGATAGAAAAGACTAACAGATCATACACCATTTGAGCTTCAGTTTTGTCTCACTTGTGGACCAGGGATGTTTGTGAGCTGGGTCGCACGGAGTTCTCTAGCGACAGTAATATACTGCAAGTGCATATAGGATCCGGAAGGATTTCAAAATCATTCCTGATTAGAAAATAGCAAGATTGTGATTATTATGAAGGAGATAGGCTACTCAGTAACTTCCAGAAACGGACTGACATCCTTAGGCACAATTCTGAGTGCCCATTTTCTACCTGGGATAAAGAATCATTTGGTGACAATAGTCCTGTCTTCTGTGTATCAGAGCACCATTTGGACCTGGGCAGAACAATTTTCTACTCCATTTTAAGTGAATTTAGCACAGTACCAGAAACTACACAGGAGAAAGGCTCAGACAAGCTGAACCCATTATTATTTACTATTTACATCATTACACTTCAAAGCTGTGGTAAATTGAGAGATCAGGGTTTCACCTGGGTGGCACTGGACAAACACAGACAAAAAAGCAGTATGTCTTTTTCCTTTTTCTTTTTTTTTTTTCCCTCTTAGTGCTCCTTCTTGTGAAATACACGGGGTAATAACCGAAAGTCCTTTCTCTAACCTCTCTGAAGTCGGGATTTTTTGATCTTACAGAAGGCCAGTAGTGCTTGGAAACCTGAAGCTCTGGATTTCACCGAATGAATTGATGTGAAAGTGCCAGTGCATGCATCACTCACAAGATGGACAAAATAGTGTAAGGTTTGTGAGAGGATGTGTATTTACCTGGGCCAGTGATTTGCTGGAGAGCAACTTTTTACAAAGGCATGTAGTGATAGGACAAGGGGTAATGGCTTTAAGCTAAAAGAGGGTAGGTTTAGGTTACATATAAGAAATAAACTCTTTACCACGATGGTGGTGAGGCACTGGCACAGGTTGCCCAGAGAAGCTGTGGATGCCCCCTCCCTGGCAGTGTTCAAGGCCAGGCTGGATGGGGCTTTGAGCAACCTGGTCTGGTGGAAGTTGTCCCTGCCCATGGTAGGGGGCTTGGAACGAGATGATCTGTAATGTCCTTTCCAACCCAAACCATTCTGTAATTTTATGATTTCTGGCTGAAAGATATGGGCACCAGAGCTACGGCCACCCACTTGGAGCTACAGCTTCTTGTTTTACCAGTGCTGATGCTTTTAATTCCCAAATATTTTCTCAATAGTTCCCCACACTAAAGGAGGACGTAAATTGCTCTTCAGGGTAACTATAGATGACATAGAAAGAAACTTCTCAGAGAACCAATGCACACTTCACACGATGTAGGTATGTCTCAGAAGAACAAAATAAGAGCTGGGCTGGGTCTGAGTAATGCTGAGCCTGGCTGAGCCTTCTTTTTCTGATGTGCCCAAGAGCAGATGCACAGGATAAAAAAACAGAGCCAGCGCACTGTGGTGCCCATGTATATCAATTAATGTGTTATGATTTGCTAAGGCAGAAGTTGCACCCACATCATCGTCTTAAATAGCCATTAGAGCACCTGCATTATGCAGAGAAAGCACAGACTTATCATTATCCAAATTCCACCTCATCCACTACACAAAATTTCCACTCTGGTTGTACTTGCTGCCTCTGAAAACTTTTCTTAACACCCGAGATAAATGGGGGACAGTAAAGCTCAGCTTTTATAGCACTTTTCATGCAAAATGGACTCTTAAGCACTTTACTGAGTTAAATCACACAGTTATGGAATTAAATAATATAAATTTAATTTTTTTCAGCTTTAATGTATTACTCCTTGTTTTATTGCTACTGTCCAATTTGAATAATTCTTTCCCTTCTCTTCTAGTGCTATTATTTAATATTATATAACAGTGCTGGTCAGAGGTCTCAATGAGACTGATCTAGGAGTTGTACAGACTGAGTAGTCACACATTATGCTACTCAAGAGCAGATGCTGCAGAGACAAATTCTGCTTTTACTGAGGTCAGTGGCAAAACTTTAATTGGTTTCACAGAAGTCCTTAGAGAGATCTCATCCAAGTATGCATACCTGCTGATCCTGTCATCCCTAGACTGACTCCAGGTGGGATGCTTGTGGTTTTAAAGAGCCCAAGATGATTTTGTGGATGTTGCACGTGGAGTTGTAGCAGTTCTTGGCTGGTGCTCAAGGCATAATCATGGCAGCTAGGTCTTTGGTGTGCACCATAGCAACAAACCGAGGTCTGGTGAAAACCTGGCCGAAGAGATAGAGATGAGCTTTTTGAAAGTCTGGTCAGGATGATGTGTGCAAAAGACTTAAAAATTGAGGTCTCAGTGGCTGCAGACCCCTGGCAGAAAGCTATCAGGAGGCAAATTATGAGCATTGAAATGCTCAACCTCTATGTAGCCAAGCTGCCAGAGGCACAGACAAATGTGAAGAACTGCTTGCTAGGGGACTGGGCACCAGTATGTGGTGGAGAGGAGAGACTAGCTCTGGTTCAGACATGAGACTTGCTGAGGCTACAAGGTTCACATGTACAAGCCTCAGTGCTTGAATCAAGCCCATGCTTTAATTCCATGACTATTTCTGGAGTGATAACTTTTGGCTCCCTGCAGTTTGCTAGCAGGGCTACAGACTTCTGAGAAATTGCGCCAAGTATACTGACCTTTCTATTTTGAGCCAGCTTTCACCAGTCCCTTAGAAACAGTAGTGAGCCCCAGGGGACCACAGCCCGCAGGCTGCAAACTGCTGTCCTAGATTCTCCTCCGGATGTTCTGAAGCACCAGCTTCCCCAGGGAAACAGAAAACCTAACCTTAGCATAACCTTTCTGGGGACGCAGACCCAGACAGAAAAGAAACCTTTTGGATGACTCCAGTGAAGTAATCCTTCGTAGGCAGTTGTCTGCAGCCAAGAGACAGTATACTGAGCACCAGCCACTTCCTTACAGTAGAAGCTACTCTTTATTTGTTTCATCTTATCACATGCTGGAGAACAGCCAAGTCCCATGCCCAGTGACCTTTCACAGACCTTATCTACCTCTTCTTCCTCATGCCCTTCACCAAAAATCTGGCCAGAACTTTTTCAGCAGCTTTTTTTTTTTTTTTGTCAGTCAGATAGAATAAAAGATTGTCAGGAGACTGTAATGATTTTCTAACACAGTCTGGGGGAAAACAGTTTTCCTGTCAAATTCCTTTTCTCCTGGCCACCCGTCTGTGAAATGCTAGAGAACCAAGCATCTGCTAGCTCTGGGAATTTCTAAGGGAAAGTGCTCAGACCAAGCAGAGCTCTCCAGAGCAGGCACCTCAAAACCCTGTTATCAGGTCTTCAAGTGATACAGGAAGCACTACTGATTTTACTAAGAAAAATCACAATACAGTAAAATTTCACAAGTTCTGTCCCACAATAGTCTCTAGGGTGTGACCTTAATGAATTGCCTTGTCCTGTTAATCTCACAATCTGTTCTCTACATGATGCTTGCATAATATCTGATCATTCCTGTGACACAATTGCACTCATTTTTATGGTCTCCCACAGCTTCCCCTTTTCAATGATGGAAAGATCCCCTTCCTCCCCATCATTGCCCTGCCCAGGCAACGTTTCACCAAAGCCGTCTCAGATCACTATTCTGTTCTACTCCCTGAAAACTCTTCTCCAAAAGATCTGTCCCAGAACACTTTCAAAGAGCTCATGTCCCCACATCGCTCCCCCTACATTGTTCCGTTGAAAGCACCAAGATGCTGCAGAGAAACATAGAGCAAAATGAATGTGCGTTTTCCTGTGAAAGCTCTTGCCCTTGTCACTCTCTGCAGATCCTCTGTTGCTGTCTATAGCATTTCCCTGGAGGCTTCCATCTGAATGACAAACAAGGAAGGGACAAGATGCATTTGAAAAGAACAAAATCTTACAGAAAGCCCTGAAAGGCCTTTCCACTGCTGCAGGGAAATACCCTACAGGAGTCAAAAAGGAATCTCTGAACATCCCAAAAGAAATGTCCTCTGAGGCTTGCAAATCAAGCAAGGCTTCGCTTAAACTTAAGGTTCTGTTTAACCCTACTTGATGTGCTGTTGCAAGCCTGAGGGGTCTTTGTGCTCCAGTCATCAGAAGACAATTCAGAGGCGTGTGGCCAGGAGCAGCCTCCACTTCCCTAATAACAAAAATACAGGGAGTCCTTTCATAGAATCATCGAATGATAGACTCGTTTGGGTTGGAAGGGGTTCCAACCCCCCTGCCATGGGCAGGGACACCTTCTGCTAGACCAGGTTGCTCAAAGTCCCATCCAACCTGGCCTTGAACATTTCCAGGGAGGAGGCATCCACAGTTTCTCTGGGCAGCCTTTTCCAGTACCTCACCACCCTCATGGTAAAGAGTTACTTTCTCATATCTAATCTATACCTACCCTCTTTCAGCTCAAAGCCATTACGCCTTATCTTGTCATTACGTGTCCTTGTAAAACGTCCAGCTTCTGGTAGGTCCCCTTCAGGTACTGGAAGGCTGCTATAAGGTCTCCCCGGAGCCTTCTCTTCTCCAGGCTGAACAGCCCCAACTCTCTCAATCTTTCCTCAGAGGAGAGTTTTTCCATCCCTCTGACCATTTTTGTGGCCCTCTTCTGGACCTGCTCTAACAGGTCCACGCTTCTTTTGATGCAGCCCAGCCCATGGTTGGCTTTCTGGTCTGCGAGCACACATTGCTGGGCCATGCTGAGCTTTTCATCAACCTATACCCCCAGTCCTTCTTCTCAGGGCTGGTCTCAATCCATTCTGTGCCCAGCCTGTATTTGTGACATCTGGGAAAGGGCATCCCAAGCAGGTTCAACCAAGGGAGCCTTTTTCAACCTATTTTGATCGCTTCAGGTCCAAACTCAATGTAACACTAAAACACAGCAGAAGAACTTTACATGTGTATTGAAGTCCTACAGAAGTCAGAAGAGCAACAGCAGTCTTTCAGTTCAGAAAATCACAGCTATGCAAGAATTCGATACAAGTTGTTTTACTAAGAACCATACTTGTTTGTTTTAAGACCAAGCTGAGTTTCTGAGATCGAAGTCACATGCTGAAATTAAAGTTCTATATGTTTGTTTTCATTTTTTTAATGTGGATCTATAAATAAAATTTCAAACTCCATCAAGTAAATGAAAGAGATTGTGGAAAAGGTCTGCTGAATTGACTTGTTTCGCTTGTGCAGATGGCCAGGATGCTGTTCCTCCTAGTTGCTTATTCTTAAGCAGCCCATTTTTCACCTCTTCCCCAGGATAATATTCAACAACAATCTTGCAGCTTAATGCATCGTGCAAGTTTCCTAACAGCCCACTCTTTTTTTCCTTTCACATCTTCTGTTCTTATCCAAATTTTCTTAGTAATATTATTGACTCTCCGAGACACTGTAGAACACCTCCTTTTGCTGCCTGAAGCTGAAAAGTTTTAGATCCAGAAGGGCAAGTGCAGGGTCCTGCACATGGCGAGGAATAACCCAGTGCACCAGTGCAGGCTTGGCGCGGACCTGCTGGAGTGCAGCTCTGTGGAGAGGGACCTGGGAGTGCTGGTGGACAACAGGTTGACCATAAGCCAGCAGTGTTCCCTGGCTGCCAAGAAGGCCAATGGTATCCTGGGGTGCATTAAGATAATTGTGGCCAGCAGGTTGAGGGAGGTTCTCCTCCCCCTCTACTCTGCCCTAGTGAGGCCTCATCTGGAGTACTGTGTCCAGTTCTCTGCTCCCAGTTCAGGAAATATGAGGAACTACAGGAGAGAGTCCAGCAGAGGGCTATGAGGATGGTGAGGGGACTGGAGCATCTCTCCTGCGAGGAGAGGCTGAGGGAGATGGGCTTGTTCAGCCTGAAGAAGAGAAGGCTGAGAGGGGACCTTATAAAGGTTTATAAATATCTCAAGGGTGGGTGTCAGGAGGATGGGGCCAAACTCTTTTCAGTGGTGCCCAGCAACAGAAGCGGGGGCACCAGGCACAAACTCAAGCATAAGTAGTTCCGTCTGAACATGAGGAAGAACTTCTTCCCTCTGAGGGTGACGAAGCACTGGAACAAGCTTCCCAGAGGGGTTGTGGAGTCTCCTTCTCTGGAGATATTCAAAACCCACCTGGGTGCAGTCCTGTGGAGCCTGGTCTAGGAGAACCTGCTTTGGCAGGAGGGTAGGACTAAATGACCCCCAGAGGTCCCTTCCAACCCCTGCCATTCTGTGATTCTGTGAAGGAGAGAGAGACAGAAAAGGGTCCTGGGCTACGGTGCAGGGGCTTTGGGAAAGCCTCTGTAGGAAAGGCAGTCTCCTCAGACTGCTCTGCTGTACATGGAGGGCTGTCTGAGTCCCTTGATCTCTTACGAACAAGGGATCTTGCAGCTTTTGACTCACAGTGGCCAAAGCAGTGTTGTGTCAGGTGATGTGCCTGAGGACAGTCCACACCACCATGCCACCGCTGCTCAGGATGCTCTTCGGCAGGGCTCCTTGGAAGCTGCTGCCCTGCAGGGCGCTGCAGCCCCACTGCGGTGCGGTGCGTTGCCACGACCTCTGTCCCACCGCAGGGTGCCACGGGCTGTGGCTGTACGTGGGAGTCCTGGGGTGAGAAACAGGCCGAAATACTGTGGTCAACTGGGCAAATCATCACATGGCGTGTGTGGCTTGGCAGAGCTGCAGAGTTCAAGAGATACACAGCACCAAGCACCATCCAGTCCCTGTGACCGTCTTCCCTCTGGAACACTTCTTTGTTTCAAACTCCTCAGGAGACTGCGAAAGACTCAGATGCACTATGTCTAGTATTTCAGGCCCTGCAGTTCATGGTATTGTTGCTCTGACTGTGAAGTAAAGCAGTGTCTTTATATTTAATTTCCTTTCCGTTATAACCTATAATAGGGCAATATCATGGTTCTTTTTGCCATACTCTCAGGTACACAAGGTATCGGGTGTGCGGGAAATAAAGACATATTGCGATCTCTGACTTGGTTACCTTCTCTCCTTAACACTTTAATAGATGTCTAATGTAGCTTTTATGTTCGAAGAGAGGTCATTAGTTTACAAATTAGCAGCCTGAAGTGTAATTTGCTACCACTGAGTGAAAATTCAGTTTGGATATTTCTTTTTTAGGATTAGTGTTTATGAAATATAAGTGAGATTAATCACTCAGCTACATAAACTATTGAGGCATCCAGGATAATTTCTTCTTGTAATCTGTTCTTCCACCCACACCTCCTGCCACTTTGAAACTCAAATCTTGCCTCATCATTTTACCTTCAGCCAGAAGAAAATCTGTCTTTTCCTCTAGGAAATCAGTTGGGCTTGGGAGAACACACTGATGGTGACGCTGCACACTTTACTTTGAGAGAAGCTCAGCAACTGCATCTAGAGTCTACATAATCGCCACGGGCCTTAGGTGACTTGCAAGGTGTGAGGCTAAAAGATCAATGTCTCCATCCTCCTTAGCTGTGAAAAGATACCCTAAAACCAGGATGCCCATGAGAAATTTAAAGAAAGGAGATCCAACTGGAAAAAAAAGAAAATCTAAGGAGACAAATCTGCACGTGTGCCTGGGATTATAGACACTAGTTTGATATCACTGACAGCCTGTCTTCAGATTCCATTCATGTCCTCAGAGTTTAATTAGTGTTATGAACTCCATTCCTATCCACACGGGAAGCTCTCAGGTAAGGATGACAAAGTACAGAAAAGTACTCTGTGAAAAGAGATGGGAAAGTTTTACTAAATTTCAGCAATTTGGCTATAATGTCTTCTGGGTAATTTTTTTTCTGGATAATAAAATGGAGAAAATGAGACAGAAGAACTGTCCAAGGCAGCAAAGAGTGAACAGCAAAAGGTGCACTGCTCTGTTGAGAGTGTTGCTGCTACCAGCAGCTTGCTTTTGTTCCCACAAAATCAGTGGGAACCACGAACACCCAGTACACTAGTAGTGCTGCACCTTGCTTCAGAACACAGAGGGTGCCAGATGCCAACCTTGTGTAAGCATTGGGATTGGAGATGCTTGAGGGAGATGCAGTGTAAAAATCTCCCAGAGGTTTTTGCCTAATTAAAATGACTGCTCTTTTACATCTGCCAAACCTCCTTTCTCTGCTGGTCTCAGTGGATCAGATTGTCCCTCACACAGTGCCCATCGCACAGCTGGCCTCTTTTTCTGGCTTGAATGACAACAAATCAAACCCTCCCTCCCCAGCTCTGTGGAAGCAGAAAGCAGTAGTGTCCCTGTGGTGGGGGGAAAAAAGCCTTCATGGCACAGACTCTCCATCCTGGGAGGCTGATGCTGTGTATTTTCAGCTCCATGGAATGTGCTTTGGCAATCCTGGGAGACAGAAGAGGCAAAGGGACCATTTGGGATGCCTAAGGATTGACCTCACCTAGGTTTAACCATCTGAAAGGCATCTAGTATAGGTCTCAAACCTTCTGTAGTCAGCAGAGAGTGACCACCACCTCCCACCACTTGCTGAATCCTCCCCTGTGCACTCCACAGCTGTTGCAGCCAGGGGTGAACTACCTTCAGAGAGTGGGAGCATTGTAATGTACTATCAGAGGGAATTCGGTGACTTCATGAAACAGCACAAGTATGAGCAGATGGAGTAATTCTAGAGAAACAGCTTTTTTAATTAATCTGAATTCTTTCTATGGTCAAAATATATAAGAAGATGCTGCAGTCGTTATGGTGCCAGAAAAACCACCATAGAAATCCACAATAAAGTCCAGCTCTGGTTTTGGTCTCTGTAACTGTGTTAGTGTCACTGGAGGCAGTCTTGGACAACATACCAGTTAAAAGTGTAAGAGCTTGAGTGGATACCTTTTTTTTTTCAATAAAACTGCTGCCTCTGAAAAAAATTTCAAAGTGGTAAGAAGTCTCAAAATCATACAAAAGTATGATTCCCCTTTTAAATATTTAGTGAACCTGCCCTAGCATCTGCTTGAGTGTGCGTGAGTGTGACTTTGCAGTTCTGCATGCCTCAGGGATGTTGCAGGCAGGAAACGAAAGATGATGTGACTTCAACCGAGTAACAGTTCCCTGGAAATTCACAGTGTATGAATCCTTCTTGCTCTAAGATTAGCAAAAGGGGGTTCTTTGTTCCCTTGTTCTTTCTGTTCATGAGTGAGAGCGTACATCTGGGACAAGACATCAGTCAGATATCACTCCACTCTCTGTGGTAGGCATTTCTATGGGTAGTGCCTGAGTTTGAAGAAGTTGGTAGCTGGAACAATACTAGTGAAAGTACAAATATAGCTGCCCTGCTCTGAAGGTCTCCCTGATATCCACCTTTAGCTGCTGTCATGAACAGCATATACAGTAAATAATCAATGCTTTGGTCCAACGGGCAGAGCCATGTTTAAGTGTAGATACATCCAACAATCAGTGCGTGTGTAGTCTTGCTGCATGTTTACCGTAAATAACAAAATAAAAGTTATTTCTGGCCTGGCTATACTACTATCTCTCAGGAAAGCTTTAAACCTTGGATGCAGCACCTCATTAATATGGTTCTGTGGCTGTTTAATCAGGCCTGTTTTGTGTCCAACCAAACTAAAGGGAATACACATGTGACTACACAGATTGCTACAGGCATACCTTACAATAATCAACATTAACATTTCTGGACTTCTTTTACCTGGAAATTTTTGCTTGAAATACAATGTAACAAACTAAGGAAATGTGACATATGCTAAATATTAGGAAACATTTTCTCACAGTAAAATCAGCAAGGAATGTAGTACTAGGGAGTGGTGCTGTAGAGACCAAGATACTGCCTTTTGAGGCTGTGTGGTGCTCAGCACTGGGCATTTTGAAAGTGGACTAGATATCCTCCATCAAAAATTACTTAAGTCCTAGGAACAAGTCCTGAATGGACAAGATGACTTTAAGAGGACCCTCCTAACCTCACTTTCTCTAGACATGTTAGAAATTGCTATTTTATAGGTTATATAATTGTTAAAAAGTGGCTGAGTGTGTCTACTCAGGGGCTGGTCACGCTCTACTCAGAATTTTCATTAACATCTGGGATGCACTGGGGTGCAACACTGAGGGATACACCTAATGGTCCTGGGGCTAACACCAAACTGGAAGAGTTGCAAGCACACTGAAAGACAGGGATGCAATGCTAAGGATATTGACAAACTTACGAGCTGGTATGAAATCAGCGAGTGCAAATCAGTAAAGACACAAGAAAGGAGGCTAATGGAGGGCAAAACAAAACGGGGAGCAATAGAGTAGGCAGCAGGACACCAAGGAAGTATGAAGGCTCTTTAGTGGCTGTTAAACTAACTGTAAATCTAGATCCTGGTGCATTTGATCGCGTGATAGGCTTCCTCTGTGAAAGAAGTGCTGAAAGAAGCACTAACAAGGCCCAGAAGGCCTTTTGCACCGGGGGATGGCAGAGGGAAGGAGCTGGAGCATGCAGGAAAGCTGCTTTGAGGAGAATAATGGGAAATAGGAAATACATAGCAAACCTTGCAGGCAAGAAAGCTGATCTAGTCAGAGAAGGGAGATGCATAAATCTTTCAGCATGCAGAAAGCTGTTAAAAAAGTGATATGAGAGAGGGACAGCTAAGAGAATTGTCAGAGAGTGAAGGGCAAAAATTGTTTTTCCTTATACTTGCACACACGCTTAGTTCCTAGCATGGGAGCTGTGTTCTCTTTCCTTCCTAGAAGCTTTCTCGTGTTCTCACAGTGCAATAAAGCATCTCAATACGCTGTGAATATGGTGAGAAGAGGCTCTAAACTTCCACTTAGGAAGCTTAATTATCAAGCAGGATCCTGGAAATACTGAACCTATCTTTTCTGTCTGCTGCTTACTCCCTGCCATCTCTAAACAGACATGAGGATGAGATGGTGGCCGTTAGGAGGAGCCAGCTCTGTGGTGTCCACAGCTGACCACCCACACGCTGCAAAGGAGAGATAAAGAGATGAGGGCCTCGATCTCTCATCCTGCCTTGAATGAGAAGTTGTCTCCCCTTGCAGTGCTCAGTAGTGAGGTAAACTCTTAGAGCCTGCCTGTATGCAGCTCTGGGGAATTGTGTTGTGAAGTGGCACCTACCAAAGTTGGGTAGCTATTTAGAAGGGGCTGTCCGAGTACTATGGACAAAAGACAATGGTGAAGCTTTCCAAGAACTGCCACTTGCTCAGGAAGCTCATGAAGTGCAGGCTGTCTTGCTCTTCCTCCTCGAGGTGTACGAGGCATGCCTTGAGGCATCATTTGCTGTAAGCACACACCTAGCTTTTGGGTGACTTAGACACAACCTCTCAGTGTACAACTTTGTTCCCTCTGATCTAGTTTTCTCTGCTGATTATTTCCCCACGCAAACCTATTGGTTCCTACAAAGCCTATTCATGCAAACCTGCAGGGGAGGAGCTTCGTTGAGAAACTAGTAACTCTAAGACAAAAAGGGGCTTGCATTTTCCTATGAGTCTTCACACAGCATAACCAAGTCTACTAATTTCTCTGACTAAATATATTTTAGAAGCATTTTTAGGCGAAGATATTGATGTTTGGGCTGAAAGTAGCAGAAGGATAGTGCATAATATCCACTTACGTGGTACTTAGCACCTTAAGCAAAATACTCAAGCCTTTCTTACAATCATAGAATAATTTAGGTTGGAAAAGGCCTATAAGATCACTGAGTCTAACTGTAAACCTATCATTGCCAAGTCCACCACTGCACCGTGTCACTAAGCGCCACATCTACAAATCTTTTAAATACCTCCAGGGGTGGTGACTCAACCACTTCCCTGGGCAGCTTGTTCCAATGCTTGATAACTCTTTCAGTAAAGAAATTTTTCTTAATATCCAATTTAAACCTCCCCTGATGCAACTTGAGGCCATTTCCCCTCATCCTATCACTTGCCACTTGAGAGAAGAGACCAACACCCACCTCGCTACAATCTCCTTTCAGGTAGTTGTAGAGAGCAATGAGGTCTCCCTCGCACCTCCTTTCCTCCAGACTAAACAACCCCAGTTCCATCAGCTTCTCCTTGTAAGGCTTGATCTCTAGACCCTTCACCAGCTTAATTGTTCTTGTTTGGACACGCTCCAGCACCTCAATGACTTTCTTGTAGTGAGGGGCCCAAAACTGAACACAGCACTCCAGGTGCGGCCTCACCAGCACCGAGTACAGGGGCACGATCACCTCCCTACTCCTGCTGGCCACACTGTTCCTGGTACAAGCCAGGATGCCCTTGGCCTTGGCTACCTGGACACACTGCTGGCTCATATTCAGCCAGTTGTCGACCAGCACCCTCAAGTCCTTTTCCGCTGGGTAGCTTTGCAGCCACTCCTCCCAAAGCCTGTAGCGTTGCATGGGGTTGTTGTGACCAAAGTGCAGGCCCCGGCATTTGGTCTTGTTGTATCTCATACAGTTGGCCTCAGCCCATCAATCTAGCCTCTCCAAATGCCTCTTCTGTCCAGAAGTGTGATTTCTGGGGGCAGAACAGATAGAGTAATATAAATATGGAGGGAAACCTTTCTTAATCACTCTTTACTTGTTTCAGTAGCCAAACACAGATCTGAAATCTGCACAGGTATTTCTCTTTTACTAGAGATTTAATTATTGACTCCTCCATGTGACTTCAGCAGTGACATGTCTCTGTCAAAGCTTCTAATCAGTTGCGCTGGTATGCAGCTGCCCACGTGAAAGCTGTAGCTGACACTGTCCAGCCTCTACGCAATCTCTGATCTCATGCTAGAACATTGTGTATCACACACAGAACTTCTTGCTTTTACACAGGGCCTTCAGCCACAAACTTCTTGCAGAGCTCAACAGTAATAAAAACTCTTCGTGACATAGTGAATAAATATATCAAAGCTTTTCCGATTGTATAGGACTTAAAAGTAACAAAGATCAAAGCCCAGGGGACAAGTATTTCTGCCTGAAAAAACCAGAATTTTTGTCTAAGCACGGCGGAAGATTTTGCACTAACAAGAAATGCACACAGAACTATTATTTGCTGGTACCCCAGGAAGACTTCAGAAACCTTATTAGATAGACAGGAAAAGAAATAAGAAATACAGAGGGAAGCAATGTTGATGGCAGTAAACAGAAAAAAAATCAATAGCATTATTTTATTTAATCTGTGGTGTTTTCATAGAGGGACTACGTGGCTCCGGCATGAGCTAGCTAGCTGTAGAGCCTTTACCTCCAGTCCCGGCCAGCCTCGTAGCTGTCAGAAGTTGCTGCAGCTGGGTGGCTGCAGTGGGATCCAGGAGGTAATACAAGCCATCCATCTCAAAAGCTCATGTTAGACTGGCGGTGTCACATGTGCTGCATTAGTCAAATGGAAGCAGTGTCTGAAGTGATGGAATTGCCCAGGAGCTCAGAACACCTCCTGACAGATACCTCAGCCACAAGCTGACTCCACACTAGTGGAGTCTTGGCTAGATATTGGACTCCTGCCCACCCACCTGGTCTCTGTGAGAACGAAACCCAGACACGTGGGCTACAAAGAGCAGGACCAGTACCCCAGCATGTACTCAGCTGCAGTACTGAAGAAATCATTGCTCTCTCAGCTCCAAAAGAATACCTCATTTATCATCAGGAGTATTAAAATATATATTTTTAAGGACAGTAAAATCCTAATTCATCTTCTTTAAGTTTATTCCTGTTAAGTCCACGGTAGAAGGATGGATATTGTAACTGGAAGGTTTTATGGCTTGTGGACACACCGTCAGCAGATGACCTTGCAGCTAAGGCTGAAGGTTCAGGCAGTTAAACTGGCTTGACTGTACATGGGTAACTCAGCACACAGCATCCAGCCTAAGGGTAGGAAGCACCTGTCACTGGAACTGCTGCTTTTAGGAAGATGAAAGCATGGAGCAGCACAGAACTGAACACAGGAACACCATGTTGTTTGTGAGAGAAAATGTGCGTGTGAGTGTGTATTAGAAATGATGGGCATCTTCCTGTCACTTCCTAGGCTTCCAAGAGTTGATGTAGCCCTTGACAGTCACTTCTCTTACTCTCCCACCTATTGAGCTGACCAAATAAACACTCTGCATGTATTTGCTGCACAGCTGAGGAATTCTCAGTGCAGCAGGGGCTTATTACTGCTCAAAGATGGGAGGCCATCCCTACAGCCTCCCGCCCCGCTGTTGCCTCAAGGGGCTTGGGAGGCTTCTCTGCAGTCAGACCACAGTGCGCTGGGGCCACATCCAGGTGTGATGCTGCAACACAGTGAGTCTTCATCCTGGGGTCTGGAGACACTGGGCTGCTCCTGGTGCCAGGGTTAGCTGCTTCGGGGCATGCCTAGGTATTTCTTCTTAGCATGGCACCATGCCAGGTAGGCTTACCTAAGGAAGGATGATTTAATTCACCAGCTGGCTGTAGCTGTGTTTGTAGTCACCTGTATGTCAAAGGCTGGCATGTGGTAGCCATTAACGCTTCCTGCAAATACAGTAACACCTTCTGCTTTTTAAGCAGCACCTTTCTGACACGGATCTAAATGTGCTTATGACAGGGTGAAAACTCTCAGCCCTTTGCCAGGCAGGCAGCATTAGTTCTGCTGCACAGAAAAGCAAGAGCAAAGGGAAATGAAAAGCCAGGCCTTCAGAGGCATTAGGGTGTCTAAAGAGCGCTTAAGCACCTTCTCTCATCCACCGAAGTTGGAAATATGTGTGAAAGTCCCGCTACCTACTGATTTCCCTTAGACATCTTGACACCCTATAAAGTCTGACTGTTGACTTCCAAGTGACTACAAATTTATGCATAATGCAAGTGGCAACTCCAGCCACAAAACCGGGGTGAGAGAGTGCCTGATTCGGTGCTTCAGGCCTTTGCAGCACTCTCTCCTTAAAGATATGGAAGGCAATTTACCCACAGCAACAGTGTTCATTAGGCCTGGTGTCCTGACTGAGGTTCACCTTGGGGAAACTGTGAATACCCTCCCTCTTCTTTAACAAATAGATGCAGTATTGTTATGTTGTTATTACATACTGATTTATAAAGCATCTTTCACATGCATCACAGTACTGTATGATCTAATTACAAACCACCTGAGATTGAATAAGAAGTATCCAGGCAAGAAAATTGCTTGAAGCCTGACCTTTAATGCACTAAAAGAACCAGAGGTCTGGAGTGAGTGGGAGACCCAAGATGAAGAAATCCATCAATTCTGACTGTATATAGGAGCAAGAGCCTAGGTACTAGCACAACTGTGCAATTAGGAATTGGCCAGGAGGAAGAATTATGAATAAAATGGGGAAGCCTTCATTAATCACTGCCTCATCTGTATCTCAAAGCCCATGGAATTCAAGGTGAGCAGTGCTCTTGACTTTGCTGGGCCCTCTGATGTCCCCAGGCTGAATAGTAGGGGTTGCTGGTACCAAAGTACTGCTGAGTCGCATCCCTAATTCAGTGCGTGTGCAAGCATTGCTATCCATATACCTTTGCAACTAGTCTGAGGAAAAATATAAAGTATAACTAAAGTACTTTTTTTTTTAAAAGAAATTCTGGCTGGATTTTTATTTCTGCCTTAATTCTGCAGATCACAATTCACTTTCCTGAAGTAATCTCCTCAATCTTTATAATTAAACCTCATTTAAATATTTTGGTCACTTTCATGAACTAATTATAGTGACTGATGGTTGAGAAGGTACTTTCATCTTAAGCCTTTATTTGCAGGTGCTTAGAACTTTTAGAAAATAATATCCTTTGGGCTTAAAACTTACGTTTGCAGAGATCAAAGATGACCTGGGGATGGAAAACAATTGTGTATGAGGCCTTGTCCCCTTTTTCTGACACACAATAAAATATGAAGTGGTAATTTCCCTCCTGCTTCTTTCTTTGTTACCTTCACAGTTATTGGGACTATATCACATTGTTTCTACCAGTAGTTTGGGAAGACTTCTCAAAAGGCTGAAGAGTTGAGGAGAAACATATCTCATCAGTAATATACGTGCTGTGTTTTTTGGCTTTTTAATATTGTTTTGGTTTTTTTTTGATGCATTTAAACAATAAACAACTTATAACAAAACAAAAAGATAATTTTATGCAGAATAACTGGAAGAGTTCCACTTTTCATCACCACAAAAGTTTCGTCATTTTGGGCTTGAACCAAAGACTGTTAATACTGTGGACTTTTTTTTTTGTTGATTTCAGCAAGCCTCAGATTATATGTCATGAATAGACTGCTTAATCTGAATTCTGTGTCAATCGAAAGAGATTAAATCATCTGCCTTTGTAGGTCACAGGAAAGGTTCAAAGCCATGTTTGTTTTAGTTCTCCACTCTTTAGAGGCGTTGTCAGCAAAAGCAAGGAGCTTCAGGATGGATACTTCTAAGGATAAAACCCAGATGAAATCCTGTGCCTCCAAGGATTGTCTGGCATCTCATCTTCTCTTTTAGATCTGATGGTGTCCAGCACAAGGACTTAGCTTACTGACTTTAGATTACTGTATCTAGAAAATGGCTCAATACATCTGGATGATGAATCTACTGGAAAATTGATGAGGACACACATGGCTTCAATTCCAAGGGGGTTCAGAAAATGCCATGTAGGTCAGTGAAACAAAACTGCAGTCTATGCTCAAGTCCTTTGAACAGCCTCCGCTCAGACCCAGAGCTGCAGCCTTAGACCAGGCTATCCCAGATGTCCCATCCATTTCCTTCACTACCCAGGAAGAGTGGCTTTCTGAACAACAGGAGATTTATTGCAGTGCCTCTTTCCTGGCCTCCAAGCTTTGTAGCATCTCAACCAAACTGAGGAACTGCCTTGGGTATCCGCCATTGTTGCTTAAATTGCCTGACCTATCCTTACATGTCTCTTTTAATTGAATAACACTTCACTTGGTTTTGTAGAGATAATAAAAGATGATAAGGATAGTACAAGGTATCTTTACCTTGCCAGGCTGATTTGGGGAAGCTGCAAATCCAATATGTGTGTCTGAAAACCACTTCTGTTGGCGGGCTGGAGGGGAAAAGTCATTTTTGTCTTTCCTAACATTCTCCTCTGGGGAAAATTAAAAGTGTCTAGGGTTTTCTTTCTTTTCCCTCTGCCATCCCATCTTTCACTTTCTGGCTTCTTTAACTTCCAATCTCCTTTAAATTGCATTAAAGGAATAGGAGAAACCACTGCTTTTCTCTTTTCGCCTTGGAGCTAACAGCTTTCTTTTTCCTTCACAGTGCTTCTTAAATGCGATAGACAGAGTGAAAGCTTCATGAATCATAAACAAGCAGAGAAGCAGAGGACCTAAATAAAAGTCACTGTAAACTGAGGAAAAGAGAGGCCCCAGCATGCACATTAGGCCTAGCATCAAGCACGCAGTGCTTATTTTAAACTACACTAGTAGGAGGCAGAGGGCATACCTGTTTTGTGTCTAAGCCAGGAACCAAAACTAAAGCCAGTGGGCCATGAAAATCCATTAAGGAACAGATCTACAGTGTTATGGCCACAGACAGATGCAGGTTTGCCCTCTCCAGTTTTGCCTGTCCCTCTACAATGACCACCTCCTTTTCTTTTTGTGCCTCCTTATAGCATGGAAACGCTCCTCCATTTTTCATCAACGGGTAACTTGCTCTGGGCTCTGCTGAGCACAGCAGCAGCATCCTCCAGAGCACTCCAGCAGTGAGAAATGCTGAACTGTGATGCTAGTGGATCAGCCTGTGCTCAGGGATAGGGTAAGGATGCTGGGATTCTGGCAGGGAAGATGTTTGTTTCAGAACATGGTTCTTTTCCTCATGCCTGCTTGCAAAGGTAAAAGATGTATGAGCAGGTGATCGAGCAGAAAAAAAGTGCAAAAGCACTCCATGTTGCCTCACAGGAAAGCACTCATTGGTGATAAAGAAGCAGAGCAAGTTAATGCAGGATTCAGAAAGTCAGCTCACATCCACCCTGTTGGTGGGAACCAGCCTTCCAATGGTCAGTCTCTGCTCTGTAGGAGACAAACTGGGCTCTGCTCCTCCATCTACTAGAGTGAGTCTGCACAAAGAAGAGAAGACCCAGCCCCTGCCCACCACAGCTCAGGTAGGGCTGGCACATCTTTTCAGTCAAGAATGTGTGTAATGAGCAGGTTTGAGCCCTTACCTCTAACCTAACAGTGCAGGTGCTCCTGGCCCTGTTTGTTTTTCTGAAAAGACTTCTCTTTGTACAGAACTCTTTCTTGACTTCCATGGAGCACATTTCTTCCCTGATGCAGAAAGATTCAGTCCAGGTTTGCACTTGTAATGCTGTGCTCCTGCTCCTTGCTTTGAAGTGGGACTTTAGTCCTTCATTCATGGTGCTCTTGCAGGTGGCAGCTGCCCAGCCTTGGGTCTGGACAATACCTTGTCTGGGACTGGCACTACGGCAGTCTCAGCAATAACACAAAGTACCATCTGCTTGTTCCAAATTTTTTTCCTCATAATTAGCTTTTAAGTCTATGACAGGAGTTCTCTCTTCATGGCTTGGTTATGAGACTTCTTGAATTAGCCTCCTGCAAACATTTTTATAATTTTAGGGGGAATGGATTATATCTTTTTATCAATCCACCATTATGGAATCATAGAATGATAGAATGGTTTGGGTTGGAAGGGACAAGCGCTTGGCTTGTGTAGGAGCCACCCACCTCTTGCCACAATGAATTAGCCCCTGAAGAACTCGCAGATTACATGCAATTGCAGCACAGGAAAGTCATGGACATGTTGGGCTGGGTCCAGAGGAAGGCCAGAAAAATGATCAAGGGGATGGAACACCTCTCCCATGAGGAAAGGCTGAAAGAGTTGGGGTTGTTCTGTCCTCCAGACAGAAGGCTCCAGGGAGACCTCATAGCAGTCTTCCTGTATCTGAAGAGGGCCTACAAGAAAGCATGTAGTGATAGGACAAGGGGTAGTGGCTTCAGGCTGAAAGAGGGTAGATTTAGGCTGGATATAAGAAAGAAATTCTTTACCATGAGGGTGGTGAGGCACTGGAACAGGCTGCCCAGAGAAGTTGTGGATGCCCCCTCCCTGGATATGTTTAAGCCCAGGTTGTCTGGGGCTTTGAGCAACCTGGTCTAGTGGAAGGTGTCCCTGACCATGACAGGGGGTTGGAACTAGATGATCTATAATGTCCCTTCCAACCCAAACCATTCTAGGATTGTATGATCATATGAAAATTTGATGATCATATATCTGTTGATTTTCCAGGAGTTCAGGAAGGTAGTTATTTAAAAAAAAGTGTACTGTTGATTAGCACACAAATCAACATAATTTTGTGTTCTCTCAGCAGTGTTTGAAACAAATTCTACTAAGTTAATTTATTGCAATTTAAAACCGTGGGTTAACTGGTAAGGAATATTTGCTTTTTGTTTTTATGTTCCTCTTCCTGGAAACTTTTTATGCCAGTGGGTTGCTTTTACTGCATAAAAAAGACAGACCACAGGGCAGCTCTCTTTTCCCATTGCATCCTGGAGCAACTGTGGGAAAAGAGACATTTAGTCCTTTGCGCTCATCTTCCCTTTGCCTTCCATTTTCATCCTTTTGCAATTTTAACAAACCTGCTTTCTCCCCCAAAGGCTGCCTTTTTCAGATACACTCTGGAAATTGCGTGTCTCAATTTTGCTCCTAGAAATCTTGACTTGACAAATGCTGCTCCTTCCTGGCAACCAATACAACCTTTAATAACTGACGAGAGGAGTTAACCTTTGGTCTGGGGAGTACAAAGTTATAAATCAGTTGATGTTCCAAAGGGCTGAGTTTGCATCAGGTGTTTCACTTTTTTGCTTTAGGAAAAAAAAACAAAAACCAAAACCAGAACAGATAATCTAATACAGCTGTGGCTGGGAGGAAACAAGACATTTGTAACAGCTTTTAAAGCATTAAAAAGGAAGCATGCCAGGAACAAATACTGTGTTTATGTTCTGAGGCTAAAACATGACACTTCTGAAAGAAGAGATTTACTGAATTAAGTTTGATGCCTTAAAATAATGAGAGGGTAGGAACTTCCAGGGGAGGAGGGGGAACAGAGTTCGGGTATGTGGCTTCATTTAGAAAAAACATAAATGTGCACAGAGCAGAAAGGAATTGAACATTTAAGCCTTAGTTTATTTTAATAGAGGAAAAAGCTCTGTAATGTTAAACATCTATCAGGAAGGCTCTTACTGCCTGTGGTCGTGCTGAGCCCAGAATTGGCTTGGATTCAGAGGTTTCAGTCAGGGCAGTGGGATGCTGAATTGCTCCCTGTAGGAGCAGAGGGCACAGCCTCCTGGGGAAGGGCAGGAGGAACAGCAGGACAGGGAGGAAGAGAAGGAGCAGGGCTGTGTGGGCAGTGCCAGCAGAGGCAGAGACTCTAGCTGGGGCTTGGACTGGGCACAAGATCACTGTTCTAATTCTGTTTATGTGTCTCTGATTATACAATGCAGACAGGCTAGGCAAAGCCTCTGCCCTAGCCTTTATACTAAACAGCCCCTTCCACTTGAAATGCTTTGGTAAATGCTCGTAGCCAAGTCAGTTGTGTCCTCAGCTTCCTGGAGATCCCTACCAGCAAATTGGGGAACAGAAACAGGCATGTCATTGCATGAGGGAACCTGCACCTGACCTGAGTTTTCCTGGAAATTAAGTAAAACTTGTGGGTGGTTGTTTGGTGTTTTTTTTTTTTAATAAGAGACTTTTAAATTATTCTTTTTCTGTTTCTGACCACTTCCTTTGCATTGACTTGCAGTTCCCATAAGAGAGAATGCACTGATAGCTTTGCATGGATATTAAGAGGTATGTGTTCACTTCTCTAGTTTAGCACTGATAATCTTGACCCATATCTCCTTTGGTGCTGTCATATCAACATGGGCATCTTTTTGACTTTGCCTGCAGGGATATTTGAGGAATGGAGGAGCAACAAAGGGTTTGCCAAGGCTGTTGTTCAGATGTCCCAGTTCAGCAGTGGCACATACAGTGTTTTCACATCTTTCATAAGGCCACAAAATACCTGTGGTTTGCTAGGAAAGAAAAATTGCCGAAAGGAATGGTGGATGAACACTGACAGACTCTGGTTTTCCAGAAGCAGAAAGTCATTCAACCATGGATAATGACCACAGCACAGATGACAAGATAAACACAGTATGTGAGATTGAACTAGACACACAGCATTTAAAAACATCATCCCAGCAATGCCAGCTGCTACATTCATTCATTAAACAGTGACAAAAATGCTGTTTAAGGAGGGAAAAAAGCAAATTGGAATTAAATGGACATGTACAACTGGCTTGTGCATCTACATGCAAGCACACATGCATTTATAATTTTATAAATATTATCACGTTATTCACTACCCTACTCTTGTTCAGACAAAAGCATGCTTTGCATGCACACAGACATACATTCTTGCACAGAACCCAATCCAACACTCTAATGTACATCACACTTTTGTGTTAAACACACATAGGCTATAATCTTGACATTTCTGGGTGAAGTTGAGGCAGAGGGAGCTAAACCCAAAAGGGTAAACTACATAAATACTTGAGTAGTTTAATGCAAATTATATTTCTAGAGCCATGGGTGATCCAGTTAAGACTGGGAAGTCCTGTGATCAGACATACTTCAGGCAAACTTTTTACTATCTCCTGTCAAGTTGGTATTCACTGAGTGCATGAAAAATATCCTGGAGGAGTTGCTTTACACTCCTGTTTTGGAGGGAAGTAACCAACTTGTTTCCATATAAACACTCTATATTTCTCACCCTTGGTACAGTCATACAATTCATATTCTGTCTCTGAAAGAGATACTTTTCATTACTTCAGAGGGATGATGACAAGATAGCCTATACTAAGGGTATCCCTTGGTACCCTTTCCAAAAAATATATACCAGACCTTCTATTTAGTATCCTAGGCCAAAAGTATTTATAGATTTTAAGTTTTGTTTGTGTGCTAGATACATAAGTGATCTGATGATGCTAAAAGATAGCTTCTGTCAATTAACTGTATTAAATAGCTCTATTCCTCTGGTCTAGTTTTGGAGCAGCTTTGCCCAGAATGAGATAGCTGATTTGATTTTCCACTATTGGTATTTGGGTGATGACAGCAGAACAGAGGACAGCTTGAGCAGCTAAGCATTTGTCTCAGCTTGCCTCAATGCTCAGGCAGTAGGCCTTTGAGGGGAAGAGCAGCTCCAGAACACAATCTGGAGAAGGAGGTGGGGGGAAAAAAAACCAAAACCAAAAACCAGCAGCATTGCTCCATTTGATAGCAAGGGATTAACTTAGATCCCAGGCAATCTGAATATATCTTGAATTTCACCAGAGAGATGAAAGAATCCACTTGCTTGTTGTCCAGAGCTTCTAAATCTTATACGGTCAGTGGAGAGCAGCTGGGATTGTACTCCTCTTTGACACCTCTGCTAAGTGCCTACAGCTCTTTGCCATTTGTATTATGGCAGTATATTACCACGTCGCTCTGCTGGAAGCTATTTGGCATAATAATATTTACTTTAATGCAAGAAAAACAAGGTAAAAGCCTATCTGTGGCCTGTGTGATGATAGTAGATTAAACAAGGTGATTCTCCTAATCTGTTAATCTGGCAGGCTGCTCCTACAAGAACACCAGCTCTTCCAAATCCAGGATGTGAACATCACTGGATATCATCCATGTCTGAACATAGGAGTCCTAATCAGATTGTAACTGTCTGCCTAACAGGAGAATATGCTAACACATACAATATACATACAAGATGTTTGTTGGGAACCATTCAGTCTTGGCTGCATTTAAGCTTTCAAGAAAACATAAAGATACTGGGTCTGTTTCCTTGGACTAGCATTCCAAGGAAAAGAAGCCTATGAGCATCACACCAGCCATTCCCCCTGTACTTTTGCTGTTTACAATCTGTACAACCATAGGGTGAGGAAGTTGTCTCTTTCACTGTTGTCTGTTCTAGCGTACAACAAAGTTCCATTTTCATAGGATCATAATATCATTCAGGTTGGAAGACACCTTAGGAGTCTTCTAGTCCAACTTCCTGCTCAAAGTGAGGTCAGCTCTTGGGTCAACCCAGATCTCTCATGGCTATACCCATTCAGGCCTTCAAAACCACCAAGGGTGGAGAATTGGATGCACGGGCCTTCTGGATATCCTATTCCGCTGCTTGACTGTCCTCAATATGAGAAGTTCTTGCTTATAGCTGATCTGAATCTCTCTTCTTTCAGTTTGTGTCCTCTGTGTCACCTCGTTCCATCTACCACTGTGAAGAGCCTGGCTCTGTCTTCTTGATATGTAGGAATACTGGTAAAGAAGACTTGGCTATATTTTATTTTTGAGGTGGACATAAATAAACAGAGAATGAAACTGAGCTGTGGAAAATACAATCAAAAAGCTCTGGTGCTTTTTGTATTGATTGAGAGATGATGTTAGGAGCTGTGAGCAAAAGAAAGCTTTCAGCTGTTGTTTCTTAGGAAAACAGTATTGTGCTTGTATTGCCCATCAAAAGCATGCCATGAGCTTTGCGCAGTGCAACAGGGAAGAAGTAGTCATGTATTCCAGGGCATAAAGCCAATATATACTATATATAAAGACAATGCTACCACATTATTGCAGTGCTATCAATCAAGAAGAAGCCACAGCATGTTTTACTCTGCCTTTTTTAAAGACAATGTGGGTACTTCAAACTTTGCTTGCTTCTAAAACTGTCATACCAAGGACAATTCTGTTCAGTGTTAATCTAACAGAAAGCAGAGCTGAATGTCCCATTGTTTATGTAATTATTCCAAGTACAGGAGGTATACACAGTACTTTGTAAGATGCCCTGGACTGAGAATGAATTGTTATCTAGCTCTGACATATACTGCAACTTAGTACTACTGCAAGAGCAAAATGAGCCTGAGACTTCCTAGCCAAGGGCATTGCTCTAGTATCTTTTTTCATTGTTCCTGAACGAAGTGCATCTTTGAGAGAAATACCCAGACGCACTCAGTGAAGAAAAGCTTATCACCTCTGAGAACTGATTCAGAGGATCCGAGGAAGACACTGAGAAGAGAGCAGCTTAAAAGCAGTCAAACAAAGCACTAGTTGCAGGACCTGAGTGAACATATTCACGCATCAGTATGCAGCCTTCAATCTATATTTGTCCACTCAAGTGAGTGGCTTGAGGAGTTAATTATTTTCTGTATGAACAATATTTATGTTCATAAGAGAAAAAGAAGTCCTGAGGCAAAGCACATACCTTGATCACAGAGTATTTTGTGCCAGCTAGAAGGCAAAAAAGGGGAGGTATAAACACGGTGTCTTTTGGATCTGAGCTTGACAGACAAGTTCCTTGTCCTCTAATTGCTGTTTGCAGCAGTACCAACACCTGAGGCAGCTGTGGAAAATCATAAGGATGAGAAAGGCTTTTATGTTGTACAAGGACATTCAGAGAAGCATTCAGTTTGTGTTTTTAGGTGTAAAGCCTAAAATAAAGAAGCAGTTTATTTTGAATGCATTAATGTAGGCAGCATGTGCCCAAAGAAGGAGCTGTAATTTCCAGTCTGTCTGTGACTGACAGCTTTGGTGAGGGCCAGATGCACAGTCCAGGCAAGTGTCCTCCATGCAGTGATGTGACACAGAGCACATTTTCAGCATGCATGGCAAAGGCAATGTATGTTTGCTTTACTTTCTCTTTAAGTTAGCCTAAACAACACCTATAGCAGATTGAGTCAAGAAAATAAATTTATTTACTCAGATTAGCTCTATTTTTTCTTCATTTTACCCAGTTACCATGGGTGAGGCAGAAGAGGTTCAATTCCTTGCTCTAGGTAATGCTATGCCAAACTGCTAAACTGCGTTATGCCTCACTTTCTCAATCTGAAAAATGGGGAATGCTATGTGAATAAATCCATGATGGAAGAGAGCTATGATGGAGGCAAGTTTTGTTATTCAGTTTCACAATGCATTGTGACAGTCTCATTTTTTTATTTCTTCAAATGGCTCTTAGGTTTGAACAGCAACAGAGCTGTTCAGTGCCTTCATTGAGCTGCACGGATGAAAGGCTACTGACTTATTCAGCCTTGGTCTGCCACATCCATGGGAAGTTCCCAGGACTGCTTAGAGAAAAGAGGCAAGTGTCTCATGGGCTGGGATCTCCAAGAGGTTTAGGTATCTCATTCCCGTTAATTTCGACAGAAGATAGAGAGAGAGAATACCTGTTACTTTGGAGGAAGAGCTGCATAAAATATAGGATAAATGACCTTGGAAAAGACATCTGAAGGTCTCTAGTCTAACTCCCTGCTCAGTGTGAAGCTAACTTCCAGCTGGATCAGGTTATGCAGCATCCTGTCTGGTCAAATTTTTCAAATTTCCCAGGATCGAGATTGCACAACCTCTCTGTGAAACCTGTTCAGATGCTTAACCACCTTAATTGTGAAGTTTTTCTTTTATCCACTTGCACACTTTCTTAGTTGGTATCAGGTGGCATATTCAGAGTAATGGGAGTGCCATTTATGTTTGAACATCAGGACTTAAGAAGTGTTTTCTACCTCTCCAGATGTTTGTGCACTTCCAGGCTGTGTCCTGTTGCTGGGAAGTTACATGTATAGAGGGCAGAAGAGTGTTATGTTGAGCTAGAGCTGATCAGGCATCAGAACTGCAGATTCATCATGGATTCATCAGAGATGCCCTGTATCTAGTAGTAGGCACTATGTCCTGTATAAAAAGAGTAAGAGAAAAGATTGTGATGAGTTACCTTGGCCTGTAACAAGTCCTTTCTGAATCTGGCTGCTATCCCTGAAGCTCCTGTGTCTCTGTGGGTCGTATTCCTGACCTGTCTCCTCTTGCACTGGCAGAGAAATGGGGTTTCCCCTCTCCTTTGTCTTCAGCTCCTTTTTCCACCTTCTTAATACGAAAAACTTTTTACAAATAATTGATTTCTGACATTTTTTGTCGATGTTTTCAAACTATCAGTTGAAACACTGGAAATCCATTCAGTTTTCAATGGCCAAATGCCAGAATTTTTCAAGTCTCTAGTTTGGTAATTTGCAGCCACAGGTGGAGGAAGGAAAAGGAGAGGATCAGTGGAGCAGAGAACTTGTACTATAACATCACTGAACATCCACAGAGAGAAAAGTTAGGCTGGGCTCATTCCAGTCCAGCCGTGAAGCAATGAGCGGGAGCTCTGACAGGAAAATTAAAAATACCTCATACTCATTTGATTGTTTGTATACCATCTGCACTCACCCCTTCAACAGCTTGCAGTCTGCTGAAGAAGATCTCAGTTGATTCCCTAATCAGCTATGTTAGGTTTAGCTTTGCATATACCATTTTACCTTCATGACCAAGGCCCTGATTTTTGAAACCACCTCTCTTTCCCTCAATAAAATGGGAAAACGACATTGTAAATACATAAAGTCTTGTACATGCAGAGCTTTTGCACTTAGTGTTTAACCAGGGACTGAATGCTATTACAGCCAGAAACGGAGTCAAAGAAACAATAAATTTAGGAAAACCACATGTGTATGGTAAGAGAGTACATTAAAGTACGTGCCACTTGGAAACTCCTTTAATTGGGACATCTCTCAGAGCAAACCTAGTTTAAGCCTAATGACATTTAAAAGTGATAGCTATGGCTTGATGGGGATGGTAATTCCATTTAATTGGGATGCCTCCAGGTGATGCAATGGTGCTTTGTGTGTGTGTCACAACTACAGGCTAGTTCTGACTGTTTATGTACTCAGCAGCAGCCTTCAGTCTCTCTCTAGCTGCCGAGCACCAAGACAGCCCAAGAAAAAGGGTCTGAAAGTGCTTCACTGCAGCTTGAATTTGGCAGAAACCATAACATATTCACTCCATGCCAGCAATACCAGTTGGTCTCTTGGCTTCTGTTCCCATATCTGCCCCACCTAGGATGTCTGTATTCTGATTCACCTTCACAGCATCCTTCCTGAACTTCCCAGGACCCATCCCATGCGTGTAAGCTTGCTGTACAGCTTCCTAAATAGTGATGTGAATATTGCAATGGCACGTGGTGTCAGAAGGAAATTTGTGCTCATCAGGATGAAAGGCATCCACAGGGGTGTCCCAGGGAAATAACTTCTAAGGCAGGTTGCCAGCAGTCTCCCTTTTAGTAATAGAGACTTCAACCTCCATAGCTCTTTTGGAGCTATTGCTGCTGAATTAAGATTCTCTGTGTTTTTCTGTGCAGTCTCTTTAACGCCAGCATCCAGCCTATTACTGAAAAGCTCTTGAATAGGAAAGTGTCCAGGAAAGCCAAGTTTAAATCTTTTAAAATGCCTTTCTCAGTCTCAGTGGGGTGTGATTGTGAGAAAAAATTGGCCATTTCAGTTCCCTCTGTGGGACTCACTACATTCACAAAGCATAACACTTTGATCTTGTCTGCACACAAAAGTGGCATTGATTTAAATAATCAGGTTTAAAATGGATTTAACTGAACTGGTGCAACCTTTTACGTGGACTTTAAGTCAATTTAAAAGAGCTTCTTTATCCTTATTGCTCAAGGGTAGAGTCAGATAACCATAAGTGATTGAGTAAAAGCGTGCCAAGAAGTTATTGTCTCTTCACATGAAGACTGCTGTCCTCTCTGTCACAAATTTCATACACCACACACTCCCCACCTCAGCTGGAATTGAGCCTCTCACCCCGTTGCACCCCATGACATTGCAGCTGTTCTCAGTTCACTGCATTGCAATTAAAAAGGAAAAGTGATGGCTCTTCCACCACTGAATCCATGGCTTGCTGGCCTCCATGGTGAAGCAGCATCAAAAAGAGCAGAGGGAAGGCTTTCAGTCCAGAACGGCTGGGGGCAGCAGTAGGAAAAGGTGCCTTTGAAACAAAAAACAGAACAGCAAATTCTCCACTGGTATAAAGAATTTCATATGTCTTGATTACAATGTACTGTAACCTGTCTGCATCAGTAGAGAATTTGGTATTGAAATGTCCAACATAACATGTATGAAGTACATGAAGGGGAGGACCTTATAAATGCCTATAAATATCTCAAGGGTGGGTGTCAGGAGGATGGGGCCAAACTTTTTTCAGTGGTGCCCAGTGACAGGACAAGGGGCAATGGGCACAAATTGAAGCAGAGGAAGTTCCATCTGAACATGAGGAAGAACTTCTTCCCTCTGAGGGTGACGGAGCCCTGGAACGGTCTGCCCAGGGAGGTTGTGGAGTCTCCTTCTCTGGAGATATTAAAGATCTGCCTGGACAAGGTCCTGTGCAGCCTGCTCTAGGTGACCCTGCTTCAGCAGGGGGTTTGGACCAGATGGTCCACAGAGGTCCCTTCCAGCCCCTAACATTCTGTGATTCTGTGACTCTGTGAGGAAGCCAAGAGAAAAACATGCACATCCAAAAAAGCATGTGCATGTTCTGTGGCTGTTTTCTTTCCTGAAAACATGGAGTGCCTTTTAAGAGAGGACAGAATGCTTATGCCCTTGAATTATGGCTGAAAAGATCATTGCATACAGTGCAGAACTTCTGCAGAGAGGAAGAAAATACATGCAGAATAGTACTATCACTACAGAGACACGTGCAGTTGAGCAAAGGAAGAATTTTCACAGTGTCATGAAAACTGGCAAGAGTGGGTAAAAAAAAACCCACCTCAAGTGAGAAGGATACCGATATTTCAGTTTTCCACATGTTCAGCTGGATGAGTGAACTGCCCTCTCCTGAACATTTCCAAATACTGGATTTTTAAATAGATGTGATAATTTTTCTCATTTTAAACTAGAATTTACTTTCTAGTCTAAAAACAGAAGGGTCATATTGACCTCTCAAATATAACACTGTAATTGAAAAGAAGACAACACTTAATGCCAAAGGAAAATGTGAGAGGAGCTACCCCTTTTCTGCAAAAATCTTCATTTTGATGAATCAGCATCTTCTGACAAGAAGTATTTGGTCAAAATATTCCTGTTGTTCTCCAGGCCTGAATACTGGTTCTTCAATGCAGATTGTCCAAAGCCAATATAGCAGATCATATCCAGCTTGCTGAATGTATTTGGCTGATGGCTAACTGTGTGCTCCCGTGATATGTCACATAAAAAGCGTGGCTTGCCCTTGTCCATGGTTGGATATGCATCTGAAACATAATAGAATCATAAAATCATAGAATCATAGAAAGTTTTGGGTTGGAAGGGTCCCCTAGAGGTCATCTAGTCCAACCCCCCCGCAGCGAGCAGGGACACCGCTAACTAGATCAGGTTGCTCAGAGCCCTGTCCAACCTGGTCTTGAATATTTCCAGGGATGGGGCCTCCACTACCTCTCTGGGCAACCCGTTCCAGTG
>Ga0065711_1001283_pt1 | contig 45366 bp, 25 predicted proteins | sample Hoacrofraction12_FD_59098 | JGI IMG/M metagenome (GOLD analysis project Ga0065711, IMG submission 59098) | Hoatzin crop microbial communities from Cojedes, Venezuela - Epithelial fraction 12 v2 (version 2) | ecosystem: Host-associated > Birds > Digestive system > Esophagus > Crop | place... | reverse complement strand
AAATTCTTTACAATGAGGGTGGTGAAACACTGGAACGGGTTGCCCAGAGAGGTAGTGGAGGCCCCATCCCTGGAAACATTCAAGACCAGGTTGGACAGGGCTCTGAGCAACCTGATCTAGTTAGTGGTGTTCCTGCTCGCTGTGGGGGGGTTGGACTAGATGACCTGTAGGGGTCCCTTCCGACCCAAAACTTTCTATGATTCTATGATTCTATGAAGTCCCACAGGATTTTTGGAGGGTTGAATCATCTGACTTCTCACTCAGACTAGAGGGCAGAAGCACTCATGACAGCTTCTGCAGCTGTGAACCCGTGGTTATCCAGACTGTGTGGCTGGTTAGAGGGTGCTGAGAGACTCTTTTGGGTCCTGTGCTCACATTTCCTTCTTAAGCAGTTGAGACATGTCTGGGGCATTCACTCAAATGCAGAAGCTGGAAAGTTTATATTAAGTGTAAATCCTACTCACACATCAGAAGAACGCAGTGTTTCATTTTTATCGTAGAAAGTATTGCTAGCTATGGAGTAGAAAGCTATTGCAAAAAGATGCTAACATAATATACTAAAAAAGTAGTTTAAATATAAATAATACAATAAAAAAGTTGTCATATTGAGCAAGCATTATTGAAAGAATCCTCTTCAACTGCCATTAAAAAAATCAGAGCTCAAGACTTTTAAGATCCTTTAAGAGAAATTTGAAATGTCAGACACAGAAAGCATAAATGCCGTAATGATGAGGAAGGGGTGTAAGAAGTACAACATTCAGGCATTCTGAAAGAGAGAAGATACTCCCATGATGACTGAAGCAATGTTTTCATATCTGAGTTTTGTAGTATATTGAATGGCTGTCTGCTTTCAGAGACCATTAAAGAGTTAGATCTCAAATGAAGATACTGGGAAGAGGAAGGGAAATGTTACATTTGTCTTTAATAGCTTATTTAAAGAATTGTTCCAACCGTATACAATAAGTGAGAAAAAGGGCTCAAGAGGCAGAATCAGAGAATGTCACCATCTTGCTTCTTAGATAAAGTAACTTGTGTTGGACCTAGGCAAGAAAAGTTGTTTTCATTTCTATAATACATGCAAATATTATCAATGTCAGCATAATTTTGACCCACTCATGTAGAAAATATATGATGCTTTATTTGCAGTCAGTTAGTGTTTCCAAAGACAGATTTATTGACCCATCATTGCATATAATTTTAAGGTTACGTGAAGTAAGCTGGTGTTGCATAATTGCATTTTCATATGATTACTTTTCATCTTCATATTTTCTGTCATCTTTACCTTTGTTTACAATGAGAATAGGTCCCCTGGTTGGTTTAAAACTGTATGGTAACTACCCTAAGAATAGCCTACAACAACCTGTAATTCTTTGTTATGCTGCTTCTTATTTATTTTATTTCAAATTGTTATATTTACTTTTTACACATTCTGAATGCGGATGGTGCTTTTTGCAATACCTACCTAGATCCAGTTTCTTCTCCAAAGGGTCAGCTGCCTGTGTGTTCCAAACTAAATATAAGTTCCAGGTTGAAAACTGACCCAAAGTTACCATGAACATTAGAAAAGGAGGTAGCAAGCCTAAGAAGAGAAAGATAAGAGGTGGGCAAAGAAAGAATAAAGTTGGGACTACTCGCAGATAAAATGGAATAAAACTTCCCTACCTACCATGGTAGGTTTCAAATTGCTGATGAGTTCTACATCATGCTTCTCAGAGATGAACTTTTCAGCCCAGTTTGTTTATATCTTACAGTCTAATAGTATCATTGAACTATGAATCTTTTCAGTCATCCTAAGTATCCAAGATCGTGCTTATCAATGAAAATGTGACTTTGTCAAAGGTGGGGTTTTTTTTTGTATATATACAAAATAGGGAAGATGCATGTAGCCTTACAATAGAGTTGGAAACGGAGAGGAGGATGAGTGAACTCTGAAGCTGATCGCTAAGTCTTCCAGCTGCATGATTTTAAAGGTCCTTTCCATCCAGTGAAGGGTGCTGTCCAGCTGGGCAGTGCACGTGACTGAGGTTAATATTCTGCAGTGAGAAGGAAGAAATGAATACGATAAGGAAAGAAAACACATTTCTTTGAATCTCTCTAGGGCTTCACGCTTTCTGAGCTAGTTAGAAGTGGTAAAGTTCAGTCCCATGTTCCGTCTCCCCTGCATGCTGAAGGAGTGATCCCAGGGCAGCTGCGGTTCATGTGCTCAGCATAGGAGCTGCTCATTGTTCTCAGCACAAAGCCATAGCTCAGGCACGCACAGAGAGACAACCTTGGAAAGCTGCAGTGGGGCTTTACAGAAGCGTATCAATAAGTGTCATACGATGGCATTCGACACAAAGCGTTTCGTTTCCACATTAGTGTGTTGGGTAATGGCTGTTTCAAAAATCTCCATGAATTAGGAGGAAAGGCATGAAGTTCTAAATGCACAAAAAAGTGTAGAATCGAATGGCACCAGCAAAAGAAATTATGAAAGACTCATGCTGTTATAAACAGCAAGTGCTTCTAGCCTGCTCTTTTCCCCCAAACCTTCTAAAAGCACCCAGCTGTGAGCCCTTTTAATGCAAGTCTGAAGTCTAAATTTAAAATAAAGATGTTAAATTTATGTTTTGAAATCAATTTGAAAAAGATTACATGGCCACTAAGCAATGCTGAAAACCCTTATTATGTGGAGCAGCTAAGAGTAACTGCTGAACACCTCCCAAGAGTTTTTCTTCTTATTTATTGTTAATGCCTGCCATCCTTTTTCTGACTGCTCGCACTGCTCTTCATTATCTATTCTTTTTGTGTTTTGATCTAACTGAATTACTATTTACCTTGCTTTTGAAATTTGTGTTCATCTGTTTTAAATTCCTACGGACATCTTAGGTTTTACAGAGTACATATTAATAATATCTTTGAAGTCCTTCAGTGGCACAATAACAGGTTTATGTGTTTGATATCTTAATGTTTCAGACAGCCTCACATAGACAGAATGTTTTTCCACAGTCAGCAAATCACCAAGAGACTAGCCCCAAACCAGTTTTTGTGGGAAACAGGTAGATGGTGACAAAAGTTTAACAGAAGTAGGAAGCTGATAAAGCGACTGCATAATTACCCATCAGTATCAGGTATGATCTGTTTATAAAAGCCATGTACTAAAAATAAGACTTGGCCAAGTTTTCTTGGCATTTCTGTGTAGTAACACTAAAAGGTCACTGCTGTGGAAATGTGACTTCTCTGTCCCTAAACAATCTGGTCTGTCTATAACAGCTTTTATGAAGTTTTTAGTATTCTAAAGGTATGTCAGCTACATCTTCAGATTGCAAAGAGCATTCTGGAAAAAAAAAATATTCCACACAGTGGCTATTGCAAATGTCTTTGTTCTGTTCAAAAGGGAAGGTGCAGACTTGGTGTTTGGGATTGAAGCACTTTTAGAGTGCCTCTGGCGCCATTTCGTTTTGGAGAAGGGAGCTCTTTCAGCCTGGTCACGGGGCCCCTTGAGCCAGTGTGCTCTAGAGATGTGCATTTAATGCACCCGGAGGCCCCAGACACATTTCATAGAGTGTTGTGCAGACAGAAGCAGAGACTTGCAAAGAAAGAGGTGGCCCATGGGCTGTGCGAATTTCCTGCAGAAAGTCTGAGTCTTGGAACCACCTTCGGGTCTTTTATCTGTTGTGAGAATATGGGAAAGTTCTTTTTTTTTTTTTTTTTTAATTTTTCCTATTGACAAGTGCAACTGACCTTTGAAGTAGCTACTGAGTCAACAGACAGCTCTAGATGTGTTCAGAGGCTTTGTTCTTCCCCTCACTGAGTGTAGCAAAAATAGAAACAAAGTGATTGTTTGAATAATGCATAGGGCATTATATTGATATATACAATTAAAATTTAGTATTAGTATATACACTTAAACGGAATCCTTCTTTTAGTGGTCATCTCCACTATTGATTAAACAAGCTACTGGCATGCGCATTTTTGTGGCGGGACCTGTGATATCTGTGTGTGTTCCAATGCACTGTATGTTTTCCCTTCTAGGAATGTGTAATGTGATACCTCAGGTCCATTTTTACACTTTTCTACCATTCTTGTAGGCTGTGATTTGGAAATGTATAAAAGCATTATAGTTAATATTCACGTAAGCATTAATAAAAAGTTTCCAGTTATGTATTTACTGAGAATTTCATAACATTATTATATGAGAGATAAACACCAAAAATATGGTTTCCTAGCTGAAGACAGTCCTCCTTCCATTTTTTTTCATTCATATTAAAGAAGCTGTTAAGCAGTTTACCTTAATGTTTGAAGATAACACCAGCTGTAACTGTTGATTGAAGAGCTAGTTAGGATAAAGGTGATGAACAATGTTATGTTCTTCTTGTTGAACCTGTTTCAAGTAACAAGTAAGTGAACCTAAGCAGATATTATTATAGGGAGTATCCAAAAGTAACTGGAAGTTTTTGCAAAGTACTACCCTGCTTTGTCATAGGCTGAGTAGTAGCAGAGCATAATGCAATTTAAGAATGAATTCCTGGTTCTGTTCCGTATTTAAGACATTCCCGTGCTTATCAGCTGCAAAGAAGAAATCATCGGAAAGCATATGGCATCTGTTGCACACCACATCGTGTATTTCAGTACCAGGAAAATTACAAAACTAAGGGAGGAGCCTGGGTATGAAAACCGCTTTTTCCCACCTACAGCAGATGGTCAGATTTCTAATTTAAAATTTTCTTGGAGTTTTGGCATACTGCCATCTGTCTCCACAGCTGCAACAGTGCAATAACTCTGTCACCTCTCTTAGAAAATGTTTCTTGAGAGTAAATTTAATGCCCAGTGAAGTGTTGAATTTACAGCTGCTGGGAGCAGAATATAATATGTAAGAGATGGCCAAGAGGCCCTGTTGATTTCCCTCACCTGGTTACAAGTAAGGTTATGTTTATATGAAACCTTTGCGAACAGCGTTGGGGAGTTGGAGGGAAGATGATTCCAGTTATTTGTCTTCACAGGCCCTTTAGTAATCCTGTGTACAAAGAATTGATCAGCAGTGTCAGTGGAGATCTTGCACAAAGAGTTTGACTGAGATTATGGAAAACATTCATGATCATTATCATTGCAAGAAGACTTTTCTGTAAAATTTTTCTTGTTCTCAACTCTATCAGTCTCTATTAATGTTGAAAATACTAGTGCAGACAGGTGGTTGTAATGTAATGGCCAAGTGTTCAACCCATCTATCTGCTTAGGTGTTCAATTGGAGGTGGTGGCCCACCTCTGGAGAACTGCCAAAATACCTTTCAGAAGTGGCACTGAACAGGTACTTGTGGCATGGGAAATGCTTTACTGATTTTCTCTGGTGAAGGCAAGTCAGACTTTTCCAGATAGAAGATGGGGATCAGGCTATCAACTACTAACTTGAATTAGATCTGAAATTCGGTTCTGGGATGAAGATCTTCCTACCCCGTGACCACAGTCTGAATCGTCAAGTTTGATCTGTAGTCCCTGTGTTTGCAACAGAATGGTGGTTATGCATACATGAAATTTACGTTTTTTCAGAAAACTATGTGTAAGTTTGGCTGACTCTTCCACTTTATTGTAAACTTAGAAATAAGATTTATGGCAGGTTTACAATTTCCAGATCTAGCGAGGGTTTTATAACCTTTGTTACCCTCATCACCTTCAGATGACAGGTGACTTGCTGGCATTTTTGGAAAATGTCAGTTGGATACTCTGGACCCAGCAGGTTTCTCCCTTCATCCCGTCAGCCTTGAGCTGCATTCGTGGATGAGGCTTGCAGGAGTAGTTTCTCTTATGGTTTAACCGAGGAATGGATCCATTCCTGGAAAGCTCAGGTGACTGGAGAGAGAAGGGGGGGAAGGAGATGAGGTGTCTCCATTAGAAAAGCGGTGCTGGGTGCACAGGGCCGATGACGGCTCTGTCAGAGGAAAGCACACGGGCGAGAGCTGCTCGACTGGGAGAAGTTGCAGAGCAGAGATGCTTTTCCTCACACCCTTGTAAAGACAGTTTCTTTTCTGAAAAATGGTATTCATGCCTGATTCGAGCCCAACTTATGCTCCTCTTTTTTGTCTTCTTTCCCTCTCTGTCTCACCTTGTGCAGGGCAAAACATGCTCCAAAAGCATGTTCAGGCTCCTCCCTCATCCCATGTGTTGCTGCTCAAGAGCCAGCTCCATGCAATGCTGTGTTTCTGGATGAACAAGAGCTTTTCCCAACGGGGCTGTGAGACACGTTTGAGGGTTTGCGTGGCGCTCCTGCATTAAGCTCTATCACAGCAGCGCAGTTTGAATTCTGAGCAGCGATTAGCAGCTATTTGAATACAGCGAGTCCTACAAGCTGCATTAATACATCAGCATAGCTCTTTAGTTAGCACTAGTAGCCTTAGCGAGTTAGCATTCATTTTTCTCTCACTTTTAAAATTGACTGACATGTACTCCCTAAATCTTTTGTGTCTGCTCCGGTTTTGGTGGCTATAGTGATTTTCTAGGTGTGGTATTGAAGATACTTCTGTTAAGGGGAACGTGATGAGACTGAGGAAAGATAACCTTGTAGCAAACAATTGGACAGGGACAAGTTCTGTTGTGGCATCCTGTCTTGGCCTTGTGTTGTAGCCTTAGATAAATCATTTTATCTCTCTATACTTTTCTTCCTCATACACTCAAATGGACAGGATAATATCTAATTTTTATCACAGTTTTCATGACTTCTCTGCTTATGCTGTAAGTAATGGACTGGCTCTCATCCGTGTCTTTCAGAAGGGATCTTCACTGCAGCCTCTACGTATTACAATATTTTACATAGCTGTTAATGGTAATGACTGGAAATGATGAGTAATGTTTAAAATTTAAGCTATTTAGAGGCCACATTTTAGATTTCTGCTATCAAATCATCTTGCAGACAGCAACATTTTCTTCTTAGAGGGTTAATAATGAAGAGTAGATTAATACACTATCTGACAACTTTTTATCTTATTTTCTGTCACTTTTAAGGGAAGGTTTCAAATATGAGGAATAAACAGTGTCTTAAAATACTTCTCCACACTGTCATTCTACACGCATTTCTCCAATAGATGGAAGCCCTAGTCAAGTTAATTATTATTTGCGTAAAAATCAGGTCCTCAAAAAAATGCTTGTGTCCTTGATCCTCCAAGCACTTAAACACATTCTTAATCTTACACATGATCAGTTCCATTTAATTTATTTACATTCCACTGGTGCTCAAGGTTGGGATAATGGGAAGGTGGAAGGGAGGAGAGTAGTATCAGAGCCAATACTGAACATTGAATATATTGCTGAAAATATTTTGTTTGGACCACATGTATATACATATTTATTTTACCTTTTAATATATTTCTAATTTTTCACATGAAAAATACCATTTTTTGGCAATCATTTATAATCTGTGTAATATGCAGAGTATGTATAATAACCTGAGTTGTGTTGTATAATCTGTCAGCACTGTGTTGGTTTATCCCCAAGGTCCATGAAAACGTATTGGTTTCCTCCAGTGTTTTCCACTATCCTTGGGAGTTTGCATATTTAAAAAAAAAAAAAAAATTATTTTAAAGCTTTCAAAATGAGTCACAAGAAAATGGCTCCCAGAAGCACAACACATTCCTAAGTGTATTAGTTGACAACCTGGGAGACTGTTCCACAGTTGTGAACACGCTTCCCTGTGGAGCTGTGATGGATCAAGACTCTGCTTCTCTTTAAACTTCTCTCTGATGCTGAAACTACAAGAAGTGTAAGGCAAAGGGAAGATGGTGAGGTTAATGTAGCGTTTATAGTTGGTTTTGATTTCCCAGTCCCCCCCAAATGTCTTTAAGATAAAGCAAAACAAACAGAAAGACCCTGAGCAACTTTCATAACTTTCCTTAGAGGAAAGTGTAAATCCACGTACAGAGCCTGAGGCTCTCTTCGTGTTATGACTTCCAGAGCACTGAAGTCAAGCATATGTTGACATGACCTTGAGAGTGGAGAATATGTATGGGCTTTGTGGTAAATGGACACACTTCTGATGTGCTCAAGGTTCCACTGACTTCAGTTCTTGTTTCAACGACCACAAAAAACCTCATGATCAGGCCCTTTTACTGCTTCCCTTCCTATTGCTTGCAGAGGTGAAGGCTCCTTTTCCTGACAGCAGCACAGAGCTCTGAAGGCAGTGATCGGGGAGGGGAGATGACTGAAACAGTTATAGAGAGGCTACATCTTCTTTGCATCAAAGCACTGTTCACATCAGGGCCTGTTTCTTTTTCACTACAGAAGAAACTAAAGCGAGGAGCAGACAACAGAAGGAGTTGGGCTTTTAGCTCCATGGCTAGGTAGATCCATTAGCCATCCATCCCCCATCTGTAAATAAATACTATCATTCTAGAGGCTCGAGGAAGCGTGATGCCTCTCTTCCACCTCTTAATCTGGCAAGATAGTCCCTAGACTAAAGCAATTCCTTCAAGTTTTGTGCCAGAAATGGGATCAGAATTTGGCCAGGGCCATTTTGCAATTTAGAATCGACTTGAGTTATGTGTGTCACCTACAGATCAAAGAAGAAATTCTCTGTAATGTTTATGGAAGCTAATTAGTTGCTTCGGTGTTGATTTTTACCACCATTTTACTTTTCTTCAGCCTTCAGGTTCTTTAGGAGTATAAATGAGAGCTCTGTTGCTTTGGAGTGTTTGAACAGCTTGCCATTCCTGTACAGGCTTAGGGAAATAACTGTCAGATTTACTTTATGAACAGGACTAAAGAGTTTACCTTGGTTTGTAATTGGCATAGAAAAATTTCTTCAGGACAAAGATTTGGTAACCAAAGCTATAGCTTCCTTGGGACCAGTATGCTTGCCTGCTTGGTTCTTACATGGCCAATGATGATAGGAAGCAGGTGAAACTCCCCAGTTTGGGGGCCAGAGGAGAGGAGAGATATAACGTACCCTTAGCAAGTCACTTGGAAAGGTTTTGGATATTTGACCATCTACTCTGCAGACTGAGTGACAGAGCAAGTAGATATTAAGGGAGCAAGGACAAATAACACTTTCCCACTGTCTGTAATTGCACATACTGCACAACTGTAGGGAATTAACAGTATAATTTATGCAAATAAAAAATTTCATAGGAGTCTCACTAGTTGAAAAGCGCTGGCAAAGTGTAAGAGAATGATTTTTGCAGTTATCCTACCAGAATGCATGCATTTGTATAGGTATTAGCATTCAGCAGCACAAGTTATACAGTATCCTAAAAAGTCCATGTGTTTAGAAGTGTTTACATGATCCAGGTCTAAATTTCCAAGTCTCAATATGCAAGGACCATGACAGTGTCATGAGTGGAAAACAGTCAATGACCACTTATTTGCATGTGTTTGTGAAAACAAACACATTGCATGTGTCTTTGATTTTGTTACATGAGCCTTGTCCTGATGTATATTCCCTCAGCATCTTCAATTAGTGTGACTTTGAGCCCCTCTTCTCCAAGCAGGCACTGATTTTTCATGAACTTGTAGTAACGTTATTGTCCCAGGCCCCTGCCGCTGCCGAATTTGGCTGGAATTGCCCAGTTAGCACAAAAGTTGTTGGAAGAAACCAACAGAGACCCATTTGGAGAGTCGCTGCTCTTGCACAGCCTTGGTTTCCTTAGAAACTAAAGATTGATAATACACGTTGTAATCAATCTTGCTGTACATACGCTATATGAGCACGTTTCTTTTCTAGTATTTTAATTGTATGTAAAGATATGCAATGACATACTAACTTCTTTATAACAGCTTTACATAAGCACGTTCAATATTTTTTTTTGTAGTAGGACAGATTCTTCTTTGTAAGCAAGCTTTGAAGGCTGTGTCCTGGATAGCTGCTAGCAGAAAAGCACACCAGACCTGTGTCCTGAAGACCAGATAGCTATACCGCCTAACCTTGATACAGAAATGTTTATGAGAGAGAAAAGCATTTCAGTTTCTCACTCTGTCTCTCCATGTCTTCAACCAAATGTACAGCTAGTCAATTTGTACCGATTGCTGAAATATTCACCTACAGATTATACATAATTTCTGAAATACTGTCAAAGCTTTTAATATAACAAAAAAGTGCCTCAACTTTCTCTACAAATACTTTTTTTTTTTCATGATGGAAACAGAAATGCACTATAGGCTGAATCCAATATTTTGACAGAACTGTCATCCAAACACTCATCACTATGACACTTTCCGTACTTTTTTCACGCTGAATAGAGTTAGTCTGAAGCACACTGGTAATGTGAATAATTGCAGTATGAGAGACTCTCAGGTTCAAAGCCAATCTTGTTACCTTGCTGTGCGAGTGCTAGTTGTTAAAATTTGCTGTGGTTTCCTATTGTGTGCAAGAATACTAATTACTTTAGCAGCACGTATGCATTCTGTTTTTCACTGTTTTAAAAGGAGATTATAGTGACTAGAAATATAAAAGTATAATCATCCTAGGTAAATTGGCCAGCACTTAAGCAATCAAATGTTAATGCAGTCTTGTAAAAGTAGTTTTAGGGAAATATTTCAAGGTTTATTCACTCGGATAGCATTCTCAAGAGCCAAAGTACAGCTTATTTTTTTCTGCACAATTGAGTCTTAAATATTGCATCAAGACACAACAAAACAGGTTTTAGTAGTCCTATAATGCTGCTTAAGTTTGTTTTGAAAACAGCAGATGTGCCATTCAGCCACCCAAGGCATTCATTAATAGGCCAATTTAAAAAAATGTCTGGGAGTATCTTAATTCCGTTAGACTACGGTTGTCTATGGTTTTTACAGTAAATTCATTTTAATGATTTTGTTCCATTTTTTTTTCATATAACCTCTAGGCTTTTCCAGTGAATTGTTTGCTTCTAATGCAGGTGTGAAAGAAAGTGATACCATATATTAGAAAAGGCATTTAAACGAATTTTAGCTGTTTCAGTTATTTAAAACTTACATTTGTCTTAGATTGTCCTGTGTTACATGTTTTCATTTTTCTCTTTTTCTTGTCTGATTGCTTTGTTTAAACAGCTCTTTTCCCTGTTCTCTTTCCAGTCTCCACACTCTCCACCTTCTTAATATAAGTTGTTTCTTGCTAAAACATCACGCAGCCGTATCTTCAAAGGGGACGTGCAGTGTCTGGAGGCATCGTCCTTACCCCTGAATCATTTCACCATAGATTTTGTCGTATTTTCTGTTTTGTTTTCTGAAAAATATACTTTTTCCTGTGAGCAAAATGGTATGATCCATTCTGTCTTGCTTTGACTTGCCTGACACAAGCAAGTATTATTTATTTAGACAAGTAATTACTAATTTTGTCTGAGGTGTTTATCTGCTCTGTTATTCCTCCTCCACAACCTTAGACAATTTCTGAGAAGAAATTCTGAAAAGAGATTCAACCGACATAAACTCTACAATGCAAATTACCACAATTTTCATAATCCACAACTGCTGAAACAGATGGGGACAGCAAAAAAGATATAGATAACTTAATGCAGAGATTGTTTATTAATTACCAAATAAAAGTTTTTTTGAGGTTTTGTCAATGATACATATTTGTTTTGCAAGGTCGTGTTTCTGAAGGCACCGTGTTTTACTAATACTTTGTGCTCTAACCAATGAAGCAAGAAACAACACTCATTCCTTTGGCTGCAGCACTAAAGCCAAGGATCCTTCTCGACCAAGGGACAGGCAGCAGTGGCCACTCACTCACTGTCTGCTAGGATGAGCTCTGTTTCAGTGAAACGCTTTATGAATGTGAGATGAAGAAAAAGCAGGTGTAAATGCCACGAAGTCTACAGGAAAAAGGCTGTTCTTAGCTAATCTCACTGCTGAGGTAGCGTAACGCAAATAAGGGGAATGCTCCTTCTCTGCTGAGGCTTGGTCGTTGCTTCTTCAGTGGCTCTGCAAATGGACCCTCCTACCTCAGAGATTTTTTTCCATTTAAACTTTTATTTCAACTTGCAGAGCAGAAACATGCTGTTTCCTGAATGTTGCTCTGATGTTTTGAAGGCGGCAGAGAAAATGTAGTGGATGAGCTGTAAAGAAAGATAGGTTAAGGAGGGAAACCCATGTAGTAGGTATAGTAGGAACCAGTGGGGAGCTGAAGGTCTTCAATAAAAAAAAAAAAAAAAAACCCAACAGAAACAAGCTCTGTTGTACACGGCTGTAACTTGCATTTATCAGTGAGATTTGTACCCAGTGCCTGAAATCGGGAATAACTTACACTGCCTCACTTCAAACACATTTGCTGGTGTCAGAACAAGGAGACCACACGGGGACTCCCAGAGCTGTGCCTCCTGCCCACAGCCTGTGCCTAACAAACAGCTCCACACGCGTTCGCATGGCGTGCTGCAGCAGTGGCCGTACTGGGGGCACCTAGAAAGAACAATGGGACGGGGCCGAGCCTGTAGATTAAGACCTCTAAATGTAAATGTTTATGTGTTGATGTGCACATGTGAGCTAAATGTCTGAGCCGAAGTCAGAGCTGCTGTAGGTGGTGGCAATCTAAAGTGACTTAAGCTGGTACCAGCTGGAATGCTCCTATGTCTGCGTGGGACTGGCAGGACCTTCAGGAGAGCAGCGCTGTTTTCTTCGGCGTCGGCAGCTGGAGGCGAGCAGAGATGTCCCAGGGGCATCCAAAATGTTCCCTGGAGAATCTTTTTTGCGGTGATTTTGTTTACCTGTGATGTCACTCAAACTCACCTTCATGGTTCAAGTGGGCAGGCTGTGCTTGTGACCAACTGGGCTGCAGGCCTGGCTCTGGGTGTGCTCTTTGTTGTGGGGCAAAGGGTGTGACTGGCAGATGAACTTTTATTCAAGGGTTAGATTTAAGACACGGGTTATTACTGTACTTGTCACATGAGCAGCTCAGCTTTATAATCCATAAGGGAAAGATTTTCTTTTTTGTTCCCCCGCCCCCCCCCCCTTAAGTTCTCCAGCCAATCCAGAGTCATAAGGCTGACTTCCAAAATGGAGGAGTTTATACATTTTCTGCTCATCGGACGTTGACTNTCTTCTGTGGTTCTGGCAGCTCATTCAGTCATAATGCCACTATCTCCAGTATACTTTGTGGGCCCTAACATAGCCTCACACAATATCATTTCTCCTCTGTAGAACTTTCCCAAGCCACTTGTTGATCCACTTCAGCTGTTCTTACAATTTTGGGGGTTATTTTAACCTGTAGAGTAGCAGACCCTTTACGAACTTTCCCGGGTCTCTGTGTGTGTCTGCATGTGACCTCCATGGGAGGTCATACATCCGAAATTAAAGCTTGGCTTCACAAAGAACAAGCTGGAAGACAGAAAAGCAGCAGTGAGGTGCCCTGCGCTGCCTTGCCTTTTCCCTCTAGTGAGAACGGTGCAAGTTGCTCCCCCTTTTGTACCAAACCCATAGGTCAAGAGGAAAAGGGGACGAGGGGTGCCGGCACCTCCCCTGGTTGAGGTCTTACCCAGAGGAAACAGAAAACAAGCAGGCAGGTAGGCAGAGAGGGTTTTTCCCAGGCACAGCTGAAATATTCAGTAGGGCCAAAGCTGGCAGCACTGCTACTGAACCCACCCACTCACTTCCACGTGGGAAAGGTATTTTTTTGGTGCCTTATGTCCATTCATCATTATCATGTACTGTTGCCAACCCCAGGAGAAACATGAGTTTTGAAAAAAAAAATTACTTATGAAGTTACCAGATTTGCCCAACTTAGATTTTATTTTATTCTCGAGGTATCCAGGTGGAAGCAACGTGTTCAATGTACTTTTATGTACAAATTTGATTTCATCTTCAGGTTCAGCATTTTGACATGTAATTTAGCTTATAATGAGAGGTTCATGCCTCAGAGCAATGTATTTTGAGGTCGAAGGCAAAAAGCCAATCTCCAGCTACTTGTATGGAGATGTACAAATTCTCTGAAAGGAGTCAAAATGGAGAAGGCTTTCCTCATTTTTACAGAGGTATCAAGTTATCACAAGGTGAGTTCATTTCAAAAGAGGAAAAAAAAAACCAGAATATTTTGATGCGGGTCTTTGCAGCCACATTCCTGCAAGCTGCTCTGAGCTGGTCAGCCCTCGCACCACCAGGAAGTGTATTGGCTGCACAGATACTAGCAAATCATTTTTAATACCTCATTTCAGGTCTTTGGAGATTAATTTTATCATAAATTTGGAAGCCTGATTTAATTGCACTAATTATATTTTCTCCTGGGAGTTGATGGATTACTACTTACCATCTTCTTGCTGTATGTAATGAATCACACTGAGGCTTTCTCTTATTTATACCTGCTAAAAGTCTAGGAAATGAGTTGCGATAGGCATTAAAGAAACATGTAAGAAATTACCCTAAACCATTTGCTACATGTTCTTACCCCTTTCATAGGTCTGTTCTCACATGTGATGATAATGATTCTGTTCTTCTGGAAATAATTTCAAAAACTCCATTTTAATTCTCTCTCTGTGGGCAATCCACTGAAGAGAGAGCATATTTCAGACATGCGAGACATCCACGGTTCCTCATCACACCGCTCTATTAGCATCCATCCTCATCTACTCATTTCTGAACCGAGTGCCTTAGATGGAGGCGTCATTATGGCCACCACACTCCCTGGTACTTGTGATTCCATCAGAGGTAATCGTGCGCTTGATTTCGCTGCTGCTGGAATTTGCCGCTGAATGGAAGCAGGAATTAGGTGACATCCTGTCACAGAATAAAGTTCATCTGTCACGTTCAAGTGCCAGTCACCAGGGTATCTTGTTCTTTGTACAGCTTTGGAAAATCACATTGGCTCCCAGTCTCTGAATTACCTTCCCTGCTCAGCATTCATCTCATACAAAAAGGCTTATAATCAGTATTTACCATTTATGTGGAAAGAAAGACAGTCCACTCCTAAAATTAAGTAACCACTGAAACGGTGTGCTTTCTGTCACCTTCATTCCTCCTGTGGATTTTTTTAAAAAAATGAAGTCTTGGTTTCTTGGGTTGAGGGGAGCTCACAAGGGCTGATTCCCGACCTCCATTTTCACATCTCCTGTTACACTTTTGTTCTGAAATCTTTCCCTTTCTCACTGGCTTTTCCAGCCAGAGCAATAGCTATGTTAGGAATAAGTACCTCTCTGGTTCAGCCTTGATGCTTAACTGCTAGCTGGGGACAAGAGGCTCCTCCCAGGGCAGTCGTGTGCCATCTTCACCCTGGGGGACACAGAGGTCAGGGGACAGTCTGCGCTGAACTGCTTTGGCAGCCAGACATTGCGTAGACCCTCAGGATTTCAGGCATGAGTTGCGTCTGCCATGGGGTTTCATCTGCTGGTGGGGGTACCGGGTAGGATGCTGCAAAGCACCGAGTCTGGCAAGCTCGGTTGAGAGTTGAAAAAGGGGGACCCACATCTCTTTAGTTTCCTGAGCTGATGAAAACAGGATTTTGAAAGCTGTTCATGCTGCAATTTGTCTATCTGGTTACTCCTCCCTTTCATAAATTGCACTTTTTCAAATGTGGTATCACCTAAAGGTGGATCCTTCTTTCAGATACGACAATCATTTCCCCTTAATTAATCTTGATAGTTTGTTCATCTTCGTGGAACAGATCTTCACGAGGAGAAAGAAAGGCACATTTCCTTCAGGAGCAAGTTATGAACACACTAAATTGAAAAGCTGCGATGTTCTGTCACATTAACTCAGTCCCTACAACACAGCAGTCGCACTTGATAAATGGCGACATTAAGAATAACATTAAAGAACACGTGCACCGGGTTGTGATGGCAACTAGGACACCTAACTGCCCGGTGGCGTGCACGTTACCCTCCTCATTTATGCCTTCGGGAATGATGAACGTATAGGGGGAAAACCATATGTTTTTTTCATTTTTTTCTCACAATTAACAAAATATGTGATTTATAACTGGACTGTCCATTGAGCTGTAATCCCGTAACTTTAGCGCTATGAAAAAATACGTAGTTACACTGTATTAAATATAGAAGCATAAGATACATAGCATAATTTATGACAGAAATTATTATATAATTATGTATTTATTTATATAAACGATGTGTGTGGGTGTATAATGCTAGGTAAACCCACAGAAGCAGTTTTCCAGGGTGTCTGTCAGTGTCATACCAAAGTGCTGACACTGCTTTGAGTGGGAGGGTGACTGCCTAGTTAAGCCTGCAAGTGGCAGCGAGCATTATTTTCTTCTCTTTTTGACCTACCTTTTCCCGACTCTGAATGGCTGGTATTCAGTGTTTTCTTTAAGCCAGTTATCTGGATAGGGCTTGCTTATTAAAAGTCACAGACATTTTAAATCATGCCACTGCCAATGAATCTCTCTAGTGGGTCACATTGCTGTAGAGTCCTGGAGGTTTGTGACTCAAGCCGAAGCGCAGACAGCTTCGAATGATATCCTGTGATATCAGTGCAGCCTTAAACAATGGCAGAGGATTTTTCCAGAGCCCATGGTGTTATTTTCACCTTTTCACTGCAATCAATAGTAACAGCACCGTTCCCACAAGGCCTGGCAAGGTCATGTTTCGGCTAACACCAACCACTTCCATCATCCCACCGGTGCCTTCTTTTGCTTTGTCTCCTATACATAGTTTAAGTCAACTACTTATTTCAAGAGGGTATATTTATTTTCCTCTAAGACTGCCCTTGGATGCGGTGCCCAAAAAAGCTTGAAGCCATTGAAGCAACCTTTGTTCTGGAGCTGGTGCCTATGCAGTTGATGTCTGCAGCCCCTTGGCTTCCGTCTTGCCAGCTGTGCCTCTGCCGCAAGCTCACTGAGGCAGGAGCTGCATTTGTGCTCTGCATTTTCATGCAGCCGCTAAGACAGAGGGCTCTGGTTCATTACTCTGGTTCCTACAGTGCAAGCAAATTATAACACTTTAAACACACATTGGTTTATTTTTAGTCTGAGGGTTAAGAGTGTGGGCAAGGCAGAGACTGGAAAACCAGGCAAAGAAATAATGATATTTTAGCTTTTCTTCTTCTTCAGGACCTTTATGGTGACTAAGGCAAAAAGAGGTAGCAGGTGAGAAACGTGGGCTATGGCTCGTGTAAAGGTCCTGGCTCCACTTCTGCAGAGAAAGTTTTTGTACTGGGGACATCCACAACAGGGGGGACATGGAAGGCAATTTGGGCAGTGTAAACACGCATGCCTGCTCTGTACCTGTTTGTGTCCTGAAGCGGCGTTTCGCGGCAGCTGCTGTGCCAACCAGGCAAAGCTGCCTCTGGGAAGCAGGACCTGCCCCTGGGGAGCAGGACGGAGCGACAGCTCTGGCTGTTTCCTTTAATTTCCATACAGGCATAAGGCAGCGGGGGGGCTCAGTGGATTTAAGGACAAGGCATTCCTGAACATTACTCATCTTCTCTTTTCTGTCTGCTTTTTCTGTTTTTTTCACAGAGTTAAATGTAAGGGAATCCGATGTAAGAGTGTGTGATGAATCATCATGTAAATACGGAGGAGTGTGCAAGGAAGAGGGCGATGGCGTGAAATGTGCATGTCAGTTCCAGGTAAGGGCTGCTCACCTTTTTGTTTGCCATTTCTGACCAATCTGTTAGGTGTATTGGAAGTATTTATAGAATCACTGCTTCAAAATTTTCACTCGTCAGCAGGCTCATAGAGTCTAACCATAGGCTCCTTTTTTAATGGCACTGACTGGGACAGTATGTGACTGAACTGTACCCGGGGCACTGACTGGGACAGTGTGTGACTGAAGTCTGCCAGGGTGTGCTCAGGGGGCAAGTGGTGAATGTGGCATCGCGTTTGCTCCCTGCATGGTTTTGGTAAGGGAGTGGGAAGCGCAGAGCGGTGTGGGGAAGAATGGAGGGCCACCACGTGCTGGGAACCTGCGGCCCCTGCAACCAGCATGGGCAGAGGTGGGGAGCAGCGGTTGACACCTGCTCTCTGCTTCCCCACCTTCCCTCATCCTGCCCCAACACACTCGAGATGGGAGGGGACGTGACCTGGAGCAGGGCGGCCGAGCATTGTCACGCACACTAGATGAAGCTTTATAAATGAAACACAGTACTTATTATGGATTATTATGTCAGTATTTGAAGGATTCTTCCCCGCTCTGCTGGTGGCCAAGTGTGGTACAGTAGACCCTGGAAGATCTTAAGGTATTTTGAAAATCAGATAATAACACGATCACCAGTTATCATAAAGTTTATGAATGAAAATAGTGAATTAGTCCCACTCAGGGGGAAAGAAAATAGAAATTTGATTTTAAAAAATACTCTGAACTTTTAAAAAGTAGTAAATAACAAGTTCAATTTGCCTCATTGGTTTTTGAGCCTTTAGTTTACAGTTTTTACAACTATCATGGCAATCCTTCCCACCCTGCCCTCACTTTTCAGATAAAAGAGAATACTGAACTTCTTTATTTTTACAATTTATAGCCAGGGCAAATGTATCAAATATTGTGGGACTCCCAGATGTGGCAGTGTTATCAATCAATGCTGGAGTGGGCTATCCTTCAGTGTTTTAAGAATAATCTTATGTTCAGTTTCCAATAAATAATAAATCAAGGGGAACCAGAATAGCAACAGTGTGTGTGTGATCTTACACTGGTTTTGGATTCCAGTGTTTCAGAGCTGGCTTTTGATGTGGTGTTGTTCAGGTGGGTACCTATGCTGGGGAGGAACCTGCAGCTTATGTCCCATGAGAACTATGGGATCTGACTGCCATTTAAAGGAAGAAAAAATTCTTAAGAGAAGAGGTTTATTCATCAGCCTTCACTCTAGCTGTAACTTTTATTTATGAAAAATAATAAAACCAAACCCTGTAATGATTTAAAAAAAAGGAAAAGAAATTCAACCCTAGGCTAAGCAAAAGTTTCATTTATTTTCTGTAGGTAGTAAATTTTATGACTTCCTAATATACAGGTCATGAGGACTGAAAAAGAAACTGGCCCATGTGATAAGCTGATACTTTTTCTAGAAGAAAATGCTTTTAAAACCGATATTATTTTTAGGGTAATTGTTAGCTTACCTGTACTTCTTGAAAAATTAATCCTGCACTCTAAGGAAAGAAGTCTAAAGATGAGGAGAAGGTATTGTATTCTTCAGACTTATCAGGCTGAATTCTTCCTGTAACTCTCAACCTTAATCATTCCACTGCAACTAGCACCACCACAGAGGGGCACAGCTGCCCGCAGCCACCCTTGAGCTAAGGCCAAGGCTGGCACAAACCAGCCCTCAGGTGCAAGGAAAATGCGCAGGGATTGCTCTTCCAGGCATCACCACTCTTCTTCTTCCTCTTTATCTGCCACCACTCCTGGCCTGGCAGCATTTCTTAATTGTTTGGTCTTCTAAAACTTTAAATATTAATGAGTCATAGTTTTTCCTCCTAGGATCCCCGTTGCAGATAACTGGCTGCCAAATTTCAGTGTTGTCATTGAAACAGCTATAACGTCACCGCAGCAAGAGCTCTGCGGGCTGCAGCCTCTCTGAGCACCTTGTAGGCTTTCTCTGTCTTGCCAGGTCATCTAACATAAAGCGACATACCAAAGTTTGATTCCGCAGAATCAAATTTACAAATTAGACTATAGGAGAGGTGCTGAAGGATACAGTTGTGCTCTGCTTGCAGTCATCTTAATGATATCCTGACTTTCTGCAGGTCTAGGCAGAAAAAAGGATAACTTCCTTTTTATTATAATGGAGGTGGGGGATAACACATGTTCACCAAAATTTTGGAGAGGTCTTTTGCTGTAATTTGGATGACATTTTACAAAACCTAGATTAAAAACTAATCAACACCTAATGAGTGTGTTAAGGACCGGCGTGGGGAGGTGAGGTGAGAGAGAGCCGACACGGGGCTCTTTTGATCTCAATAAGAAAGGCTTGAGAACAAATGGCTTAATAAGATAATTGCTTTAATAAGACGGGATAGGAAAAAGAATATAAATAGTGAGTAAATGTTACATCCCTTCAGGTGCTGGGCACCCTGCAATCATGGAGCATCCGATGGAGCCCCGATGGATTTTTCCACAGGATGCTGTGGAGATCCTGTCCATGGAGATTTGCTCTCCCTTTTGGTCATTCAAAGTATTAGAGGATTTCCTCACAAGAAGGCAACTCTACTCCTAAAGTATGTTTGGATGAGAACTTTTGGTTGCGCTATATCAAATCACTAAAGGCTTACCAAACTGTAAAAAAGGAATCACTCTGCTGCTCATTTTCCATCCTCAGGACAAAAACCTGCAGCTTTAAAACATCACACAGCGACTTTAAGATCGAATAGAGAATTATCTATTGGAAAGTATTGTCCCCCTCAAGAGTTACCTGTTTAATTATTCCTTAGAAGTGACTGTTCAGTGTGAGATATGACAGGATTGACGGTGGTGGTTGAATGTCTGAGAGCTGCTCACTGTGGGAAAGTATTACAAAACTGTTATAAATAAGTTTCAGAGCTGGCAGCACAATTTGTTTCTGTCTGTGCGTGCTTAGTTCATTCTCAGTTGGTCATCTATGGCAGGGTACAAAGGAAGCAGGATAATTCCCATCAAAATTACATTTTAAAAATTATTTTGAGGTATGTGTATGCCAAAGCACAAAGAAACTGTTGTGGCAGAGACTGTCGTTTGGAATTTGGAGGAGAAACTCTTGTCCTTTTGGGGCAGTTTAGCTTAACTGATGTTGCTGTTTCTGTGTGACCTTTCACTGATTGAACTATACCAGTTTAACCATGTACTTTATATGATTAAGAAATTTGGTGGATAGTCTGTGTCTTTGTTCATTGCTTTTTGTTGTTTGGGTCTTTTTGCCTTGGGGTGTTAAAGATGCAGAAGGTGCCTGGAATTACATTTGTGATTGCAACCCCAAGCAGGGCAACGTCTCCTTTTCCACGCAGTGAAGCGGGGCTTGGAGCTCCAGTTCAGCAGGGAGCAGTGCAGCACTCGCAGGTGTTAGGCGGATTCGCTGTCCTACTGTATTTTCCAGCATTTTAATGCACATTGTACACACAAAGGGTATATAATCCATCTTTCTTAGAATGTAAGGAAATATCAAAATACAGGCTGCTCCTACCAAAGCCATTCCAAATGATAAATTTTCCTTTCTTCCTTTCTTTTTGTTAAATGTACCAACGCTACCAAGTTTGAGCATAAAATTTTTCAGCATAGTAGTACAAAAGCGTTATTATAGTTGTTGACCAAGTAAAACAGATTCATGATGCTCATGAATTTAATGGGGCTTCTTTTCCATTTCCCTTGAAAGATCATTCTATGACCAAAAAAGATCATCAAACTTTTCCTTAAGCACTGTTCATCTTAAATTTTCCTTTGCTCAGTTTCATCCCCCTGTGCCTAGTCATGCATTCTTGTGTTATCTTGAAGAAGTTTTCTCCTTCCTCAGTGTGTTTATCCTTCAAATACTTCTAGATGCTTGTCATATTCCCTCTAGCCATTACTGAATCCTACTACAGTTATTTTGTTCTTTTAATCTTTCCTGCTGAATTCCTCTGTTCAGCCCGTGTGGAGTTGGACTATTATTTCAGTGATCCAAAAGGAATACGTACAGTGACATTGAGAAACTAAGCTATTTTATATTTTCCTGCAGTGAACAGGGTTATAAGTTACTGCTAGTAGTTCGTATATACACAACTATCTTCCTGTATATTAATATGCAGTTGAGATTAATCACATGATTTTGTATGACTGAATTACATTATAATTTCTTTTTCAGTGTCACACAAACTATATTCCTGTTTGTGGATCAAATGGAGACACTTACCAAAATGAATGCTTCCTCAGGAGAGCTTCTTGCAAGCATCAGAAAGAGATAACAGTGGTATCAAGAGGACCTTGTTATTCTGGTATGTCAAACATCACTTCGTGCCACTAATGAGTGATGTTAAATGGGTAGCTCCTTAGTTTTGCCCTTCATTCCAGAGATTTAAATTTTCATGCTTTTCCTAGAATAACATAATATGGAAATCCCAAGTCCTCTTTAGTGATGGAACATAGTTACAGAGAAGAAATCGGGTATATCTTCTGATATGCCAACAGGTTAATAAATAAGCATTAGAGGTAGAAATACTTTATCTGAGAAAATAGTTTGTGAATGCTTCTGTTGTATGTATAGAGGAGCCTTTATATTCATCAGAAGGCTTACAATAAATTTGGAGCAGACTCCAAATCAGTAATTTTTTTAGGACTCATTTTTTGGATGTACAGAATTAGTCTGACATCCACCAAGTGACACTGATCATCCTGACTGCCACTCTACCTCTATCCAAGGCATCATCTTTGACTACTTTCATTTACGGTCATTACACTGAAGGTATGCGTAACTCGTACAAAATCTGTACCTCACATTTCTAATGGGCTGGCCTTTACTGTCTTTCCAGACACTTAAAACACAGATTTGCCACACATTTAAAATACATGGGACAGGCTTTCACTGTCTTGAATATTGCAGGCTAAAAGACTCAGTAGCATCAACAACTGCATTCTTTGGTACATAAATAACACATAGAAGAATTTAAGTTGTGGGACATCCCTGATCTTTTGATAAACAACAGTTACTCAGACTAGCCTAAGCAAGGTTACATCTGTATGGCAGCCAACAGCACGATTACAGATCGGGTGCACACTCCAAGCTAGCTTTACGTTGGCTAGTCTAGTTATCGATGACGATTTAGAGGCAGCAGCCTGGAACTTCCTGGTAGCTGCAACATCCTTTCTGGAAATTAGGGTAAATATTTGAGCAGTGTACCTAGGCCAAGTTCCTTGCTGCTGCCAGTCCCAGAGCTACCTCATTTAAATGCATTGTGGCTATGTTTTTACATGAGCTGCTCTAATGCCTCTGACTGCCGCACAGACCTGTACTGAGGTTTGGGGTTGTTTACGAAGGTCTGAAATAATCTGTGGCCTTGGTCCCAGAACTGAAGGAAACCTGCATTTTGTGCTCAGCTCAGCCGCGTAATTCCAGCATACCTCAGGCAGATGATTGAATCTACCTTCTTTCTCAATCTCCCACCTGTAAATTATCTCCAGACACTGCAGAAATAGGAAAAAAAAAAGCGTTACAGTTTTGGAGCAATCACATATTCCAATAACAACACCCAAGAAGTATGAAGGTTTGAACCCAGGATGCATAAGTAAATATTTTTTTTTAACTTCACTTTAAGAAACGGACTCACAACATGAAAGTTTCGTTCCCTCACTAAAACAAAATACGAGGATAACGTTTTGGGAAGATCAAAAAAAGTGATTATTTTTATGTATGCTACCTTACTAAGAAAAAGACATTTTGAAATGAAAAATCGATTCTTCTCAGCCTCAAGTTGCTGGCAGCTAATTACTATGTTACTCAGCTAGTCTGGTGCCCTGGTTGTGGCTGGGATAGAGCTGCTGGCTGCCAGGTTAAACCACGACATCTGGGATTTTTTTTGAACCTGCCTCTCCTTTTCCTTAAGTCCTACATAAAATCCCGGAAACGCAGCATAATCTTTAGCACTTAGTGTAACAGATCAAGACGTGCTGAGACACAATTGACCAGAAAGTACTAAGAACACATTTCCAGAACTGAGGATGCGATTCAGGCTGCATTTACACTGGCACAATTTAAAGCGCTGCAGTGGGTTTCTACCAGAACAGTACCTGTGACCCCGAGTATCTGACGAGCTCTGGCTGATGTGAAAATACTGGATGATAAAAGCCATCATCTGAAACATGTCCACGCCATGGTCATCAAGAAGTCAATATATTTGTACTCTTGATCTGTAGCACATATACGTAGAGAATCAAATGCCGAAATTAAAAAACTCTTTACAGGCCCCCATTCATTTTCACTGAGTGCTTCTGATTTTGCTATGAAAACGCTTGGTTCTGGGATGTCATTGGGAGCTAAGCATAGGTTCGATGGCTTCCTATTAGAGTTTTGGTTTTTCAAAGCAAAGCTTTATCCTGGCAGGACACACCCGAGACAATAAGATGAAATTTTCCCATAGTGTTGTAACAACTCTTTAATATTTAAAGTACATCAGACTTCTGAATCGCATACAAGAATTAAATACTTCCCATTTGCTAGGGATTGATACCTTCTGAAGCCACGGCACTGGAACAGGCAACACTGAGTGATTTAGTCAGACCCGTTTCTTGGCAGTTAACATTTTGATTAAATTTTTACAGTCATGGGTGATTTAACAGCATATTAATATATTTATTTCCCTTGTCCGACTGCTGTCAGAGTTGCAAGATCCTAAAATAAGCAACATTAAAAACAAAGAGTCAGTCACAGTTGCTTTAGGAATGAACAAAATGCAAGTTTTGACATTAATAACGGTGTTTTAGAGAAAGATAAGAGAATGTATGGCTGAAGTTTTCAGGACTGCACGTACAGGTCTCAACATTGTCAAAGGCCATTTTTCAGTGAAGGGACATTGTTTTTTTCTTAAATATCTGGATTTACAAAGGCATTTCTATGGCTAGTTACCCCTGGCACAAGGTGTAGATGACGAAGGTCTGTGGGTTTCAGCCAATGTATGTAGCCCAATGTTGCAAAATACAGAGAAACTAGGGAAATGAGTGACATGCAGCTTTAGTGTTCTCTTTGCATAATACCTTAAAATGCCTTTGAAAAATGATGGGTCAAAACAAACTATACACAGTTTTCACCTGCAGCTAACCAGCATTTTGCATCCATAAAGAAGCAACCACCCTGTCTGTGACCAGGTGGAGATGCACAGGGCTGCGAAGCAAAGTCCTTGCTGGTAGTAATTCCCATCTTCCACAGCTTCTCCTCCTTGCTCTGTGGGATTATGTTATGAACTGTCCGAGCCTTTTCCTTTTGTTTTTTATTTCTCACCCTTATCAGTTCCCTGTTTGCAGTTCAGCCCACAACCGAATACAGAGATGGGGCCATCCAGCAGGGCAGGGGGAGATGACAATACCTACACTACGACTCCTGCCAAGCTCACAGCATCAGCGGTCTTGCTGCTGACCTGAAACCTTGATCAGTTCATAAAGGGTGACATTACACTGAAATTCATTCATGTTATGCTATCCTCTACTGGAGGTTATCCTGAACTGGCATGCTAAACAGATTTAAGAGACCAGGGAGAGAGGGCGGTCAGGGTGCTCAGAACATTGAGGAGTGTCGCCAAGTCCTTTGCTGTCTTCTGCCTCCTTTTGTTGGTGAATTTACTATCTTTTATTAGCTTAAATAAAATAAACTAATTTAGTAAATAAGAAATATACTTTATGATTCATTTCTAAGAATGTGTGCTTCTGTTGGCCTGCACACAGAACCAGGATTTTGACTGCTGTCAGATTTGTGTTACATGCACATGAAAATGAAACCACAGAACGGTGGAGTACTTGATATATTGTGCTTATAGATTCTGAGTGTATTACATATATTTGGAAGGCACAGTCAATTGCTTTTTCTACTGGGATTTCTAAAGTTTAAAAAAAAAGCTATTAGCAGAACTATAGCTCTGTTAGATTTAAGCAATGATTGTCTTAAGTGTGGCTTTAACTTAGTGTTCTTCAGTCTGAAGTAATCAAACTCTTACCCTGAATTTAAATGCACAGGTTTTTACAGTAAATGTTTTTTTTGTGTGGGAGGCTTACAGTGAAGCATAATTAGATGCACACATTGTCCTGAAAAGAAATATAATAAGCTCAATTTAATCCTTTTGAGGGAGTTAAGGAAGAAATTCTGGGCAACTAACTTCCAGATTAAGAAAGTGTGAAAATAACTCTTAATGCTCCTGCAAGAAAGCCCTAACAAAGCCAAAAACCTGCTATAAAAAACCTCGTTGATTCTGAGAGCTGACTGAGTCCCTTACTCCCAGATTCAGTGAAGTACAGGAGCTTTCCTGTCCAACCTGCAAGGAGGGTTTGCCACAGCACAGCATTGCCCTTCTGTCATTACGAAATGTTTTAGGAGCAAAGAAATAGGCTTAGCCAGACATATTTCATCAACACGTGCCAGGATTTAATATCTTCTACTTTTTTTTTTTTGTGTGGCATAACTAAGCAGAAAATGGCTACCAGGATGATGTGCTAGCAAATGCCTTTCCCCTGAAGATGTCAAGGCAAACAGATATTCCTTACAGCCAGCCTGGCGAGGCAGAGGTTAAAAGCCTGTCTCCAGCAGCTGGAGGCCTTGCAGCTGCTGGCAATTAGGCTTGTCAGCCTTCATCCCCAAAAGCTCCTGCTGGCATATGGAAATTAAGGGTAATTGCTAGCAGGCAGCCCTGCTGCTGGAGGGTGGCGATGTGAACCCAGCATGGGAAGTGGAAGCTTGCTTTGGTCTTTGGTTGGTGGCTTGCAGTGGGCTGTGCTGATTTCGGATCTCTTCCAAAACACTGGCCGTTGCACTGCTGTTGGGAGATTTTGGGGTTGCTGCTGCTGCAGGAGCTGATGGAGAATTGCGCTGTGCTGAGGAAAGAGGGAAAGTGCAAAGCTCTCACTGAGCAATGCAATACTGCTCTGATTGCCATGTCTAGTGCCAACTGTGCATCAGGAAGGTGTTCTTTGGTAGCAAGATCTTGATAATTTTATTCAGTCTTTAGAGGCACTCTTGTGTACCCAGGGTTAAACTGCAGAAAGCTTGCCCTGTCACACCATGGAGAGGGCTGCTTTGCTAGCTGTATAAACTGGGAAATCCAGGCAGAATATAGTTAGCTAACAGGGATCTATGACTGGAGGTAGCAGCTGCCCTATCTGTCTTCCAGTTCTGTTTCATATGATGAGCAACTGAAGATAATTGAATAAAAGAGCCGATGTTATCCAGCACTTGCTCAGTGAAGTTTCTGGAGTGCTGGTGTGGGAAGACCGATTTCTGCTTAATGCAAAGAAGTGGCACATACTGTCTTTGTACTGAAATCACCCCAGGTGCATCCCAAAAGCTTTAGGGAAAAATCCAGGACTTGGGTATAAAGAATAAAGTAAAATAATTCTTGGGTGCCAAAGTTCAGATACTGGAAATCCCTTCTCAGCTATCAGCTAAGACTTGCAATACCTAAATTCTGCAAATACATTGGTTTTTTTGCTTAATTTTCTGGAGAATGGTATACTGTTTTACTTCCAGTGTGTCAAGAGGTGTTGTGTTCTGTTCTGCCCATGACTAAATAGTTGCTGACCTGTTTCTTAAGTAGATCAACAAAGGTTCAGCGTTTTGGAATTTCTTTGCCTGTTTCTCTGTAAGCAGGATCTGATAGGCTTTCTCTGGAGGTGCCTGCTGGATCACCTGCCTGCCCCGTGTGGATCGAGTGGAAGGGTCTGCTTGCTTAAGATTTGTCAGTGGACTGTTTACCTTCCTGTTTGTACTTAGCAGTTTGGAGCTGTTGCCCTGAATAGGGAAGAGATGGGTTCCATTTTCATGCTAGTTTGAGTTAAAAGCCATCCCTCCTGAATGAGAGAGGCTGTAGGCTCTTTTGGGTTTGGAGAGTGTACCTGCTGCCTCTGCACCAAAGGAGACCCACGGTACAGAACTGGCTCCTGTTCAGAGAGAACCGTAAAAAAAAAAGGGATTCTGACTGCAGCCTACTGCTTACAGCGTTCAGATGCTGTGTCTGATCCAAGTGCTTCTTCACGGATAAAAGCAACTCGCAACAGAAGCCTGTACATTTGTGTATAATCATATTTTTACAAGCCTATTTGGAGAAGAGTGGCTTAAGTAAAGAGAGAAGTCAGTCACTCCATCTCTAATTACTGATCTGTGGCTGGGGGGGATGCTAGTTCTGTACAGATTCCTCACTTGTTTGAGCATCTTTCTTGCCAGGTCTTGGTGCATGGAGACCACTTTTGGAAATCCTGAATTGGTTAAGGGCCTGAAAAGAGCAGGGCTGCTTGTCCAAGTAAGCTTGAAAAAAAAAATGCTACTTTTTTACCCAGCAGCTGCTTCGGAAAATTGAGCCAAGGCTCAGAAAAATGTAGGAACACCGGCTTAGTTTAGCACTGTTACCCTGGAGACAAGAGTCCTAGCACAGGCCCCAGGCTCTGAGGGGAGGCACCAGCTCCCAGTGAAAAGTTGAAAACGATGCAAAGTGTTACAGAGGATGACAATCTTTTTTTATGGTTTCTTGAGATCTGAAAGCCCAGAGAAGCGAGAATGGATCCATCCTGTTACTATGATGTTCTGCCAAGTAGAGACCATTGCCTGTGGACTTCATGTGTGTCAACCCAACGATCTATAGATACGACGGGTGGTCTGAGCACCACCTCTGTTATTCACACGGCTCTCCTGTTGCAGCTCCTGCTGTCTGTATGATGGTAGCTCCCCTGTCGTACAGCAGACCCGTCTTGTGGTATGATGGGAGCCCCTTGTGCTGGAGCCGAGCGGCATTTCTCACCTTGGGGCTGAATGCGCAGGGGAAAGCAGTCGGACAGTCAGAGCTGGAAATAAAAACATGGAACAAGTCAAGTTTCTTTGAGACGCTAATTAGCCTTTGGTGTTTTTATATGAATTACATGTTGAACTTGTTCACATATTTGTACGTCAGCCTTCTGTCCTCCAAAACAGCTTATGACACCATTTCGCCGGTACAAATAACATACTTATCTCGCACAAGTAAATTATACTCCTTTGAATTTCTTAATGAAGCAATGCTGCATCAGAAGGCATATTTCTCAGTGACTCAACAGTGACATTTGATATGGGATTGTTTGCTTTGTCAGTAAAGTGGGTTGCTATCGATGGAACAGGAGCCCTTCTGTTTTTGCGTTCATTTCTGTAAAGTAATAAGCTCAGTCTATTAGACATGGAATAGTGGTGTAAGAGAAAAGAAAGGAAAATTTGGGCTGAGGAAAAAAAAGTCTCTATTCCTGATGCTCCACGTGACAGATTATTTTTAATGTGTGAAATGACCCAGTAATGTGGAATTTCACACTTTCATCCACGCACTAGAGGGAATTATTCTTAGAAATACAGCTGCTTAAAGAAAAGGAGGGAAGGGAACTGAGCAAACTGAGGATTTGGTTTTAACTCTGATGCAGACCGTGAGCTCATGCGTGGAAGTAAGAGCCCTGCTTCTCTCTCTGTCTGGTCTCCTTCTTCTTTCAGATTTGTGGAAATAAATTCAGCTGCCTTCTCTGTCACCAAAGCAGGCATGAAAGGAGAGGTGTGGGATGAGCAGAGTGTATGCTCTGTTCCTCTCCTCATCTTCCAGAGAAGCTGAGCTAACGGGGATGGGGAGCAATTCATTGACAGTAATTGCCACCCCATCCTCTCCTCTCCACCTCCTCTGAGCAAGAAAGACTGAGGGAGGTTTGTGACTCAGAGCTGTGTTTAAGGGCTTCTCTATACCGCCGTGCTAGCTGAGGACGCTGTGCGGAGCACTGCCTGGCGGGACACACATCCCCGTACAAAATCCCTAGCCTGCTCTCAGATGGAGTCAGTTTGCCTGGGGTAGTGAGGAAGCTCAAGTCCTGCTGGCGCTTGAACTGCTAATATAAAGGGGATGCAGATGCAAGCTGTCAATCATCAGATGCTAATCCAGTCAGTCTAATGTCAATGAAATAGCTATGCCATTAGAGCATCCTTATATGAAGTGATTGACTCAGCTGAGAAGAGCTAATTTGTAGTTAGATGACTTAAGCCAACTTTACTTTGAGGACCAGTTGTCTTCTGGAGGTAATTCTGCAGTTGGGTGATTTATATATTACTCCTTCATGTACCACTCCCAGGGCCAGAGGGTAAAAAAAAAAATATTCCAAAAATCAGACTCTGTAGTCTTCATCTGGTTTAACAAATTTACATCTCTAACAGTTAAAAAAAGGCTAAAAAAGCAATTTAGTTTTCAGTACTGAATGATGCTGGTCCTTGAGTAAAAATGTCTTGACAGGGAAGATAGACAGGCACAGTGAGCACAAACAAACTGTATTAAAGGATGCCAGACTTTATGTGGGATGTTTGTTTTTACACCTGGCTCATGAAATGTAACACCTGTGTTAATGTTTTACTGTAACTAGCTCCTGAACAGCTGCACCTGGAGCAATATTTTCATTTGCTTTCTTTTTTTTCTCCCCCTCTGTTTCTTTTTCAGATAATGGCTCTGGGTCAGGAGAAGGAGGTGAGTACCAAACCTTAGTTACACTTGCTTTTGATCTTTCTTATTTACTGCATGTGTGTTGGGTTTGTGTACGTGGTTGCTGTATACCATATGAATTAAGGAAAAGTTATGTTAAATTAAAAATAAGCTTTAACGTTGTAGTGTTACCTGACCATCTCAGATCAATGTTTGTATAGGAGCAGGTTGTAGTCTGCATTTATCCAATGTTCTTCTTTCATATTAGACCTATATAATTTTTCATTTGTTGCCAGCAATACAGTATAAAATTTAGATCCCTGTTTCACCTGTATTTTGCTCCTGGAAATGTCCATTCACAATAAATTTCTTAGCTTTTTTTTTTCTTGCATTCTTGCATTCATTTCCATAGTGTCTACAATGTCTAATTATTACTTTATCCTTGGTCAAACATGTTGCCTAAAATATAAAACGATTACAGTATGATATCTGTTTTTACCAAATATTCTACGTGTTTCTGTTCGAAGCTGTATATTGAAAGAGGGAATGTAGCACAGCTGGTACTAATAGAAGTGTCCCTATCTTTGAACACACCTTAAGCTGCTTCCAAGGATTGAAAAAAGCACAATTCAATTTTATCTTAGTTCTATCTTTGATACTGCTAGCAAAAATATCTATAGAATGAAAAATGTGAGATATAGGTATATACAGACACAGGAAAAGCCTATTTGCTTTTAGGCTTTGCTTGTATTAAGAAAGTGTTGCAGTTCATACTGATGGGACTGAAGTTTGAAATATCAGAAATCTTGTACAGCAACATGAAAATGTACTTTTGTGGAAAACGGTCAATGGCATCACTGTGTGGCTAAACACAACAGTTAACTTCCTAAAAATCAGGACCTAGCTCCCTCTTTTTTCATGTATTGAGTGAAGGGAAGGCATTTCCCTTCCCTTTAGTAAAATCCTATCTAAATTCCTGGGCTGCGGCTAGCACAGGGCCATTCTCACCTTTGTTACCTTTGGGAGCAGTGTCTGACAGAACAATTTGCTGCTCAAACACTGCCTCTTGTTACCTTCAGTGGTGACTTTTTTCTGAAGCTCTTCTTCCTGAGACTGCATCACGCTTTTTCTTCAGAAGCTCTGTTTGCTTCTGCTTCCCCCTTCATTACCCAGCCTGTTGTTCCACTACAGCTGCTCCCTGCGAGACGAGAGCTGCTTGCCTCGGTACTGCTGTGCACTTCTTACAGGAGACAGATGACAGTAATTTAGTCCACGTCTGACTTTTATTTTCGGAACAGCTTTAGAAATGTTTGAATGCGCTTGCCAATTTTTTTTTCAGTATTTCCCAATCGGATACAAAAATCCCTGTTAAAGTCCCTTGTAAATATTATTGTGTTGGTCTGGAAGAGACTGTCAGCTGACTGACAGATGTGGGGATTCTTTGGGTAATTTTATGAACAGTTTGGAGAGAAGTAGGACAGAAAGTGCTGCGTTTTCTTGGTTAGGTTGCTCACTAAAGAGGTGAAAGTTTCAAGTTCAAATATACTCATTGCTTGATTTGGGGCAGGAAGCTTAACCAGGTCCACCGTCTCTTGGTAAGAGAGGACCAAAATGGGTTGCCCTTGGTCGCTGCTGTTGTTTTTGTTCTCAATTGAAATATTCATTGAGCCTCGGACAAATGGAGCGGGAGGAAGGTGACAGCCTGGAGGTTGGGAGGATGCGTGCTATAGAAAGGGTTTGTTAGCTGGGACTCAGTGTGACAGGGAATTTTAATTATTTATGCAAAGTAGATTGGCATCGGCTGAGGAGATTTGATGGTCCCTCCATGCTACCTTCTAGCGGTGGTTAGTGCATTGTCTTGGGAGATGGAATATGTAGGTTCAATTCACTTCAGGCAGAAAGAATTGAATCTGGGTCCCTTGGCCCCAGGTGAGTAACTGCACTGCCTGGGTATTGAATAAAGAAGGGACAACGTACCCACTACCTCCTCCAGCAGTTTTATGACATTAGCCCTTCATTTATTTGGCTTTCTTCCAAGTGCCTTTGAGCCATCTGAAGTGTTCCTGCTTCTGTTCAGTATGAAAGCAGTTTGGTTTAGTTATTAATTTTAGACAGAAAAAGTATTTTAAACAACCAGAAACTGAAAATCCTGCTTGGCACTTTTTTCTTTTTTAGGATACATCTAGGCTATTTGTGACACACTGAGTTAGGGCTGTCCCTGTCCACCTTCCTCACTAAAGGGGGTGTTGGGTAACTCCTCTGCAGTACAGCTGGCTAGTCTTCAGCATGTCGAGACATTTTCTGTGTCTGAAAACAATACTTCAGGAACTGGACAGGAATTGTCCTTCAGGAAAGGACAGAATCAACAGTTGCTTTGATTATTGAATGCTGTTCTGGCCAAAAACTCAAGAGTATTTTTGTACTCACAATATTTTTGTATCTGGAATTGTTTTAGTTCTATAATTCGAGGAACTGTAAAAGTGTTACAAGGAGACATTAAAAACATCAAACACATGTTACAAGTTAAGGGAATTTAGAATTAAAACCAAACTTCCAAAAGAATGCTGAACCTATATATGAGGATGGAGGTGCATACTTAGGGATCCAGACAAGGTGAAAGGGCAGGAACCCAGGCAGAGGGTGACCTGCAGGGTAGGGGTGCTCCCTGGTGCACACCACAGTCCTGCTTCTTGGCTGTTCCAGCTATGGGACCGACTGGAGCACAGCACATCTTCTTTCTGGACCAGCTTTCCCCATTTTCTTCCGGAGGAAGCCAGGACATGCTGAGATGTAATCATCACCCAGGCCTGACAGTTCGATGCCATACTTTCGGCTAAGGGTGCACAAATGGGCGCCAAGTTGCATGAGGAACTCCTGTGCCCTGTGGGTTAGGTACAGCTGCTGCTTGCAAGTACAAGGAAGCGGCAATGGAAGTGGAAAAATGCAAGGCTGAGTGAGAGAGAACAAGCAAGCAAGCAAACATGCTAGCTTAGAGATTTCTGTTTTCTTCCTAGGATTTACATTTCCAAATGTTAATCACAGAATCAGTGTTTGCTATGTTTCTTAAACACACAATTAGTGTAATTGTGTATGCACCAGTGATGCTTGCACGCATGGAACAGACGAGTGCAGCTGCTTGTACATATTCAGGGAGCATTGGAATTGCCGTGCAGGTACTGTTTGCTGGTAGATTTTTAACTGTGAAGGAAAGTACTGGGAAGGCGTCTGACAGTCTCCACTGCTGAAATTAGCTGCTTGCCTCATGTGCAGCAGAGATTTGTGCTAGTGGTTCACACTGTTCTCTTTCATTTTCCAGACACAGAACGAGCTCATTAATGATTCTGAAACTTGACTTGATGCAGATTTTTCCTCCTACTCCCAAACTGTATGATGTTAAATGCAGTCATTTTTATGTCAAAAAAAAAAGTAGGTTTAGAACTGATTAAAAAACCCACAAAAGTCCTCTTCCTCAAAGACCATTTCAGACAATGTCTTGCCTTAGAAGTTGTCATGTGCCACAAAAATGCTAAAGACTGTGCAATTACTGATCCAGGTTTTCCCCCAAACCATATTTACTGTTGCAAAGACAGTAGAGTTTAAGAAAAGAATTAAAAGTGGGAGAATTTTTTCAGTACGCCTGAATGAGATGAAGGAGTATAATTTTTAAGGGTGACACAATTGTCTCGTTGCCCTCTGACATTCTGGATAAGCGATTTCCATTTTCTATGCTCTGACAGCAAAGTATTAATAAAGAGTTCTAATAAAATTACTCATTTTGCTCATTTCAGAAGTCTGAACCTTCAATTAGAGTAATAAAAATTACACTTATGAAACCAAGCTGTTGATCACTTGTGGCAACGGGTATCCTGAAGCCACTTCTTAGAAGAGTATGGATTGTTAATTCAGAAATTAGAGATATTTCAACAACCTCATTACTCTACCATTATGGTTCACCTCTACAGAAAGCAATGTCAGAGAGTGGGGACTCAGACCTAAAAAAGTTTCGTAGTTGAGGTCACAGCTGAAGATGGTGGGATGCTTTAGATTTGCATTTAAGATATAGGCTTCTCTCTGTAATCTCACATGAATCATTCTGCAATTTCCCTGTTCTGAAGAATACAGTCATAAAACCGGCACCTGATGCACTTTGTTTAAATGGTGGCTGTGAGAGTTTGAGGGAGAAAGAGAAGTTACAGGTTTAGATTCATGTTCATCTGCCAGCTGTAAACAGCAACACTATTTGACCTGCTGTATGTAGCTCCGCAACTGGTAGATCAGGGCATGAAAAATGATTGGTAGGCTGTCATGCGTACATAAAGAACGTAGATTGCTAGCTTGCATGGAACATTTTCTTTTTTCTAACAAGAATTTAAAATTTTTATTTCTGATGGAATCTGCCATGTTCTCCCTTTAAAAAGAACTGTGTTCACCCATAATGTAGCCTTGGGAAGATTAACTTTGGTAGGTTTATATGAATGTGACTAAGCATGAGCTTTTACAATTTTTTCTTCAAGGTCCTTTCTGTGTGCAAATAGTTTTTTTGCTCAAGTTTACAACTCGATGCTAGCCAAGAACGTCTAAAAAGAAGCAGTCAACTTAGTGATCTTCTTGCCCTCTCACTATACAAAGGGTTGGCACTCGGGACTCTTAGTGAGGTAGAAGTCCTGTCATTTAGCTCAAGCAGATTCAATATTCAGAAGACCTCAGTCTTGTGTTAAAACCATTGTCCTTGTCAATATTCTAAAAAAGATCCTAGCACTACATTGCCTGTCTAGTAGTGAGACAACTGAAAGAGCAATTGGAGCCATTGGTCTAAATTCTGCTCAAATTTACAGTCACATGCTACATTACTGGAAGAAATGTTGGCCCACTGCAGATGGGAACACTGCTTCTTAAAGGAAAGCTTCTTGAAGACAAAGCTAGTTCCTTTTTTTTTTGTCAAAGGTATTGGTGTCAAAGATAATTTGCTTTCATCTGGCAGTAGTCCTTATTCGTAAGGCTTTTTTTGGTAGTACTTTCAGTCTGGCATCCAGGCTTAGTGCAATAATTTTGGAAGGAGAACCTTATTTCTTCTGAGCTCCCAGGTCCCTTCTTTGCTAAACAGGCACTTCTGAGCCATTCTTCCCGTGTCCCTCCAAGCAAAGGCCTTTTTTCCTCTCGTCCAGATAGTCTTTACTTTCTCTATTTCATACTGCCAACAAATGGCAGCTGTGATGTTGGCTTTGTGGTATAGTTACGCCTTTGCAAGGCTGTGTTGAAAACCATCAGCATGTGTTACGTGCACCATCAAAGAGCTGACAAATGGTAATGACTTTTCAAGCCAGCTTCTCAGAGACAAATCAGTGTCCTAGAAGAGGCAGGTTCTGCACTGTAGTAACCAACCAAAGAGGGTACAATTTCTGAGTGTTCTACTATGCCTATAGCATTAATTTTTTATTCTTTTTGTTCAGCATTTATCTGTGTACCTAAGCAAAATGCACTTTTGGTATTAAAAAAGATGTAATGGTAGTTAGACAGATGGCAGCCGATCATTTCAGGCTTTTAAGCTAAGGAAATAACATGCTTGCAATACGTATAGCTAAGTTAATGATTATTAAAAAAATTTGTTTTGAATTTCTAATCCCTCTGAAATTTAATAGCTAAAGTATCTTGTGATGAACGTCTAGCAGATTGCATTTAGTAATTAATAAATTGATATACAGTATGTGCTTTTTAGCAGGCTGCCATCTGTTCCTTCCCCTCACTGGGGACAACACTTACCCAGTAATTGTCACACAGTCAGGGTGGTATAAACAGACACACTTTAGAACCCTGAATATTTTTTATTTTAATTTGTAATAACGCTACTGATTTGTTTTAATGTATTTTAATATGACTGCAGAAACTTGATGGTGATTAACACCCTGGATAGGAGGTAACATCAGACTTCTAGCATATTTCTGTAATGATTCGTGACTTAAATCTTAAGTGCTGATTCCATCACATGGCTTGTCATGGACTATCACTTTAGCTTGAAATAGCCCTGCTTATTTCTGCTGAGATCCTGCTCCCTGTGGGTAAAATTAATACTGAACTAAAACTTGCAAGAATTACTGTGTTTTCACCAAAGATTGAACAAAGCAGAGGTAAAGGGCCTGAATGTTCAGGCCTTCCGTTGGGGAAACTTACTCTCAGCTGGGTTTTCACAGGGCTGGAGCTTGTGCGGAAGGATTCTGGAGCCAGGGGCACAGAAGGACAAATTTCTCTTGCCTCTTGTGCAGGATGACAGACAGCAAATGAGGGCAGGTTCATCCTATGCAGCCTGAATATGGCCTGCAGAACAGCGTTCAGCAGGTTCGTGAAATTGTGAGTCCCCTCCCTCGGTGTCTGGTGACTTTCCTGGCCTTTCCGTTTTCCACCGTAATCTACTCATACATAATTTCCCTGGTGGTTACTGTGAAGTTGTTGTGTCCTCCTTTGGAGAAAAGGAGTTAGCTGCATTGGGTATTGTTCTCCAACCGGAGGATCCTGCAGCACAGGACCATTCCAGCTCTCGCAGTATGCCAGCTTTCCCCACCATAATCCATGGTGTCAGATACATAGAAGCTAAATAGAAGTTATATTTGTCACGTGTAAAATACCGTGCACATAACAAGGGCAGTGGTGGGAGGGAGTCTTAGAGTGCACGTCCTCAAGTCCTTTGTTTCAAAGCGTGCATGCTATCGTTATCATAACCACTGGGCAAACGCATTGCATTGGCCAGGTTGCAATTAGGGTACCAAACTTTGAACTGCCCTCTTCCAGGCACCTCAGTCAGAAACAGACCAGGCACCCTGGTGTTAAACCTGTAATGCCCATTCTCGTCTTTCTCCAGACATCACTTGCCGTGAATTTGGGATAGCTAAAAGCAGTTGTTGAACTTGTTTTAAATACATACTTACAGACAAAAGAGCAAGTTTGCATCTTGGCTTTAAATTAAAAGGGACAATCTCCATTTTAACTAAGCATGTCATTAAAGTTTCCCTAAAAATTGATGGAAGGAGGCTAAGTTACTAAAATGTTCAGCCTGTAATGTGTGATGCTGTGGACTGTGGTATTCTGAGAGGAATTTCCAGGGCTAGCTGTACTGAGGGCATCACAGTCTGATCTCAGGGGATTTCTTCTGTACTTCAGGCTGCAGAAGGGGATTTGCTGTGGCCCTTCCTATTTTTCCAAATGCTTTTTTGAGATTAGTTGCTCCCATGGGGTAGCATGTCAGTAAAAATCACTATACTCCCAAAACAGACAGGAATTGGTTTTCAGAGAGGCTTTGCCAGACAAGGGAATCTTTATTCTACCTGTACATGGCTACTGAGTAGGTGCAGCTCTCCACAAGCTCCCCCTGCTTCACTGGGAACAGTGATAAATACATATATAGAGCAGAGCTCCCTTTCCAGGCCATGCCCTGGGGCAGACCAAACTTCACCTTGACACAGACTGATGCTTTTGCTTCAGATCTGATTGAAAGCCCTCAGCAGAAACCCAGCCATATTACCATTGCAGGAACACACAAATGAGTTGCCGAGGGAAGCAATTTACTGCTGGCCAATTCCTCTAGCGCTACTGTCCATTTGCAGGCTCCTACCCTGCAGCTCCGAAGATATAACTGGCCATCTTCTGCGGAGGAATAATGACTCGAGGAGAAGTATTGGGGAACACTGCAGCTCAGAGAGACAGCTGGGAAACACAGATCCCATCCTTTTGCCTCATTTCTTTTGAAGGACAAAGCATTAATGAGGTGCTGCCCTGAAACATGAAAGGAAGCTGAAAAGAGAGGGAAAATGAGCTTTCACTCAACATGAAATTAAGATGTCAAAGAACAGAATTAATCAAGATAGCAGTGAAAGTGAGGAGAAGAAATTGTGTGATCACCTATACATCAACATTAGAATCCTGCATAATAAACAAGAGGAGCTGATTTGCTCATTTAGGAGCATATTTTGACCTAATTGATATTACTGAAACCTGCTGGGAAGATCTGATTGATTGGAATATTAAAATTAATGGCTACAACCTATTTAGGGACAACCAAATGTGGGAGAGAAAGGAGAAGGGAGGGACAATCTGTCAAGGGATGTGTTTCCTATTTGGAGACGTTTGCACCAGAGAAACTTATGTGCTCAAATATTAAAGGGTTAACTTATTTTAACAGTACACAAGTGGGGGACTGAAAATGTCTGCTACCAATTCAGGCTGAAAAACAGTGTTTATCTATTCTGTATTGGTGGGAAAAGCTGCATTTTCTTTGAGGACTTCAGTCTAAATTATATGCAGTGTCACATGCTGCTAGTACTAAAACATCATGCAGCTAGTAATGAAAGAAGCTTCTAAAAATTATAGATGACTATTGCCTAACTTGGAAATGTTGCCTCAATACACGTTCATCTGTATTACACCTCATCTTGACAGGTATAAATTATTAGTACCTGAGGTACAGGTGTTCTTGACTTGCACATGTTTATTATATGCAAACAAAATAAAGTACAAATAAATAATTCTATATACATGAGGTCCAGCAAGTTCTGATCAAGAAAAAAAAGGCCACACTTTTTCTAAAACAAATCTAATTTTGTAAGGTAGAGAAGGCAATTTGAGGGAGGTGAGGAAAGGAGAGCGAGTGAGAAGTTCACACAGAATTGCATGTAGAAACAATGAACAAGTAGTTGTGGACTACTGTTTATGAAAATGAAAAGGTGCCAAGGCAGTCACAGGGAGCAGAACTAAAGCTGGTGAGGAAGGGTGTGCATGTGCGCATGTGTACGCCTGTGTGTTGCTTCTTTAGCTCCATTACAAAATTGAAATGCTAATACTGCAGCAAAAGTGCTCTGTAAAGCATTCTGGTTGTATTTGTAGCCGAGTCAGATAGCATATATAGGATATGATGAAATATTTTCCATACTAGCAGTACTGCGGAAACATATTAAGCATCAAATATCAAAGACAGGTGTTTTGTAACCAGCAGGTCTGGCTGCTTTGCACCTGAAAGCTTTAAAACTGGGTGGTAAAGAACTCTCTGCATGAATTACGACTTTTTTTGGTCTCTTTTTCTTCAGTAGAACAATGAGAAATAATGTACAACTATTTTGAGAAAAGATCAATGTGATGATCAAGGGGGCTACAGCCTCTCATTCCAGCACCCATCAGAAACAAAGCAGTGTAATAGATGGTGGAAGAATCAACTGAGTATAGAATGAAGGGAGGGGAAAATATTTAACAGCAGTCATCATCAGTTCATGAACACTCGATTGAGAAATCTACTTCTTTTAGAACTTATTTTTCCAAGAAAGACATTTGTACAACAGAACATTTTATGCACGTGTACCACCTCAAAAACACAACCTTTCTTTCTCAGTCAAAGGCAATCTCTCATACAAGTCTAGGTAACTAGAGGGCACGACAGCCACATTGTGCCCATCTCATGTGCAAAAATATTGCCAATCAATGGATCATTAAATGTTCAGGAATCATTACGAAATCAGTGTGTTTCTAGGGATGGTTCTTGTCCTCATGACCCCTTCCCCTGGCAACCTGGGAGCGAATCAGTCATTACTGATCAGGTCTGGGCCACAGAGGATGGATCGCTGAGCTAATGGGATGCAAAAGCAGGCAGGATTTTTATGTCTGAGGACAGAGTCACATGAAGCGAGTCCAGGATCTAGGCGATTCTTCTTGGATGTCAACCTTTCTCCTGCGGGCTGACAACCCTGAAAAGGACTTACTGGGGAATAAGGTGGATAACAAAGTGAATGTGATTAGCCATGGTCAGTGCAAAATAACGGTCACAAAAGTAATACGATTGCTGGGTCTTTTAACTGAAGGATGTCATAGGCGGTGTTTGGCTTTGATGACAACTCTTCTGGAGCAGTGTGTCCAGCTCTTGCACCCTTAACTCCAGAGGGTGTTAACATGCTGGGGAAGGGCATCTAGGGTCATAAGAATAGCAAAAGAAGTGGAAATACCATGAATGAAAGCCACGAGCAGTGCCATTTGTTTAACTTATTCAGACTGTAGGGGATCATTTATTGGTATGGAAGAGTGAAATCTGACACTTTTGGATGCTAAACACAGGCATAGGAGTGTGGTATCTATAAAGAGGGAAAAATCAAATAAGATGTACATTTGTAAAGATAAAAGCAAATGACCTCTACTGCAACTTCATAAGAGTGGTGACAGAATTTCTACAGTGGGAATTTTGTAATAAAGTTGTATATGTATTAATCTTTGAAAAATGCACGGCGTGCTTTAGACAGAATTTAATTCGAGAGGCTCACTTGCACTATTCTTAACGTAAGTGCAGCCCCACAGGTTGCGGGGAGAGATTTCCTTCAGCCAAGATCCAGGAAAATTCGGAAGGACTGTTGTGGATTTCTTTTTCCTATTTATATTTAAAGAATCCAAATGCAGCTGTTTAATAGGTGGTGTTCGATTTGCTGTTGCTACAGCACATAAAGCTGCTATGAGAAAGTGAACTACTTTGATCTCTGGCCATCCGACAGCCTTGTGTAGTCAGCCGTACACCACCAAGACACTGCGCTATGTTAAATGGTTCTCGATTCCTTCTGCAGATTTCTGTGGTTCTTTTCCTTCTTTTCAAATATCTAGCTCTCCTTTATCACTTTGTTAAAATAAAAAATAGGAGTGACTAATGGTAGTGAAACAGTATGAGTATAGTTTACTTCTCTTTTACTTGGTGAAGAGTTTTGATGTCCATGCCAACAGTAAGATTGGTGCAGATGTTTATAGGATCAGAATATTTGAGACATTAACTTTACCTTTTAGGGTACATAACATTTCTATCAGTTTCTTGCTATGATGACTTTTTTCTTTTAGTCCTGTACAACTAAAGTAATCTGGAAAATATACCACAGCATATACAAGATATGAGCACAGTCTAATCCCATCGTCAGGAATCAAAAAGGGGAAAAAATGCAAGCATTAACCTTGCATAAGGATATCTGTGATTAAAGACTGTCAAAGAAAATAGTGTTCAAATCCCTGCTACCTAATATTCAAGGACATTAAAAGGCAGTGGGTTCATACATAATGGACAATTAAGAGTAGATGTGACTGGGACACATGTCAGTGCCGGTTGTGTGTCTGGTGGGGCAAGAATAAATACAAATCATGGAAATAAGAATAAAGAAAGAGTCAATCAATGAAGCATTAGTGTCTTCAGGGACGCTTTCTTGTCACTGGTACAGTTCTACCAGCCAACAATTGCCTGATTTTTTAAAAAAGAACACTTTTAAGGTTAATAGCTTCAGTATATGGTAACTTCATGTTGACAATATACCTGAAGGCAAATGGACTTAGGTAAGCAAAATCAGATCTTAATAAGAAAGTCATGCTTTCTGTTAACAATACCTTATTTTTTTTAGAGTATGAAGGATCTGGGACAGAAGTTCAGAGAAAACATTCAAAATGTGGAGTTTGCAAATATAGGGCTGAGTGTGATGAAGATGCAGAAAATGTTGGGTAAGTAAGAAGTTTTCCTTAACAATATCAGTGAACAAGAAGGGGAAAAAATGTTAAAAAAACAAGAAAAAAATATGTGATCATCTGCTTGACTATGTTTGTTCCTACTAATTGAAGCTTTAATTCTGTCCAATAATAACGTGTTTGATATGCAACTGTAAAGAACAAACCATCTGCAGTTGCAAGGTGAAGGGAGAAAACAACAAAGAGGTGTGTTAGAGAATCTTTATCAAATTTTTTCAAACAAAGGATCTTGATTTGTTTTATCTTGGCAACAGAAATACTCAAAACCAAACAAGAATGCAAAATAAATACTGGTAATTCATCTCTGAGATTTTTTTCTCTATGTTCTGCTTGTTCATAAAGTATTTATTATAGGCAGTTGTTCCTATCTGCGTGAAGCTTGGGTCTAAATATGAAGTTGAATTGGTCACCTGAGCCAGTCACTTCTTCCATACTCACTGTGCCACTTGACCTGCTGCATGCACCCAGGGGAAAATGGATGAAAAATGCCAATCACCTGTCAGAGCTCAAAATGACTGAGCAAGAAACAAGAGGATTTTAAAGACAATCCACAATGCACAAGCAGATGCACCAAATTTCCTTGCTCAAGGTACTTCATGGTTAGAGTGTACCCTGACTGTCGAGGCTCTCTGTAGGTGGCTGTCAGAAGGGGCAGAGACATCGTGGAGGAAGGGGCTTCTTTAGACAGCCCCGTGAGGCATTAAGGTTTGTTTGGAGGTAAAAGTCCTGTTGTCTTGGCAGCGGCCACCATTACGGAAGGAGCTTAACTAGTCTTGGCTGATGGTGGGTACTGGGGTCGCAGCTGCAGAGGCAGCACGTGAAGGTGTTTGAGAGCGCGCAAATGGTACGTTTTTGTGTACATGGAGGGAACAGCATCTCGGAATAAGAGAGCCTGAACATGTCTAATCAGGGGAAGCATCACTCTCCCTTCTCCTGTCTTCCAGCTGGAATCCATTTCATGTTGAAATATGTCTTAATTGCCCAAGATTTTATTGTGGGATATCAGCATGAAGACATCTCAGGCACTAAAGCAGCTTAGCAATAATATTCAAGATGTGTGTTCAAGATAAAATGATAGCGTACAAGGGAAACCAAAATGGTAATAGTTTTCACGAATACTAGCATGATACCTCACATTTCATAAAATGTCATAGTACCAAAGTAGGCTTGCTCTTTTGTGGAGAGACAAATGAGCTGTAGCTGTTTTTTATAATACTAATAATTTTCTGCAGTATTGCCTTGGTCTGTTTCATTTATGACTGGTAAGATGGATATAGATTTGTTTGGTATATGCACTGAGGTGCGCTCTTGGCTTTGGAAAATAAATCCTGAAGCATTCGACTTCCATAAAAGCTTGCCTATTCTTTCTGTACTTAGTATTCCTGTGGCTATGTGGTATCTATGAGAGACTTAGGATAAAGCTGAGGAGAGTGGAAGATTCATTCCCTACATCCTACTCACATAAAATGAAGCCATGCTCCCTCTTCTTGACAAGAGGAAAAGAGCCTCTAAGATTTCCTTAATTAGTCCTCATTAAAAAAATATCTGGAAACAAAAATTTTTATGTAGAAAATACTCGAAAGTTAGAAAATATTCCGTGGGGGTTGGTCACAATCTATCAGATCATTTTTTCAGTTTTGTCAGTTTTCCAACCTAAATAATTTAATTTCTTTTTTTTTCCCCGGTACCTTTGACTATTATAATAGTGTTTAGTGATATTCACTGTCTGTTTAGACTTAGATTAAATCAGGCTGCGTTAACATGGATTGCCTTCACAAAATTAATTTTCATAAGTCACAGAAAAAGTCACAACTTGCTTAAGTAGAAGTTAAGAGTTGACTTCTTTTTTTCCTAAAATCAAAATACTTATTTACCTGAGAGAAAAAAAGATAGGATTGAAATCTTTTGTTTGGGAAACTCTAGTAGAGCACTCCTTAAGAATGCTTTTTACATCTTATTTTTACTCCTTTTCTTTTTGGGTTTCAATGTATTTTTCAACCTCATAAAATTTTATCATGGTATATAAAATTATTGGCAGCACAAGTACCTTTCATCAGACTGGTAAAAACACTGTTAGGGTCATATTACTATTCAATTGAATTTTGCACCATACTACAACCATTATCACCCCTAGTTCTAGCAAATCACACAAGCACCCTAAGTTCATAAAAATATTCTGTCTTGATTTGCCTTTTGAAAGCATGAGAAAGGCCACTGTAACTTTTTTGGATAGTGGGGTAATGTCTACTGAACCGCAAACAAAACGTACATTTAGTTCTGTTCAGGTAGATTTCTTAGGCCTGGACACCCCTTGATTGGACTTTATGATGTTAAAACACTTAATAAAGTGATCCGTGTGATTACGGAAGGCATTTTAAGAGGATTTTGCTTCATGATAGTAACTGAATGAGTTAGCTGAACTGTCTCCTAATGTTCAGTAGATAATTTCAAGCCATATTCATGAGGCGCTGTCTAATACTTCTAATACATAATTATGCATTTTTTCATCCTCTTTTCCAAGCTGTGCAATCTGAGACCTTACAAACATCAGCTCCTTCTGTTCTGAGTGCTCTTGAAAAGAAAAATGGTTTCTGTACTCCCATTTTATGTATAAAGAAACTAAGTTACAGATAAAATGATTAGCCTGTGGACAGTTAGTGAATACCAATTCACATCTCCAAAGGGAGACATCCATGCCACAGAGTGTTAAGTGGTTTGAGATAAATGAGCTGGCATTAATGAGAAACCTCAGGACCTGCCAACAGGCTAGCCACAACAGCCTGGAGTGCGGAATAGGCAGATTTTCCCTTGAGAATGGAAAGATCCTGCTAAAGACAGTTTTATTCCATAAGGACTGTGGTTCATCTTTCGGGCCTGGAAAGATGTGGGAGTCTTGTGCAAAAAATGATGGCACCTGACACTTTCAGTGAAAACTGTAGGGTGATTCAACAAAGAAGCAGGAGCAAGACTGTAGGAGTAACCACTTGGCATTTCCTGATTTTTAGAGTTCAACTTGCTGATATCTAAGCAAGTCTTTTCTTCTCAGAGGTGCAATGATGGCGTGAGGGGCAACAGGCATGAGTTGAAACATCTTAGAGGTCTTTTCCAACCTTAATGGTTCTATGAGTCTATGAGAAATTCTGATTTGACGTAATGGAAAATGTTTCCACCGTGAGGGTGGTCGGGCACTGGAACAGGTGTCTGGTGAGGCTGTGGAGTTTCCATCCATGCGGATGGTCTGAACTTCATCAGACACAGCCCTGGGCCAGCTTTGAGATGGGCGTTGGACTAGATGGCCTCTACATATCCCTTCAAGCCTAAATTATTCTGTGTAATTACCAAATCTTGGTGCTTTGTAAAAGCAAATTTAAACAAATTCAGTTGTGCACAGCTGAGATGCACTCCATGTTACAAGTTAGTGTTTTTCACTTTTTGTTGCTCTTAAATTCTACTTTCCCCTTTGAAAATGTTACAAATTTTTAGTTTTTGTGCTTGGTGTTAAAGCGTTATAGCTGTCTCTGATCAAAGTTTCTACATATGCTTTTATTACACAAGATCATGCATAGTCTGAAGAATTCAGGCTTTGCACAGAATTTTAGATTTGTATTTTCATTTTGTTTGATTTCTCAGAATCATTATCTATCCAAGCCGGAAATGGTTACAACACGTAGTAAACTGAATGCAAAAATATAAATAACTTTATCATTTCCACTGCTTCTGCAAAAATTTCCAATGTGGATTTTAAGTGGACTGATAGAGACAAGGAAGTAGACTCTGAGGAGATGGTTCTCACAAACAGCATGCCATACTTAGAAAATGTTCAGCTGTATACAAATCAGTACATTCTTTCTTTGTATAATTGCAAAAAGGAATCAGGTTGAGGAAACATCATGGAAATATATTTCTCGATTTGTTGTTTTGGTATTCCCCCCCCCCCC
>Ga0065711_1027867_pt1 | contig 45367 bp, 17 predicted proteins | sample Hoacrofraction12_FD_59098 | JGI IMG/M metagenome (GOLD analysis project Ga0065711, IMG submission 59098) | Hoatzin crop microbial communities from Cojedes, Venezuela - Epithelial fraction 12 v2 (version 2) | ecosystem: Host-associated > Birds > Digestive system > Esophagus > Crop | place... | reverse complement strand
GTCTGAACATGAGGAAGAACTTCTTCCCTCTGAGGGTGACGGAGCACTGGAACAGGCTGCCCAGGGAGGTTGTGGAGTCTCCTTCTCTGGAGATATTCAAGATCCGCCTGGACAAGATCCTGTGCAGCCTGCTGTAGGTGACCGTGCTTTGGCAGGGGGGTTGGACTAGATCTCTTCCAACCCCTACTATTCTGTGATTCTGTGATTCTGTGAGTATTTGATGGTCTATGAAGCTGACTTTTGGATGAACTGTCCTTCTTTTTCATCCCTTTTCAGCCTTGATTCAGCTATTCACTGACCTGCTACAAAGAAATACAAGTCTTCTTTCTGTAATGCATATTTTTTGTATGTTAAATGCAGTAATAAACAGATGCATCCATAGTACGTGTATTCAACTCTTCACTGTTCATTTATACCAAAATCAAGAGCAGTTTCAACTAATTTCACTCAATTGTGTCATTCTAGGAAACATCTTTCTGATGAGTATGGTACAGCTAATATGCAGATGCAATAGGAATGTTTTCTACAATGAAATGCTGTTAGACATGTCTTTTTATAAACAGTATCTTTTTATACACAGTGAGTATATTGGCAACACAATATGTTATCAAGATATATTCATCATATATTTAATTTTTTTTTTATTGTTAAAGGCAGAAAAAGGAGTTATAGGTCTCTCTGTTTAGCTTACTTTCCCAAGACTGAATGATATTATATACAAATTCTGAGCCACATTGTGGGGACTAGGTTTACAAAAGGTCGGATACCTTTATTTCCGTGTAATAAAGAAAAACAAACCAAGTAGCACTAACTCCAGATCACCTTGTCAATAAAAGAACTCTCAAGTTCATCTGCAAGCAGGATTTAATCCAGTGCTTGTTGTAAATTATTTTTATAATGAATCCATTATATTTTGTGCAGGATGGTTTTGTGAATTTCAAAAGAACTTTTTCTGTAGCTCAGCATTAAGCATTAGTTATGAACACTTAGTTAGATACATGACTGTCAACTCACCAAGTTTTATACAACAGACACTGGGATTTATAGTGCATCGAAACGACACAATGACAGTCACAGTAAAAAATGCCACAAAGATAACATGAAGAACAATGCAGAGGTTTATTTCTGTAATGCACATTTCATTTTGTACTAACTCTGTCTCAAGAATCAGCATCTACTCTGCAATTCAGAACTCTTACTTCCAAGTACATTATATTCTTCCTCTCCTAACCAAGTGCTGTTCGCTGAAATTTAAAAATGACTAACCTGGCTTGTGGTGAGCTATTTCGTTAGGCAGGCCAAATGAACACTGACTTGTATAAGTCCTGATTCTGTAGTTGTTAATCATATAACAGCCACGTGAAATAAAGGAGACCAAAGTCTGATTGGTCTAAAAATTATTCCCTGTTATCATTCTGAAAGGTTCTTTGAGGACTTATTAAGACAAGCAGAAGACACTAGTTTTTTGAAAACTCTTTTACTTGTCACCCTGTGTAACTGTCTTAGAAAGAAGTACAATAGTGTTTTTTCTTTAGATATTTAAGCCTGAAAAAATACCAGCAAAAATAATTCTATCATGATCAATGGTACAGCACAGGTCCACACTTCAGCTGGTGTCTCTATTACATGTGTACCAAAGATCTATAAATAGGTACAGGTCATGGTACTTTGACTTCTTTATATCTTTCTATGTTACCCTTATTTACAGTATTATCAGTAAGTATTCTTTGGCAGGAAGTTAAGAGTACAGCACATTCATTTCCTTGCCTGACACTAAGGCAACTACATAGGATTATTACATGAACAGAAATAAAGAGTTTTTTAGAAGACTTGGCTTACTTTTGGAGTCACAGAAGTTCATATGATTGCTCAAAGTGATTACTACTTTAAACAGAAGTTTTCTTTGACCTACTGGATTTGGCATATGGCATTAAAATGACCCATGCAGAAACAATGAACTAAATGGCATGTAAGCAGAAAGAAGAGGAAATTGAATAAAGATGATCTGATAATAGTCTTTAGGGGCATGAAAAGTTATTGCTTTGTCTTCTCAAAGATCTAAACTACACCAAAGGAAAGGAAATTCAGCTGAGGTGCAGAAATAATTATCTGATGCGAAGAGACTCAAGCATACTACAGTTCATATGAGGAGACTGTAGCATCTCCCAAAATGAAGGTATTTAAGAAGCTTAAAAATGCTTTCTCAATAATTGTATATCTGGCTAGTCCTGCATCGGGCAGAATTATAGATTCAGTAGGTCTTACAGTGATTTGATGGTAATAAAGTCTTCAGTTTGTCCTGTACAGAATTTTTTCTTTTGGGACTTCTATCTTCCTGATCTTTGAGCACCATAACAATGTCTTACACACAAGTCCTTACAGGCTTTCTTCATGTAAATTCTGTAGTTAACAGATCACTGTTAACATCATGAATCAAAATCGTAAAAGTCAACAATATTTTTCCAGCTGGGAGTTTGGTCAGGAAATTGCACAAAGAAGCATGCAAGGGTGAAAGGGAGTGATCAGTATTGTGATTCTATACACCAGTTGGTTTGACACAAAAATTATTGCATACAAAAGACATATGTTTTATACCCATTTTAATTTGATTTGATACATGGGAGAAAAGAAGCTCAAGTACACAAATGGATTGACAAATACATTCTTTCACTTTAATCCTTCGATGTAATGACCAAAATGTCTGATAAGAACCATTGATTGGCTTCCAACTGTGATAAAACACTGCAAATGCAACCAGGAAGGGTGATAATGCTAAAACTGCTGCATGACAGCTCTGATTTACTGAACTAAAGATATGAATCCAGTAACGAAGCCTGATGAGGAGCCTACAAAGCACAAATCCCAGTTAAAATGACTGAATTTCAAGTCAAAGTTCTAAGACAACCCAAAATACCAAAATCATGAAAAAAAAAGATCTCATTCCTGACTGGGAGGACGTGGAATTGTTCTGTATTTTCTTCTCTGGTAAAATCTCTGTAGCTACATGTCTTCTTCTGAGTATTGTTGTAGTATATCTTTGTGGTTAGTATTTTTCATCCCTGTTAACAAACCCATTGTAACAGTACTTCTAGCTTTGAAAGAAGAATGTGTGGAGCATATTTCCCTGGAGTTCCTGCTTCCTGTAGGTTCTTTATCTTTCTAGTCAATTCCATTGGATTGAAAAGAATGCTTTAACATCTGTACCTCCCCTAAGCAACACAGATCTATTGTGGAAAAATAAAATGAGAAGCAGGTATGAGGGTTTCATTGCTTTTTTTTCTGAAACACAACAGTCACAAAAGGCGACAAGCACAATAAAAATTGTGTTCAGAATAGTAACTGCCATCAAGGATTTTGGTATCATTGTCCTGGAATGGAGTGGTAATTGTGGAGAATTAAAGTAAAACCTAACATTGTATGCTGGCAGCTATCACAGTGAGAAAATGCTACAGAAATTCACAAGGCTTCCATAAGCACTATGAGTTTATTTTAAAATTGATTGACTAAAACTGCATTTTCCAAAGGTGGTTTTTTTTTTTGGTTTCCAAAACCTGTTATGAAAAACAGTTTTCTCTAGTCAAAGACAGCATTTTGTTTAAAAACAGCAAGAAAGAAACAAACCCAAACCATAAAACTACAAACAAAACCTCTGACATGGGAAGGAAAATGTGAGACTGCTTGAGACTATTTCAGTAGGTTAGATGTTTTCGAATTATCCAGACCAAGTCTCATGAAGGAGAATTGGCTGAACAAGTGCTTTGACTTTCTTCCCTTCTTGTTTTCTTTCTTTTTGCTTTCTTTCTTTATTCCTTACTTTCTAAAAAAATATTTAAAACTTCATGAGTTCTTGTTTTTATCCTTGTACATATTGGGAATATCGTTGCAATTTCAATTATTTCACAACTAATTTTTCACTCAACTCCGACATTAGTATATTTTGTTTATACATTTTAAATCTAAGTCCAGCTTTTACCCTTGGAATGCTATTCAGTGTCATTATGAAAAAGCTATTGATCACACATGACTCATATGCATAGTTCTACTACAAGAATTGCTACAGATTTCCAAGAAACTTTGATAAGAACTTTTTTAAAAAAACCCTTTTTATTAAATGCTGTAAAGCAGATTGTTAAGTCAATAATAATTTGGCTTGGAATTTGCTTCAGATTCCCTGTCTGCTACTTTCTTTGATGGCTAGCTCCACAATAGATATTTTTTTACGCCAGTAAGACTTCATTGTATTGAATGTGGTGCTTTGAGGAGGGTATGGCTCCTTCTCGAGTTGTGAGGTGATACGGGCTCAAGCACACAGGGTTGTTTTTTTAAAACCTTTTTTATGTGAGTTATATGTCAGCCTTTAACTGTCAACAGGGATACCAGCATGCTAATTTAGTCCTTTAATTTTGTTGTTATCATGCCTTCTAAAATATTGCTATAAATTTTTGTTTTTATTTAGGTGTCTGAACCTGGCTGTACAAATTGACAGGAAACCTCTGATGTTTCTGCAGCTCTGCCATTTTATACCAGGTAAGTATTTTGTCTCATGTTTACATTTTCTTAATTGTTGTAATGATGTATCACATGCTTCGTGTCTTGTTAAAGAACTTGCTTCACTTTATCTGCCCTCCAAGACAAGGTGTACCATTTGTAGACACTTCTATTTTTACTGATAGGGAAAAGTCACTTGATAAAATTATGGGAGAGAGGATAGAAGCACATAGTGTGTTATTTCTGTATCAGCTGCTCTACCTTCTCTGTGTTTGTAAGGCACTCAACTCAATATACTTTGTGGAGATAAAACTACCTTCTTTTAGCTGGTACAGAGGGGAAAGAGCAAAAAGGAATGGTGTCTTGTGAAGCCTCAGCAAGTAGCTTTCACCTGCACCCAGCCAAACTTCACCTAGGGAGGTTAAATTAAACTGCTGCCTGGAAAAGTCCTGTCAGACCGACTAAATGAATCCGAATGCCGAGAGCTCTTGCCAGCGCTGCTGTTTCTCTTCTGGCAGCCTGCACTCTGCAGCATGCTGGATCTTAGTCTTTCCTGCCTCTTACCTGAGGGCACAAGAAATCTCTCTACCTCCACCACCCCTTTAGCTGCAGTATAACTGTCACGACTATTGATCAATGACACACTTGAATGCAGCAATTGGGACGTAAATGAAGAAGAATGTACTGCACCGGGCATCATATAAAATGTTAAAAAGAAAGACTGGTTTTAATTACAAAACTTTATAAAAAACTATGCAACTATTTTGTCAGTGGTGGAGAAACAGACACTTCAAAATCATCACAGAGGCTAAAATAACATGATTTTACTGCGTTTGGTCCAAATGCAACCTAATGCTACTCTGTGAAGACACACATGGAATTTTTCATTTTTCTGTTACAGAACAAATGCTAGAACTGTACTCAGAGTATGAGTGGAAGAGATTGACATTTAAAACCTGTCCCCGTCTGCTTCCATTATATTCACATAGACACAAAGTCAGTTCAGTGGCTCCGAAACAGACCTCGTTGTAAGAAGTTGGGATGATTATCTGAATAGTACATAAGGACAAAAATGTTTCTAAAAAATTTAAAATAACTTCTGAACAAAACAAAGTCTTTTCCTCAGAGATGTTGTAAGCTAAAATATTTTCCCATAGAAACAGATTTTTTGGTTTAAGAATTTTGGTCATATGAAGGAGGTAATTGTTATCCCTGACTTGCACTAACAAAGATTTATCTAGAACTAACTAGAATTTAGGGGTTTTTTTAAGAGAGTTCAGTGCACTTTTTTCCTTCCTTAATTTTTTGCCTATAGCTTAGTCTGCCCTAGATGGCATCATAGTAGGTATCAGCGTTATTTTCCTTTACAGCTTGGACCAAATACCCTTCAATTACTTAGAAATAAAACTAATGAACAATAAAATCCAAAACTCTTTAAAAGTATTTGCTTTTAAATGTATACCTAAACATTCAGCTTTTCTTCTTGAAAATCCAGTTTCTTCTATCAGTCAAAAGAATACACTGAAAGCCACCCTACAGATTTTTGCTTAGCCAAATAAAGATTATTGCATCATTCTCTGATCCTGGCTATGCTCTACACTCGTTTCTGATCCACACCATGATGCGACTCATCTCCACGATGTTGAAGGAAGCAAGAGGTTTTCAGTTCTATTTGCCAAGTTCAGAGATTTCACCCTAAATCTGTGGGACTGGCAACTTGCCCTGCGGGCACTAAGTAAACGGTTGGTTGTGTGATCTTGCTTCGGTTGACTATTGTTTCAAAATAAAACCAAGAGTTTTTAACAATATTTTAGAAGGCATGATAGAAACAAAATGAAAGGACTGAAATAGTGTACTGCTGTCCCTATTGACATATCTTTGCTGGCAAATATCTCACAAAAAAAAGTTTTTCCAAAAATGTTGGGTTTGGATGAATTTATCACGAAACACTAAGAGCTGTAACAGCCACCTGAAGTTAGTTCCAAAGTCACTTGCTTGCAGAAGATTTATTTTTCATTCAGAAAATTTCTGAGAGCTGTGACTATTTTTAAGCAATCATACTTGATAACTTATCCTCAATGAAAGTGCAGAAATTAATCTTAAGATTTCAAAATTTAATTTAAAAACATATTTTATTGACAACATAAGAAAATTGATGTTTCAGATTCTCTGAGATAATACATAAACCCCTGAAATTATATGGATTGTGAAGTATCACAGTCATTTTACCATTTCAGTCTCTCAGAAAAAAGGTATGTTTAGCTCATATATTTATTCAACAGCAAGCATTCCTTCCCCTTTGCCCACTATCATCCTGAATATCATGAAGCCAGATTTACAATACTTAGACAAATGGATTCACTACTCCTAAATTTTTTTTTGGTCTTCCAGAAGGATATTTCTGATCTGTTTCAGATATAATATTTTATAGAATAAGGCAGAAATTGGAGGAGTTCTTATACAACAGAGATATTATAGAAGATAGAGATTAAAATTATTGCTCCGTTAAAATACATGCCAAACTATAGTCTTCTTTGACTGGTCTAGGATTTTACCATGAGTAAAGACACCGTATCATCATAAAGACAGCCTAAAACTGAGTTGAAAAAGCTGGTAATATCTTAATGTCATTAAACAACAACTGCTACATGCAGTAACACACACTTTGCAATCGCATGGATAAAGTGGGAGTTGAACTATGTAAACTCAACTGACATTGCTGAGAACAGACTATCCATTCTTAAAGCAGTGGCTTAGATAATTTTAAGGTATTAACATGTGTGAGGGTAAGGATGGAGCTCCTAAACATTTGTAGCTTTAATGTTGCTTCTGCAAGGTCAGGACAAGGTAAAAGGAGCCACGGGGTTGCAGGCATCAGGAAGCTCTAGCAGCTTCTAACAAGAATGCCAGCTACCCTTGACTGAGGGTACCTGAGGCCTTTGCTGAAGCTTCCCCCTGATTAGGGAGGGTCAAGCATCCTTTCAGTTGGTGCTAGGGACAGATCTGCACAGAGTCGGGCCCGGAGTGCAATTAACACACACAGCAAAGTCTGCAGAAGGGGTCCTGTCTGGGTTCATACCAGCCTGAACAGTGTCAGGCACAGTGTTGTTGTGCCACAGGGCAACATCTCAACTGGGTGATGGAGCAGCTGCCCCTGCCAAGGCACAGGCTTTGACCCAGTGACCCAGACAGAACTTCTGATGGTGGTTGCAGCCCTCGAGGTTCTAGGCTACAGGGAGCGCCTGGAGCCTATCCCTGAGGCTGGGAGAGATGGCCTTCAAATTCATTGCAATCAAAGACAAGGACGAGCTTTGCCTTTTCAAGCAAAGCATTTGGGCCAGCTAACGCTGAGCCATGCGAAGTTAGTAGGAAGATGTGGTGAGTGACAGTAATGAAAGACTCTGCTCCCCCTCTACTGACCTTACCTGTCTTCTAGAAAAGTTTGCTGCTTTCTGGTAGCCTAGATCTGGGATGCTGTTGAGAGACCACCCCCTTGGCTGTTACCCTCTGCTGTTCTTCGATGTGGAGACTAATGATACTGCCAGGGGCAACATGAAGAGTATCAAAAGCAACTACAGAGATCTGTGGGTGATAGTCATGGGCATAGGGGCCCAGGGCTAGATTTTGTTGATTTCACTCAATTTGACAAGTGTAAAAGTTCAAGAAAAGATGACAAAGATTATGTTAGGCAATATGACTATGTTTTGAAAATAATCTGGTGGATGGCAGGAAACAAGTCTTTAGGAACAATGTTCTCTACACTAGAAAAAGATGTTTTCACTGATGGAACATCTGGAAAATTGATGAAGGAAACCGGGCTAACAAAATCAAACAAGCAAAAGCTTCCTTAACAAAACTCACTGGGGCTCTGTACAGCAGTTTTCTTGTCTTGAAAGTTTAAAAATTGCAATTAAACTAGTATAATGATTTTCGGCCTGATACTTCCACATCATAGTTATTTGTCAGTTGCTGACTGCTATATAGCTAGCTACTGTCAGTGTATTTTTTTCCTGCTGATGTATTGAACATTCTTGTGAAACAGATGTTCATTCAAGTCTCTCTTTCAGGAGGTTTTAGTTCTAAATAGCTAAGCAGTGGGAGGCAAAGATTATGCAGAGCCATTCCAGTGATATTAGAAAATGTAACTCTACTTGCAGGCAGAGTCAAAAAAATTCATAACGAGCCATCTGTGAAAAGAGTGGCCTATTTTTTTCTTTAGTCATATTAAGAAAGCTGAAGATAACAGTTTTTCCCCATAAAAACATCTTATCTCTTAGCCCTAACCTCTCTTTATGTTCATTTCTAGTATACTACTAGAAAATAACCTTAACCTCAAAAGCTAAAATAGAAAATACTAATTTGGCAAAATACATATAGGTATTTTTCATCATTATTATGAAGCTAGACAGCTATTTCACATAAATCATGTATTTCACTGATAACCTTTATTTACTTAGATTCTTTAAATAACCTATCATAACTTAAAAAAAAAAAAAAATTCAGATTGTGCCCAAGACAGAAAAGTCTACTTTCATCTTTTTTCCCACGTTATTCTCTTTTCTTCCACTATTTTTTCAAACCTAAATAGAAGTTACATCTTTACATCTATATCAGGCATAATACTATAACAGGAATATACTGCAAAGTAATTTTGTTCAATGTTTTAGACTTTAGAAACTGCAACAGCAACCAGACTAGATACTAGCTGGCCTTGCCAAGCAGCATGCAAAGTAGATCACTTTTTGTAGTCTGGCTTACCTTGTAGGTGGCCGGTTTATTTGGCTATTGTTTTGCCACTTGGAAGGTCCAGTTATCTTTTTATTAATACATTCACCTGGAAGTGGCATCTTGGAGTAAAGCTTAAATTCCCACTTGATCTCTGGAATCTACAGATACACATAAAATTCTGCCCCTTTAGTCTTGCAGCAACCAGTCGGTTATTATTTGAAACACCCTTAGTGATAAGCGGAGGTAGAAATTGTACAACAGGATGATAGCAACTCTGCAAAGCATCTGGAGAAGGGAGTTGCAATTTAGGCTTCTGTGGACATTTAGAAAAAAAAGTCTAGAGTTAACTGTCCTTTATCACCAATAGAGTCCAAATGCAATAGTAAGCAGAGTTACTGAAAGAGTGCCACAGCACTAAGCAGACCTTAATAATGATGGAAGGGTATGGTGGGAGGATATCCTTCAGACAGTATTAGAAGGCCAGACAAATGTCTTCACTGTATAGACAATCCAACATTTATCTCCAAAAATACTTGAAAATACACCTGAAGGACATCATATCTCCAAATTAGAATAGAAAGGGATCACTGGGGTACCAGGAATGACTGTGCATTTTCACAGGTGGAATCGGCAGATGCGTGCTGCCCTGTGGTAGTATGGACATATCAAGTTATGACACAGACAGGAGCATAGAAGATATACATAAATATGTAACTTTTAAAGAAGACATCTCTAAAGACACCCAGAAAAACTACTAGTAGTTTTTGTTACATTAGAGTATTCAGTGCCAGCTCTTGTAATTCTTCATGACACAGCTTCTTTCTCAGCTGCTGAAAAAACTTAATGAGGCCACACTTTATCAGGGAGATGATAGAACCTAGGAAAATTCAAAATTTTTCTTCTACAGCTTCCCCTGTTGCTATCTGCCCCATAAAATGAGTCCACAGGAGGGAAGTAAACCCAAATCTCTTGTATGTTATTGTAAAACACCGCCTTTAAGTAGTTGGCTGATATGAGGTAGTTATCAATAATGTTTTGCAAAATTCCTTCTTGATTCATTTCTCACCACAATGTGAGAAATAGAAAAGCAGCAAGAAAGTGTTTGTTGACTGAAATCTACATAAACACTGTATTTTACAGTATCCCTCACAGTAAATCAGGTTATCGTGCCTTTGGGGTTGCGGGCTGCTTCTTGAAGGTGCTGCAGATGAAGAATATCGAATATGTTGGTGCTTATCTTTTTTTGCATGCACTTTTTTCAATTTTATTTCAATTTTCTAGAAACAGATTTGAAGTAGTAAGACACAGTGGAGTGTTCAGATATTTTGAAACAACAATGGCAAGATTAATGGTAATTTAATGTAGATGCACCGCTATCTTCAGTAATGCTCCAATATTTCAATGTTGTTCTTTTACTGGGAAATCAAAGCTTGGGCAATTAGAGCCCACTCTTTTGCAGTCCTCTAATACTTCTACATCTCTGATTTCTAACCAAAATAATTACAAATTTCAGTTGGAAATAGAAACCTTTCTTAACTTTTTAAGAAGAGTTAACTTAAAAAAAAATACTCAGTATCACCCAAAGTATTTCTTTCTGTCCAAGTCTGATACTGTCAAGGGGAGGCACAGCTTTTCCTTCATTTTGCTTCAGAATGTGCCCTAACAGGAAATCCTGACTGCTTTAGAAAGCACACAGTCTAGAACACAGTGTGCTTAAGTTTCTAAAGGAAAGAACTCTTTTCCAGTCAACTAGAGTTTTACTACTCTTTTGCTTTTAGCTTCAGTGAAGCATCCTTCTTAATGAGAATCATCCAACTAATAGTCACACTGAAATTATGTTAGATTTGACCTTTATTCTCATGAGGAAATACAGGTAACATTGACAAAGATAGAAATATTGGGCAGAGCAGTCATGATGAGGATAGGGCTAGTTTTATTCTTTCTTAGGAATTTCTTGTGGTTGCTTCTGAATCCTCAGGCTTTCCATATGAACTTGGGCAGATGAAATGCATTAATTCTGACAGCAAGGACATAAGATCTGATCTCAAACAGCTGAAACAGTCTGGGCCCAGATCTGTTTTGTGTCATGTGTTTGTTATTTCTTCTTCTGAACTGTAGACAATAGGTCTGCTCTGAGATACTGTTCAAGGCTGAGACTTTGGCATGTTGTTTACAGGTGTCTGTTTTGCTGGTCCTCCAGGCACTCTGTAAACATAGTAGGTGCATAATTACTGGTGTGTTTGGGAGACTCATTTTCAAAGCTGAACAGATTCTTGTCAAAGAGAGGTATGAATCCCTTCCTGCCTGACAGAAAATGTTGACAAGAATGTGACATTATACAGTGAAAAGAAACAAGATTTGTAGAACTGCATGATTAGGCAACAAAGAGGGAGAATCTCCTGTGTCTAGAGGGGGTCTGACAACACTTGCCGTGTGAGCCAGGAAACAGTTGGAACTAATATAATGGTAGGTAGAAAACCAGAATTTTTTTTTTACATCTAGAAAATAGTCTTCTACTAATTTATCAGTAAGGCATTCTACAGCCTCACATCCTTGTTATGTCTATTTGATTTATACAGATACTTCAGCCACTTTTTCGTGCAGCACAGGGGAGTCAGGCACACTGCCTATGATTGAGCCATATGTCCTGTGATCCTGAAACATGTTCTTACAGATACCAGTGGGCACATAACACTTACCCTCTGGGTTCCCATGCTCAGGTAATTTTTACAATTTGCAAAGAGACTTTCTAAGCTTGATATACAGTTTAAATGTACAAAGTAAATACTTATTGACTAATGCGCAGAATAGATATCATTAATAAGCTACAAAGGTAAGCATTAATATTCTCACTGCCACCGATGAGATGCCAGTGACATTTTGCCTGCCGTACAATCACTACCAGATGTACAGGGATTGCCTTCCTGTGCTCTTTGCAAAGGAGTTATTTCAGTGCTGAGCTGCCATCTTCTGAATCCGTGATTTTCCCCCTCCGTCCGTTCATTACTAACTCTCTTCACATCAACAGTCTCACCTCTGCCTTTCTTAGCATGCATGGCTCCTGTCTACCTACTTTCCCAACTTTTTCTCAGCTGAACAGAATCCTCAGAAATTGAAGCCAGATATATGCAGCTGTGCTGTATCAAAACCAGACCTTGGATCACATCGTGCTGAACCCCTGGCAGGTGGGCTTCATAGAAGCCTCATGATGACCTGTGAGATTTTTGGATTTTTACTTTGAAGTACTGTATTTCTTTTAGGTTTTATCCTTCTCTGCTTTTTCTCACAAAAACCTCTGAATTTCTGCAATATGATATTGAGGCTAGTTCTGCCAAACTGTTACTAAGAAGTGTTTTCCAGAATGACAGAAGAATGTAAACTGCCTTTCTGTTATAACCTTTAAAGAGCTTTCTCCTGTCCGTGGGGAGAATGAATGTATCATGTAGGAACAAGACCTTGCAGATGACAGAAACAGACCTGATTAGTCTGTATGGGCAACTTGAGCAAATGAGTCTGGCAGTTAGGTTATGAGCTGCAGTTATAGATTCACTGGTGTAAGAAAGCAGTTCAGTCCCTTTTTACATCTTCCCAAGTCAGATGTTATACAAAGCTCCAGTGTTAAAAGACAAAACAATCTCAGAGAAACAGCCTAAATACTTATCAGGCATAAGTTCATTATATGCCCACCATGAAAGCAGAATTACTGCATCAATGGAGGAAAAAAACTTAATGCCATATCAATTTGCATTGCTTCTCTGAATGATACGATAGGACTGGATGATTTTGTTTCTTTACTATCTCTAGATAAGAGGTGTGGCTCTTGGAGCTCATAAACATGGCTACTGTGGCACCAATATCCAGAAAAGTCAAATCTGCAGCACTTTCGGCATGTGTGTACTGGAAACATGATGTACAGTCACTGCAAAAACAAAAATGGGAACTATCGGTTTTTAGAGGGAGAAAAAAATAAAGATCAGTAGGTTTAAGCACAAAGTGATGCTTCTGTGAAAGCTGAAAGATCAGAGATGATGGAAATACAGTGGTGGCAGAAAGAAATATAAGTGAATACCTCACTGAAGAGCAAAGAAAAACAAAATGTGTTACTTTTTATTTAGGAAAAAAAATCTGTGAAAATAGAAATATCTTTTAGCAGAAATGATTTTAAATAATCAAAATGACTACACGCAACAGTGATAAAGCATGCTAAGTTAAGGGCTAACATGATTGCAATCACAGATCATTTCAGAGGTCCCTTTTATTGTTGATCCTGTTAACATGCAATTCAGAGGAAATGTCCTCCTTAAGCTCCTGAATCCCACGGATCTGCCAGTGAAATTGTGTATCTACTTCTGGCACTACTGTCACAAGACCAAGAAGAAACTAAGTAACTCTTACTCATGAAGACATCTGCATTATGCAAAAATGAGAAAATGATGTGATTTTGACACTATAGAAGGTATTTTTAAAATTGTAGATATAAAATTTATGTTTGTAAGGTAAACACCAAAGAGTTCACACAAGTGAGTTTAACAATTTTTTAACAAATGTCACAAACAGAAATCTGTACTGGATTAAAGGAAGAAAAAAAAACTTTTCTAGGTGACATTCATACTACCTAGAAAATGGATGATGTAAGGATGACCCTTCAGATGGACTTATTTCATGAATTCTTTCCCATTGTGTTTAATTAAAGGAGTCAGTGTATCTGACTCAGAGGTTTTAGGAAATTAATTGTAGCTTCCATTTTGTAAGAAAATTTCTGAAGATGGAGGACTTCCACTCACTGTAAAGTATGGCAGTGAGTGATGATGGATGACTTATTTGGAAAATACTAGGCCTTTCTATGGTGACAGAACTATCTCCAAATGACCATGTTTTTTCTGCTCTGTATCATTGATATATTTTTTGCCTAAAAAGAATTTCAAAAAACAGATTGATCAAACCAGAAGTCTTTCAATGTATTATAGGCACTAATCAAGGAATAATGTCAAATATAAAGACAGTCATTCTCAACTTCACAGTGAAGCAAGAGAAATAGGTACCTACCAGCAGGTGAGTTATACCACCCTGCTACTGCTGTAGGACTAGACAGAACGAAAGTTTAGTTATTGAAACTTAGGGCGCCTGAATCTCACACTAATTATGTCTTTGAAACAACCTCATGATTTTCCTCTTTCTTTTCTTGAAATCTCAGGAAGTGGAATCCTATGGTTTGTACAGGATTTTTGCTTACACAACTCTCTGCTTTTGAAACTATTGCTAATACCTATACAATCAACAATTAAGAAGGAAGAGACATAACTGGATTTCATAAGTAATTTTTTTCTTTTTCTTTTTCTGTATTGTAGTTGTTGAAATAGCCTCCTGGAATATCAGTACAGGAGGTCCAGACGTGCCTCCAACAGTGTGTGCTGGCCTAGGCTATTTTTGTGTGATGCAGGCTGCTATTTGCTTAGTCCTCACACTTTCTTAAATTGTTATTTTGGACTGTTGTGATGGACTAATATGTAATTTTTTTTTTTTTGAGACAATATTCTTTCTCCATTTCTCTGTCTCTACTACTTCACTAAATATCAAACAGATTTGTCAATTCAGACAAACATGCACATGAATGGTTTTGCATATTTTTTTCACAGGAAGGTTAAAGATTATTGAGCTCAATGAACTTTTTTTGATTCCTGGTACTAACTTCTGATGACAAAGTCCTTCACTGATACCTTTAGCTACATGTAATGGCTGGATCTGTTCTGTATTTGAATAATCTCCACATTTCCATTTTAACAAATTCATATCCAATGACAGCATAACGTGTTCATGAAGATAATTTCTTGCACACCGAACTGTATAACTAAACCTCAAATCAAGGAGTTTCTCAGTTGCTTTACCCTGTGTGTTAAGAATATTTTTTCTCTGTGTTCTTAAAAACCTTAAGCAAGAGACATGTGATCGAAGGAGTTGTAGACAGTCCTAAGCATAGGTGTACCTTACACGTCTCTCAGCCTTAAAGCTTCTTTACTTGTAATTGCTTGGACATACGCTGTATCAGATTTACCAGCTTTCTTCTTTTGTCTTTAGTGCTAGATTACCAAAGCCAACATTATCAACCGGTAAAATGCCTGGTAAGATGCCTCTTTTTATCATCACAGTTGTGGTGTATTTCTCCATATTTAGGGAGGAGGTAGTTCCGAGGGGGAAAATTAATGAACTGAAGAGATGAATGAAGGCTAAAATGGTATTTTGATCTGTACTTTATAATGATTTTCTTTGTTGATATAGAAAGGTCTCCATGAAATCTTTCATCTTCACTGTTTAGCTGAACAGAAGTAACAGTGCAAACCCACAGAAAAAGTGTTGATATTAAAAGGTGCAGATGATTTCAGCAATATAATATGAATATCAGTAGCACAAGATGACTGCACGAAACTCAACATCCAATTTTCACTTCAAGTGCCATCTAGGAAAAGCTCTACTAAGCTTCAGAAAAAAAACCTGATTCAGATTGTTCTACCTCCTTAGAAGTATCACTCACCACTGGTTCATAGCTAAATATAAACATATAAGAATAAGCAGTCTGTTTAGTGATTGACCACACAATGTCATTTTCATTTTCTATGTCCTGAATAACTCTCAAACTGAAGCTTATTAAAAATAATATTCTTTTGCAGGAGATTCTGAAATTCTGCAGAACATGTATATACGTGGTTGAGATTGGGGGTGTGTGAAGTCAGTCTGGAATAACCAATAAGAAAAAAATCTACAAAAGAATCCCCAGTTTTAATGAATAGAAATTGCTCTAAAATACTCTGGTTTGGATCCCAATTTCTGAAACTTTTTGCTAGTTCTTTATGCTTTCTGTTCAGGCAATTTGGGAATGTAGCATCTGTGGGTGTTCAGAAATGTCAGGCCTTTCACACAGAGATAGTTTTTGTGCTTCCCAAGACTGGATTAAATTCCAGTTAGTGCTATAGGTTCCAATTACACACTAAGGAAACTGTGAACGTTGAGACTGGGATCTAGGATTATCAGCATTTCTGGATTCTGTTTCAGAGCTGTCTCCCAGTGTATGTTCAAAAACTGCTAGGCTCCATGATATGTAGTCGTCTCAAAGTCCCTGCTTCAGGCACATAAAGTTATCGTGTGCTGGAACATAAAAAAAAAAATTATTGTTACAGAAAGTCTATTGTGTGAGGAATGTTCACCAAAACTGCTTGGCTTACGTAAGGCACCCCAGCAAGTTCTGCTAGCTCCAAGAGACCATCCTTTAAGGACTCTTCACGGGTCGTATGTATACACAGAAGAGTCTGAAGGCTTCAAGAACCCAGATGAGGTGGACACATAAAGTAAAATATATGAAAGTCTATGATATGATGATGAGAGTTTGAAAGAAATTACTGAATTAATTGGTTTACCTAGTCTTACATCCTGGCTATTATAGACCTAACATGTATATCCATGAGTGGGAATGACCTCATTGGAAGAATCTAGTTCTGTTTCATGGTGGCAACAGATTCTTATACATCATTAGTTTTGCATGACAGCCTTCACCAAACAGCATTTGTCAAATATACAAATAGGGTACAATCCTATAGAGATATATCTTTTTATAGATAAAGTAGGTGAGAACTGGAGTTGTTTTTCAGTTGCTGAATATTACAGTTGTGAACCACTCTATAACAGTACTGAACATTGAAATACTCTGGAGTTTATTATTGTAAAAATAAGAAAAAACATACATAAAACGCCATCATATTTCAGTGAAAACCAAATATAGGTAAAGAAAAACTTCAGAAAAAGACTGGGTATGAAACGTACCAGTATTTTGTAATCAGTAAGGACTTTGCTTTTAGATGTCTAAAAGCCAGAGATTGTTCTAGTATTTTACGGAGTAAAAGGTTGAACAGTAGAACTCCTGCTTTCCCTATGGAATGCAATACCCCTGATTCAAGCCCATTTAGCACAAATAGCAAGTATGGGAGAGAAATATTCTTGTCTCACCTTTCTCCACTCTAACCTGTAATATCACAAATATAAAGATGAAGGAAAAATGTTTGCTTTTTTTGTATATAACAACTACGTTCGCAATAAAATTTTGAATATCAGATTGCTGTAGCAGTCCTACACTAAGTGCATTAAAAAATAGATTGAAAAACTTCTGTAAAGTGTTGTGCTGTGGATGTATAAAGTTTAGAAGATCTGAAAGGTACTTCCAAAACCTAATTTTACCACTCACTATAATACAGATTTATTTTGCCTATACTTCCATAAAACATATTTGGATTATAATTCTTCATTGAGCCATGAACTAAACTAATCAGTCAGAGATATTTTGAAGTTAACAGCCCTAGATAACAACAGTAAATAGCACTAAATTTTGTATCCATCTTACAAAGTGAATTGGTTCCACAATGCTGTTATTATCTGAAGAGACACAAAGCATCCAAATGAGGAATATACTTTTCATTTGTGTGCACGAAATAAGTACAGTATCTAAAAGAACCTGATGATTATATCACTTGTGGGAATGAGGGAACTCATCATGTGAGAAAATGACTCCATTATCTGTCCAGTTCATTAAAAAAACTTCTTATCTCTCTGCCTTTTGTGGTGATATTTTAATGCAGAAATGAATGCTTGTAAATCAAGGGGTTTATCTTTTAAAATTACTATGCATTTTTCATTTGCATTTAAAGTGTAAACATTTGCTGTGTTACATGTAATACACAAAGGAGTTGAGCTTTGAAGGTATTTCTCTTTTTTTGCTTATTTTCTTAAATCTCAATGAATTTACCTTTCAGAAACTATATCTGTACTGTGGATCAGGCAAATATAACCTGTGATGTAGTCAATCGTAGATATGGTCAAATCATGCCAACAATGGTAACAATAGAAAGTTGAGACTGGTTCTCTAAATCAAGTTCCCGGTTTCTAGTCCCACAATGTTATATCACAAAAACCTTCTTCACAATAGTTACTAGCCTCACAGCATAGGTGAGATGAAAATCGTTGTAGTCTTCACTTGTAATCTTGGAGCAGGTGTTTAAGTCAAGCTAGTTAAACACATGTACTTTGCCAGCAGTTCAAAGTTCCCCCAGCTTTAACCACAGTTATTGAAATGATACTGCAACATGTCTGAGAAAGTACTTAGCAGGTAACAAAAACTAGGATTTATACAGGCCACTGATGAGGGACAGTTTACTGATGGATGATTTGATGGAGAATAATTAGAAAAAATAATATAAAAATGTTAACTGAGTTCTAAGCAACATTTCTAGTGAAATCAGATGTTCAAAGAACAGGAAAATAAGTATGATCAAAGAGAAAGATGCTTTATTATAAAAACAAAGAGGTTTTACTGTAGTCAAGGCACTGTTTTTGGCCTTGTGTAGAAGCAAATGTCAGGGGTGACGGAATAGGAATGTGGATCGTGACCTTGTGTCATGTGTTTTTTGCCTCACAACTGTGAGGTTTTTTTATTCAATAATACATCTATAAAAATACAAAACAATGAAAGAGTGACTATTGTGTGCCCTGGCATCTTCTTACATCGATTTTTTCTTCAGCAACAGGTACAAGCCTATGGAGACACCAAACAGAGGCAATGGAGTGCAAAGTTCTTCAGGAGAGAACCTGTATGACTGCACTATATAACTGTGTGTTGTAGTACTATACAGAAATATTGGCTCCCAAGGTGAGACATCTGAATCACTGGCATGCCGCTTTACAGTTTGGCACTGCACTGTTGGAGTTTTAGTACTAATCTGGTTTCCAGTAGCTCTGGGATGTGTGATCTACCATTGAGAACAAATGTGCCCTAATCGGCTTTTATAAATAATAAACCTGGCTTCCAGTTTGACAGTTGAAGAAATCTTTGATTTCAGCCTAAGTGCACCACGACAAGCAGATATCGTTTACTAGGTAGCACAAGGGAAAATGGGACTTTGTCTTAGTCGGACTCTATGATTATCACCGTAACAAAAACAGTACTGGTCTATCACTATCAGACTAACTACTTTGAGAAAAAAAAAAATGAAGAAAAATCCGTATCTTCCCTTCTTTCTTTTCCTGCATCGTAAACAGACCAGAAGATTAACACTGAATCAGTAAGCAGCTTGAACTTCTTTGTCACAATGGGGTTGACCTGCCGACCAACACTCATATACTAGGAACAGAACATATTTTTGAACACATCTCATCGGTAGATTTCTAAGAAAGATATGAAATTTCTGATTTGTCTTATTCTCTGGAATAAAAATACAGAGAAGCCGTGTTTCTCTTATTTTGATTTGGAGAAATGGAGTTGAATTCTCAAGGATCATATTGTGTGGATTACATTTGTCATAGAGAAAAAAAAATTCTGTATGATTTTTCTTTAAAATACTTCGACACTCTAAAATGCTTTTACTGAATGTGTCACGATTAAATTGCCAAGATTCTTCTGTTTTACTACAGAATTTAAACACATTTCTCAGAAAATGTCAGTTAAAGAGTGCAATTTCATTTTTTAAACTTGGTTTCTTCTCTCGGTGGAGTGCTATCTTTTTAGGCCATTGATTGAAGTTAATAGTTTGGACCCAAGTCCATTTCTGCCAACATCAAAACAAACAGAAAAAGCCAAAGGCAAGTTAATGTCTAACTTCTTGAATTCCAACCATTCTCTGATTTCTCCTGGTTCAGTAATGAAACTAGGTTCAGAGGTCTTTGCTAACACTAGCATTTCTACTCTATGACCTTGGCAACATTGCTGTCTTGAAAATTTCTCCCTTTCAGTACTTAAGCATGGGGAACAAAGAGGAAAAATTAGAGGTCTGTGTGTAGCTCTAAAGAGAAGCAGGGTCCAGAAGTGCCAGATGAGCTTCAGGGATCACCTCCTCCAAGCTCAGAAATGGTCTAGCCCTATGTGCAGGAAGTGAAGCAAAGGTGACAGGAGGCTTTCATGGAGGAACAGGTTTCTCCTGACTAAATTCAACCATGGAAAGAAAGCATACCAGAGGCAGAAGCAGGGGCAGGAGGCCGAGGAGGAGTATGGAGACTCTATCTGAGCATGCAGTGATGGGGTAAGAAAAGCCAGAGTCTATGGCAACTGCATCCTTGGACATGATCAAAACCTGGGTGGATCCAGCCCTGAGCTATCTCCTATAGCTGAACCTGCAACCTGGGGGCTGGACTAGATGATCTCCTGAAACCCCTTTCCATCTCAACAATGCTGTGATTCTGTGCGGTAATGCATATATTGTCTGGAAGTTCCTGAAGACAGTAACTGTTAAAGACTTAGACTTTTGTAGTGACTGAAAAAATACTGGAAAAACTAGAGAAGATTCTACTACATACTGAAAATTTTTCAGTGCCCTTCTCTGCTCACCTTGCAGAGAAAATTACTGTTTCTCTCTTCAACCGTCAAACCTGGGCACTTCCGAACAAGATGTAAAGCTCGTGCTTTTCTCTCTGAAGGGCTCCATTTTACCTCTGGTGCAAAGCAATACATAAATCTCATACATGCATTCACTACCTACATGATACCTACTTGTATTTTAACTGTTTTAGCACCTTAACACTTCCTGCCTTCCTAACCATATGGTACACTGGTTTCTGTGCAATAAGGAATCATCTGTTTTATAGTTTAAAATAAAATGAACAATTATAATTGAAATTATGAACAATCACATGTCTAGGTGTCACAGATATTAATTTCAGTGAGTTTCACAACAGTTTTTTGATGGATTCAGTCCCTGGCTTTAGTAATTAGGTGATACGGTAAGAATTCCATCTTCCTTGCAAAAGAATGTATTTTGAAAATAGGATGGTTTTGGAAGACATAACTCATAATTGTCTAAGCCTTCAGATTCATATGTGGGACTCTATCACCAAGGTGGATTTCACTAACTCCTTGAATGAGTTTTCAAATGCTTAGCAGCTTAGCAACTCTTATCAGACCGGTTACTAGTGTCACTTTTGTTTTCCGTATTGGATGCACTGTTTGGAAGTTTCACCCAAGGTGTGTGTGGCTATGGCATTGATCTTAGTGTCTCTTAAAAAGTCTCTGATCTTAATACCCACTTTAGTGCTAATCTCGCAACTATTTTCCAAGACCATGAGCCATTTCAGGTCTGAAAAACATAATGATATCTGTTTCCTGACATGCCTTTTAAGTCCAGCTGTATACTCCTTTGGGAAACAGCTCAGATGGAAAGCACTAAAGTATCAGAGACGTGCCGGACTTAATGTTTTGCTGTCATTGAAGAGTGAGTGTTCCCTATCACATATAAATGCATTTACTTGCAAATCCTGATCCAAAATGTTCTGCTCCTGAATGGTTTCTTTCGAAATTAAAGGACCGACTTTTTTCTTCCTTACCCTCTGATTTAGCAGCTGGGGGGTGTAACTAATCATATCACTGACTTCCTAAAAATGGTTTTCATTCCCCTTCTCCCACCACAACTTTTGAATATATGCATACAAAAGACTTGAAGCTTACACCCTAGTAGAAAACAAAAAATTGTTTGGACTATAACTGTAGGAGACAGCAGCAGAGAAATTATTTATGCAGACAGATGGATGTACAGCTCTTAGGTTACTCCAGTTACTTTACTTTCCACGTGTTCTTTGATCAATCTGTTCATATGTAGGACTGTTGTGTCATCTGTAATCCCCAACAGACTTCCTCTTTCCAGTGTGTGTGTAACTGCTTCCTGTCCTTAAATGAAACATTTGGGACACACAACTGAAAAGCTTTTTCCTGTTTATACTACTTTTATACTTGTGAACGTCACTAAGCTAGATGTTTCGCAGCTCATGAAAAAAGGATGAAAACTTGCAATCATATAGACAGGCACCTAAGATTAGAACAAAACATGGGACCACTAAATTCAGTCTTCTGTCACCACAGACTGCTATGGAAGGTCCAAAGTCCAGAGAATATAAATTCTACATGACTGTATACATTACCTGTCTGAAAGCACTGACATTATTACTATCATGCATTCTAAAGAGTTGCAACCATGCTGAGTTGAGTAGAGTTAGGTCTCAGATATGTGATTCAGTTCAGCTGAGTTGTGCTGGCTTAGTCGTATAGGTCAGCCTGCAATAAACATGAAGACATAAACCTTAGTTAAAGAAATTTAAGTGAAAGTGCTAGCCCTGCATCTACAGTGGCTGAATGGAGGGCATGCAGCTTGTTACCTTCCCCAGGGGACACATGGCAACTCTACTGAGTTGTGGTAACTGGATTAGATGTCTGAGTCTATAGGCAGTCCTCAGTGTTTCAGTTGCTCTGATTCTACTGCAATATTCACACAGGTTATTGCTATTGGAGAATCTACAGTGCTGGGACTTACACATTTAAAACTCGAAGAAAACACTTCTATCACAAAGCATCTCAGATGTCACCTATGTCAGTATTTTATAACAGAGCACATCAAAGATACTCTGTGCTGACTGCAAACAAAACTGTGTGACAGGCAGTAAAGGCAGCTTGAGAAGTCTGACTGTGCTTTAAAACGTTCCAAAGCCATATGGTATTTTCCATATAGTCAAGTAACTCTGCTTCTGTAAAATAATCTTCCACATCATTAAAGTCTGCAAATAGACAACAACCAAGCAGTCACAATCTTCACAGAAAATATTTTCTAGGTTTCTGAGGGATGGGAATGGAGGCAGCCATGTAAATGAGAAGACTTTGCAACTTCCTGCAAAATGTAGCGACTGGGAGAATTTTAACGATAACTCTTTGAAAATTTAGGTGAATATTAATTCCTTGTAGGAGGCAAATATTTTCATCTTTATTTGTTTGCTTCATTGGAATGCAAACAGTGAATAGTTTTCCATCAGAGGAACCGTTACACCATTTGCTTGTTTTAATGCTGTGCTGCCTAATATTACATCTAACATTGCACCTGGAATACTAATACAATAGTTCCAGGTTAATTTGGATCTTTATAAGGTTCTGTTTTACCTTCATAGTCTATAAATCATTGCTTATCTTGGTAGGCCATGTGTCAGCTAGTGTGCAAAAGACAACAATTGAAAAATGAATATAGGTCATTATCAGTGAAAAATGAGACTGATTTATTGTTGGCAAAAACTGACTACTCCATCTTCATAGGTGGAGAAGGCTGCTGCATGGTTCTATCAAACAAATTTTCAAGAATTCCTAACAATGAAGTGTCTTACTCTTTGCTTTTGAAACTGCTGCTGGGGATCTTCAAAATTTCAATGTAAATGTTGTTGTTCATCCACTGATACTCAAGCTTGGGTTCACAGAAGTTTGCAATGAGCACACAAAATATCTCTGGAAAATTTACTATGTATTTTCTTGGTTAAACGTACAGTAAGACCTGAAAAATGTTGGTTTAGTTCCAGTTCATTGTCCTATCTGACACGGAGGGAATTAATTTGGTACAAGAGATTAATAGTGTTTTAATGGAAACTAGCATTTCATATTAATGTGTCTTATTTCATGTTTACATTGGTGTATTTCATACTAGTGCATTTTATGTTTTGCTCACATGCTCTTGGAAATGTCATAATCACCTCTGCCTCCATTTCAGTGGAAACCTGGAATAAAGCAGAGACATCTGATCCATAAGCAAATTCGGGAACTAGACTATTTTGAAGAAATAAAAAAATATCGCAAACAAGTAAAATGGAAAGTGTCAAATGAAATGATAGTAAGTACCAACACAAAAAATGTGTTCGTGAATAATATCTATTCTATCACGGTCATAATTAAGATAATATATATGCATGCAAGAATATCCACACCCAGACTACACTATTCTTTCTACTGTCATTACTTAGGACAGCCATCCACCTCTCTTACAGCAGTAACAGGAGAATTGTAAATCCTTTGTTTCAAGGAATGTAGTCCTTAATCCTCAGATGTAACTGAAAAACACGTAAGCATTTTGAGGGTAAAAGGATGCAGAGATCTTTACATTTCATAGTGATTCAGCTGATTACCTTGACTAATAAAATGCAGATAACACTTCTAGAATATCACATTAGCCTCTTGACAATAAGCTCACTCAAAAGCATTTTTCACTATTATTGTTATGATCATATCTAGTTGTAAATGGCATTCACCACCACTATTCAGATTAATCATCTTAAGGGAGCATACCAATAAAGCAGTAATGTCAATTAATCAATAAAATTAAACACAGTGCATTCTTGTGGACATTTCATCAGACTAATATTCTGTTTATTACTGTTTCACTGACAATTGTTAGAGCATAGTGACATAGTTTGAGAGCCTATGTTTTGAGATTTTACGTAGTATAGTATTTGTCTGTGCAATAGGTGAGTACACAGCATGTGTCTGAAAACAAATGACCTCAATGTTAATTTGATAAATTCAGGCAGTCATACGTGCAAACTAGTACAGTGAGTTAGCTGGAGTACCAAAATAAGCAAATATTAATACAACTAATTTTAGGAAATTTGGCTTTACTCGGAGAAATAAATAAATTTACTGTGTAATTTTTTTTCAGTTATTTTGAAAAAATATGCATTTTATCATTGTCTTTCTCTCAGAAGCTATTAAAGGATTCCCAGAGAACTGAAGCAGAGATTCAAAGATGTCAGCCACATGCCTAGGAAAAGATATTTTAGTAGATATTGACAGTCATTATTTACTATACCTCAGATACTTTAAACCTCGAAACACCCACGGAATTGCCATATACAAATTTAGAGGATTACAAGGTGTTTAAATGCCTGGACCTCATTCTTTTTGTGCTGTGTGAGTCTCAAATACCTGCTAGTAAATTTAAAAATTCAAATTATTAATAAACACCAAATATGGGAATTTTAACAGTCTTTAATAGTAAAGGTTTTCTCAGAATTTTGTATTCTGCTGATCTTGTATTTTAGCCTCTTTTCTGAAAAAAATAAAAAGAAATATTTCTTTAGCCTTGACTACTTCAGCTGCTGAGTAAGGGAAACTTTCCTAACAAATAATAGTATGGACAAAAGAAGAGTAATCATCAACTGTATTTCTGCCTTTGCACTGAGTATTTTAGAGGGAATAAGCCACTGAGTTATAGTTGTAATGTAAAAAGCAGTCTGCTTCCTCTTCAGAACAACACTCACCTTACTGATTCGTAAAGTCAGTAATGTCATAAAGTCATAAGAAGGAGGAAATCTTGGAGAAAGCACCACGATGACTGGGAAAACTGAAAGGCTGACTTCCAAGGGAAAATTTGCAAAGCTTAGTACACATACACAAGGTATTAGAGAAGGAGTTCTATTTGTGAAGAATCACAGACATTAAAAACAAATCTGAGAAAAAAATAGAGATCAAGAGAAGGAACATAATCAGGTATTGATTCTTTCACCTAGTGAGAGGTCTACTTAATTTCAGGCAATACCTCCCTGCTCTTTGCTGACAGTTTATGCACAGTAGATTAATTTCTGACTTTTTTCCTGAAGGCTTTATCTTCTTAAGTTTGTTAGCAACAAATTGCTAGTCTAAAGGAAATTTACTCTACACTTGTAGTGCTCTGCAAATACGAAATCTATAATGATTACTTTGTGCTTCAAATGAATTAGATTGGCAACAGCTGAAAATTTTCATTTACCAGAAGAATATTACAAAATTAATAAACTTATAGTCAAAGACATGAGTGCAGCATTAAATGTAGTAGATTAATTCTAAATTGTTGAAACTTACAGTTTATATGCTAAACTTGGTATCATTTACCTGTTACTCTTGTTATTGGTAAGAAAAAATGTAACTAAGAAGATCTATGTTAAATCACTTTCAGAATATCAGGAGAAACCCTGGATGCCAGTAGTTTTTTGCAAAAACTGGAAGGGAACCTCTGACATATCTTGAACAGACTCATAATTTCAGTCATCTTTGTAATTGGCTTCAGACAGAAGAACTGATTAAAGATATTTCATACAAACTCCCAGCATAATGAAGCTGCCTTTATCCATCATTTCAGCAGAGGAAATTGTTAGCCTAAGATATCTCCCTGACAGAAAGAGGGGTGTGAAGAATGTGAGAGAAAGTGTCATGCAGTGATTTTAAGGAAAGTGGGACGTACCAGCTCCCAGTATGTAGGAGAAATAAATGCAGCCAGATTGCAGAGTGCAACAGTTGTGTTAAAAGGGGGTGAAGGAGTTTGATAAGTGGACGTACCAGCTCCCAGTATGTAGGAGAAATAAATGCAGACAGATTGCAGAGTGCAACAGTTGTGTTAAAAGGGGGTGAAGGAGTTTGATAAGTGGCAAAAGGAAAGCCCTTCCATTGACTCACGAGGTTCAGAGCAGACCCCCTTGCCTTCCAAATTCTCCCTCAGAGAGGAGTCTAGGTGTGGCTGGATCCACTGCTAGTCCCAGACTTCGTCAACGGTTCATGTCTAAAGGGTTAAGTGTGTAGCCACTCATCAGATTCAACTTGCCTGTCAGAGCTCCTCCAAGGACTTTCACTGAATTAGTTTCGAAAAGCTGAAACACTAGGTAGTTTATTCAAGCCACAGGTATCACAGATTCGGGATTGCGGTTGATAAAGGCAATGTCTACAAATGTTGAGCTCCAGGTAATCGTTTAGCGCTTTAGATAACAAGGTATTCCCAGTGATAGGTCTGACAAAGTCAGAGGCATGACTCTTAACAAAAACACATCCCTTCTTGGGGGGGGAGAGAGATTCAGGCCCGTTGACCTGTCTGTCAGGTAAGGTTCTCACTTGGCTCCTCCTCCCAAACAGAGTTTTCAAGTGCCCTTTTTATACATTTGAAAATCTTTTGGCGAGGTTGGACGAAGTGAATTATTCTGTGTCAATTGGTTCTTGGCACGGAACGTCGTGTGGTCACAAGTGGGATTCGGCAGTTTGACACACAGTGCATCTTGATATGTGCTCAAGGGGACCAAATGTTTTTTTATCTGAAGCAACCTCTGGCTACACAACATCCAGCAGTCTTGGAGATTACTTGATTTACAATGACTAGCTATTCCTCTTTTCTTCTTGTCTGATAAGATAAGCACAAGTCAATTGTTTTCCTCCGCTCTTGGCACCTGAGTCTGAGCATGTCATTGACAAGTCCTGCAAGGCCATTGACTCACAGCAGCCTAAGAGAGGGAAGAAAGAAAATGAAACACATCATGTTCCATCATGAATATGGACTTTTATTTTGGGAGAAAAATCGACACTCAATCTAATCAAGGGAATGAATAATAATTGAGGGAAAAAAGGATTATTTGGAAAGACACACACAAAACTGCTGGTATGTGGAGTGAGAAGAGAGTAAGAGTAGGAGTGCATGGACAAAGATCCTCATGCAGGCAGAGTACATGAAACAGTGACAAGAAAGGACTTGGTTCTGGAAAGTGCACAAAGTCCAGAGCAAGGAAAAGAAAGTGCAGTGAGGGGAAAGAGAGCAAGATACCATTCAACTAGGGTGAATGAGAATGAGAAGCTGTGAAAGGAGTCAGAGGTGTGAGGTTGCACCTGTCCCTAGGGAGCAAGGGTGTGCATTTAGGAACTGTGTGAGTAAGTAATTTAAGTCTCTGACATGAAGTGGCATGCTTAGCCTATCACAGAAGTAATGTGTGCCTGGCTTCTGTGCAGTGCTCTCCAACATGGAGAAATTCTTTATCAGCACTTGTACTCTCCCTAACACTTTGACTCTACTGTCCTTTGGACTGTATATTTTTTCCAACTTGAACTTTTTGTTATGTTGACTGAAGAAATTAATATGTTTAGCTGCATGTTAGCATGATAGCAATAAATACTATATATTGCTGATATCACTGAATTTAAAAGGGGACTACATTTTTATAGGACTAAGAGGTGACCACCATCTATCAGACAAGGAATCAGAGGAAGTCAGCTATGCAAAAAGCATCCCAGATAAAAATACAGATCTTTTAGGACTTTCAAAACATAAGATAAATACTGTGATCCTGAAAGTAAAAATAGTTTGGAAGTATAACTTAATCAGACGAAAGATAACTTGTTTTCAAAATTAAAATGATACCCGTACCTTGTACATAATCTAAAAGGAAGTGAGCTTTTATTATTTCCATCTTTTTTGGATATATCTTTTATTCCAGCTCAAGGCAGTTGCAAAAAGAAACAGAACGTTCCTACGCCCAATAACTTAGCTGCTGTTTTTTTTTTTTTTTTCCTTTAGTGGCTGCTTGAGAATCATCTTTAATATAGAAGAATCAGTTCACAAGTGATGAGGGTAAATAAGACTTCTTACACCATCAGGTTTAATTCTCTACTTCTTTTCAGGGTGATGTCTGCTTAAAATCAATGAATAAGTGGTCATGAATAGCTTAATATATGGCCCTTGGAATCTGGACTGGAGATCTGTTCAGAGAGGTCATTTAAACTGCAGTCCATGCTGGGAAATTTGTCTGTTGCTTTCAGTAGATATCAACAATGTGTGATGCCAAACTGCTTGAAACACCACATGTGAAAAGGCTTCAATCATACGCAGCGCCACTTCAGAGACCATAGCTGAACATTACGCTGACTCTGTGTTTTGATTTGGCCTGGATAAATGCCAGGTGCCCACCAAAACTGCTCTATCACTCACCCTCCTGGGCTGCACAGGGAAGAGGAAATATGATGACAGGCTCGTGAATCAAAACAAGGACAGGGAGAGATCACTCACCAGTTACTCTCATGGACTAAACAGACTGAACTTGGGGAGAAAAGGGAGTTTAATTCATCACCAATCGAATCAGAGTAGGATAGTGAGAAATAAAACCAGATCTTAAAACACCTTCCCCCCACCCCTCCCTTCTTCGTGGGCTCAACTTCAATCCCCTTTCTCTCCCTCCTCCCCCCGAGCAGCGCAGGGGGACGGGGAATGAGGGTTATGGTCAGTTTACCACACTTTGTCTCTGCAACTCCTTCCTCCTCAGGGGAAGGACTCCTCACACTCTTCCCCTGCTCCAGCATGAGGTCCCTCTCATGGGAGACTGTTCTCCACAAACTTCTCCAATGTGAGTCCTTCCCACAGGCTGCATCTCTTCATGAACTGCCCCAGTGTGGGTCCTTCCCACGGGGTGCAGTCCTTCAGGAACAGGCTGCTCCAGCGTGGGTTGCCCACGGGGTCACAAGCCCTGCTAGCAAACCTGCTCTGGCGTGAGCTCCTCTCTCCACAGGTCTGCAGGTCCTGGCAGGAGCCTGCTCCAGCGCAGCTTCCCACGGGGTCACAGCCTCCTTCAGGCATCCACCTGCTCTGGCGTGGGGTCCCTTCCATGGGCTACAGGTGGAGATCTGCTCCACCATGGACTTCCACAGACTGCAGAGGGACAACCTGCCTCACCATGGTCTTTCATCATGAGCTGCAAGGGAAGACTCTCTCCTCCGTCATTTCAAGCACCTCCTCCCCCTCCTTCTTCACTGACCTTGGTGCCTGCAGAGTTGTTTCTCTCACATCGTCTCACTCCTCTGTCTTCACTGCCATTTCACCACAGTTTTTTTCCCCCCTTCTTAAATATGTTATCACAGAGGTGCTACCACTGTCGCTGATTGGCTTGGCCTTGGCCAGCATTTGGTCTATCTTAGAGCCGGCTGGCACTGGCTTTATCAGACATGAGGGAAGGTTCTTGCAGCTTCTCACAGAAGCCACCTGAATAGCCCCCCCACTACCAATACTTTGCAATGCAAAGCCATACAGAAATTAATTTTGAAAAGTCTCAAATAATCATATAGTTCTTTTTCTTCCTTGATACTGTTCTAAATTTACACTTTGGTTTAGCTTTACCAGAGTTAACTCTGGTAGATAGCAACTATGTCACATTTCTGAGGCTGCATTTCAGTGATAAGTGAAGCTATTTTTTTGTACAGGTTCTCTTTATTTCCATTCTACCTCAACTTTGCACGTATGATTTTTTTAAACACTTTTAAAACAGTATATTGTAAAGAAAAGAAATCCAGCTAAACATTTGCAATCACTTACTTTGAGACACCACAGTTCTCAAAGAAGCAAAGATGATCAGCCTTTGACATGCAGACCAGATAGACAAATCATCTATGTTTGGTGATCCATGTTATCAGCCGGATACCATTGGTCAGTTGGTATTTCTCAGAATCAGCATGTTGCATATCAGATAGGGACACACAGATGAAAGACAATTACTTAGAATTATCAGAGGTGAGCTAAATAGTTGAAGTGCCCTACCCATCTTTTCCCTGTCCAGTAATGCCTTTGTCTTCCCTCTATACAATCAGAGAACCAAATCAGAACCAGAACCAAGCCAAAAGAACCCGCACAGATTCGCATAGATTACGTTCTTGTATTAGCAATAAGACATTTTTAACTCTGAAGTCCTGAATCCTAAATGAACACGTGTAGGATATTTTACGCTTTGCTACATGCTCTTAATGGAAACTTTCTTAGGATGATCTACCTGGTATTTATTTACAGTACTTTTTTCTTCTGGGGACTGTAAACAACTCAGGATTACTTATACTAAATATTTTATATTTCCTCAGCTAGAAATATGTTACTTCAAGTACACGCACTCTTTCAAATCTTTTCTGACTGCGTGAAGTGAATGCCAATTTATTTGCTACAGGAATGACGCCCAAAAACCACAAAGCAGTGAGACACATTTACAGCTCCAGCACCAACACCAGAGGTTACTTGAACACACAGACCAATCTGTTCTATTTTCTTTCAGTAAACATATTCTTCTAGGTCACTTCTAGGAAAAATAATGTGAAGGCACCTTTTGGTGTTTCTGACACTGGGACTGTAAAGTGAATAAAATGAGGATTTTAGGCTTCACAGCATAAATCTGGTATATCTGGAGAGCACTATAATCAGTTCTAAAACTTAAAGAAATAACGTACTTCCATATTTCTTCACTCAAAGTTTACATATGTAGCAGGAACGAATAAAAAAAGAGCAGTGGGCTTCAATAACTTTGACACAGATTTACTCTAGGTAGGTTCCTCAAGAAATTTAGAAGAAAAACAACAGTAAGGAACATACCACCATTATATCCTCTGTAACAGATTATTTATGGTTAATTTTCTTTACCTAGGAGTCAAAATGTTCTTCCTCTACAACATGTTTTCTCTTTAACTAAAGTAAGCTCATACAACATATAAGTAGCCCATGAAAAAACGTTGGTTTTACTTCTCTCGCTGACCTGCCCACAAGCAGAATGAGCTGTTTCGCCCCATAGGTAGGCAAAGTGGATATATATTCTGAATTTTCCTCCAGCCAGCTACACTGTGTTTCGCTCCAGATGTGCTAAGAAATCCTTTCCTATCTCCCTTTCCCACTAAGCCTGCTGTGTACAGTACATAAGATTCGTTTCTTAGTATCTTTCCCTCCTTTGGCAGTGTTATTTGAAAGTAATACTATGATCAAAGTGCAATAGCCTCGCAAACTTCCTTGACAACTTTGTTACCACTGCTGTAAACAATATGCCAAAATAAAATTGACTTTACAGATTTGTCAGTTTACACTATCTGTAATGCAATTGTAATTGAAATGCAAAGTAGCAGGTATCCAAATTCAGAATCCTGTTGCCAGAATCACTGACTTTATCGTAGATCTGTTTCATCTGCCACAGTACTAGAAATCAAGAAGTACTATAAATTCAATTGGATTTCAAAAAAAAAAAAGGCATTAGACATAACTGTAGCACCAGAAAAAACTGTAGCACCATTTTTCTGTTTTATTGTCCTCCTTTTCAATGTAAAGAACTGTATTTCACATGGTAAAAAAGATTTTCCTCTTCTGCCTCAGTCATGCGTACTGAATTTCGTTTTTAAGTTAGCAGTCTGATAATTACAATCCACTTAAGGTGTATTTGCATGCTACTCTCATATTTCACATGAGTTTAAATATGCATCTGCAGCTAAGAATATGGATAAAAAGGTGTAAATTCTCTCACCTCATGGCTTTTACTGTGAGCCTATTCAGGTTGTTTAATATTCTCTTGAATTCCCTGAAAATGTGCATGTCTATACATAAAATCTCTTAACATCAAAAAAAAAACACCTGAGATTTAGTGTCAAAGTAGCGTAGCTCATTACAAACCAGTGAAATTAACTTTCTGTCTGAGGTTGTGACAGAAACCACTCCCATTTGGAAAGGCTCAGCTGGAGTGTAGACATTGCTTTGACCTAAGATGCTTTTGTTTCTTTGCATTGCTTGGAAAAGAAATCGGTCCTTTTGTGACAGAGTGCTACTGGCACAGACGCTCTCTACTACCTTATTTTCTTGTTTCCCCCATCTTGTCTCCTATACATGGGCAAAAAAAAAGGGTGTCCAGACATTTTTTTATGAGCCTGAATAAATCTTGTTCCAGGAGCTGCCAGAAGGTTATTCAGTGTACTTTCAGTAACAAGCTGTCTCCAGTATTTTTTAAGGCTGAATAGCTCAACCTCTTTTAAATGCTATTTTAATCCAAGCTATTTTGCATAATCTCATTGGATCACATGTCAGATGTTTCTTGTTAGAGGGACCAATTCATTACATGCAGATAACGAATATCCAAATTCAGAAATGGGCAATGCATAGGTACAAAACGCCAGTACTCACAGCTTTCAATCACTCTGATGAGCTTTGCATTTAATATTGTGCACAGTCTTAGAAGAATATATTCCAGCACCAATAACTTTCTTTTAAGCTATTTAAATGTCAAAGGATTTGCAGGATGAGAAGTTTTTAGTTGAGTGGGTCATTCTTTTTCCCAGAAGTCACCTGCAGATAAATGTACGAAGATATGCTGTGTGATGAGATATACCTCATGTTGGTGTTCCATAATTTGAAGTTATTGAATCGTGATGATTCAAATGACACAGTGCTGATGCCAATGACAGTAGAATAAGATAAAAATCTCTGTCAAAGGAAATAGAATTTTAGTTTGCTTTTGGCCTGTTTTCATATGGGAAATGTGTTTGTGCTGTCATACTGTCCGTCAGGAAACCAGCTATAATAGTTTAAATAATTTTGGTCATACTCAGCTGAATTATTATTTCAAAGATTAACAATTAGGTGGAGGAAATCTGTTAAATTATTCGAGCTGAGGCGAGGCCATTACATGGTCGACCTGATAGCAGCTGGGCAGAGAATTGTTGTTGACATGCTGGTGACAGAGCTCTAGGACAGTGAAACTGAGCCCCTTGTTGTCCAGTCAGCGCATCTTAGAAGATCTGTGCAACAGGGAAGCTTGGAAAACTGGGGCTCATTGAACACATACCTGAAAGAAATTAAGCTTTTCCTGGTCGAGGATTGACTTGATGATCTGGGAGGGTTAAAATACCAAAAATTTCTTCAGTTGAAGTAATGCTGCACATTTAACATATAGCTATGTTTGAAAAGGTGCAAAAATCTTTGTTTGGCATTAGATTTCCTTTTAGACCTCTGAGCACACGTAACTGAAATGTTTAAGTAAGACTCACAAGACTTAGGCTATAACAATACAAAAATACCTGCAGAATGGTTTAAATTCTTTTCTAAAGAGTTTTATTTAATGTTCGTTTGGGGTTAGAGAAAGATACCTGCTAAGTACAACCATGGTTATCAGTGAGGGAAAAATGTTATTTATTTCTTGTAGCTGATGATTCCCAAAGTGTTTGCTTTTCACTTCAAGTGTATCTATTAAATAATCTGGAGACTCAACTGATGATGCAACATTGTCTCGTCTCTCCATTCTAAATAAGAGACTTTTTAAAAGACAGTTGTTGATTCAAAATTATTCTGAAAATAACTCGGATTTTAGAAAATCTACTGTAAATGGAATGTTTTCCTACATCTTGCAGTAGGAATTCCAGCAAATCTTATTCAGGATAATTTAAGCAAGTAACCATTTGGCATACGACAATTTTAGAACCACTGTGATACTAGAAACATATAGTAAAATTTATAGCAAGGATCTGCCTGATGCTCTTATTTTCTTTACACTAATGAAACCAAAGTTTCCATGATACCACGCATCTGTTAATTGTGGTTGCATGCAGAGGACAGACAACATGTGCTAGGCAGGTCTCCACTGTATCAGTCTAAGAATGGAAAAGTCTTTTAAGTAAAATGTAAGCAAGTAGAAACTAAATCTGCAAGAGGTCAGAAGGATTGATTCCTGTAGGCACTTTTGGTGTGAGACAAAAAGCCCTTTTATTTTAAGGAAAATTCCTGTGTGATCTTCTTTCTCAAGTTGATTTAGACTTCTCAGAAACACAGAATAATCAAGACTTGGAACTGTTCCAACTGTCTTTTAAAGGTTTTTGTTATCCGTTTTATATCATGGGAATTCCCCAGCTAAAGACAACCGCCCTAATGAGTGTGGGTGCTGTTGTCTTTTGATTTTATAGCTATTGAACCCAGAAGGATTCCATTTCTCTAATGTTGCATTCACTAGGCATTTGCAACTACACATTGCTACCGGCTGAGTCCCTGTTTACATCTTTCAGCTAGTAATATAATCCTGAGCTGATATTAAGCACTTGCATTCGTTTACCCACAGAGCAAAGTCAATTATTTTCTTGGATCCTCACAGGGCACATAAGCTTTATTACTGTTTTGTGAGTTTACTTGCTATAAAACTCCATACGGAAAGTTTTGCGTATTAAAAAATTTATGTATCAAATGTCCCTCAGGAGTGATATTTGTACTGAGTAGGTGGGTGCTAGTACGAGATAGCTCTTGATCACTACGTATTTAATGTCAGGTGACCTTTAAAGGTCCCTTCCAACCCAAACCATTCTATGATTCTATGATTCTACTATTCTATGATTCTATGATTCTATGATTCTATGATTCTATGATTCTATGATAATGTGTCAGAAAGTTGGTTCAAGATATAAGACACTGTCTCAAATTCTACTTTGTCAAGATTTAATCCTCCCTGTTGTGAATTAAACATCTAGATAGAGATGAAGCTTGTGCAAGGTACATATAGAAGTCCATGGAGCAGCAAGCAGCACAGACCTTGGTAACAGCACCAAAAAAAGAGAGACAATTAGCAAAAAGTTTTGCAGAACTACCTTTTCTTAAAAATTTTAACACACCCAAAGCAAGGCTGAGCTTCTACCTAAAATTTTCAATCAAATAGTATAATAATTTACATTGGATGAGATTTCTAGAAGTCATCTGGTCCAACCTCCAAGGTCCAAGATCTAAGGTCCCAGCTGGCCATAAGGCCAGCCATGAATTTAGATCCAACTGCAGAACTGGGTCGTGCTGCTCAGGGCCTTGAGTTCTGAAGGAGGGATGGGGATTCCACAGCTTCTCTGGGCCCTTATTCCAATGTTTTGCTATCTCAGAGTGAAAAAAAATTAATTTGTCTCTGCAAGTGGAGGTTAAGGGCTAAAAGTAAGTCATTGTCAAGTACTCTGTAAGTTCCTTGTATGTGATTTTATTCACAAAGGGAACTACTTTCTTGGTAGAACTCTATGCCTACATGTTGTGAGAAAGTTGCCTTTTTTCTGTAAAAACCTAACCTCTCTACAGAATCAAATTAGAAAGAATTTTTCCAGAAGAATTCACACTGTTATACAAATTGCTGTTCTATGTAATGGAAGGAATATTTCTTTCAATGGATCCTTAAAGAACTATTAAAAGCCCTCCACTCTGTCTGGAAAATAATTAAAAGGTAATATGTGATAAAACTATCTAGGACCGTTCTGAAAAGTAATCTACAGTACAACCAATTGAAGAAATTTTCCTTAAATTGAGGTTTTACTTTTATAATGTTAATTCTTCCACAAAAATACTTCTGGTTTGTTATCAGAAAACTGTATTAAAACACATTAAAAAAAAAATAATCCAAGCACACCAAATAGGGACATCCTAGAATTTTTATGGCGGTTAGAAAGTGTGTGTATGCCTTTGAATAAAAATAGCTAAAGAGTACATTCTGCAATGCACAGCAGAAAGATCAACAGCAAAACAGTAGATCTGCATTAATGACTTCTCTGTCTGTTACTTCAAATATCAAATAAATAGTGTCATACTCCTCTGATAGTAATTAGCTTCATTGATTGATTGACAGGTTAATTGAATCATAAACAGTACAGAAAATTTGAGTGCTGTTTAGCACATTTTTATTGCAAGGTAAGTGACATTTAATTTCTGAATTCAATATACAGCCATTATTTCTCCAACTACCAAGATGTCCAGGGAAATTCTTTAGGCTAAAGAACTGTGCAGAATATGAGGAGAAACTAGGTTTCCTCTCATTTAGAACTATAACCCTTGATTAGATTTACCAGCTGACATATGAAAATGATTTAAGGACTGAATTACTTCAGATTAGATCAGTAGTTAGAGTAATTTTAGATATTATCATTAACTGTTTGTGATGTTGTCACTGTGGTCAGAAAGATATTGTACATCATATAATACCACTATGTTGAAATGTATTTCTAAACTTCCTTTAGAAATGCTGATTTTTACCAAGCAACTAAATACATTTTATCTCCAATTTTTAAACGAACTTGAAGTACATATCTTGATGGCTTTCTGCATATGATTTCAGAAACTGAAGTAATGGAGATGAGACGAAAGCAAGGGAGGTATCCATATATACTATTTTTGTATTCATAGGAAAATAAATTTGTGGTCCAATTTCTAAAGGCATTGAGTGCTGATGACACTGTCAAACAACCGGTCATCTTCTGCTGTTCCTTAAAGATCATAGGATTTTTCACTATGGTAGTTCTGAAATTTCATATTTGTAAGTGGCAATGCAATTTGTCTAAGTACACTAACTCTTTCACTGTTTCATATTCAATCAGTATCCCCAGTAGTTTCAATTGACTACATAAATCACAAGCCATTTCACAATTTGACTGCTTTGTATCTGAAAATATTGTCATCTCTATAAAAATTGGAGTTTGGGTTCATAATGACAGCAAGTTCTTATTCACTTGAGCATAAACTTCTTTTTTTCTTTTAAATCTGTTCCTTCTCCTCCTGTGTTACACCATAGTTTTGAGGGGTTTGGTCTTTTATTTTAGAAGACTTAAGTTTTTCATAGTTCAATATAGGATTAAGCGAATATGTTACAATCAAGTCCCAAATCAATGCATAACAATGAACTTTAGTCCTTGTACTGCTTTTGCCTGGTGAGACACTATAAACCAAAATACAATCTCTTACACTGTGTCTTAGGTCCATAACCGGACACTATTATAAAAGCTGTCTCTTTCATTCCTTCTTTTCCAAAGTATACCTTGCAGTTGATGCACAAATAGGATTGGTGAAATTGCTTACAATACCAAGGAATTCAAATTCTAAAAGTACACAAAATTATAACAATTCTTTCTCTGTGTACACTTTGTCTTCCAAAGACTGCTACATTTGTACCAGTGGAAATCAAAGATGCAGTCTGCATCTGAAATAATTTTGTGGGTTTCTCGGCTGACTTTTAGAAATCAGAATAAATGTGTCTTTCAGTGGATAGTGAGGGCGGAGAGGTTTCAGATTTTTGAAAGCTAGGATGTTTATGAGTTCGGGCATTTAGCTTTGGGTATTGGGGATTCAAAAGTATGGTTTTCACTGGTTGATAAATATAGAAGTTAAAGATCAACGCTTAGAATTCCTTTGTTACCATGACGACTATATTACTAGCAACTGTGAATGTTATTGTTGTAACACTAAGAAATATTTTGATTCTTAGAGTTGTTTCTAAATTACACAGAAGCCATGAAGTGATAAGTCAGAGGAGAAGGTGTTTTGTTCCTGGCCAGCAGGAAGATAATACCAGTTCTGCTTTCCAGGGCCTTAGAAGAGGTAATGAGGCAGACCTGATAACAGCAAACCAAAAACATCTGCTGTTCAGATGCTCTCTGCAGATGATTGTGCTGGCAGTGCTAGCTGGAAGGAAGAAGAAGCCTGAACTCACATGATCTGTGTGCACATGACAGGTGAGGAATCTGAAAAGGGAATACTAGGTACTTGGGCACTGTCACAGAAATGGTTTGTAGTTGGGCAAATTGCAGAATCATAGAATCATTAAGGTTGGAAAAGACCTCTAAGATCATCATTTCCACCCATTGACCCATCATCACCATGCCTGTCAGAAAAGAGTAGCAAATAAAGAAAGGTAAGTTAGGCCTGACTTCAGAGCTGACTATTTATCTTACTTTAATTTAAAATATTTTCTAAAAGAATAAAATGGTTGCTACCTTCTAGGCAGGATTACATCACAGCCACCAACCACAACAGAAAACTCTTCAGCTGTGTGACTTCATCTGTGTCCTCTCCTACCTCCTCTCTCTTTTCTCAGACCTGGCTTCACACTGTGTGTGATCTCAGTTCTGATCTGTATTCCCTACTTTTTCAAGCTCTAGTTTTCAAAGGATTCACTCAGTATCAGTACTTGGCATTTCATGGGAAACTGAATGAACATGATTTTATTTGACATTGAGCAGCACACAAGCCAGGTTCAAAATTGCACATGAAATGAAACATTGCAAAGAAAATGACATAAGTTCTGAACATTTGCTGTAGTATTATTCATGCTTGTAATTTTGAATACAACAATAAGAAATTATAATTGAAAATTTACTCAAGCAAAAACTAGAATATTCCTCTTTAAACAAAGTCATCAAATATTTAAATCTTGTTGAAGTAGATACTAAAAAATAATTTTTTTCAGATTTTTAAAAATTCATTAAAAAGTAAAGATTTCAAAATAGAAGCATATGGCCTATAATGCTTAAAGCACACACTGCAATAAAAGAACTCTCTCTAAAACAGCATCATGATGTGTTTCTTGTCTGTTTTTTACTAGAGAAGCCTCAAAACAAAGAATGACAGCATACTTGGTTGTGATTTTTCAAAAAGAGAATGAGAAAAAGGGAGCAGCTAGAGGAAATCTAATGTGTTTAAAGACAAATTAATTCTCTTCTCTAAAAGAAATCAGTGGTCTCATCTCTACTGGAAAGATTCTATATCAAGCTTGAGGTGATTTAAAATATCAGTATGACATTAAAAAAAAAACAAACTACATCTTCCCTCATTAGAATACTTTATTATGTATTTGTCTTGAGTGGAAAAGATGAAAAATATTGAATTAAAGTAGTTCAGCAGGAACAATGCAACTTGAAGGGAAACTGGATTTATATTTAGTTCTGTCAAATAGTTCTGTTCTGTCAATAGTTCGTTCTGTTCCCTTAGAACACAGTAGTTCAGTCTCTATGCAACAATTCACCCTTTCCTGAAACATAGAAGAGCTCCATAATGCTGACAGCTGATCTTGTCTTTACTCTATACTCATGATTTGCCTGATGCCCCTGCCCAAGAAACAAGTCTAGAAGCATGCTTTGCTCTTGTGTGTGTGTCACTTGCGTCCAGATGGCCATTACTAGCAGTGGAGGAGAGTCCCAAAATTTGATTCCAGTAATCTGAACCACCAATTACTTTGCATCCTGAATACAGGATACAGAAACTTAAGTGCATGACAAAGTATTTTAGAGTTATTTTGCTCCTAGATTTTACTGGGACAACTACCATTCATAAAATTCGTGCTGTCCTTGAAAGAATCTGTTAACAATTCTCATTGAAATAATGTTGATGTGACATTATCAAACAGACTGCTCAGAACTGTCCTTAATCTGTTTCTGCTAATAAAATCTTGCTGACTATACACAAAGTTAATTCAATAATGAGCATAATCTGCCCATTGAAACACTTGGATGTATATAAAAGGTGTAAATCTTTGTATGATTTTTTCAGCAGGTAATCAACTTCTGTGTCCTGGAGCACTCAGAGGAACATTTTTCTGATCCATGACAGATGCTTCCAGTACCATGAAAACAACCTTCCATTCTTCTGTCGACAGGATCTTGGACAAACTTTCTGAAAAAGACAGTGGGAAAAAGCCTGATTAATGCACCATCATGTGCAAAATTCAGTAGTAGCAGCCTATAGGTTACAAACAGTCAGTCGATGTCGAATATTGCACCAGAGATGCAGAACCTAATTTGAATAGCCTGTAAAAATGATGCCAGACAAGTAGTGCTGTTAATATTCAGATAAATAAGAAGGAATTTGCCTCTGCTGCAAAGAAGGCAAAGGCTATCCTTGGTTGCTTTAGGCAAAGTATTGTCAGCCAATTGAGGAATATACTCCTTCTGCGTTTTTCAGCGCTGGTGTGGCCACACCTGGAGTACTGTGGCCAATTCTGGGCTCCTCAGTACCAGTGAGATGTGGACATGCTGGACAGAGTCCAGCAAACGGCCACAAAGATGATTAAGAGACTGGAGCATCAGACACATGAGGAAAGGCTGAGAGAACTGAAACTGTTCAGTCTGGAGAAGAGAAGGGTCAGAGGAATCTTCTCCGAGTATCTAAACACCTGATGGGAGGGAATGAAGGAAAGGGAGCCAGGCTTTTTTCAGTGGTGCCCAGTGACAGGACCAAAGACAGTGGGTTCAAAATGAAACACAGGAGGTCCAGTCTGAACACGAGGAAACAGGTTTTTACTGTGAGGGTGACTGAGCACTGTCACAGATTGCTTAGAGAGGTTGTGGAGTCTCCATCCTTGCAGTTATTGTGAAGTCATCTGGACTTCCTGGGCAACTGGCTTAGCTTGAACAGGGGTCCTGCTTGAGCAGGGAGGCTGGACCAGTTGCTTCCAACCTCAGCCATTCTGTGATTCTCAGAATCTATGATAGTTTTGGCAAACTGTCCAAAAACCTTTAATGAAGTAGGCATCCCAGGAGGCTTCACTATTCAAAACTTAATTGTTTTGTCTGTGTTCTCTAACCTCGTTTACAAAATGGAGTAGTTTTGCTTTTCCTCCTACACATCAGTATCCTTAGCAACTCCAGAAATGCTTGCTTCATGTAATGAATAAATAGGCCATACTGACCAAAGCTCCTTTATGAACATTTATCTAGGCAGCTGGTACCTCCACAGATTGTCATAGTTTACTACGGAGTCATTCTAGCGTAACACTGCAAGAACATTTCATTGATGTGAGATATAAAAAGTAATTGCTTCTTCACTCAACCATAATTTATTGTATCTCCACTGTGTGATTTGCAGTAGTTTCAATTTGTTTTAACAGCCAAGTGAAAACCTTGGCTTCATGTCCCAGTACGTTTTCCTTTCACTTCCAATAGGATGTTTCCTCCCAAAATACTGTTAGTCGTTTTAAAACTTGTACTTCAGTGGTAAGCCTTCCCTGTTTTGATAAAATACTCTGGAGATAGAAAACAAAGGCTCTTTCATCTGACATTTCCTCTGGTATGTCATTACCCGATGAAGTAATGTCCCTGATGGGCTGAAATAAACACATCTCAAGTGTATTTAGCTTATTGAATTTCCTAGAGGGTGGGACTTCTTTTTTGTTGCTATTTTTTTTTGAGAAGACTGAGGAACTGGGAAGACTGAGGCACAGGAAATGCACACTGGACATTTGACTAGGGGAGACATCCCAAGGTATAAATTGGTGCAGCCTACATACTGCTGCATGAATTGTCTGTTTATGTACCAAGAACACCATATAGACACATCTGACAGAAATGAAATAAATAAAACAGTGTGGACACTAACAAACCTGAGAATTCCACTCAGAATTTTATTAAAATCAAAATTATCCAATCAATAATCATCTATCTTGCAGAGATCCAACTGTTTCACATGCTAAATATAGCATTTAGCGTGTGTAATGTTAATTTTTATCACAGCATTGCATTAGAGTGCTGTATCTCCTCCATCACTGCCTCCTTATGCCAGTAAATTAAGTTATTGAGTCATGTGCCTTCCCTGAAAGACTAAGGACATTCTTCAAGTTGACTACGTAATATTAATTATATTTAACATTTATACACTATGTTTTGCGTGGTTTCTTTTTTTAATCTCTAAAATGCTTTATCAATATCAACCGTGAATTCAGAGCCAACTAGAGATAACTGAGACTAAAGATTAACCTTCGGCAATTATACCTGGGGACTGGAATGACTTCCGAGGAAAGATTATGCACTTAAAGAGACAGTTGGGGTTTTTCTAAGTCACTTGTTATTCAGTTAATTTCAAGCCATAAATATGTAAATTTTTCTTACTTTTAAGCCTTGAGACCATCACTAGTAAAAGATTACTATTAATATTAATGATAAAATATTTGTTCAGGTCTTCCACAGCATCAGGGAAAGAAATGTGTAAAAATGCACAGCACTAGTTTTCCAACTTCTCTAGTGAATATAAACGTATAGTGCACTTAGGAAGTCAGATTTTCTAGAACTTGTGTTCTGCAGTCATCAACCTGTTTCTATATATTATGGTCTCAGAGGTTATGGTCCTCAGGCTTCTAGCAATAAATTGTCACTTTAATTTTGCCAGTCGAAAATGTTACCAAATGAGGTTAGTCTGCCTACTTATCTCCCATTATTCAACACCGAATACGTGCATCAAATATTGAAAAGCCAAAAATCATAGAGATTCCTTTGCAGGACCAGAGAAACAAAGCAAAACAGATACTTTTATTATATTATAATAATGTTATTAGAACATTTTAATACCTAAAGTGTTTTTTTTTCCTTGTGGGGCTTATATTCTATATATAAGAATAGAGAGCCCCAGTAGAGCAGACACAGCCTTGCCAAGATCACTGACTCCTTGAATACAATGTCTTCCACAAGTCTTCCAATATACCTTTACAGACCAGCCAATTCCCTACCAGCTCCTTAATGCCAGTGCTTATGTAAATACACAAGGATAAACAACACTTCACCATAAACAGTGAAGTGGGCTACCGAACATCATTAAAATAGGCTAAATTGGGCACGTGCACTGCACTCGTGTCTTCAGAGTGCTGCTGGCCATTAACTTCATTCCGCTCACAGACTTCATTGTCAGAGTAGCAGTCCTTTTCCTCAGAAACATTTCAGATCTTCTTCTGTCCACAGTTGTTTGTCTCTGCCCTCATATGCCTCTTTAACCAATGCCTCAAATCCTGCACGTGGCTGTAAAGCAAAGTGAGTATTCAGATGGAGAGCTGCCAGATCACAGACTTGGTGAGATCACCTGAATGTCAGTGGAGCAGATGCCATATGCATCATCCTCACTTGCAGCAAGTCCAGCAGCATTTCAGTGGAAATTGGTTGAGCAGGACCTTCTTTTGCTGGATTAATTTCTTCGTCCTGAGTGACATCACAGTATGTTGTAACACCTACAAAATAGCTTGTATATTAGCAAATTAGAATGGAACAGTTGCTTGTGAAGAATTACATTCATTTAGAAAAACGTCCAGTCTGTGAAAAGGATAAGCTTTGCTGTTTATTCAGTATGGGAAGTTACGGCCGCTTTTATTGTTTTGATATCTGGAGACTAGTCACAAACGACGTCTAATCTGTCAAGCTAATATGATAGTACAGGGTATTATGTTACAGACAGAAATGTGAAAGAGTTTTCTAGAAAGATAAGACTGAAAAAAATTTCCAAGTTACCCACGGTCCTGTTGTGTGTAACACTGAATGCTTTACAGAAAATATTTGAGGGATTTGAGAAGATTAATTAGCAGACAATTTTACTGTACTGCATCCAGAGTTAGAATTCAGAGAGTAAGCAATCCTAAGTTAGTTAGGAAGCAAATTTGGTATTTATCATACTATATTTATAAGTAGTTAACTTTTTTAAAATCAGTCAGTGCAAATGCTAGTATTGGCTGTTTTTCCATTCTTTTCCTTTTTGCGAAGACAAAAATTTTTAAGGTCAGATTGTAAGGAAAAAATAATGTTGATTTTTGCATTTTCTTTGTCAATAAGTACAGAATCAGCTACACTTCTATGTATACTGCTAAATGTTTTAGGTATTACTTTCTGTTATTTTTGAAAATCCTTAATGAGGAAAGACATCTTTCAGAGGTTACCTTAAGTACTTTTTGGCTGCATGCTCATTCTCTCCTGGAAAAGTTCAAATCTTAAAAGTCTGTAAATCCATGTTTCTCCTGATGTAAACATGAACATGACATTTACCTTTATGTGAATTAGTTGCAAAGATAGTTAATTCAAATTTATAGTGACCTAATGATAATTGCCTTCAATTGAAATATGTATCTTGAGATTTCAAACTGATCAAGTTCTCACTGAACTGGAATCCTTCCAAAATCTCTGAAAAAATCCTTTAAAACACATACAAAAGGTTCCAGAGATTATTCAGTTCTTTCCGCCAGACTGAGCAATTAGTACACTTCCTTAGGCATATTCATTTCAAGTGAAGGCCTTGTTTCCATTTTGCATGTATTTTTCTTCAACTTATTAATTTCCTGTTCTTCTTATGTGTGAAAGGGTTGATCAATACGGCTCAAAGATGGTTATTCTCTAAATGATTCCTACACATTGGTTTTCCCTATTTAAAAGTATTTGAGTTGCTGTTTGGTTTTTTTTGATTTTCTCCTGGCCTTCTGACATCTATGGTTACATCTTAACAGTCCCACAGTGCCCCTCAGTCTTCGTCGTCCCCATTCCTCATATCTGCTATAGTGTCATTTATAGCATATGTTTTCATCTGACATATATTTTCAACTTGCACTTCCTCTACTACATTAGTAGCACAATAAGCAAAAAAACAGGCACAAAAGCTGCTGCACCAGCTTTACTCTTAGTGATCTATAGTAAGGATTTAGGACACAGTAATTCATCATGAGAAGACCTTTCATGATATGATGTTGAACTCCAGTGTCCTCTTCTATCAGAGGCAGAGTCACATCTTAAAGGTTTGATATGTATTCTAGTAACTTAGTTAAAACTCTCATAGACATAAGAGAAAATCCCAATTATGTCAAGATTGCACAATGGATTTGATTTCTCTCACTTCTTTTAAGATAGCAAATATACGAACTAAAGCCACGCAGTTAGAACTGCATTTCTGTAGTCTAAATTTTAAGTGCTCATAGTATTATCAAAGTAGTTCTCTAAATCTTTGTTGAAACATGCAGTTTCTGAAAGTTCTGATTCAATAACACTCATCAGCATTCGGCAGTCTCTCTCTGCAACCGCTCAAATGAATTAAGAAATAGAGACGTATTTCCCTTCTTACCCTCATCTTTCCTCCAGAACAGCTCTAAACTGCATTCAGAACAAGAATGGAAGAAAACAAGCATATGCATTCCAAGAAACACAGTATGCAAGCTTTATTTGTAATAACGTGGTGTTAGAAAAAAAAAGTTTTACAAATATTTTCAACAAGGTGATTTGGAATCTGTGTAAGCTTTGGGGGCGGGG
>Ga0065711_1001449_pt1 | contig 45367 bp, 29 predicted proteins | sample Hoacrofraction12_FD_59098 | JGI IMG/M metagenome (GOLD analysis project Ga0065711, IMG submission 59098) | Hoatzin crop microbial communities from Cojedes, Venezuela - Epithelial fraction 12 v2 (version 2) | ecosystem: Host-associated > Birds > Digestive system > Esophagus > Crop | place... | reverse complement strand
TGGCCCAGGCTGCCCAGGGAGGCTGTGGAGTCTCCTTCTCTGGAGATATTCCAGCCCCCCCTGGACGCGGTGCTGTGCAGCCTGCTGTGGGTGACCCTGCTTGGGCAGGGGGTTGGGCTGGGTGACCCACAGAGGTCCCTGCCAACCCCGACCAATCTGTGATTCATACTCTGAGAAAGTTTCAGGTTTGGGTACTATGCATACAGTAACTAAAGGATGCTGAAGGAATCACGCACCTTCCCAGTTCAGCCATTGCCCTGGACAACTGTTAAATTGGATCGGACACAGTTAAATCTCCCAATCTGAGGCTACGTTGCAGCTCGGTGAACTCTGCTTTTTACCTGGTAGGAAGGATATCGTACGTCAGGGTTACAGCTTCTCATTAGTTAATGGCATGCAGGTCCCAAATGCTCCAAGAGAGGAGGCTCATATTGTGTGCTCTTAATGAGCAGCTAGAATATGTGACCATAAGCCGCTCTTTCTCCATGAGAACATTTTCCCTGTCGATCCGTGACACAGCTGAAAATTGTTTTATTGGTGTAGCTTCCTACATGGTAAGGTCTGAGGTGCCGGCGTTGGTCGTCCAGCCTGGCAGCGGAGGAAACCACATACTCTGGGGTTCTGTCCGTCCACACGCAGGTAAGCGAGGCTGGCTGAGCTGGGGTGAGACCAGTGGGCTACTGGGAAAGATCGCTGGCTGTGGTTGTAGGGTAGGTGCAGTGGCCTGAACACTTGAAATTTTTTGGCTGTTTATGAGTGAATTCATGCGAATAGCTGTCATTTGATAGAGTGGTTAAAATGGCGTCTTCCAATCCTAAAAAGTTGTACAGCATCAAAAGTTGTATAAATTAGGAATACATAAGACTTGATATAGTACATAACAAAACAGTTCTTTATACAGTTTGAAAGAATTTAATACCAGAGGTAGTTGGACTGGTATAAACTGATTCAGCACCAGGGCGATTTAAAATGTATCATTGTAATGAAGTCATTCAGTGCAGATCAATTTTCTGGTTCTTGCAATGTGTTTAATACTCTGTATCTACGAGTAAGATGCAGATGTCTTTCTCCAACCAAAGGCCAGAGTATATCATGTGTACAGCTGTATTGTAGTCCTGGATACCAATACCATGAGCGAAGACAGAAGGCAGAAAGGTTTCCTTTATGCTTTAGGCACATTTGTTTGTTGAATCACTCGCCTAAAAATAGGGCTTCATGAAGTATTCAATAGCAATCTAATTAGTCAAGAGAATACTTCTTTTCAAAATGGAAAAGCAGTCCCAAAAAGTGATGCAACATTTGTATCTAATTAGATGATACAGGAGAATCCTAACTAATTGCTTTGATAGACTTAAACAGACTAATAATGTGCAAGCGATGACAAAATAAAAACTCGTTTTAACTCTGTGTGGTTGGAAAATAATGCTTTTGAAGAAGCTAAAACTTCCTGCTGGTTCTAAAACCCCAAGACTGGGATTCGAGGGCATTTCTGTTTCTGGATGTATTTTGTAGGTTTTTCTGCGATGGAAAGGAAAGCCTGGGAAGCCAGATTGCGATTTGTATCTTTATAGATACAAATCTTTGTATCTGTAGATCTTTATATATATTTTTAATATATATATATATCTGTATATCTTTATATATATTTTTTTATATATGGATATCTTTATATATACAGATCTTTATAGTGTTTTGTGTATGTGCTAAGTGTTTGCAAACCTTTATACCCAAAATGTGGTCATTCCGTAAGCGAGGACTGGGGTTTGTGCATCAGAGGCAGTCGTTGGGTGTAGACCCCTGAGCAGCCTTTGTGGTTCAGGGGGTTGTTAGGCACGCTTCAGAGTTCATGGAAGAAAAAAGCCATGGGGCATCTTTTCAAGATTAGAGTGTCAAAATTTGTCTTCACTGCCTTGATGTCCACTTCTTAATTAGACAAATGTTACCTTGGTATTCGTATCGTATGTGATAGATCTGAATCCAGACTGTCGGTATCTGATTTAAGTTTCTTTTTGCTTTGTACCAAGTTCTCTATTTCAACGCTCGACTCAAAAATTGTTGAAGTAAACATTAACAGCTGAGTGTGCAAAGAGACTTCTTAAAAGGCAACACTTCAAAAAGTGAGAGAGTTGCATTAAAAATTGAAAACATACTTTCAGCATATGAAAACGAAGGAGAAATTTTCTGGGGGGCGTGGTGGGATGGTTTGAGGGGGCTAGAGGGGGGAAACCATTCAGCGTAGTTTCGCATAGTTCTCCAGTGAAATATTTTTAGGCATATTGTAATGAAACTGGACTGCAAAACAAATCTAAACGGCATGTCTTGGCGCACAGAAGAAAGAAGTAGTTGGTTTAGATGTGGAAAGTTGTGTTACTCGTGGTGAGATAACACGAGTTGTCTGGAGTTGTTATGAGATTACAGCGAAGAAGTATTTATTACATGGGTTGATGAAAATCAGGCCTTTGGATAGAATCCAGTGTCCAAAATACTTTGAATTTGGTCCAAAATCCAAATACTTTCTAACCCAATCCCAAGTACTTCAGTTAGAATACTGTGATGGAGACGGGGCAAATGGTACATCAAAAGGGACGGGATTTTTCCGCTATCGAGCTGGAAGAATCCGGAGTAGTAAGAGCTGTAAAGCTTTGAGTAGTCAAGTGGATGCTGTGTACGTCAGGCTGATCCCCGCTGGGATTTAAATGTCTTTTACAGTCACGGAGCAGTTTCCCAAACCTCCGCTGTCCCCTCCAGTCGTCCCTTTAAACTCACAGCTTCTCGCCTAGGCTGCCTTACTGTATAAAACGTTGTGGATACCCAGCCTCTGCCAGCGGTGCGGTGGAAAAGAGCCAGACCCAGCCCAGGTTGAGTGCTTCTCATCCGCTCTTTCACCGCTGTCTTCCTTAGCTCTGTTTTCTTTCTTTGGCCAATAACCAGTTATTGGGAAAATGCAAAGGGTGTCCTTTGTTGGGCCAGATCTGGGAGGGTTAATGCTGCCTGGAAAGACCTTAACTTTACTATGGTGTTGTGCAGTTAAAGAAAAGAACACGTATCGACTCTGCATGGGTCTGTCTCTGAAGGATTCCAGTACCAAAACATTGATGGCAACCTCTTTTGCCGCTCATTCCCAGTAGAAACTTGGAATGGTTGCAATGTGTGCTGGGTGTTTTATTGCCCGTGGTTTGTGGAAATCCGTGCTAAACTGTGCTGGGAATTCGTGGGAAAAAAAAAAATCTCACTTCCATGAGCGTTTTTCTATAGAACGTGGCTAGTTACAGACCTATCAGCTGGGTGCTTCTAGTTACACACTGAGTAGCCATGTAGTAAGAAGCTTCCAGGGAGCCTTAGCCCTCTTTTCCGTAATTCATTGCACGCGGGCACATGGCTGTGTCCGCACGGACCCCAACTTCCATACGAGCGGAGTGAATTGCGAGATAAAAGGTCAAACTTCGGTGATGTGAGTAGGGTTGTTCGCTGCTTAGGGTGAGTGTGGCGGCTGAAGTGTTTTAGTACCGGGGGAAGAATGGAGAATGGATCATCACACCTGCACTCTGGTTCATTCTTATGCTTCGCATCGCTCAAATCCTTGTGTTCGTTTACAGTTCGTTAGTCTCTAGTATTTCTCAAGAAGTCATACAAATAATAAACTTTGGCTGGAGATATTTGATTGAAGCAGCCATTTTATTCCAATTCACTGTACTGACGAAAAATATTTAAATATTTTCCACAGAAGAAGCAGTTAAGTGAATTCTTTTCTTCTTTTAGTACCATTGCAAGCTATGTGCAGTACAGAAAAATGGTTTTGTCTGATTAGATGATGAGAAGCATTATGGTGGCGATGGAATGGGACGTTAGCTGAGGCAGGGCATTGCAGGACCAGTCGAAATATAAGGTTACTTCAAAGCATCTCTTGCTGCTTGTGCAAAAAAGAAATTGATGGCTATTATTTTCTCGTAATGGATCCAGTGCAATTGCCCTAAATAGCAACATCAGCCGCAGCAAGGCCGGGCTAAGAGACGAGCAACCTGCTCTGCGCTATGTGCTTCCAGTATTTTAAATGTCTCTTTTCTGGTTTGGATTTTACTGTATTGCAAAAAGTTAATTCTCATTAAAAATAGCAGGGAAATTATTTACCTATTTTAGCGTTACGTGGGCCCTACGATAAAAATGCTAATGCAGCATTAGGCAGGAATGCTGAAACTTGAAGGTAAATTCTGCCTTGGTTTTGATGAAACCCCGTCTGCTACCTTCTTCATCAGGATAAAACCAATCAAACACCAAAACTTCTACGCTGAAGACCTGAGAGAGTCCTGAACTGTAGCCAAGTGCTCTCCAGCTCCTGTTTCTGTGTACCAGGTTTGGAGGTTAAAGGGTAGAATGTTTTCATCCGAGACACGGCAAGGCGTTTCGCGTGGCGTTCGCTCTAACTGGTGCTTCCCTGGGTGGTACTCGGTCACCTCGCCGCTGTCGGTGAGCAGGACCTCATCATAGTCCCCTCAACCCTTCACCAGTTTTGGCCAGGCAAGGATTACACCTTATTGCCGTGCTCCAGAGTCTAGGAAAGTTGAAAGAGATCCCTGCAGAACAGTGCCAGGCTGTTCTGGAAGGCTTCGTCCTGCAGAAAATCGCACTCTGTTCTTCAGATTTCAGCACCGTCGTCAAGGGGGGACGTCCAGCCGGCTCCTGTCTGGTCCACATCCTTCTTGTAAATACCATGGCCATTTTTTTTCTTTACGTAGCATTTTGAACTTTACATTTGTAAGTAGCTCATCTAAAGAGAATGTACTACGTAAGGGTACTTAAGGGAATGTTTTTGAGGACGGTATTTATGCCTCTGTAGTCTTCCTTTCGTGGTCTTGAAGGAAGGAGCTGTTGTTACTGGTAAATACAGGTGTAACTTATTGTTGGTGCTGTTGTTGCAGAAATGTAGGATCCAAAGTCTTTATGTTCCATTTCTGTCTCAAAAGCCCTTTTCTTACTAAAATCAGTCAGGTCTATAGTAACATCTACTAAGTTTTAAAATGCTAGCAAAACATTACTATTAGGAATAAGGCAGAATTGACAGCCAATTCCAAATAAAACCTTTTAGCATCGTTACTACAACACTAATCAGTGCCATCTTACGTTGGAGTTCAAGGATTGTTGCTTTTTCTGACATATTTTAATCACATATTCCATGTTTGTCTCCCCTTAATAAAACATCCAGTCTCAAGAGCTAAGTCTCACCTGGTCAGCTTGAAAGATTATTTGGGTGGAGTAACAGTTATTCTGAACTTCTTTCATGAAGATTTGCTCATACAGTATAATCATATGGGGGGAAATTATTATTTACGATATTCAGATTGTTTCATAGCTATTCTGAGATCAGTGCATTGATGCTGGCTTTTCTATTTTTATTGTACAATTTTCTTGTAAGAAATTAATATTTTATTCTAAATGCAGGCATTTTCCATTTTTATGGACATTATCAACCCTATAAGCAACGTCCTTTTGCATTAAATTCATTCAGTTTTGTAAACAATTTTTAAAGGGCATTAATGGAGCTGGTCATCTGTTGGTAATGCTGAATAGAAGCATACGCGAAACTATTCAGTTAAAAGATACATCCCTTAATCCACCCAAATTGTGCATTGACTGTTTAGTAACAGTTGTACTCTCTTAGCTTTTAAGACGTAGCTCCTTTGCATCCACATATAAATAGAATATGCTAGCAGGATTGTATTTACCGTAAGCCTTATTTTGATGGTTCCATTGACATTTCAGATTTTGATTCTAAGCTCTTCAAATGGATGCAGCTGTATACATCTTCATGAGTTGCTGAGATGGTCTGAAAGACTCCAGATAGTGGCTCATGTGTTTTCTATATCTGTATTTTTCAGGCTGTTTTATTGGAGCCAGGGAGTCATGAAAGAAACTCAAGAAGACAACTTGGATAATGAACGGAAGATAAAAAGAAAACAAAAAGAATGTGGCATATAAAGGGTATAATACCTGGAGGTATTAGATCTGACTCATATTTATAAAAATGAGACGAGCTTTCACAAAATACAAGTTATCTTAGACAGTCATCAAGCTTGGAGCCATGCTGTTGAACTAGAAATTCTCTTTTTCCCCATTCTCCTTTCTGACAGGTAACAAAGGATTGGTGAATTATGATTTTCCCAAGTTGGAAGCACTAATTTTTATCTATATAGTTCGTCCTTATGAATATATAAGGAGTTAAACATTGCATATTTAATGTGGATTATAATGGGAAACTGACTCATTAACAAAAATGGCCACTTTTAAGGACTTGGTTTCAAACTGAGCTGGAGCCTCCCAATGCACTTTGTACAGTTTGGGGAAAGGTGTACTGAATGGCCTGCGTTGGGAGGCCATGATGACATGTAGTAAAAGGATATCATCTTACTGTTGATATCTTTGAAGACTCATAAACAGAAACAGAAAAATGAATGGTGGAAAGGAGTGTGACGGAGGGGACACGGATGGAGGGCCACCAGCAGTGCAAGTTCCCGTTGGTTGGCAGCGGCGGGTGGACCAAAGTGGAGTGCTCTATATCAGGTAAGCTTATCAGAGGTGGTTGCTGGGTTTGGTTTCGTTACGGTTTTGCCAGAACGTGTGGTAAATTAGTGACTCAGCTCGTCTTTCCTACTCAAAAACTTCCAAGTGCTTGTTCTTTTGGAAGCGTGAGATCATTTTTTCTGCTGATATTAGTGGAGTCCACTTGTGTCAGTTGTGCCATTTGCATGCCCTTAACGTACTCTCAAATCTAATATCGCTTGGTCTTGAAAATTTGATAATCCTTACTGTGCATTTTGCTTTAGGCATGAATAGTTCTTTATTATTTATTATTGTCATATGGATTTTAAAGCTGAGCGGTAGCAGACTAAACCTTACTTAATATCTTTATTATTCAAACCTTTTACGATGAAACTAAGCAGAGGTTTAGTAATGTGCCACACCTGAGATGACGAGAAGTCTCTGCTGGCTTTTGTCTGCTCCCAGATATGTAGGCATTGCCTTTTCCCTGCACCAGCACGGGGGTTTTTGTAAGAGCCTTTGCTCGTCGACCTCAGAGCGGTGCTCAGGCACGCAAGGCAGTTCAGGGCAGGTAAGGCAGAGTGGGACTTTCTTCTCCTGGCAGCAGCAGACCTTCACGCAGCTTCATCCTGACGTTCTGTAGCTCTCCTTCCCTAAGTCTTTTCTGGGTTTGTGTTCCAGGTCTCCGTTACACTTTTGTGTTTGACTTACTCTCTTTTGAAAGGATGTTTAAGTGGTGAACATTAGGTTTTATATCCTAAAAAACATCAGGTTTTATATCCCTTGTGAAGGTTCTGTGTTCAGTGTCACCAATGTTCTCCAGCAGGATTTACTTCTACAGATTCCTCACAGTTCTCTTGTAGAAAAAACAGGAACACAAGCCTCAATCCAAATTTTTAGGTGCTGTATTTGTTTATTTTATTAGCTTATTGGATTTTTTTCCTTCACCCTGGAACAATCAAAAAGAAATATGTTGAAATTGCTATTAAATGAATGTGTTCAGACACACAGACTACAAATTAAATGTTATTGGGAAAAAGATCACAGTTATCTTTCACAAAATACGGGTGCATCAGGTTTACATCACTGAAGTCTAAACCACTATCAGTCTGTTATTTGCTTAATCTTATTCCACTGTTCCATGATTACAATAACCACTTCTTCACAACATTTTATATATTGCCAATACAAAATTCTTTAATGAGTCAAAGCATACTCCAATTTTACACTAAACTACCATAAAAGATCAAATGCATTCCAGGATTTCTTGTTTGTGTTCTTAATTAGCAGAGTCAAACAAAATCCATGTCGGTGATACGCCTGTCAAAGATAAATCGCCTTCCCCTTGTATTTCTCATTACAAGTATAATTTGCTGGGCTTCTGCCTTAGTTAAGAATCGATGAGAAAGAAGAAGTTGTGGATGGTTGTTGTTTTTTTTCCCTATCATCACTATATCCAAGCATCAGAACATGTAATGCTTTGGTGTTTTTATATGCCTGATGATCTTAACCTGCTTTTGAACTTCATTTTGCGTGGCTGTAAGAAGCAGGCCACAAATCTTGTGCTGCTGCCTCAAGCACGTGTCTTTCACATTTATAAACCAGTAAACACTGGTAGAATTCTGACAGTTACTTGCTTTTCTGTCTTCTTTTTATAGATGTTGTCTTTGTTCAGGGGGACTTTCTTAGTATTTCTGTTCTGAATTGCCTGATGCTAAACACTGTTGTTATTCTAGATGAGCCCATTAATCAAATTTATTGGTTGCATTTTTCAGCTTGGGGAGGCTTGTCATATTTCTACCCTCTTCCCAAGTTTTGCCCATGTATTTTTCATTTCTTTAACCGAATGGTTGATTTTCTGATTGTCTTCTCTAAGCCGTTTGGCTGAGAGGGAAGGCTAGACAACGCACTTGGTATGGTCCACAGCTCTTACGTCCTTCCTTGGTGAAAGGCACGGGGTAGGACATGTTGGTTGGAGATGCTGGCAGTGAATTAATCCAACCTCCTGCTTGCCGTGGAGCATCCGCAGGACTCGCCCGGGTCAGCCCTTGGTTCTGCCAGCCGCATCTTCAAGGCTTGCGTTTCCGCAGCCTCTCTGGGTAACCTGCTCTGGTGCTGCACTGCGCTCCGGAAGGAACAACCACCCTGAAAATCCGCGCAGCATTTGCTGAGAGGATGGAGGCTCAAGCAGCATTGACTCGGAAGCTATCCGAGGGAAAATTAGTGCACATATTGAGATCTGACATAATTTAAGTAGAATAGATGATCCCAGCTGAATGAGGACTCAGTCTGTTTGTGCTTCCTTATAAAGCATGCACGCTTTTCTATCAACTGTCAACAGCTGCTTTCGATTAAATCCATTAATTAACTAGTTTTTATTACCTGGCAAAAGCACTGAGTTGAGTCTCGGTGCTTTTCTTAGTAAAACCGTACTACAACCTTAAAGTAGGACCTAGATCTCTTCTTCAACTTAGTGACCAGTGGAATAAACTGAAAAAAAGCTCTTTAATAACAGGAGAAGATTTCAGAACTGTCAGTAACAGATCCTAATATATTTTATAATTTCTTCTATCTTGTGTCTTCGGGGTCCGAAAACCTCTGGCTGACCTCAGTGATGAGAAAAAAGCCGGTAGTTTCTTACAAAGGAAGCTGCTGACTGTGCTCTGCGGCATCGAAGTGCAAAAAAGTGTGTACACACAGAAGATACTTTGCAGTTACGCAAGGTCTGCCGAGGAGCAAGGCAGAAACAGAAAAACCAGCCCGTTCCCAGGGACGCCTTTTAACGCCAGCTTTTGCAGCGTCACAGAGCGCGTCCACACAGATTTTGCGTGTAGGTGGGATGGTGCGGAGCGAATGCCAAGCCGAGTTCCTCCAGACCTTCAGGTGTGGACCTTGCCTGGGGCGAGCAGCGGCTCCGGTCTGCGTGGTCAGGGCAGGGTGCGAAAGTCCAAAGCATCGGCCAGCGCTGCAGGTGCGGAGCCAGAGCAGCGAACAAGTGATGCTCACCGAGTTAGGATTGGATAGTGGAGCAGCATCGTGGCTTAAACAGTCTACAGCTGGAAATTAATTAAAGAAGTAAATATGAAAAGTCATTTCCCCCTGCTCCCCAAGTATTTCAGTTGAAGACGGGGGTGGTTTGACTTTCCGACCTGTCGCTTCGTCCCTGTACCATGATTTTTAGATTGCTCTTTCATCTTGCTTACCCTCAGAACTGTCGCTCTTACACATATTCAGCCTGGGCAGTTCTCTCTAAAATAACTATTTCAGGGCAATTCTGGTAAATAAATTACTTATTTAAACCATCAGCATAATATTAAATGTCACTTGCAGGGGTTGCTTTGTCTATGACTTGGTTCTTGTGCAGAATTAGGCGTTTCTGCGTTGAGGTTTAAGTACAGAAGCTTGTCATAGTTCGGAATTTTGACTCTTGGCTGTGTCCATGATCCAAACTATTCCATTTAAGGTGTTTTTGGTAAACATTTGACCTAAGTTGTTTTTGTTAAAATAAGGGCTGTTTACGGCTGCCATTAAGAACCACTGTTGTAGCCAGGCCTCATAAATCACTGTATTCTTTCCCTGATAAACAGTTTAGGTGGCTAAGTAATAAAGAGCAATCTGGAAGTTAGAAGGCTTGTGACACGAGAATTTTTTTCATCTTATGAATTAGTGATCTTGCCGTTCCAGAATTTCCAATGTCCTATTTTTGGATATGGAGATAATGATTTTCTGGTGGGAGTTAGCGAAATCCGAGTGCGGTTTATCAGAAGCTCGCTGGACCAGCTCCTTGGTGTAATATTTCTCACTTTCAAATTTTAGCTGAATGAAACCAAACTGTTTATGCAACGAAGAGACCCAGCCGCAACAGCTCTGTCACTGTCCGTATGGGTTTTCTCCTACTTCTTGAAATGTGCTTTTTGCGCTTTTTCTTACGGAATTAAGTCCCAGTCCTCAAAAGTGCAGATGACTGTCGTGCCTGCGTGGCACCGCCGTGGTGTGACAGAGGGGGCAGAGGGCCACGGGGACCGCGCTCTGCCTGCCTTACACTTCAAGGAGAGAGGAGGGAGAAAAGTCACCTTGGTGGGGTCAGGCAGGAGCTAAGGCTTTCAAGCAGGACTGTAGTATGAACAGTAAATATCAACAATATCTCAGTTACTTCCTTTTCTCTGCATTTGCCGTGTTTGTTTTTCTACAGTAAAATCTTCCTTCAGAATGTTATGGGTTTTTAGCTGTTTATGATAGATATCATCTCAGTTCTTGACTAAAAGCAAGAAGTACTATGAAACAAAATGTGAAACCTTAGCTGTGTTATTTTAAACACTCTCTCTGTGAGCTGTTAGCGTGGTAGATAAAGTCCTGATCTATCAAGTAGCTTGTATTCATCATTTCTGTTCCTTTACAGTCCCAGTGGGTCTTTACTATCCTGCTTGGAGCAGGTGAAGACTTACTTGCTGACTGATGGAACGTGCAAGTGTGGCCTGGAATGTCCTCTTGTTCTTCCCAAGGTAAAGAAAAGCAGCATTTTGGATCTGCGTGCTATAATCCCTAGCAGTTACGTCAGCTGGTGCACTGTGCTATGACTTCATCTCTGTTCAGATCATATATATCAAATAAGTGGTATTCACCCAAAGATTTACCATAAAATACAAAATGAACCTCCCCTCTGCCTTTTCCCCAGATGGAAAAGATCTGACTCGGGTTTTGTGGTGTTTTGACATTTTCCTGTCAAACTGGAAACCCACCATTGACAGCATCGTGTGAACGTGAGAGTCGGAATGGGACACTGACTTACGTGGTAGCTTCAGTATCAGCTTCACCATTTTATCGTCTGTGTGTGAACTGGAAACTTTTCTGCTTAATCACAGAGCAATCTCAAACGCACATGGTCCTGTTTCCTTTTTTTCTCCCCACCCTCTAGACTGAGGGGTGTTCTCTTGCTAGATGACAACTTCCATGACTGTTTATTTATTATAAATACATTCACTTTTTATTTATAATTTCAAAACGTACTGTAAAGGTTATCTCTTGGGCAGTGTAGGAGCAGTCACATAGCTCTGAGGAACAGTGGCATATTAAATTTTGTCTAAAATTTCTGGTTTAGGTACACTTGGTGAGTTTGCTGCCTACAATAGTTATTGTAAACATTGAAATTTTTACTCTCAGGTCTTTAATTTTGATCCTGGAGCTGCTGTGAAGCAGAGAACTGCTGAAGATGTTAAAGCGGACGAAGATGTCACCAAACTATGCATACATAAAAGGAAAATTATTGCTGTGGCTACACTTCATAAAAGCATGGAAGCACCACATCCCTCACTAGTTCTAACTAGTCCTGGTGGTGGAACAAGTGAGTAAAATCACGCAGAATCATTTAATTACCTGATTCCAAATATATGTATAATTACTATGCAAAACCACCCCCAAAAGTCTAATGTATCTATGAGTGCAGTAGTAAACAGATTCAAGGAAAAAATGGAGGTAATAATTAGGGAGATGTGGGTAGATGGAAACTGAGTCTAAAAAGCGGGTCATCCCAGACTAAGAGCATGATTTTCTCGGAAAAGATATCAGATTGTTCTAGACAAAGAAAATACATTAGCGCTCATCTTTTGGAACTGTAGTAATACGTCTGATATTCTGTCACATGGGAAATTAGAGAAGCAGAATAAAGTGATTATAAAGGGATTAGAATGTGGCTAAGGCCTTGACTAAATGGGAAATTGTGTTGCAAGGCAGAATATACAGCTAGACAAGATCTCCACTGTAATTTCTCAAGGATTATTTTTGGGGACCAACCTGGATTAGCATTTTAATTATCCATATCAACAAAACAGTAGGTAATTTGTTGGTGGATGAAGTTGACAGCTATCATCAAAACACGAGAAGGTCAAAACACGTTGAAAAACTAGATCGCTGAGACCTAGAGTGAAAGAAAAGGTATAGCAACAAATCCTGTTAATTGTAAGGTTATTCACCTGGGGACTAGTGAAGAACGCTGTCAGCTGTGAATTAGTGAGAGAGAAGACCTAGATAAGGTAGGTGAGCAAATGTGCCCTTGAGCAGGACATTGGGGTGCAGATCAATGGGACTCCCGTGCAGAGTACAAAGACTGGGGTAGACTTGCTGCCTCCCCGCGCCCCTGTTCTGGCTAGCTGAGGGAGAGCAGAGGCTCTTTGCTTAGAGAACTGCAAAACTTGTTTTATCAACGCCATCTGAAAGGGTTTAGCTTGTTCAGCCTAGCAAAATGGTGGATGAAAAGAGGGACGGTTGCCGTCGACGAAGACCTCAGGAGAATCAGCACCAGAAAATAAAGCTGCTTAAGCCAAAGGACAAAGTTAGCACTGAAAGAAACAGCTACAGAGACAGAGTTGCATAGAAACTTAAACTGAAAATGAGGTGCTGTCTAAGGATTGCGAGACAGAGTTTGGAAGTAGTCTTCCAAATCCAAGTGGTTAGGACAAAGAGTGAAGTTACTTTAAAGACAGAGCTGGGTAAGTTTGTGGTTATATACTGTGATGCGTGCAGCTTCTGAGAACGGGCCCTTGATAATCTGAGTGATCTTTTGCCCCACTGTACCGCTGTAATAAGAGCTGGTAGTTACCAACTGCTCTGCAGCCTGACTTCAAAGTGGAAAATTTTAAGGGTATAAAAATAAGTACTAAATTTCAGATAGGCAGGCAATGCTAAGATACCAGTGCTGTTCATAGTACTGATGTGCTTTTGCGCTTTCAGATTGCTATTTATGATTTTAAAGCTTTGTTTAAATTGATTTTTTGCAACGTAGTTTAAGTTTTTTCACTGAACAGTGCAATTTCCCAAATTACTATGCATTTTCCTCATTAATTTTTGTCTTACTAGGTTTTTTTGCTTTCAAAAAATTAGCAAAATGAAGGCGGTAAAACCAGCAAAATACTAAAGACACAGGTTGTGTTTCTGTGGTCTTACCTTCTCTCTTGATCAGAATTTTGTGCACTGAGCAAAGAAGAAAATTTCCCAGTAAATTGCCTTTGGAAATGAAATGTCTTTTCGTTTCCACACACTTACATTTGACCATTTGCTTAGGTCCAGCGTTCAAGGTGAGGGTTCCCATACATATTTCGGATTGCAGTTCAGTCTTGAGATTTGTCCCCTAAATGAGACTTTGGTTGTATTTTGGGAAAGGTAATATGTTTGCTTCTGTCATGATGTAGCTGGTTGAGCAAATAGGATGAAGGCAGGATTGCCAGAGCCATCTGTCTCCTATGGCCAGGCTGAAGGAAAGAAGGAAATTGGGTTCTTGTGAGTAGAGGAATTTAAAGGCACCTCTGAATTCACTTGAATGTGAAATCTTTAGCTCATTACTCAAGTTTAAGTTTGCATATTTAGAGGCTGCATGCCAAGAATGCATTCATTCTCCTTTACTGAGCTTGCACGGCAAGCTGAATTACAGATTCCCAGAGGAGCAAAACTGGGAGAAAGTCTGCCAGACTCAGAGCTGCTTGTGATGATATTCTTAAAGTAAAACATTGAAAAAAAAATCTTTTAAAATAGCACTGACATGAGCGGACAGAAGAGGAAAGTGGCCTGGTGTTTGTAGGGAAGTCTAGTCTCAAAACCAGAATTTACAGGGAATTTTTCCATTGTAGAGGCGTTCACATGTCTGCAGATGCAAGTATCTCCAGGGTCTTTATCCTGAAATCAAAGGTCTAAGGTCGAGCCCCTTCTTAAATTTAGCGTCTTCACCCCAAGCGAAGCTTGTTGCAGAAGCTGCAGGAAAAGCCTGAATTCAGTCAGGTAATGCAGGGCAGGATGTGATGTCCGTCCTCATCTTCTTAGCAAAGCAGTTGCCAGGAACAGATTAACTCAGAGGGCTGGGACGCGGTGCCCGTGGTGCCGGCGAGCGATGCGGAGCAGCCGGGGGAGCTGCGTCCTGCCTTGCACAGCCATGGCCTCGTAGGTCCCTGCAACGGAGTGCTTGGCCGAACAGAAATCTGGGCCAAAGTCGCGCGGCACGGCTCGCCGTTCGTCCTCCTCGGGGACAGCCTTTGGGGCAGGACCCTGTTCTCTGCAGGGCAAGGAGAAATCAGTCTAAACCCACACTGGGCTGTGTTCCTCCTGTCCTCAGTAGATGGTGCCAGAGGCTCCTTTTCCTAGCCAGAGTGGTGATGCTGGAGATTCAGGAGTGGGACGCTGGAGATGATGGCAAGAAAGAAGAGGCAAAAGGGAAGGAAAAAGATTTAAAGGTGTCCATATTTATCTTTGTATGGGGTACGGAGTGAACGTGTCCATACAACCTCACGATGTAGTAGGGTAGCATGCACCATTCCAGCAACTGCCTGCTGATTTAGCTATTACTTCTGTTTAGACAAACGTTTAGCTGAAAGGCTTTCTAGCTGTTATGAATATTTTCACACACAGTAGTTTTGCACTGAGATGTGTGATACTGGATTTCAAAACAGTAACTGTTGTATTTTTACTATCAGGTGCAACTCCAGTAGTTCCTACTCGAGCAGCAACTCCAAGATCGATGAGGAATAAATCGCATGAAGGAATTACAAATTCTGTGATGCCAGAATGTAAGACTCCTTTCAAGCTGATGATCGGGGCGTCTAATGCCATGGGTAGGCTTTACGTGCAAGAAATGGCTGGAAGCCAGCAGCAAGAACTTCATTCTGTCTATCCTAGGCAAAGATTGGGTAGCAATGAACTGGGACAGAAGTCTCCGTATCGTGGCAGCCATGGTGGGATGCCCAGTCCGGCTTCATCAGGATCACAGATATACGGAGATGGCTCAGTCTCTCCTAGGACTGACCCACTTGGAAGCCCTGATGTTTTCACAAGGAACAATCCCAGTTTTCATGGAGCACCCAACTCTAGTCCTATTCACATGAACAGGACGCCTCTGTCTCCGCCATCAGTAATGCTACATGGTTCTCCCATACAGTCATCCTGTGCAATGGCTGGAAGGACTAATATACCTCTTTCCCCAACCTTGACCACAAAAAGCCCAGTAATGAAAAAACCCATGTGTAATTTTTCGACTGGTATGGAAATACCACGAGCAATGTTTCACCATAAACCGCCCCAAGGTCCACCCCCACCTCCTCCACCGCCTTCTTGTGCTCTTCAGAAAAAGCCATTAACATCAGAAAAGGATCCACTTGGCATACTTGACCCTATTCCTAGCAAACCAGTGAATCAGAATCCTGTTATCATTAACCCAACTACTTTCCATTCAAATGTCCACTCTCAGGTACCCGTGATGAATGTAAGCATGCCTCCTGCTGTCGTCCCTTTGCCAAGTAATCTTCCTTTGCCAACTGTAAAACCTGGTCACATGAACCATGGAAGTCACGTTCAAAGAGTTCAGCATTCTGCTTCAACTTCCCTCTCTCCTTCACCAGTGACGTCCCCAGTTCACATGATGGGATCCGGGATTGGAAGGATCGAGGCTTCTCCCCAAAGATCGCGTTCTTCTTCCACGTCGTCAGATCACGGAAATTTCCTGCTGCCTCCAGTAGGACCACAGTCATCCTGTAGTGGTATTAAAGTTCCTCCCAGGTCCCCGAGGTCAACGATAGGGTCACCGAGACCGTCTATGCCATCTAGCCCTTCCACCAAGCACGATGGACTTAATCAGTACAAGGACATCCCTAACCCATTAATTGCTGGAATGAGTAATGTATTAAATCCTCCAAACAATGCAGTTTTTTCTACTGCATCGGCTGGAAGTGGTTCCTTGAAGAGTCAGCCTGGTTTGCTGGGAATGCCTTTAAATCAGATCTTGAACCAGCACAATGCTGCCTCTTTTCCAGCAAGCAGTTTACTCTCAGCAGCAGCCAAAGCACAGCTAGCAAATCAAAATAAACTTACTGGTAACAACAATAACAGCAGTAGCAATTCTGGACCTGTTGCCAGCGGCGGCAACAACGAAGGACATAGCACTTTAAATACCATGTTCCCTCCTGCTGCCAGTGTGCTTCTTCCAACGACTGAAGGGCAAAGTGGCCGAGCGGCGCTGAGAGATAAACTGATGTCTCAGCAAAAAGATCCTCTGAGAAAAAGAAAGCAGCCGACCGCCACGGTGTTGAGTCTGCTGAGGCAGTCTCAGTTGGACAGTTCTGGAGTTTCCAAAGCTGGATCTGATTTGATAAGAAAGCAAAGTCAGAGCTCCTTTCCCATCAGTTCGATGTCCCAGCTACTTCAGTCCATGAGTTGTCAAAGCTCTCACGTGAGCAGCAATAGTACCACCGGTTGTGGGAGCTCAAATACTGCTTTACCTTGCTCTGGTAACCAGATGCATTTTGCAGACACCGGTATGAACTCTGGCGGTCTCCAGAACTCGCTGGCACAGAGTTTACCCTTGCGAGGGGAAGGTGTGCACTGCCAGAACGCAAACACTAACTTTGTCCACGGTACTAGCCCGGGCACAGCCAACCATCTTGCAGGTTTAATAAATCAGATGCAGGCTAGCGGGAGCTGTGGGATGCTCAGTCAGTCAGGAATGGCTTTAGGAAATTCATTACATCCGAACCCACCTCAGTCGAGAATCCAGGCATCCTCCACTCCAGTGATACCAAACAGCATTGTTAGCAGCTGTAATCAAACAAGTCCTGAAGCAGGTACGTTTCCTTCTAAAAGGGTACCCCTATGTTTGACTGCTTGGAAATATATGATGAGTATTTTTAAACGGGTTCCTTTGACATCCCTACTTTTCAAATTTGAGTTTACCGGTGTGAAAAGTCTGCCCATTTCATGCTGATATCCAGAAACTCAAAAATAAAACGAGTAAGAAAAAAGCAGTGTTAGACTAAGACAGATCCCCCTTTCTCTGAACAAAATCATGCTGGCCTCCTCCCTGTGACAACTCTTGCTTCTTTTAACTTCCACACACTCTGCATCAATAAAATCCATGCACTTTTGTACGTACCCAGACTTCAGCTTTTGTCACCTGCCCAGATAGGGGTTTTTTTTAGCAGCATGCCCTGCTGCTTCAGCCCTAGAATGCCATGGCTAAGCTGGCAGCGTACACCCAGGCTGTGCGTGGGCTCCTTACTGCTGGCGGTGCAGAGTCGGTGTTAGCAGAGACTGGAGCAGATACTGGCAGTACGGAAGTTTACGGAATAACCTTTTTCAGGGACAGCGCGGGGGAGTGCCGAGTCTGCGTTTGCCTTTATCATGATAATTTTACTGAGGTGGTAATTCAGTGGTTGAATAAACTGTATGTTCAGTTGGAAGAGCGTAGAGAGATTTCCTGGTTTATTCATCAGTGAAGGCTTGGGGAGGAGACAGGTATGCTGCGGTTACTGTCCCCGTGCTGTTTAAAGATAGAAGAGAGACAGCTCAGAAACGTGTAACTTCACATTTAACTACCACTGGTTGAACAAAATATGCATTTCTGAAAGACGGTACCGTGTTTTAAGCAGAAAGACAACCTTCTGTTTGATATCTGAGTCTTTCAGCCTGGTTAACTTTCAGAGCGTGTGTTTGATACAGTCCTAGCTAAAGTCCAGCAGGTCGAACACAAACGGCTGGAGGCGTGCAAGCGGGCTCTCTCACTGACCCCAGGAAGAACCCGGTACGTATTCCCGAGCTGCCTCCAGAGAGCTGTTTATTCTTTGAAATACAGAACGGAATGATACAAAACCTGAATTATATAAAAATAATTTTCTGGTATTACAGAATCACAGAATGTTAGGGGTTGGAAGGGACCTCTGTGGGTCAGTTTCTGATGACTTCAAAGGGTTTCTCTCCATTCCTGGGGAAAAGAGGCATTTTTTCTCCTTAGCTGTATTGGTGGTTTGTGTCGCAGCTCTGAATCCTTGCATGGCTGTTTTGCCTTGTCATGCTGGCAGAGAGGAGTATTTCCTGCTGCAGGCTGTCTCTTCTGAGACTTTGTACTCGCTTCGGTCCAGAACAGAGGTCTGGTTTTGCCTGAGGAGCTTGCTTCCCTGTCCCCCTAAGCGCAAGATCCCTTTTGCAGAAACTCTTTGGGTTGCCACCTCTGTTGGGTTCAGCGGGGACCAGTGGAATGTGTGGGTTCTTCTGAGTTGTCACCGTCCACGTAGCTGAAGAAAGCTGTGAAGTTCCTGCAGCATTGGTCTACGTTAACTTGCCCTCCAGAGAACAGCAAGGACTGAATGTGACGCGAGATGAGAGCCTGTGCACCCATGGTTGCTGTTGAGAAGCTGAGCAGCAGTAATTCACCCCGTGTGGGGTAAGGCTTGGAAGGTTCAAGATTCCTGCACAAAATCCAGACTGAAACCCATTAACAGAAGTTTTACGGGACGTGAAAGTTACCAATAAAATGTTGCTTAACGACTATTAAAGCGGGGCTTCCAAGAGCGAGAATCCAAGTTGGCTCCTGCGCGGGCTCTTCTGGTTCCTGCTCCATCGCTTCGGCCCAGCCGTGCCCGGCTTTGGCGTGGCGGCAGCTGGGACCGCTCGGCTCCATGGCACCCCGTGTCGTCACGCCGGTGTTGGGTCGCCAGAGCCCTCGGTGGTGTCACCAGTCCTTGCCTTCAGGCAAGCTGCATTTCTTCCCGAGAAGACAAACGGTGTCAGCGATGGAGCTGCGGTGGGACAGCAGCAACAGAACAAATCTGCGCGTGTCAGAGCCCCACGAAGAAAGGTTTCAGCGTAAACAGCCAATTCCGTTCTCGGCGATAGAGGAATAATAATATGTGTGTAACCCCACCGGGGAACTCCTGCTCTGCTGCGGTGCTTCTGCAGAATGCTGTTTCTAATGCCCTGGAGATAACGGATAGAATTATAGCAATATAATTATAAGGCCTTGAACTGACACTTTTTTTCCTTACCTGAATGATAAATGGTAGTTCTGTGTAGGCAAAGACTAGAAACATTTCAATATGGTCCGTTCCTCGCTGCTGAAGGGCTTTGTTTCTTGAGTTTCGATGCTTGCGAACTGCACACAATCTGCGTTTAATTATTTTATTAAATACCCGCGATGGCTAGAAGCCTGGAGACCTGTTTTCTTCTTTAAGCTGAAATTTCAGATTCTGTTCTCTTCGTGTTGCTCCCGGGGCAAGGCGCTAAACCGGTGCATCGGCCTTCGTCCAGCCCCCTGCCCGAGTCGTCGCGGCGGCGTGGGGCCCGGGCGCAAGGTGTAAATCTGATCCGTAGCTGGGAAAAATCCAGACAGGGGCATTTTGTTGTGTTTGCAGAAAAAAGATGAAGCAAGTGGGAAATGTGGAGTATTTTGCATTAATAAGAACCTTTAAAAATAAAAGCTAATTACCGGTCTGCATTCAGCGATGCAGACGGAACAGCTACGAGGAATATTGTGAATTATTCTGTACGGAGGCCCCGCGGTTGGTGGCCGGAGCCCAGCAGAGTCAGACACGCCGTGTGAGCCGCGCGTGCAGGAGCGGTTTAGCCGAGTAAGAATCTTCAGGAAACTCTCGTGTTCGTATTGGAGGTTGTGGTTTTATTTTATTTTGCTTTGTTTTAAAGTATTTTCATTGCTAAATCTGTCTTCTGTTGCTGTGCCAGCGTTCAGAATAGCTACTAATCGGAAAAGAGTTCCTGAGAGAAAAAATACTGAGAATCACCACAATGAGATAGCTGGTTATTGCGTAAACTTTTAATTATATTTTGACCACATGGACCAAGTTTTATTATTCTAGCTTTTGTTTTCTGCTTCCACAGATAATATATTTAGGTTCCAGGTAATTTTCAGTGTGAGTGTGATGGACTGAAAAATGAATAAATACAAAAATAAAAAATTCTCTTTATGCAGTAGAAAGCTTTTGCAGTTTTCCAGGTTTGAGCCCTTGAAAACAGGTTACTCTCAATTAATTTTTATTAACAATTTCAGTCTCTCAGTGATGTAGTATCTGAGTTACAAACCCTGTCAATAGCAGCTGTCTGACAGGAGCAGCCAGCAGCAGATCCGTACAGATTATTTAGGGCAATTCCTTTGAAAAGAGACCGTTTTCTGCCGGGAGCCTGGGTTCTAGACTCAGTTTTTCTAAGGAGCCGTGTGAATATTTCTGTTAACCTTGGACGCTGTGTGCCTCGTTAATCAGCCCTCGGACCTCTGATACAAGCTGAAGGTAGAATCCGTTTTGCCAGCTGGGCAGCTTTCCCATTTATTCGTTACGCCGCTTCGCCTCTCTGGATTTGTCTGTCCTGTTTGTGACACGGGACTGCGTCACTCTGTGATCTGTTTTATTGTAGAGTCTGGGTCGTTGATTTTTCTTCTCGCTGTTAGAATGTGCTGTTAGTCCAGAAGTTCAGAAAAATCTGTGTTTGTGTGTTGAACGTTCGACGTGCAAATCCTGCAAAGTATGCAAAGCGCGGAAATGATGGGATAGGTGAAAACAAGGAGGAAATATTTGGGAGCAAAAGCTACGTACAGCTGATGTGGGAAATCACGGTAACTCATATAATAACCTTAGGGAATAGAAATAAAGATGGTAAGTTGTCTGGAATATCAGAACATCAGAAGTATGAGAAACTCTAGGAGTTTAGTAGTGACAAATAAAGGGCAGACTTGGCAAATAAAGGTGGTAGCCCTTCCATAGACTCAGAACAGTAATATTTACTGGTGAAATGTATAGAGTAGAAAGTAGTAAAATACAGTGAAATAGGGAGGGATGCACAGAAGCAGCGCCAAAGAGTCAGGGGCTTCCATCCCACTGAAACAGAGATTATTTTAGTGCAGCCAAGCACAGCGTAATGCAGTTGGGAGTGGAACGTTGCCTTGGAAAACAGTGGCTCAAAGAAGGGGTTTAGGAGGCTTTGATTTAATAGACTTGATGCAAACTGTCCGGTCAGTGATGTTGCAAAAGAAAAAAAAAAAAAACACAGAAAGAGAAGCTGAGTGGATCCTTGGAAATATTGGGAATACGCAGTGGAAGCGGGGGTGCTCCTGGCTCTGTTGAGAAAACCGAGCTGGACTGGGGCATTCTGGCTAGTGGTCACTCCTCGAGAAGCGTACGGGAGTTTCAGAGCTGGTGTGTGTGGTTGCCAATAGGACCTTGGGGTCACAGATCCTGAAGTCAGGCTCACCTGCCACGCTGTGGGCTTGTCAGCAGACCAGCCGCCAGGGAGCTGGGCTGGATGCGAGGTGTTCCAGCACTTGGGAATGCCCTGGAATCCGCCCTTTCAAAGAAGTAGCCAAGAATCGTGGAATGGTTTGGGTTGGAAGGGACCTTACAGATCACCCAGTTCCAGCCCCCTGCCTTGGGCAGGGACCCCTTCCACCACAGCAGGGTGCTCCAAGCCCCATCCAACCTGGCCTTGAACCCTGCGGGGGGGGGGCAGCCGCAGCTTTTCTGGGCAGCCTGGGCCAGGGCCTCACCCTCCTCACAGGGAGGAATTTCTTCCTAATATCCAGTCTCATTCCCCCCTCTTTCAGCTTAAAGCCGTCACCCCTTGTCCTGTCACCCCATGCCCTTGTCACAAGCCCCTCTCCAGCTCTCTCGCAGCCCCTCCAGGCACTGGCAGCTGCTCTAAGGTCTCCCTGCAGCCTTCTCTTCCCCAGGCTGAGCAGCCCCAGCTCTCCCAGCCTTTCCTCCCAGCAGAGGGGCTCCAGCCCTCGGATCATTGCTGGGGCCTCCTCCGGCCCCGCTCCCACAGCTCCAGCTCTGTCCTGTGCTGAGGGCTCCAGAGCTGGACGCAGGACTCCTTGGGGGGCTCTCAGCAGAGCGGGGCAGAGGGGCAGAACCCACTGGGGCTGGGGATGCAGCCCAGGGCACAGGTGTCCACTGGGACTGCCAGCACACACTGCTGGGTCACGTTGAGCTCCTCATGTGCCATCACCCCCAAGTCCTCGGCAGGGCTGCTCTCCATCCCTTCATCCCCAGCCTGTACTGATACTGGGGATTGCCCTCACCCATGTGCAGGACTTTGCAGTTGGCTTTGTTGAACCTCATGAGGTAGGTTTGATGGAATAGTACCACTTCCTTGAAGTATTTATACTGGGACAGTGTCTGAAAAGGTGGAGGGCTGACTTGCATTTACCCTGTTGGCAGACATTCGTTGACAGCTTCCAGTGGCTGAAACCTGGTACATTCAGCATCAGAGAAACAAGTGGTTTGCTTTTTGTGAGAGTACTAAATGGTGAAATACTCCAGCAGAGGACATGTTGAGTGTATGAACGGAAAGAGTCTTCAATTTCCCAACCCAAGCGTGCGTAGGATTGCTCTGAGTGATGCTGGTGGTCGCTTTGGACCTTAGCATCTGCTCAGCTCGGTTCCCCTCGTGCTGCCCTCGCGTGCCCACCTTCGGGTGCCGCGGAGAGCTGCGCTGCCTTCACACCGGGGGCTCAGAACGCTTCTGCGTCTGTGTTAAACGTTACAATGCAACCTCGTCATCAGGATTTAATCCCAGTGTAACCTGAAGGACTCCTGAAAGATTTTTTTCTGCTAGTGCCAGTCAAAATGGAGCGATCAGGGACTGTCTTCTTGCAGAATCAGAAAATGTCTTGTTGATAATATTACTGCTCAGAGAAAAATTATTTTCAAATCAGACTGACCTTTGGGTTTTGTGTTCTTCAGCAGCACGGGGGGGGCAGGTCCTGGTTCTCTGCCGTTCGTGTTGTTTTGTTTCTCTTGCTTTTTGCCTGTAGCACAAAGCTGCGTCTCCCGAGGAGTGAATTGCTTTAGTCTCACTGTAAGGATTTGTCCTTAATCTACGTGAAAAATACTGATGAAAAGTACCGCTTCAGATTTTAGTTTGTAAACCTGGTTTTCTGTGTAGGTTGGGGTAAGTACTCTCCCTTGCCTTCTGGGGTCTCTGTGAACGTGGAGGTTTTAGGTGGAAAGGAACGGTGCTGCAGTTGCGCCTGTCTTTGGACAATGTGAGGAACCTAAAGCATAAAGTGTTACGTGAGTTAAAGGCGAAGTGTCCTATGGGGTGTAGTGGTAGTTACCAGCATAATGCGGGCCCTTGCTTCTCTGAAAATGGTCTTTGCTGTGCAGCAGAGAAGGCAGGGTGTTTTATCACGTTAAACATGTATCAAGTGGCAGATTCTGGTGTGTGAGTCTCTGGATTTGCTCCCCAGAACTACTCTTATGTACCATGGAATTACAAAATCAGTAAAACTTTTTGACTTCAGAATAGTATCTGGCTGGCATCCTTTATGGGGCTTTTTATGTCTGAGAAAAGTTTCTTATTAAACTGAAATAACCCCTAGACAGGGCGCCAACCAGCTACTCTTCCAATTACGAAGCCAGCTGAAATGTTCTGTTGATTTTGGGCTTCGGTGTTTATGCAAAATGTACAGGGGGACTTTTCTCTGGGGAGGTGTGGGGGTGTGATTAGAAGGAATCGGTGTTACTTAAATATGGAGCTGCTTTTCAGTATTCTACCTCGTTTTCCCTTGCTATCATTTTAGGAAGAAAAAAGTGATTGTTTTTCTTTTCAAGTGAGAACTGTAAAGAACAGGGAATATGTTCTCCATGAAGAATAAGGTTGCCAGGTACGAGATGTGTGGTGGGTCAGGTCTGCTCCCTCCCCTGCCGTTGAAATTAATGTTCTCATTCATTTGCTCCTTTTAACTCTGAACAGGAGATTTATGCACTAAACCACTCTCCTTCTCTGAACATAAAGGATTTACTGACCCGGTAGGCATCAGCAATCGTGCTAGGTAAAACGTAATCGTTAACATGATGGACTTTCACACGGTCGATGTAAACATACTTGCTACCATGAGGTTTACAACAGAGGAAGAATTTGGAAGTGGAATAGATTTTTCTTTTCAAATTACATTTTATTTATGAATGTTTATTGTTAGCAAGTGCTAGCAAATTGGAAAAACTTGGGAATCGGCTCAGTCTCAATTAACTCGGTTGTTCAGCACAAGGAGCTGAAATGAGTAAGCCTCTAATTTTGGTAGAAGAGGAAAAAGGAAATGTAGGAACAATTTATTGATAGCTATACCAGACGTGTTATGCTGGTTGAGTTTTAGTGAGTGAAGCTCAGCGATGGTACCGTTAGCTGAGCGCCGGCTTGTCCAGGCTTGCGGTGGGATCACGTGCTGCTGCTCCCGCGTCCCGGGGCACGTGCTCCAAGCGCGAGGCTCCGTCGTGAAACGTGTGCAGCCACGCAGACCTCAGCGTCGCGGCCACATCCTGCGTCTTCATCTTTGAACTTGATGTGTGTTAGCTGTACTCCGCCCTCACCCGCTGCCCGGGGCCCAGTTTGGGAGCCGCGGTGGCGTTACTTCCCAGATAAATACCGAGATTAAAAGCGCAGCTCTGCGGAGCTCCGCTTACCGAGCACGTCGCTTGCTTAGACACGCAGCTGGGGGCTTTCCTGTGCTCTTTGGTTTGTGTCGTATACTTGGAATTTGCCAGTAACTTGCCGGCTTTTAGTTCACCGGACTCTTACCTGGTTAGTGCTTTAACTGTCGTACATTTTGCTAGGAATGTATGTTAATAAAAGCTAAGGTTTTGTAAAAAATAATAATAACGCAGAAAGATGAGTCTTATGTTATTAAAGATACGATTGTGAACAAAAAATTAATTAGTTGTATGAGATTTCCCATACTTATTTAGCTCTCCACATCTTCTGAAAATATTCTTAAGCAGAAGCGGTGGACAACTCCAAAACTTGCTAGAGGGTGGAGTGCGGAAAGAAATTATTAAAAGAAAGAATGCTTTTAATTGAATTTTTAGTTTCCCAAATTTGCAGTGAAATGTTTTACCTCGTCTGCAGCGCGTCTCCCACAACTGTGAAAGGGGGAATGATACAGGGCGAGATCAGACGGAGTGCCAGCACCGAGGGAATACTGAAAGGCTGTTCCTTCATTTGTGGGATGGTGTCTTGACAGATTTTACTAGGGACCTGCTTCTGCTTTCTGCTCTAAGCACAGAAGAATATTTTTCCCAAAATAATTTCAAAAACAGCGGTGATGGTAACTTGCAGAAGTCAGAAGACAGGGGCAAGGAGAAGAGGTGAGACCAAAATTATCAGGTTTTTTTTTTTTTAAAAGCCAAATTTTAAGCATTTCTGTTGTCCTAGAAACTGCTTTGGGCTTTTTGCTCTTGCCCCCAAACTTTTACAGACTCGTTCTTGGCTAAGTCACGTTTCAGGCGACGCAGTGACTGCATGCCGTAGTCCTCAGTCATTTTCATCTTTAAAATAATCTGTAAAAGCAGGAGTTTGAAAAACACTATGAAGAACAGGGCCAACACTACAGCTGTTTTGTTATAAGTAGAAAAAGCCCTGTGCTGATGCAGCGTTAGGCCGCCGGCAGGCGAGCGATGCGCTCCGCTGCGACAGCGATGAGCGTAGGGATGGGCACTGAAATCCGTTTCGCGGGAGAGCACGTGCTGTGCAGACGGGGTGTTGTGTATGAGAGGAGTCCGGGTTTGTAGCTGGTTCTGCTGGGCTGAGAGGGATGTTTGATTTGTTGGTCGAGAGTTCTCGGTTGTCTCAAGGGAGCGCCCGATCTCGATAAGGAGAACAACTGACAGTAGTTTGCGGTTAACTGCTGAATTATGGTTTCTTCGGAATTGAAAGCACTATAATAAATGTGATGCCAGATAAATATCTTAAATGTTTCCCATTCCAAAAAGAAAGCAGAGAATGTAATTATAAAAATGTATAGCTCTCGGTTCTAAGTTTATAGGCGAGTGATGGAATACGTAGTTACAGCAGGAACATCTTGTCCCAGATTTTGAAGGGATGCGAGGTCCTATCGCTTCCATCAGCGATTGTGCTTCTGTGAAAGTTAAGCCTCTTAAAATCGCTGGTTTGGACATATTGCCACTGGTGTAAACTACGTGTTCGTACCTCTAAGTTGATGTTAATTCTTACTTCCTAATAGTATTGGGGTACCTTCTAGGGGCCTTGAGCACGGCTTGGTGACCCTCTGCAGGAGCAGTTCCACAAACCTGTTGAGATGTGGTAGTCGTGACAATGCCTACGTGATCTTTTGTACTTTCACACCTTCATAATCTCAGGGCAAGGTATGCAGTGAAATTTCCCTCTCTCCACTCTCGGTGGATCTTTTTGGAAGGCTCTTGCAGATTTCTTCTGCAGAGCTACGGAGCTTTACCCCCGGCGAGGAGGGAGGTGGTGGTGGTTTGGGGAAGAAGCTCATTATGTGACCAGGGAGTTGGATGGGAGTTTCTGACAAGGGTTTCGAAAACTTGAAATGTTCTAAATTTAAAAAGCAACAAAGCAAATATAAAGCTAGATGTATTTTTACTGAATATGCAGAAAAAGAAGAATTGAGAAGATGTCTCATATACTCATTTGTTTTCAACTGGAAAAATGTTTTAGATGTCAGTGCCTAATGGGTGAGTTCTGCACTTTGCAAAGTACTTAATACACCTGTCTTATTGGTTATTTTTATTATGCAAATGCCAGCAATGTACTGTTGAGACCGTTGAAATATTAGGATACATAATGGATAGTTTCTTACAGAGAAATGCATTGTAAAATATTATTTCCATTATAATTTTCGAATTGGTATATGTAACTGCAGTTTTTTAGGAAATGCATATATAGTTAACATTCTTTAATTGGGTAGAAGTATTTTTAGTATCTAGGAAGACTGCAGTCATTTGCTTTCAGTGTGAAATGTTTGGTTTACGAGGAAGCTGAGCACTGCTCCCAGCATGTGAAGCCATTCCTGTTCCTACGTGTTTTTATGCAGGCACAATTCTCCTTCCGCTGCAGAACTGACATACGGGCTTTGGCTCTCTCCTTTTGTTTAGTTTGAAAGCAGTAGCTCGTCTCTCTGGGGACAGCCACGGAGGCTTGCTGTCCAAGTCTTCGTAGTATTCAAACCTTCATACTGTTTAGAACCGGGCCTTAAAACAAGGTAGACCTCTGGCTAGATCCCGCCGTCCCAGCAGCAGCAGATGTGTTCCTGCCTGTCGTGGCAGGGCAGCGCTGAGGTCTGAATGGCAAAAGTCTTCTGCTCTAATGCTGTTACTTTAACTGAGCAAAAAGAGTGAATCTTCTCTAGCACAAACTGATTTCATAGCACCCATTATTTTCTTGCATCTGCTTAAGAATACCTGTCAAGCAGTACTTTGAAAAATGGAATACAGATAAAATCCACACAGGAAAATAAACCTGCTTTGAAAAGAAAACGAAATAAAAATGTTCATAAATAAAATACTATAGCACACAAAGTAATATTTTTTTTAAATGTATATCCCATTCAATTTCCATTTATTTACTTCCAAAACATTTATTTGACCCTCTAAGAGAACAATAGATCTATTTTTTGGCACTCTGGATATTTCTTTTCACTGCATTACAAAGACTGCTCCTTTTGCTCAGCGACTGGCAAAGGAGCTTTTGGCAGACGTCGGCATCTGCGGGAGCTGGAAGCCAGCATTTGTCTTAGGCTTTTATGGCTTTTAGTCTAACTCCTTCATCTTTTTTTTTCTTTCTACTTTCACTCTTGAGAGCTTCTGATTATTAAGGACTGTTGTTTACTGAGCTGACATGTGATGCTGAGGGCTTCCAGAATTCGAAATAACACATTTTTCTGAAACTTGGAATCAAACTTGCGATTTCCTTTGAGCTTTCAACTCCCTTCCACGTTCCTCATCAAAACTGTCATCTTGGAGCCTGGATGCAGTAGTGATGAACGGTTCCGTGGGGAGGTTTTGGGTGAGCTACTACCCTGTCGAAGCTCTTTGGTGCTGCGGCACGTCATCTGCTGTGCTGGCCATCGTCCTTCTCCAGGCCTGAAGGCAGTGCAGGTCATCAGAACCGCAGTCCTACTTGCCTTACGGCACTGCTGGCCAAGGCAGCTCGTTGGTGGAGGGGTCTTTTCTCAGCTGACATCCACCATCTGGTTTCCACTGTCTTCCTCACCTCTCTGAACACTCTAGTAAATACGGTGTACGAGTCTCGATATCACTTCAGAAAAAGGACAGACCGCGAAGGACATCCAGAGCCAGGTCCAGCTTTGGTGCTCCAGCCTGATTTGGAAGGACAGGCCCCTTACTAGGACTTTTCTTCTCTTGTACTCGCAGCGTAGCTTATACGGTGGCTATGATGAGGTGCGTTGTGGTTTCACAGAACTCTTTACATCTTCATGGTGCTGATGCTGGGCATCACGGTCTTCTCATCACACCTGGTCTTCATGCGAGTCGAACACCTGGGGCTGCTCGTGTTCACTCTGGATCTTGGAGATTTTGTGTTGTAGCTGGGGAAGGATGGTTCTGAGGGCTCTCGTGGTCCTCCCAGAGGAAGGTGGAATTCTCCACTTTGCTGATGCAGCGCTATCAATCACAGTTATGGGAATTGTACATGTTTTATAAAAGGCAAGAAATAAACAATAGAGATTTCGTCCTTTGAGTTGGGGCCAAGCATTCAGAAGATGTCTAGCACCACTATATTTTAATGAGAACGGGTGTGCGTGCATTTTTTCGTCTGAATTATTGACTTGATGGAGATGGTGTTTTGGAGGAGACCCAGAAATCATATTCCAGCAATTCAGGCTGTTGCTGGAGGTAGATTTGTCCCAGAAAGCAGTTGTAAAAATTGTATTAGCTATTATTTAATTTAGGACTTTTCTATACCAATTCCTGTTATGTCTTTCTGTGAGGCAAGTTGAACAGAAGCTGGGGTGGGAATATTTGCCTTTTTTTTCTTTTTCTGCTGAAGTCTGGCTGCTCATCGCCTCTTCAACACCCAAACTTCTCAAGTCTGGATTGAAATAAGGGCACGTTTTCTTCCTCCCACTCAGAATCTATCGTGGTTTTTTTCCTCCAGTAGCAATTAATTAATTGCCTAATTAATCTGGAGAAAGGGCAAGTGTTGAATGCGCTCGAGACCTCTCAGGTTAGATCTCCAGAAGCGGTGTTTGACGGGGGATAGATATCAGAGCAGTGTTTGGCAAAAACCTAGCAGCCATTTTACAAGTTGGAGATTGGCTTCACACCAGATACTCTTCCATGTGGTTATTTACCTGAGTGGAATGGCAAATAAGATCATAAATACATTAGAAACAGAGGTTAGGTCCCCTTGAAAATACCAAAATTAGGTTTTGTATTTGTGAGAGCTCTATACATAGAACGCTTTCCTCATGCCTGAATTAAAAATCTGTCCATGTGCTGCTGAACACATTGACTGTGATTTCTGTTATTTAGCAAAGCCTTTCTTAGCCACCGAGGAAGAAGTTTGTAGATCTGTCTTTCCCTTACTGCAGGAGTAAAGAGGTTCCAAAGAAATATTGCCTGAGATGAACTCATACCTCAGAAAGCCCAGTGTATCAGGCTGTCAGGCCACGCTGATGGCAGCCGGTTTTTCTCTGTATGACAGTAAGAGTTGATGTGGAATGTCATTTACAAGTGGGAGGAGCAGCCATCTGAAGATGTTCGGGTATGACCTGGTCCGTCTTAAACTAGATTACAACTAGAGAGACTCCCGTTAAGTGCGTCTCGAAGTGCAGTGACAGAGTTTTGCTTCGGTGGGCAATTTTTCCGCGACGTTATTGAAGAGGCCCTATGTATTTTGAAGTACGGTAGGCATCCACCTTCTGTCAGCTGAGTGGTGCAGCTGAGTCTTCTCTTAAAACCACGTGGCAAGGACCGTGTAACGGTATTTCTTAAATCTGTCGTTTGGTCTTTGGGATTTTTGCTAATGTTTAAATCCTTGGAGTGTCAGTTCTGGATACTGATTTAAACAAAACAGAAAAATTTGAGAATCTCCTTTTTTGTGAGCAAACAGGTACCTCATAGTGAACAACGTGCTTCGCTGTGGGCTCCGTGGCGTCCTGATCCGTTACAAACCTGGCACGAGAGTTTGGAACTATTGTCAGTGGTTGTGTTTTCTCAAACAAAAAGAATCTGCTTTTAGCCACAAAGATTGTAAAGACTTTTCTATTACTTTCTGAAAATGCGGTTTATAATATTTCAGAGATTAGTAAAACAAAGGAAGATGTGCAGTTGTAGTTTAGTTTAGGTGCTCTGGGATTTGTGTAAATGAATTTGAGTAGCCAGAGCTGTGTGTTAAAAATCAATGGCCAACATACACGATGAGCTTAACTGTATGTTATGCCGCTATGTTTTATTATTGGCTTATTTACAAAAACAGCAAAATTCTTTCTGGAATTCTTTCTGGAATTGGCCAGTAGTAGGACAGATCCATTGGCAGAAAACTGACTTGCTTGCCATAGCTGCAGTTTTCGTTCATCTCCACCAAGAAGGTTGCTGTTCCTGGCTTCGCCTGAGCTTCGAATAATTTCGGAGCAGCCTGTCTGATGAGCAGCTTTTCGTTGACTTTTACTGGGAAGGTGTCTGTAATTTGGCAGTCTGCGTTCCTGAGCTAGCAAGCCGGGAGGTGCCGGTTTCTCAGGTGTTTGTGTCCAGGTACAGAGCGGGTGCTGTTGCTGCCTGGTCTGAAAGGTTAAACACAAGTGGAAAGCCGAAGGGACGTCTGTTTTCAGTGCGTGGTTGGGTTTTGTTCCTCACCTGCTTATTTGGGGATTTTTTTCCGAATTGCTGTCTGGAGAAACGTACTTGTCGTGAAACCGCTTTTATTGCTTTGTTAACGTATTTCTCATCACAGCAGAACAGGATATCCTCTGCTTTGTGGTTACAACTTGCTCTGACTTTATCTTTTGTTAACTTACTGTTTAATTTCTGGACTGAAATGCGAGAACGGTACCTGGGAGAGAGGGGGTGATCTTTCCTCTCTCGAGTTCAGTGCGGTGCCTCATGCACTGTGTTCATTTTGTACCTGAGTTCTCATAACATGACAGTTCTGGACAAATGGTGTTTGAAGTTACAAATGATGTGAAGATGTGATTCAGCTGTTAGCAGTGTAGTTGCATATCCCTTTTCAAATAGCATTTGTTTAGAAAAATGATCATTGATACTTGCTGATAATCGATACCTTCTAATCTCTATCATATGAGCTATATTTGCAGGGCAGCTGAGATTGGAAAATGATTTTATTGCATCAAGACCATAGTGAAATACATTTATAATTATACAGTTTTACATAGATGAAGTATATCATTTTAACACTTAAATGTTCTCCAGTGATTCAGTATAAATAAAGTAGAAAGGCGTAGTTCAAGGCAATTCCACTTGCTTTCATTCTCCCAGTCTCCTCTCACACGTGTTTTGCGTATGGCCACTGCCAGCTCAAGACTGCCTTAAGACAATGAATAATTTATTTTATACTTCAGATTTGGTAAAGGGGTATAAAAGTACCCAAAAAAACTTTATTATTGTCTCCCTCTTTCCGTGTAACCCCCTCACAGTATATCTACCCAGTTGGGCTTTTCATGCCAAATGCTGGGTATGACTGGACCACCCCAATTATTCACGTTTTTTTTCTTTATAAGTTGTGGAGGGTTTTTGTCTGCTAACCTACCTTGGCCATTATATATTTTGCTCATTAGATTTTATCATAGGCATCATCATGACATGTAATCATCATCGTTGTATTTTTTCTTTGGGAGCCCAAAATAATGCTTTAAATAATGATTCTCCAAAACCCCATTAATGGAATAGAGCTGGAAGTAGGAGAGCAGTAAGGTTCACATCTGCATTTAGATCACGTACTCGCACTCTTTCACCCAGCATCATTCACGTCTCCCATTGATCCTTCTTCCTAATAGTTAATTTCGTACTGGTCCACGACGAACTATAGATTCTAAAGTTATGGTTGCTTTTAGGTTTATACTAGTCAAAATACGTAATGAATGAAATCCTCTTCTATCCCCACTCAGATAAATTTAAGGGAAATACACATGCAAAGTTAAATAATTTCTGATGACATGTGGCACAGCACATAGTGTCTGAAGTAGCTGATGACCAGTCCATTGATATTTTAAAAGTACTCCAGTCTGGATGCTCAGAACATTTTCTTTCCTGTGCATGGGTACCAAACATTACTCGCTGGATTAGCCTGGTTGCTTTATGACTTCGATGATTGTCTCCCAACAGGCAGTGTTGCCTTAATAGTTTTGTTCTCTTGCGTTGCAGGGGGTTCAGGACCGTCATCGTCGATAGCCATAGCTGGCACCAGCCAACCTGCCATCACAAAGACAACATCTGTGCTTCAGGATGGTGTGATAGTCACTACTGCAGCTGGAAACCCGCTTCCGAGCCAGCTGCCCATTGGGAGCGATTTCCCTTTTGCTGGCCACGAACACTCGCTTCATTTTCCGCAGAACAGCTCTTCAAACAACAATCTTCCACACTCTTTGAATCAAAACCTCCTCAGTTCTCTACCTATCTCTTTGCCAGTGAATCAGCAACATCTCCTAAACCAGAATCTATTAAATATACTACAGCCTTCAGCAGGAGAAGGCAAGTCTGAGGTCAACCTCAACCCTTTAGGTTTGCTCAACCCGAATGTAAATGCTGCTTTAGCTTTTCTCTCCAGTGACATGGACGGGCAGGTATTACAGCCTGTTCATTTCCAGCTTCTAGCAACCCTCCTCCAGAACCAAGCCCAAGCAGCTGCCATGCTTCCCCTACCATCTTTCAATCTGACCATCTCAGATTTGCTGCAACAGCAAAATAACCCATTGCCCTCAGTAACGCAGATGACAGCCCCGCCTGACCACTTGCCGAGCGCTCAGTCAGAAAGCAGCAGGGTGGAGGCCCTTTTAACCAACCCCCTGGGCAACCCTATACCAAGCTTTTCGGGCGCTGACACTACTTCCAACCCCCTGCTCCTCCCAGCTGTCTCTGGGGCCTCAGCATTAATGGCCTTGAACCCCCAGCTGGTGGGAGGTGTCCTGAACTCGGCCTCGGGCAGCACCGCTAATCATCCAGAGGTTTCCATAGCCACCTCCTCCCAAGCAACCACTACCACAACCACTACATCAGCAGCAGTGGCAGCACTGTCTGTCTCGGCCCTGGGTGGTGGGACAGCAGTGGTGTCAATGGCAGAAACATTGCTGAACGTATCTAATAATGCTGGGAGTACACCTGGTCCAGCTAAACTCAACAATAACTCTGTGGTGCCACAGCTACTTAACCCTCTACTGGGGACGGGTCTGCTTGGTAAGTTCAATTTCTTCACAGATATAAAAGGAAAAATAAAAGGAAGAGGGTTGGGGAGGGGGAGTTTCGGATTCTAGCTTCTATTTTTAAAGGCTCCACTTTATCATACTTTTTTTCCCTAAGGTTTTTGTATGTTACAGCTTGCTTATTTCTACTGAGAAAAACATAACCGTTATTGTAAGAAATTTAAAACACCTTCTAATTTAATTTAATAGCATTTAATACTGGTTTTGGAACATATTTTGTATTCCATTCTTCATTCTGATGCCACCTAGACCTGCTCTAGACATACAAGTAGTAAAAGCACGGGTGCATCTCTGGGATGCGGCGTCTCGTTGCAAGTGCGTGTGGCATCACAGGGTTAGTACGAGTAGCTGCGCAGCAGATGACAAACGGCCAAGTGCCTTTTTCCAAATGAATCAGAAGTGCCAGAACCGTCAGCACACTCCCCGTGAAGTAATCCGTAACGCACTCAAAGTAGGGCCTTGTGCAAGTGCGAAGAGGAAGGTTGCCCTTCCAGCCCTTTCTCGTGTATTTATATTTTCTCATTTCTCTGTTTGATTGGTTTTTGATTTTTTTTTTTTTACGTTAGCTTGTATTTTAGAAACCTGGGGCATCTCACTTGACAAGCACCTACATCCCAAAACAAGTGATTAAAAAGCCCTTAAATACAAGGTTTTTTTCTCCTGGGTCTCGTGATGATTCTTACCAGGAAGATGGAGTATAGTTAGTACTCCTCTGCTGTTAATCTAATAAACAGACTAGGAGGAGGAATGAAGTAATGGCAAAGAGCTGAGAAGTATTTGGACTTAATACCTCGTACTTACCTACTAAATGGCTATCGTGAACTCAGTGCTACTTTTCATTTTCTGTGTAAAATGCAACTAACCAATGGTCCTGCAATTGGCAGTTTTAAGAAAAACATGAGCTTTTAATTAAAAACAAAAAGAAAACCTAGGAAATGGATACATTTTTAAGATTTATTATTTCATAACGTCAGGTTCAACAGCATATTTATTTTACTAGAACTATAATTTTTGTGTAAAGCGAGATTTTTGTGTAATACAAAATGTTAATACAGTTGTTTCTCTAGAATATAAATAAAAAAAAATGCTGACAAGTCTGTGAGCCAAAAAGCTTTTGCTGAATTGCAGTTCGCTCATGTTACTTTGTCGTAGTTTATGAAAAACTAGCTTTGTTGGGGTTTTTAAGATTATTTTCTCTGTCTCTCTCCCTTCGTCCTCCTCCCCTTCACGACCCCAGTACTGTTGAAGCAGTCACTCTTTAGCAACTAAGAGTAAGATCCCGAGAACGTCCTGGAAGCTCGCTCTGCCGTGCTTGGCTGTGCGCCATCCCGCGGCAGAGACAGTCAGGGCAGAAACCTGTAGAGAGAGTCCGGGTAGACGTGACGTGCCAAAGAAGCAAGACTAAAGAGATAAAGGAATGAAGGGTAGGGGACACATGCCTGGAGGACCGTGCCGTAGAAGACTGAAGGGGGAAAGTGTTGTTTTGCAGAGGCATTTGCGTAGCAGTCAGTTAAAATTGGAGTCGAGGGAATTCCTCCTGACTGTTGAAAACTGTACTGACTTACGTTTCCCTGTGCTTGAATTGCAGGTGACATGTCAGCTATAAACACTACTCTGAATAACCATCAGCTGAGTCATCTCCAGTCGCTGTTAAACAACAATCAGATGTTTCCTTCAAATCAGCAGCAGCCGCACCTGCTCCAGGGGTATCAGAACATGCAGGGCTTTCCAGGCCAGCCACCAATTCCTGGCCCAGCCACCAACCCCAACCCCATGGCGTGTCTGTTCCAAAATTTCCAGGTAGAAAGCAAAATGAAATCGATATTCAAATCAATGTGCAGCTCTCAGTAGGTAAAATTGTATCCTCGGTAGCTTGATATTTTTTTTTTCCCCTGCGTGATTAAGACAATATGATCTATACAATTACTTGCCTCTCGGTATTTTTTGGATTTTGCAAATCAGTAACATTTGTTGCTGAAATTTTATACCCACTTCTTAGAAATTGGGTGTAGTGTCTTTGGAAAGAGTTACGCTGCGTGCGTTGGGAATAAATGTGCTGTGTATGTTCTGGCAATTACCATACAGTTTTAGCAAAACTATTTTCCATTCTGCAGAATGGTTATAAATTCCCGTTTAGCCCACTCTGGCGGTTCAGTGGCGAGAAATAAAGACTGGTACCACTTTATGGGGATCAGAAACTTAAGAAATGAGAATAGGTAACCCTGTGTGCCAGTCCCCTTCTGTTCCCACTGAAGCTGAACATGAGGAAGAACTTCTTCCCTCTGAGGGTGACGGAGCCCTGGCCCAGGCTGCCCAGGGAGGCTGTGAAGTCTCCTTCTCTGGAGATATTCAAGACCCACCTGGACAAGGTTCTCTACAGCCTACTGTAGGTGACGCTGCTTCGGCAGGGGGTTGGGCTGGGTGACCCACAGAGGTCCCTTCCAACCCCGACCATTCTGTCATTCTGTGATTCTGTGAAGCTGAATGGAAGAGCTGGCTGGGATGTGGATTGTATAGGCTAAAGAAAAACGGCATGAGGATGAAAACGCAGTGATGAACGGTGCAAAAAGGACACGTCCCTGCTATCCACCTAAGTAGACAAGTCTGCATAATGCAGGTTGAACTATCAATCTAACGTGCCGACAGGAAGCACAGCAACCAAAATAGGTAAAAACCACAGAGTCAGACTACCTAGTTAATGTTATTCAGCATTACAGAATCACAGACTCACAGAATGGTAGGGGTTGGAAGGGCCCTCTGTGGGTCATCTCACCCAACCCCCTGCCGAAGCAGGGTGTCCTACAGCAGGCTGCACAGGACCGCGTCCAGTTGCTGCAGAACTCAAGACGTGAAGACGGAAGCGTGCAGGCAGTGCCAGAAAGCAGTTTTACCTGTTAAGAAGGAAGAAGAAGACATGCCATTTTCTCAGTGTAGACGTTAATGCTGCTGTTGCAAAATCACCATCTCCTGGCTGCCTGTTACCTCTCTTTGGTTTGGTACAAATTTTGGTAGCTTTAGCTCAGTATTTTTTGCTTCGGGTTCTCAGTTACGTAAATAGTAATGGTCAGTATTTAAAGGAGCTTCTGGAAATATTTTGCCCTTGTGTTTTAGTTTTTTGATATAGCACTTTTATTGACATCGTCTTCGCTGCCTGCATATGTGATGAGAAACATAAAAAGCACAGTTCCTTTAATCTGAAGGCTACGGTTCACTGTGGCGGTGCCTGACGTTACAGCCGCACTGCAAAGGGATGCAGGCGTGGTTTACGAGGGACTGAAGTAAAAAGAGATCCCACGAGAGAGACACGCGTAACCCAACGGGAAAAAATGAAATGTTAGCCAGTTCCGAAAGGACAGCGAAGGCCTACGTGCCAGAAGTGGAATGAGGAGCCATACGAGGAGCCCAGAAGAACAGTTGGTAGGGGGGAAAGAAGCGAAATTAGAGTCTAGGAAGGAACTGAAGAGAATAGTTGGGAACAGAAATACTGACCTTGGTGGAGTTGTTTAGGACTTGAGAGAAAAGAGGGTGCTGTACTTCAGTCAGGAGAGGCAATCCCTGAGAAGACCCTGAAAGAGATGGCAGTGTGGTCTCAGCAGTGCGTGGTGGGCTGTATCATTTCATGCAAGGCGTCTGTTTTGATCCACGAGGCAGTCTAAGAGCCAGCGTTTTTGTTTTTGTCAAAATTATGATTTTTTTTGTTTTCTGCCTAGCTTGTTCAGCGTTGAACTTCGTAACTGCTGTATAACCAAAATAAAATTACGTACTGCAACAAATAGTCACCCTGGCCACCATCCTGGTTTTTTAATTAAAATGAAACACAGTTTGTCTGTTGAACTGGAGCTTTAGGCAGAATGGCAATTTCCATCTTCTTCTCTTCTTTTTCCAGGTGAGAATGCAGGAGGACGCTGCTGTCCTAAACAAAAGAATGATCACTCAGATGGGAATGGCGCCGGTTCCCGAGAGCTCCAACACTATGCTTCCTCCTTTCCAAGAACCGGCGTGTGATTTGCAGCAAAGAACTGAACCATCTCTCGGACAACAGGCAAAGGATAACCTCAACGTCGCTGCTCAGGGTGATGCCTCGGTGGACGCGATCTACAAAGCAGTTGTGGATGCTGCAAGCAAAGGAATGCAAGTAGTAATCACCACTGCCGTTAGCAGTACCACGCAGATGAGTCCCATTCCAGCTTTGAGTGCCATGAGTGCCTTCACAGCCTCAATTGGTGACCCGTTGAATCTTTCCAGTGCTGTCAGTGCAGTCATCCACGGAAGAAACATTGCCGTTTCTGATCACGAAGGTAGGATAAGGAACACTAGAGGAACACGAATACTGAAGAATTCAGAGCACGGTAAAAATTCGAGTGAAGGGGATGGGTACGAATATTACAAACCAACAAGTTGTAACACACCCAAAAAACAGTGGGAAGGGGAGCAAAGTCCTGTCAGTGAGATAAACAGATGGAAATGTGATGAGTTTCTAGACCACTCTACCCATATCCATAGTAGTCCTTGTCACGAAAGGCCCAACAACATCTCGGCGCTGCCATTGTTACAAGGCGAGCAGCATCAGATACTGTTATCACAGCGGAACTGTCAGAGTGATAAAATGTTGGAGGAGAATTTCAGGTATAACAATTACAAAAGAACTATGATGAGTTTTAAGGAAAGACTGGAGAACACTGTGGAACGATGTGCACACATCAACGGAAACAGGCCTCAGCAGAGCAGAGGATTTGGGGAGCTGCTGAACGCGTCTAAACAAGACCTGATTCTGGAAGAGCAATCTCCAAGTTCCTCAAATAGCTTGGAAAGTTCGTTAGTTAAAGACTATATCCATTACAATGGAGATTTTAATGCCAAAAGCATTAATGGGTGTGTGCCTAGCCCTTCAGATGCTAAAAGCATCAGTAGCGAAGATGACCTAAGGAACCCAGACTCCCCTTCTTCCAACGAGCTGATACATTACAGGCCGAGGACGTTTAATGTTGGCGACTTGGTCTGGGGCCAAATCAAAGGACTGACTTCGTGGCCTGGGAAACTCGTAAGAGAAGAAGAAGTTCACAATTCATGTCAACAAAACGCGGAGGAGGGGAAGGTATATTTATATATCTATGCACATATCTATCTATCTGTCTATCTACATGTGTACCTGTGCCCATACGAATGTTTATCAAGACTATCTCGGTCCATTCTTTATTTTTTTTTTCTTTGTCTCTAATTCTAGTAGTACAAATGGCTTTTTTTCATAACTGTAGCTTGCAGACCTCAATTTTTCCCGTAGTTATCTCATGAGAAGCTTCTACCAGTGCCATGAAACAGATTAGATTTTGGCCTGATTATGCTTTACTGACTAATTTGTGCGCAAAAGATTTGCTACACGAGAAGTGTCGTTAACAAAAAACTGTATCGCTTACATTGTGTATTTAGTTGAACTTCTGGCTGTGTCCAAAGAAACTGATGTGGAGGTATCTAAAAGTGTTGAAGACTGCAAAAAGGAAAACTGATCTGATCAGATCGAGGAGTCGGTAATAAGTAAAAGCTTGTTGATTGACACGTGCACTCTTTAAGAGGACATGCACGCGCATTTTCACCTTGAAAGGAGGGTTTGAGCGTCTTTCAAGAGTGAGGAAAGCATTCCAGTTTGTTCTTTCATACTAAAATCCTTTTTTTTTGGTCGACAAATCCTGTGCTTGTTGGGGAATACAGAGAAAATACAGTTATCAAGGAATTATTGGTTATTTTATTATGACAAATATTTTAAATTCTGGTCTCCACTACTTGTATAACGTTATATTTTTGTAGTGCTTATAAAATATTTCACATCTTCCGTATATAAACATTTTTAAGTGCTGTTTTATAAAACGTGAAAGGAAAGATCTAATGAAATAACATTTTACCTCTGACACAAAGAAATCAAACCACTTCAAAATTACCTCTTTTTTCCCCACATACCTGCCTAGTGCATTGCACGACAGCAGTTGTAGGAACGTAAGAGCCCTGATAGTGGGTTGGACCAAAGTATTCTATTCCCCAGAATTTGGCCAACAGCAGATACATGGAGGAGAGAGGGTACAAGGACATGTTGAGGAGTGCTTCGTCACCAGCAGCCTCGGACCCCCACCAGCCCGTAGCTCAGGACCTGCTGGAGCTGGTGTATCTATAGCGTAACCGCTGCCGGTCTTCCTGCAGTCTGTAATCATATAGCTGTCTGAGGCTGATGGGCAAATGTCACTTCCCCAGACAGTCCAGCAGGTCTCTGATGAATCTGTGCTATGAATAACTGGGGCCATGTTTGGCCAGAATGGTTTCAACCCTGGTTCAAGAGGACTTCAGTCTCTCTTCACATACAGCTTTTTGTTGGTCTCCTTAGCCCCAAAGGTTTCAAAGCGCTCCCGTCTGAGTACGCTGAAGAAAAGTGTGTGCTTTATAGAGAAATCTACACGCTTTAATAACAATATTTGAATGCTTAAGAGCTCCCTCCTTGTGAGGGTTAGATCCCCAAGTTACACATCAGTTTATAAAGTGTAGGCCAGGGAGACCGACCGCAAACGGTAGAAGATCAGCCGAAACTGGAAGAACTAGGCGGTGTGCGACCGCTGTCGCGTGGCAGTTCCCAGGGCGGCAGTTACACTGCACGTCTGTTCCAAGTGTGCATTTCTGTATTAACTCCACAGAACTGTGTATCCGTATCTGTACGACTGTTTTGGTATGTTTGAAGAGCTTAATCTTTATAACTTTTGTAAAGAGGTGAAAGTTTTTTTTATTTGCATTGCTTAGCAATTTTAGAAGCTTACTCCCCGATTTGTGGATTCCAGAATGTATAGTTTTGTGCAAACCCGCCTGCTTTAATTTTGTGTCCCTTATGCACATTATATAAGCATTGTGTAATATATTATATTCAGTGGCACAGGTTTTATTGTATGCTGATGCACCAACAACAGGGGAGCAAACTGGAAATGCGTACGGTGCTGCTCGTGCCGTGCTGTCACGGCGCGTGTGGAGGCAGCAGGAGAGACTGTTTCAAGTTCTTCATTGGGAAGTCCCACGTAGTGGATCACCTTTCACATCAGAAGACCTTTAATTTAATAATAATAATTTTAAATTAAAAAAATATATATATGTCTAGTTTATTCCAACAAGAAGTGCAGAGTGAATGACCGAGTGACCATCCCACAGGTCAGGAGCTGCAGTTGAAAGGTGGGACACCGGGAATAGGAAAGAGGTGAAAATGTGCCTGTGCTGCATCATAGTTCTGTTTCGAGTTGAAAATAGGCAGGAGCTCCCATGCACGGTGGCAATCCGTACACGTGTTCAAACACTGCCGTGACATGTTGTACAGCTACATTCTTCGGATGTTTGGGCAGCCTGGTCTGAAGAAAAGAAAAAAAAATAAGCAAACCACCAAAAAAACCCCACCTTGAAAACTAAAAAGAAATAACCTTGAGAATCAAGTGGTCTTTAGAAAATTCTGCGCTTCGAAACGTCCTGGAAGGTTACAGTTCATGGTGGGAGTTAGAAGTTCTGAAAATTGTAAAACATCTGTTAAAGTGTTTGTATAATCCAATGTCAACCTGCTGTATTGTAACGTTGGTTTTGCCGTGCTGTGGGGATTTCGTGGTGCTTTGTATGTTCTCCGTTCTTTGCATCGTACATAATTTGATCCTTGTTCCCATTGGAAAGACTTTGGGTATTAAATGTAACAATGCTGCTGCTTGAAGAGCAGCTGGGACGGCGTCTCCCTAGCAGAAGGGAGGAATATTGCGCCTGCGTCTCCTAACGAACACTTGCTTTTTGGCTGCTGGAAAATGGAAGAGGAGCCCGAGGGAAGCGCAGCAGAAATTTCTGAAAAGGACGGAAGCGAGCCTGAAGCTATGTGCGTCCTGAAACAGAGGATGTGTGTTTCGTGAAGTAATGAGTCTGAGTGGTATCCAAAGCAAATCACCTGTTTAGGTTGTGAGAGCAACAATGTAAAAGTCAAAGGGGTTGTGTGAGCAGTGGTTACGTTTTTAGTCCATTTTATAGGGATTCTTACGGGGCAAGTATTGCTCGCAGCAGGACTTGCCATCAGTTAAACTGGGTTTTCTAAAGGGAGCTTTTATAGTTCTGCAGATAATAACAGGTGTGAATTAACAGGGTCCTCAAAATCGAGGTTGTAGGTGTTATTTAGTGTAGTAATGGCTGATTGTAAATGGAGGCATGTGATATTATTAATGGCAATGTGTCGGTGAGAGTTGCTTCCTGTGGTACAGCGGCAGTTTGATACTACTTCAAAACACTGCTAGCAGGGTTATTCCTGTTCTACCATCACAGAGTGCCACTAATGAAGATACTGATTCCTTTTTGTTACTGAAGTCCCTTGTGACCCAAATGAGCTCTTCATGAAAATATTTACCATGGAACTTCCATATATACCTCATGGCAGGTGTGTACAACCCTTTGCAAAGTTCGTCCCTTATCTGCACATCTAGATCACGGACAGGGATAATGGACAACTTAGCATTCATGACAACTCCAACACGTAGTAGAGTTTCCAGGGTGAAGGATCAAGATGTTGACGTTATTGCCCTTTAATTCTGTTCCATTTGAAAAACAGAAGTTTCTTCTTCAGCTGTTTTTCCAACATGTACCTATGTGATAAAATGGAGCTTGAGCTATAGCGTATCGCAGACGGAGCGACGTTGCCTCCGATAAAGCCGCGGGGATGTAGGAGATGTAACGCCGAAGCTGCCGAAGGCAGTTTGCTCATTCTGGGAGCGCTGCGTGCCCCTTGCTCTCACGTTTCTCCTTAGAAAAGCTCCTCAGGTTTTAAATAGAGAGTATTTCTTATGTAGGCGTTTGTATTTTCCAAAGTCTGATGAGGAGGGGAATTATTTGAAGTATTCGCCATCTGACATTGGAAGGAAGCACAGCTTTAAGGGAAAAGTGCTGCAGTCTGTGGCATGATTGAATCTGTTTCCTGAATATAGCAATCTGGCCTCCCCACGTGCAGGGTTCGCCAGTAATGGCTCTTCTCCGGGAAGCTCCTGCCATGGCAGCGTTCCCCGGGTTCGTTAGCCGACGCGCCAGTTCAGGGCGTGAAATTGGGTCTGAACACGTGTTGTCTTGGGCCTTATTTCTAGAGATTTTGACAACTTGCTCACTCATTCACATTGTCATGTCTGAAATTCAGTTTCATGGTGAAGATAAATTATTTAGTAATTGAAAGGCTGGGTTTAGAGGGAATTTGCATTTAAATTTATTTTTCAGATTGTATACAGGCATGCTTAATAAATGTGTATTTATAGAATTAATTTTCCTTATGTCAGAATACAAGCTGTACTTTTTAATGAAACAAATGCTATATAAGGTTCTTAAGTTATGCAAAGATTAAAAAATAAGTCCACCAAAATGCAGCAATACTGACAAAGAAAAAGGAATTTATCTGTTGGTTTTCTTTAAGTCGATGTGCTTAAATACCTGGTTTTGTTCTTACAAGCAGAAATGACTGAGCCAAATCAGAATAATATGCAGAGTTAAGTGGACTAATGTTATGAGAGTGCAAATCATAACATCGTACAGATGGTATAATTAATTTTCTTTCGCATTTGTATTGTTTGTGCGAGTGCTACCTGGTACCTGAGCAGTGGTGCCAGTGATTATGTGCAGCGGTTCGTATGCAGATTGCTTAAAAGATTGTAATTCTGGGTGATTTCGAGAGGACTTAAATTTCCAGTCAAAATACTTTAAATACCAGCTCAGCAGCCCCGCTGAGCACGTGCTCGAGTCCATTCCTGGCTTGGCAGAGCGCTCAAGTATGTGCTTAAGTAAAGAAATTGTCAAGGACCTTGCTCAGGACCGATAATCAGGTGGCTAAAGCGCGCTCTAGTGAAGACCCGTAGGTTCGTAGCGCGTAAATAAAGCTTGTCGCCCTGCCCACCCTGCTCTGGGGGCCTGAAGCCTTCCCACTGCGGCACGTCCTGCGGCTCTGCTGAGACAGGGTGGGTTTGGACGCGCCATGGGCGGCCGGCTTCAACCGGGGCCTTCAGTGCTTTCTCCAGAAATGGGAGGTGGTGTGAAACGCTGTTGTGTTGACGGCGTTGGTAAAAATTCGTGCGTTCTAGGCAACTTGGCGTTCTAACCCGGTGGTCTCCAAGGTGTAAAATACATTTGTAAAACGGGAGTACGGAATAGGAGACTTTAACAACAGTGTTCATATTAGTAATGTCAAGACAAACAAGGTTTTAAAAATATTATTTTCCTTCTTAGTTTTGTTTTCTTAAGTGTCATGGTTTGGGGTTTTGTATTTCTGTTGCTAGTGGTGGGGACATCTAGAGAAATTACAATATATATGTATATATGTGTATGAGGGGCCGTATATAGCCGTACATTAGTTTATTCTTTGCTGGCAAAGCTAGTGTCTTATGGATGTGGTGAAAATTAGGCTCCGTAAAAATGCATGTCTAGCAGTAAAGTAAAAGCAATGTTTAATAATTGCAGGTCTGGGTAATGTGGTTTGGTGTTCATACCTTCACTCAGGTGGAGCCAGAGAAGTTGAAGACACTAACAGAAGGTCTGGAAGCTTACAACCGAGCCAGAAAAAGGAACAGAAAGTGAGTGGATGCTCATTTATTTACTAGTGAAGTGGAATAATTAAATTCTTTTCATTCCTAGCGCTCTCGTTTTGGGGAGCTTAGCAGATCGGCCAAACCAAAGAGTGAATTTTCTGAACCCCTTGTGTTGGTTACGATAGTCATCAGAGATCTTTGATATCTGCGTTTTTATTGCATCTTCTGATATTTACAGTAGCCTCCATAAAATGTCAGCCTACTTGTGTGAGCTTTCATGCGTAGGGTTTCTAATTTGCAGCAGAAAAACTTACTGCGTCAAAATTATTCTGACCAAACAGGCTTTTTAACAAGATCTGCCCCTCGTATCTCTTCCCTCTCCCTCTGGCAGCTGCTGCTGCAGCAACGCGCAGGTTTGTTCAGATAAGTTCAGTTTGTTTCCCGTCGCTGAGAAGCGTTGCAGAATTTGTGGAGTTTGGCGGTATTGAACCAGACCAGGGGCTCGGCGCTGACATTTCCTTACGCTCCGTGTCAGACAGAGAGGAGCTGTCGGGTTTTATCTTGCCTTTTGGCTTTTATTTAGAAATACGTGAGGATAGAAAGACCGTGAAACAGTGAGTATCAGGACACGAAGCGTCAGCATAGACAAGAAGAGGAAAATGGTTGACTTGAGGAGAAAAAAATTCTGCACAGCTATAGAAGGATGGAAGAGAAGAAATTGTACTATGATTTGGTTTGTTGTAGGGTGCTGCTGCTTATTTACTGTTCCAGTGAAAATATATGACTTTGAGCGTGTGAGAATTTAAAGTCAGCTTGCAGTACTTGTCTTTAGCACAATAAACATAGGCTTAAAGGAATTAAATAATTATTTGTCTTCAACTCCTTTTAAGGTGTAAGCTTTTCTTCTATTTATATGTCACAGGGCACTTAAGAGGAATACTTCTTATGCCAGCGAGACAGTGTTGGGAGTTGTTTTTTCCAAGATCATCCTCAAAATATCTTACTGGGGTTCAAGGGTGTGTGGTGGGAACACAGAGGGCTTTTGGCAACTCCCCAGTTACTTGCTTACGTCCCTGAAGCGAAATACGTCACTCGAGTAAGGTGACACCAGGAGGAAATTTAAAGAGGTGTTAAAGTTGAAATAAATAGTACGATTTAAGAAAAACTCCTAGTGATAGGACAAGGGGGAACGTGTCTCCGTCCTTCCTGTCGGCCCCTCCAGGCACTGGCAGCTGCTCTAAGGTCACCCCGGAGCCTTCTCTTCTCCAGGCTGAACAGCCCCAGGTCCCTCAGCCTGTCCTCGGAGGAGAGGTGCTCCAGCCCT
>Ga0065711_1001282_pt1 | contig 45374 bp, 37 predicted proteins | sample Hoacrofraction12_FD_59098 | JGI IMG/M metagenome (GOLD analysis project Ga0065711, IMG submission 59098) | Hoatzin crop microbial communities from Cojedes, Venezuela - Epithelial fraction 12 v2 (version 2) | ecosystem: Host-associated > Birds > Digestive system > Esophagus > Crop | place... | reverse complement strand
AAAAAAAAAAAAAAAAAAAAGGAAAAAAAAAGTAAAAAAAAAAAAGACGCTTAACGCAATTACTTTTGAATAGTCCACAAGATTAATCCTTCAAAACCCGGTTTTACTGTTTGGCCATATATTTGGATTTAAAAGGCAGAAGTAAAATCGCCATCTCCTCCAAGCAACAAGAAAATCCTCAATTTATCGTCATCCCGATGTCCTTCTACAATGTGTACTTTTTTGATGTCACCTGTAGAGATGGTTAATTACTAGCAGATGTAGGTTTTTTTATGCCTTCACTTGAAACCTATGCTAAATATTAGGTTTTGAGAACATGTGATTGTGGTTGCCATGTGAGTCTTCTCCAACAGCAGTAGCTGTTGTCAAGCAGACGGTCAGAAGTTAAAATCCTGGTGATACCCTAGTTCTACGCTTCAGTAATTCGCTGTTTCACAGGCCTATGCTCAGGCACTTCAGAAAGTCCAGAATCGGTTTCTTAGTGGTTTTCAGACATTGATGTTGATGGTCAAGATAGTGTAGGCCAATATATTGTGATTCTTGTTGTTGCTATTTATTGTCCATCTTTAAAGTCAAAAAAGGATGTAAGATTTCGGGGCAGCTTCCAGCAACTGAATAAGCAAAAGGAGGTGAAAATCCCTGCCAAAAGGAGTATTAATCACATTGCTGTTATACATAACATCAGGTGAGGTTTCACCCAATTTATTTCTATCTAGAACAAGATTTCATCTATTTGTTACTCACAGGATAAATCTTGTTACAAGATAAATGATTTCTCTTAAGGCATTGAAGCCAACCATAGCTGATTCCTTGCGGTTAGGTACCTAACAAATTTGGTTACCGTTCTGTTACCAAAACATACAGAAGCAGCATCCCATGAGCATATTCTTAGCAGTTTTCAAAGTCTGCAGATAATAGAATTCTGCTTAAGAAATCATGTTTGTAAATATGTTGCATCTAAAGTAGTGAATTTCTAACCCATACTTGCTATAAACCTTAAAAGTCACAGTTTTCTCTATGATGCATTAGGTGGTTTTGTATCATTAGAGAAAACTGTATTGGCATCACCTTTGGTCGCTGATGTGGTCCATGTGAAATGTCTTTCTGGTTTCCCCAGTGGAGAAACCTGAGTATTGTTATTCTCTAATTATGTCTACACAATTTCATATATCCTCAGGAGCCAGCATTACAATTTCTCATCTTCGTAACACCAGCAAGTCTGCCAGCTTATCCAAGCCTTTTACCCTCCTGATGGTGAAATTAATTCCAGGAGATCTTTTGCCATGGGGAACTGGTGGTGCTTAGGCAAGCTATCCAACATTAAAAAGCATGCACATAACAGATTGTCTGCCATGCTTATTATCCTGGTTAAGCAGGTTGTGCTGGCCCTATGCCTAACAAAGTGATGTCTGGCCACTAGAACTCATAAATCTTTCTGCAAAGTGGAAATGCCTAAAATACCAATGTATCAGGAAACTATGGCCATCTTTATCGTGATTGAGAACTCATGTCCTCAAAGTTATACCTTCTAAAAAATAAATAATAACAGAAAAAGGGTTGGCAGGCAGTTAGCTTATAATGCTTTTCTGCTGATATGTATTTTGAATTTTTTAAACTTTCTAGCCATTGTCCTTAAGGGTTGACTTCCTACAAGTACTGAACCAGTAGTTTGATTTTACAAGATTGGAAAGTCTCTGATTCCTTGTATTTACATGGGTTTTTTTTGTTCTTTAAATAAGTTTCAAAGTCAATCCAACATTCCTACCATGGCAAAGGGTGGGAGAGAAGGTGGTGTGTGTGGAGTACTCACTTGAGACAGGGCCTCCTTGCAAAATTGCAAGGCATAGCTGAAAACTCATAAAACTTAATAGGTCTCCTAAAGTTTATCTGCTCAAGAGCTCGTCGTTTTGGTGGGAACATGCATATGAATTTTTCCTGTCAGCGTATCCCACCATTGCGCTCTGTTTAGCAGAAGATCCCTGACACCCCGGTTCTGTGGGGTGCTAACCTGTGTAAGAGAACGTGTGGGCACCAGCAAGTCTTTGTTTTGTTCTAGCACCAGAAATGTTGATACACAAGAGGAGCAAGTTCATGCAGACTTTTTTCTTCTACTTCCTCTTATCTCCTAATTTCTTATCTTTCATTCCTCCCCTGCTCCATTCCCACCACACAGAGGGACTAAAATGGTGCTTCATGTCAAGCTAGGGGCGTGTATCTTTCTGAGGGGTTCCTTTGGTTCATCTTAATGAGCCATGTCTTGTATGACTTGTACCAAATGAACACCATTTGGCCAACTAGGAAGGTGTGTCCTTCGGAGTCGTCCAGCAAAGGTGGATTTGCAGATGGCTCCTTCAGGGCTATGAGCTACCCTGGGGAAGGGAATGAATGCAACGGAAGTTACTTAACAGCTGCAGAAGCTGTGCTGATGCGTTTGGTCCTGCATCATTTAATGGTCAAAGCATCTTTGTGGTAGTATATTAGCGATACTAATTTATATTTAGCTAAAGCTTTAAAAAGGCACAACTCTACACTGGTACATGTACTTGTACATGTAGGGCTCTGAAATCACTTGAGAAAGATTGTTTTCATGAGTGTTATATAGAATAAATCACATATCTTTAGATAACCATCTAAAAGTGACATCAATGTCAAACTTTTTATTTATAAAAATCCCAACATTCATTACTTTGATGATTTTCCAAGCTAATGAAGGATTTTGCTTTCTTTTGCTGTAAATTCAAAGCACCCATTGATTGTTAAGTCTCTGCCACTGGCTAACCCTGTTTTAAAACCTCACCTTGCTTTGATGTACGTGTTAGTATTTAGCAGAAGAACAGAGGGAATGTAGCAGGCATGAAAATTAATTTATGGAATGGAAATGAGAAAGTGTCAGGTGAAGTCACTGGTCTGCTAGCATTATCCAGCACATAGTTAATGATCAGTCAGCATTTTCTTACGATTTCCTAATTTTAGTGATTTAATTGGTTTGCAAAATGAAGAACAGCTTCAGATGAAAGCTATTGTTTGAAATTATCACGAATATGGAATAAATACGCAAATATGTTTCAACAGCCGTTGAGACCTTTGTGGGGATGGTTTAACAATGCTCAGAAATTCTTATGCATCTCGAAGAGGAGGCTTGGCAGACAGTGTTGTTTAAGGCTTTGGAAAGTAAGCATCTCTAAAATAGTGTTGTTTTCTTTTCGTTTTTTCCCCCAGCTGAACCTAGCAGGAAACATAATGTCTGTTTAATAGGGCATAATAAATTAACGAAAGGATTTTGAAATAAGGAGTAAATACTGAATCCAGCTAGGCTGGGAAGTGAATACTGCATCCAAACAGGGACTGCAGGAAGAGTTTTAAATTTGAGCTGCAATATGTGGTTAAATTTCTACGTGCAAAGCATCCCCTGGCTTGGGGAGCTGCCACCTTTGAAGTGTACAGTCAGATTTAGTTAGAAATTCAAGTTTTCCTGGTCTGTCATGTAGCACTGATCCTGGTAATAAGATGGTGAAGAATTTAAGTATGTAGCAAAAGAAAAAATGTTACTCATGCAGTCGTCAAAACTTCTTGTATTACCTCCGCCCCCAAAGACCTTCCATCTCCAAATTAATTGATCTGATTCTGACTAACCATAAGCTCTGAGAGCATTAGAAAAAAAGGTGATGAATGTTATAGTTTATAATTGAATGCTCTGTCAAGTCTTTAACATTATTTCAGCATCTTTGTTCCTGCAATGTAGTATTTCAGAGTTATCCTGATTCTCAGAGCTGGTAACAATAAACTAACATTCACTCTTAGATACTAAAGATTACTTGCCATTTATAGGGAAAGAAGTATGTGCCAGTGGGACTTTTAATTTTCCTGTGGTATTCACAAAATTTATCTTTTATTTGCTTTTTTGGGATTTCCCAGTGATTTGGTAAAACATACCATTTCTGAGAACTGGGTGCAGTTTTTTAACTGGGCACCATGTGCAATTTACTGGTTTATTTACTAAAGGAGTGTAATGCGCATGAATGCATATTTGAAAATTCATGAGCCTTTTGTGCTAGAATTACAAATAATATAAATAATATGGTCCAACTTTGTAGCTCTCAGTTTTGTGACAGACTACTGGGTATTAATTGTAAAAGTAGGTAAAAGAAGAATATCTTCCTGTATATATCTTATTCTTGTAAAAGATTATCTTCACCTGATTTGCTGGTAGTATTTATAACTTTAGTAGTGTGGTATAAAAATAATTTTAGATAAATGCTGAAAGTGTAATTACATATGTTTGTGGTAATGATACTGTGCACTTTAGATTGTCTGTCTTTTCTCCCTGTGGCACAGTTTTTCCTTGTAATTTTTTCCTTTCTCTTTTTGGCAAACACAGGTTTTTAACCTCCTGGTTTTTGAATATAAAACAACTTCCTGTGTGCCTTATCAGGCTGTACCATCCCTGCTTTCCGGAGATGGATTTGGCTATTCTAAATCCTATGTCATAGTGTGGGCTACATTTCAGGTCAATACTTTTAGTTTTCAGAGAAGAAAGCAAGGATTAAATGAAAGAGAAGTACGCAAAACTTCTTAACCATGGGAAAATCTGTCATTTTTAGGGCAGAAGTGAAATAACCGAGGAACAAGATTTTCTCGTTATCTCTGCAGCAGCCTGTAGCTAAACAGTAGGATCCTTTCTCCCACTATCGCTTCCTTGACGCTCAGGAGACAGTGTGCATGGACAGGCATAGCACATTGCAGCCAGATCTCTGCTGGGGCTTGGAGCTCGTATTTACCTCTTTAGGAGTCCTGTGCTTTGGTTATGGAAAGTATATTTTAATAACGACTTGGACAAAAGTAGAGGAAATAAGAACTTCAATGCAATTTCTTCTCACCTCTGCAAGTTGGGAACAGGAGCATGTGGAAACACCGCTTCTGTTGGCCTGCTGTAAATCAGTTTTCTCCCCTCCAGCCCCCAAATTTTAATAAAAGCGAATGTCAGTCCTCTTTGAATACTGCTGTCAATGGGCAATTTAACATCAATCTCTGCACATGAGCTGCTTTGCTGGAGGTTTTTTTGCAATGGTGGCGTATGAAAGGGCTAAAACTTAAGTTTTCAACCTTGCTGTATCAGTGTGCACATCCCCATCTCTACCAGGCTGTCTTACCCATCTGCTCTCTAATTTCCAGCGCTGGAGCAGTCCTACTCTGCTGCTTGGCTTTGCTTTTCCCTTGTCCTTATCAGAAGTTCAAGCACCTCTAGAGGTCTGTGTCGAAACTCTCATTCAGGAATGAAGTGGCCTTAATCCTGAAGAGGATTAAGTTATAGTGCACCTAAAGCAATTTCACTCCTGGGTAAGAGCCGCTGCAGATGAATGTAGAGGTGCTTTACTTTCTGTCCCTTGGCTTAGCTGATGGATGAGTCTCCATATGCCTGAGTTGTTGAAATACCCTGCTCCTTGCAGTCATTGCAGATAGACCCTTCTCATCTGATTTTTGATGTCATGGTTTGATACAAGATTCTCTGGCAAAGAGGCATTCTCCCTGGGGCTGTCTGCATGGGGTTTTTCCCCTCTCCTGAGTCCACCAATTAATTTTGCAGTTTGAAGTCTGATTTTCAGGTGGCAGATGAAAGCAGCAGAAAGATGGCACAGCACTTGGGCTGCTTGGAGGAAGACCCTTAGAGTAAGTTTTAGGGGCGATGTTGGCCTTTCATGCAGTGAACTGTGTTGTGGTCATTTTGCTGTACCGGGAGCGTGTAATTTGAGATCCCAGAGGGGATCACATCAGAGCTTGAACAGCTAGAGAAGAAAAATCCATCTCCTGTTTATAAATCAGCTAGACATGGAGACATTTTATATTTTTTTTAATCACTGAATGATAACATTTTATATTTTTGAACAATGTCTGAAATGGCAGAAACCCACCCCATCCCACTACTTTGAAATAATTTTGATGCACAGGCAATGACCACTTATGTCATCTTAGACTTTATATAGATCTAAAGAAATTACAGGATTCGCTTTTTTAATTTCATTTGGCAAAAGGTGAATTGATAGTAACATTGGAAATGGTCACCCCACAGCCATACACCAAACCTCAGGGTATATTACTTACCATTAGGAATTACAAGATACATTTTTCATGTGCAGGTTGGCTTTGATTACCTTCCATGGTTCATGCAACCACCCTCATTGGACACCATGCTCAAGTACTGTGCACAAATCAATCCAGCATGTTTTGTTTTTCCAGTCTGAACTTTCATAGAGAAAACCAATTACCAGCAGGAAATGTTTGTCACTGCAGGATGACGCAAAAATGAGATGATCTGTCAAGTCAGTTGACTTAATGCATGAGCGTCGTCAACCTGCTCTGAGTGACGGGCCATTTATAAACAAACGATGCTACCAACAGAACATCATAACTATCTGGTTTTGTGTTAGGACATCATTTGCATTCAGTATGACACAGAATGCTGCTGTAGTCCGAGGGAGTGTGGAGAGCAAATGTGGCGATGTGAATTCGTTAAAAAGTGGCTTTGGCCAGAGCTGTGAGTGACTGATGAGCAATTAAGTGGCAGGGCTCCTGCGGTAGCCCGCAGCCTGCTGTGAATACTCAAGAGGACATCTATTTTGGATTTCTCTGCTTACAGTGATAGAAATGAGTTATTTACCCTTCTGATGGTGTTTATCCAGAAATAGCGATAAATAAGGATTGCTTCTTTCAAGAAGCTGGTAAGGATGAGTTTGAGCAAGAAAATGTGTTGTTGCTCTTGAAGTCGTCATAGCAATTATTAATGCATTTCATTCTGGGTATTAGCGTTATCCTCATTTCTGCTCATTGCTCTTTGGTGCTGCAAATAATCACTTTAAAGTGGCATTTCATAACTTCTGTGTCACTTGCCTCTGCTGCTTTTTGTCCCTTCAAACAGCTGAGTGCACTTGAACCCAACAGGAAGCATGTACCAGGGAGAGCAGCGCCTTTCCCTGCAATTTGAATTTGGAGGGACTGACACCAAAGTTAAGGGCTCTTGATGGCTTTGCCACCAGACCCAGTGTGCCGCTACATGGAGGAGATCGACAGTGTGAAGGTGGCGCCTCTGGTTGTGCAAAAGAAGAAATCTGAGAGTTAAATCCTCTGTTCATCGATCCTGATGACAGACCCACCTGCGTGTTTCCTTCTACTGTTGTGCCAAAATAATTTAGCTCTCATCCTCCATGTGAATAGTTCTGCATACACCTCTGTTGTTTGGGACTGCTGATGTTATGCAGAAGAGAATGAAGGAGCCGACCAAATTTTCACAACCTACTAAACTGGTATCAATAGTGACGAGTAGCAAATTTGGCTGGCTGAGACTCCACATCCTAAAACTCAGGCTGGAATGATGGGAACATGCTGTCTTGCATTGTTTTTATTGTATGATTTTTTACTGTATTTTTTAAACAGTTTTATAAATGCTTTGACAGTATTTGCAGTAAACTGGAACTTTAAACAGTTTGGACTATGAGGAAAATTTAAGTTTGGGGTTTTGTTTTCCAAGTTGCTTTATTCTAACAAGTTTATCTAGCAGTGCATTAATGGTTTTCATTTACATGACGCTTTTCTGTTTCATCAAGTGCATTACTACCACTCTGATCATGCCTGCAGCACTCTTGTGTATTTAAGATGTGTTAATATTTCTGTTTTCATCAAAGTAATGAAAAGCAGAGAAGTTAAGTGACTTCTGTAGGACACAAATCAAGGTGATGGCAAAGCTGTCTGTACGATAGTGGTGTCCATTGGCATGCTGAAAGATTTGGGACCATATGAATATGTTTTATGTTCTTATATACATGTATTGGTTTTGAACCAATATACTTGGAGGTCCCTGTGAATTTTTAGTTCACATCTGTCCCAAATTTTACTCAAAAGTAATTATGTAAATGCCCTGTTCAATTCAAGTTCATTGTGAAGCCAGCAATAAGCCAGAATAATGATTTGCTATTGATACAGTGTAATGGTTAAATAGCTGATCCTTTGATGTGTATGAAAAATTAATCATGAAGTTTCTGAGAAGAAAATTTGCATAATAATAAATTCTGGAAAAAATCCTTTCACCTGCATAAAGTGAACCCACTAACATGAACAGGCTCCTGTTTGCCTTTTAACTCAGATGTGTATTTTTTTGCAGGTGTGTGTGCAAGCTCTCCTGTGAAATTCCACCCAAAATACACATCTATTTTATAAGTTTTGTAATGTTTTCAGGGAAATAACAGGAACGCTTCATTTGGTACCTTTTAAATGTACTTCAAAATATCAACCATGAAGAATGTTCTTGTGTGATGCAGAGGAAGGACCTTGAATTAAAGAGCAGTAACGACAGTTTAGCTCTCTGGATTGCAAAAATGATAGAAAAAGACTGTTTCATGTTGATTCTGGGCAGAGGGTGAGTGGGCAACCTGTGCTGGGCAGGCATGCACCTTCACAAACTGCAAAAAACTGTGGGATGGGGAGGATGGGATGGCCTGAGGTGAGGAGTATGGATTGCATGGTACATGTAACTGCTCCTACTGCCAGCACAGTCTCCTCACTTCCCTCTCATCTCTCCTTAGATCCAGCCAGCCAGACCCAAACCTCTTCCAGTCCCTTGTCAGATAATCCATTAAAAATAACAAGTGGGGAAGCGGTGGTGTAGAAATAAAAGTCATGGCTTCACAGGAGAGGCAGGTATGTAAAACTCCTGCGTTCCTCTCCATTATGTATTACAAATAATGAGCCACCAAGGACAGGTCAGCAGTGGGGATAAGTGAGCACTTCGCATTTAGAAATAGCACTTACAGTGCTTTTCTAACATGAATTTTCTCTGGTGCAGCTTGGCAGCACCAGTTGATCCACTCATTTGATGGGATACAACCAACACACATACTCAGCCCTCTCTGTTGACTTCTACAATAGCCACTTTACGCAGTGGGTGCTGTCTATAGCAAAATCTTTTAGTGGTATCAAAAGTTCAGGGAAAAACAGATTTTGAAATAGAGATTGTAATGCAAAATTTACTTTCTGGCTTGCAGAAAATGTAATAGAAAACATTTTGCTAAATAACCCCCAATCAGTTCTGTGGCATCCTAAGTTTAACCTCATGTTCTGCAGTGTTGAAATAAAACCAGAATGTGGACTAAAAAGAGGTTGGGAATCCATAATCTTCATGCCACAATTTTCTGAAACAACAAAGTAATTTTCTAAATGATTGAGATTTTCTTCAGAGCTCAGGATAAAACATCACAGCATAGACTGGACAAAAATTTTCTTTGATCCAGATCAGTTTTGGGGTCTCACCAGGGCAGGGTAGAGAGGCAGAATCACCTCTGTTGCCCTGCTGGCCACACTGCTTTTGATGCAGCCTAGAATATGGTTGGCATTTGGAGCTGTGAGCTCACACTGCTGGGTCATGTTGAGCTTTTCATCAGCCAGCACCCCCACATCCTTCTCCTCAGGGCTATATTTGTGCTTGGGATTGCCCTGACCCATGTGCAGGACTTTGCACTTCGCCTTGTTGAACTTCATGCGGTTTGCATGGGTCCACCTCTCTAGCCTGTCAAGGTCCCTCTGAATAGCATCCCTTCCCTCCAGTATGTCGACTGCACCACACAGCTTGCTGTCGTCAGCAAACTTGCTGAGGATGCACTCAATCCAACTGTCCATGTTGCCAACACAGATGTCAAATGGCGCCAGTCCCAGTACCGACCGCTGAGGAACACCACTCATCACTGGTCTCCACTACGACATTGAGCCATTGACCACAACTCTTTGAGTGTGACTGTCCAGCCAATTACTTATCCACAGAGTGCTCCATCCATCAAATCCATGTCTCTCCAATTTAGAGACAAGGATGTTGTGCAGGAAAATGCTTTTCTCAAGTCCAGGTAGATGATGTCAGTTGCTCTTCACTTATCCACCAACGCTGTAACCCTGTCGCAGAAGGCCACCAAATTTGTTAGGCACATTTTGCCCCTAGTAAAGCCATGCTGGCTGTCACCAATCGCCTCCTTATTTTTCTCTTATGCTTTAGCGTAGCTTCCAGGAGGATCTGCTCCATGATCTTGCTGGGCGTAGAGTTGAGACTGACTGGCCTGTAGTTCTTCCTTTGTACCCGTTTTAAAAATGGGGGTTATATTTCTCCTTTTCCAATCAGTGGGAACTTCACTTGTCTGGCAAGACTTCTCAAATATGGTAGTGGCTTAGCAACGTCATCCACCAGTTCCCTCAGGACCTGCAGATGCACCTCATCAGTTCCCATGGATATGTGCACCTTCAGGTTCCTTAGATGGTCTCGAACATCTTTCAGTATTTTCTGTAGTTCATACCTAACAGATTTCTGTTCTCCTCTTTACCAGATTCAAAAATCTGTTACCCTTCGCTCTCAGGCTCATAAAACACCTCTGCAGCTTTCATTGGTCTCCCAGCTCCAGATCTTCTAGCAAGATGCGCAAGAACTGGATTTTGCAATGTCTCACCACTCCGTTAGTCTTTCCTTTGGCTTCATTTTACCCTGTTTCTTAGTCTTCTGCTTGATTTAAACATCTTCTGAAGCAACACAACTCTTCTTAACCGCTACCCTGTAAGCCTTTTATTTTTATTTTGCATAGCTCAAATACTCTTTATTGAACTAGCAGCCTGTTGGGTTTGTTTGTTTATTTACTATGGCAGGTCAGCTTCTTGGCCTTTCTTTCCAAAACAGTGATATGCATCAGAAGTGGTTCACTAAACTGTTTTGCTCTCCTGGTTTATTCCCTTTTTCTCCAGAAATGGTAAATACATTATTTGCTTGTTATCCAGCACTAGTATCCTTTTACGTTTACAAGTCTTCAGATGATTTTTAGTGCTATTCATGATCATATTGTCAGATGTGGAAAACTTTCATAATTTCGCCACTTACATGCTTTCCTTCAAGCAATTCTGAGACTTCTTAAAGAGCTGAATAACAGAGCTTTTAATGGGCTATAGAAGCCAGCCTGTGTCCTTTCTGCTCTATGTCAGGCCAGTGGATTGCTCCTAGCATTTTCTTCCCCCATCTTTTGTAATTTTTGCCTGCATAGTCTTTATTACTGGTATAATTATTGCTGTAATGAACTCTTAGCATCATGAGAGCACTGTGTGCAGCTTTTCTCTATATCAAAGGCGTGCAGCCCCTCTTGAGTGGAAGGCAACCAAGGTCTGCACTGAGCTACTTCCTAATGATGATTACTCTTCTTAGAATATAGAGTGATCAAGGTGATAAGTAATATTTATAGACATTTGTATAGGGTAGTTTGAAGCAGAATTTCTTTTTTTCACGGGGTGAAGAGCCTTCTTTTCAAAAATACCAAAGAGAAAGGCCTTTTGATACAGTATGTCTTTTCTCTGTCATACATTCCCAGTGTTTCATTAATGTTGGGAAAGAAAGTTTATTTCTTTTGGTCAAGATGATCTCCATAACAGCCTGATGGCTTAGATGCAGGATGCAACCTATTGGACCCAAGTGCTACTTGTGACTTCTTTTTTATTTTTAATTCTAAAAATACACATCCACATTCCTTAATATGGTTTCACAAAACTCCTCAAGGTTTATCATTTACTAGAACGATTTAGAATTTTCTTCCAATTTCTTTAATGCATAATGTTTGTTTCTGCAGTTGCTCATTTTACTCTTCTCCAAGCATGATGCCTGTGACAGCTGAATATCTGTAATACCAAAATGCAGTGAAGGCGAAGGCAGCTTTGTAATGCCTCGGTATCATACAAAGAATTCAGAAGAATTGCTACTATTCACTATTTTAAATCAACATTTAAGCATATTCCCTTACAGAGCAACAGCTTGCTAAGTACACTTTATGGTATAAATGGATGTCATCGTTCTTAATGATCGGTGGCCTTGATTGCTTCCGTGTAATTAAAAATACCATTGACTGTAATGACACATGCAGTTGCTTGAACATTTGCATCATTGTTGTTCAACCTTGAATGGCTGAGCAGCCAATTAGTCATCGAGGAGACGTGCAGCAAACCAGAAAATATTCACGGCAACATCCTGACATTGCATCAATTAACTTGTCATTGTAACTCAAAACAGCAATACAAATATTGCAGAGCAGTGTCAAGACAGTGATAGTTTTACATTCATCTGTGGTAGCAGATGACATCCAGTTTTCTTTCCTTCTCCAAAAATGAACTTTTCAAACCATTCCTTGGGAAAACTGGAGGAGATGGAAAGTTCCGGTCATTCTTCACAGCATATTCTGGTCATCTTTTCAGGTACTGTCTGTTAAAAATTTAGACAGTGCTTTTGAGCTGGATTTATGGTGTCTGTTTCTGTAATGATGAAAATTGTAGGTTCACCACGTCGCCAAGCAGTGGCACGGAGGATAAGGTGAGGCTCAGGCAGCTCCTGATCTCATTTAGGTTTCTTGAAATCACAGCAAAGTAGGTGTGTCCCATTCATATTTATTCTCTTCTGATACATTAAAAAAAGAGGTTTATTAAGGGGATAAGAGGACAGCATCTGAAGGACATGGAAGTCCAGTAAAGGAGTGATTTTTGCCTTTGGACAAGGACAGAATCTGCTGTTGAAGTGTGTTATCAAACAAGTGTAAGTATAGCATGGACTGTATTCAGATACAGTATGTCTTTATTAGAACAAAAAATAGTGTGTTTTTTGTGGTTTATTTTGTTATTTAAGAATGAAGTCATGTCCTTGATGCATGCTAAAGCCTGTGTCATTCTCCCTGCTTCTCTGGAAACTGTATGGCAGCAGTGATGAAAGGAGCACAGAGATGTTTTGGGGTTTTTTTTATTCAATCAATTATTATAGTACCTACAAGATATTAGGCAGCACCAAATTGCTATAGAAAATATTTTAGAGACGGAATGTCTACATCCTTGTCCTTCCATGATCAGTGTAGCAGTTAGAGTCAAAGAGATCAGGATGGAGGGAATTGTGTTTTGTTATGGAATCACATCAGATTATTTCACCATTTCCTACTCCATCAAGTCAAAAGTTGTTCATCCTCAATGTAAGGTAAACCTACAAACAGGGGCTTGGCAGTATGTTTTCAAGGATGTCCTACGTGCGCCTCTCCAATATGGTTTTGTTCTGGACTTCCTTCAGGTAACCAGATAAAGAGATGGTGAATAAGCTCAGGGACTTGCTGCTGCCTGGTTAACCCAAGGCATATTGAGCAGCCAGGGATGCTTTCACTTGCTGTGTCATTAAGCTAGCTGAGCTAATTCTGCTTACTATGTTTACTAGGATCTGCCAAAAGCAGTTTTGTACAAAATGCAATCATTATACTGTATTGGGTATATATTTTGATCTTTACCTGTAAGTACAGGATATGGAGCTATCTGTAAGTAGGATCATGGAGTTAGTTTTTAAAATAAGTTTTAAAAAGCCCTGTGTGCTATACATTTCAGCCATAGGTAATCCTTAATTTCATAGCAGATGACAGCAAGCCATTTTCTCATAGTGTTTAAGCTCTGTTTCTCCAAGCATTCCAGCAAACCTCTATGTGCTTATTCAATGTAAAGTGCTGTGTCTTCAGGCACTCTCGAACAGCATTCAGTGCGGCTTGGACTTGGCTGTAGTGTTATAATCTGTGATAAGGACCTATAGCCACGTTTCCCCACTCTAAGGTCTTTTTTTCCCTTTCCTACCCAGTAATTTCCAACATTTTCTAATATGCCTGAAGTGTTTGAATACCCTCTGCTTTTTACAGGAGCTGAGAATACAGGAGTCTTCCAGGATATGGCCCAGACCAAAAATGATGTAGCAAACAGTAATCAAATGCCAATAACATCTGTTACTGCTGTAGCTTCTGAACTAAGCCTTCGGAAGGGCTTCGCTCCTGCCACAACATTAGATGATCTAAATGAAGGAGTTCTCCATTTCTTTAACATACATGTATTAAGGGCTTTTAATACAAATGTGCTCCTTTTCTGTACACAGTAAAATTTTTACTTTAGAGGAGTGAAGGAAAAATTAAATGCCCAAATAATAAAATTGACACATATTTGCCTCTAAGCCTTTTAAACACATGAAAATGAAGACTTTGGATGTTTCAAAATAACCTTAAATTTAAAAAAAAAAAAATCTCATATCAAGGAGATCTTGAAATTTTGGGGTTTAAACTTGTGTGAAGTAGCCTTGGTGGAAGAGATGCCTTAGCAGTAAGTCATAATGAGGGCAGTACTGCTCTCCTGGGTTTTCTCAAACCTTTAAAGGCCAGCAATTGCTGCCAGCACTTGTGATGTGTAAAAGCAGATTTCTTAAAGTTTTTTGAGGTAACAGTTGGGTGTGTTGGTTGTGTTATCTTTTAATGCAGTTTTATGAAGAAGAAGGAAAAGTGTCAGTAGCAGTTCTCATCTGCTAATGGTGATCAGCTGTAGCAAATAACAGGGTGGCCCTTGCAGAGAGTTCACAAGGCACTTGAAGAGACGCTATGCAGAAAAGGGGATCCTCTGCTGGTATAGAAATGATCCATCTTAACCTTGCATCAGCATGTTCAGTGTTGGGTGGAGTTGGCTGCAAATGTATAGAAAAGCAAGAGATGTGCACATGAAAGTCTTTAGGCTGGTCATCTCTATATCTTCTCTCCCTGGAGGGGATATTTGGTATGTGGTAAATACCTGTTAATGTGCCCCAGAGGCAGAGTAAGCCACCTCAGGCGTGGGCCATGATAAATAAATTCGCAGCTGCCTGTTTAACACTGCTTCCTGGTCTGTGCCCACAGGAGTGCCTCCTGCCCTCCCACTCAGTGTCCAAGTGGGCACAGGTAACCACATGTAGGGATGAAACAGCTTTCTCTGAGGGACGTCACCCACTTAAAGCTGAGGTCCCTCTCCGGTGGAGGACCATACAGACCTCTGCAGTTTCAGGGTCTGCTTTGGCAGTGGCTTCGCACTGGCAGAGCTCCTGTATTAGTGCCTGAGCTTTGTTCGTTAGGTGATATTGTGCTATCCCCACTTTATTGCTCAGAAGAGACAGTGCAGTTGCTAGGGAAACCGGGTAGAAAACCAAATCTTGTTTCCTTTGTGTTTAGGATGAAAGGGCTTGCCTGACAGTTAGGATTAATACCTGTCCTGTAACTTTTCTCTGATGTATTCTTTTTTCTCACTTAGGGGAAGCAAAGTCCACATGGCTTTTGTCCTTGCTGCCACATAACAGAGTGGGTTTTGGTTAGACCATCACAAAAAATAATGTTAACATGATATTTTTACAAACCTGAAGCCATGCTGCCTGGTTTTCCTCTGATTGTAGCAGGAAAACATACGTCTGGGAAAACATATTCAGACTGAAGTTTTTCTCGTATTTGGGGCGTTTAGGGATTTTCACAGAGTCTGTAATAGTGTTGGAGCTATTTTCTGGCACTCACAATATCATACAATGGCCTCTTCAAATCTAGTCATCTGTTGGCAGAAGGCATGTGCTATTAATTGCCTTTGAGGATAGTTTAATTATACCCCTATAATATCTGAACAGAACTGGCCGGAAGGTCACTGGGTATTTGGGAGGGACAGTGGGAGGCCATGTGCCTGCATGGCTGGGGTGCCTTTGAAAAAGAGACCAAAAATAGAATTTGAAGTTCAAACAGCTAGTGGCAGTTTTGCTCATTTTAAAATATCCATCAGTTCATGAAGTTAAATGGCGTTTTCTGTTTTCACATACAGACAGGCACACTGGTGGTTTTGTGGGGTATGCTGATGCTTAGATACAAATGAAGACAAGAAAAACCATTAGAAGAAATGTATCTAAAAAAAAGAATAAGAAAAAACTTGTGTGTAAAACCTTTGTTATTTCAGAGCTGTACATAAATGAAAACCGTGTACCACAAAGCAGGCAGCATGCTGAGATCCGTCCACATGCTGGAAACTTTTCTATTTAAGACTGAACTTTTAATACGGATTCATCTTCAGCAGGTGAATTTTTGGGAAGGAGAAAGTGGTGTAGCAAAGATGCTAGAATTGTTGGGGGCTGGTCCTCAGCAGGCATGTTAGCAGTGTGCTCTCAGTTGGGACAGTAAATGCTTTATTCGTATGAGTTACCCAGTTCCAGCAATAAATCTCTGCCATTGCATTTTCTTACCCATCTGTATCATCTGGACTGCCATGTTTATTTGTATTTCTGATTATTCCATAATCTTGGATTAAAAAGTAGTTGTTATTGGACAGGATTATGTTGCCAAGTGAGGAAAGATTATTTTCTGCACTTTTCAAAACTAGAATACATAGGACTTTTGGGCACTATTATGTTCTTTATGATGCAATATTTCAGTGGTTTGGAGACTTTCTCTTATGGTTCTGTATTTTTATAAAATTACTACATTTTTGTATCTTCTGCACACATACAGCTGAACAAAATATATTCACTGCCCTAATTTTACCATAAATAAAGGTGTTATAGTCTCAGTCTGTACAATATGCTACTGCTATGTGCTTGCATGAAGTTTGCTGATGCCGGTACACAATAGTATTTATACAATATGCTGTGTTAAGATTTAATTGGTATTGAGAAGTACCATTGTCATCAGCAGTTACAGCTCAACAAATCTGTCAAATGCCTAGATAAGGTTTGTTCCTTGATCCATTACATCTGGCTTTTAGAGATACTTCTTCTTTGCTTCTTTCCTGATTCTGAAAACCTGGTAAAAGACTGTGTGAAAATTAATGGTATTATACAAATTGCATGGTGCCTCTTGGATTAAGGCTGCATTTAGTAAAGCAAAATACTTATTACATAACTAATGTTTCCCCATCAAGAATGTTGCTCCTGGCATCAAACTTTTTACAGTCTCAGTACTGTGATTTGTTAAGAGTCTTAGAGCAGTGGTTTGGAGTTGGCACAACAAGCATCCACTTTCCTTGTGATCCACGGTTAACGGTCTACTTCACAAATCAGTACCAAAAGTAATTGCTTCATTAGATCACTACAAATGTTGCTTGTTTTGCAAAAAGGCAAAATATTCTGTTCTTTTCATAAAAGCATATTATTATTTTGGGGTATTTTTAAAAATGCAAAGGGAAAGAGAGACATCTTTAAAAGCAATTACTTTGAACATTTTTGTTGCTATAACAACGAGATGCAGCTCTTGATGAGCTATCGTTTCCTTAATGTTGTTAAAAAGTTCAGTTGCCATAACAACAGAATGCATTTTTATTTTCAGTAACTGATACGTTTGTTTTTTACCCTGTGCTTGTGGAAGCAGCCCATATTAGTTTTTTGTATGTATGAAAAACTTAACATACATAAGTATGCAATAGGAAGTGGTTAGTGTTGTGCCACTGCCCTGGAGTAGACAGGTATGAACCCGTTTATCTCTGTATTTTCCCATGTATGTTAAATTTGGCTTTTAGTAACTACTAGGAACATGGACACTTCTTGGGGTCTTCAAGGAGAAATGCTTTTATTCTTAGAGCTATTCAGTGTTACTTAATTGAACCTGTATCTTGCTGGACTGGGCATGCTGTGGAGCACGAGTGGAGATGTAAGGCTGGAGGTCAATAGAGCAGTTGTGCTAAAGTGAGTGATTATTGCACTCGAGCGTTTAGTTGTTGGCACTTGCCTGCTCTCACAAAAACAAGGACTGCTTGCACCACAACACTGCATTGAAGGTTGCTAAATGGTCATCTTGGGCCCTTTTGAGCTCTCATAGAAAATAAACCACTTTTCAGCTTAGTTTCCTGAGCGAGTATACATTATCCTTCAAGTGTTTTCCACCTAAATAATTTGGTTGCTATTTCACAAGGTAAGAACTATCAGAGTATTAATATCTTCTCAAACCTACTTCTATTATTAGCTAATACTTCTATATTAGCTCTGTGTTTTATGTAGAGAAGAGACAACACGTTTTTATAGTACTCTTTTTTCCGTACCATCTCGATTCTGGCTATAAGGCCTGAGATCTCCTGTTTTAAAGTGTTATCAATCCATGCTACATTGGCAAGAAGTTATTTGCCAGGGTAAAATGCCAGATTGGTAATTACTGCATTTTAGACTCATGTTTTCCTTTGGGGAATTGCTTGTATTTGGGCATGGTGCTGATTTGGGCTGTCTGTACTGAATGAGAAAAGCTAAAAAACAGATCCTGGGGAAACAGTGCTTTAGAAAAACTGTATGCATCAGGGTGTGACAGCTTTTTCCAGGCTATCCAGAGAAACCTGCAGCAAGTAAATAAATAAGACCAAGTAAATTATTGTTTCCAATTACTTTTGTTTAACTCTCTGATACAATGCTGCTGCCGCATCCTTGACTTGGCTGGATTTTCTCATCGTGTTTGCACCCTCTCCCCTCGCTATGCCATTTCTCATGTTCAGGACACTGGATCAACCCGGGCCATGGGATTCTGTAGCACACAGAGAAGGATGCTCAGGCTTTCAACTTAAAGGGCTGTCATATTTCATCACTGTTAGCTGGGAAATAGAAGAAGGGTAGGGGACGAGTGTTGGGGCTTGGTGTTTTTTCCCGGTGAGTGGTTAGCATCTTTGGTCATCCTGGAATTTCAGCCACTTCTTGAAACCTTGTCATTTGGAGTGGAAAACCAGCTGGAATTTGAAATGAATTACTGAGAAAATGAGATTCACCCAAAAAAAAACATTTAAAGATATATGCAGCCATTTATATGCGTGTATTTGAATAGGCCTACTGTAAATGTTGAGGCTAGTACAGAGCACAGAGCTGTCATGTTGGCATTGTGGAATTGAGCCTCAGACACTCCGTGAGAGAGCCTGGGAGGAAATTTGGGCTGAATAGGGTGGAAATCCCTTCTGTGTTTCCCATGGGCACAGTACCCTTTCTGCTGCATTTTTTTCTCATCAGAATAGCAGAGAAGGAGAGTGACATAATCCTCAAAGATCCTGGCTTTGTTCCTTCCCATTCCTCCTTACAATTTTAGTCTTGGACAAGAAAGAAGGAGTTTGGTTTCATGTGTAAATGGCTAAAGAAGGAAATAATTGAAGATCTAAACACATCCCTTTGACAACCAAGGCTTTCTGACTGCCAAAAGGTTTCTGTAAATGCGGTTCTGTTATGATTAAAACCCCTAACAAGTCTGTCAAAAACGCCTTACTTCCCAAATTCAGATGCACGATGGTCCTGTGTGCAATTTAAATGTGCTGCCCAGAGCTTTTACTGGGGATTGAGAGGTAAAGATTGGTTAGGTCTGATCTGATAATTTTAGCTGAAGAGCAAAAAACCTTTAGTCTAGATCCTCTCTCTGCTGTGGCAGAATGGGGAAAACCTTCGTAGCCTGCAGTTGTGTTCTACAAGTGCAAGTTTGAGACAGTTGGCAATCATTTTATCAATTTTTCAGCTCAAAGAAGAGGCAGGTGCAGGGTTGAGGAGGTAGACATTTCAGCTTCGCTTTCCGGGATCACTTCTATAAAGTTTAATTTTTTGGAAATGACAGCAAAGAAAATCCATCTTCATGCTCTGGCTTTGAAGAAGATGTTTATACCAATAAGCTAGTATTAGATTTCGGTCCTGATTTACCTTCCCAAAAGTCAGCGTGCATATCTGCAAAATGTTGTGCTTTTGGAATAAAGGCATGTAATTAGTGGATAGAGATTAAAATAAAGGGAATTGCCCTTTCCCCAGCTCCAACTGTAGTTTCCCAGGCCACACCTGCATTAAGAAAAAAACCCAACCCTAGACAGTTGTTGCTGATGTTACTAATTTGCACTAATTTGTGGAGAGCCTCTGTCTTTGCTTGCCCTGTGCGTCCCCTGGCCAGGCTGCCGTCCCTGGCAAGAGCAAACCTCAAATGGCACAACTCAGGAGCAAAAAAGAGAATATTTTTGATCTGCACGTACGACCAAGAGCAGCAGAGGGATGAAAACAGGTTTCTGCAGCACGGATGCAGGGAGCTTACCAAGTCCAGCCCTATTTTTGGCCCCTGGGGAGCATTTTAAAGAGAGATTTCAAGGAAGACAAGGAGGTAAGCATCATTATTCTGTATCAGACTGAGTAGCCCCAAAGAGAGAGCCTGCAGGATTTAGATAACGTGCTCTTTAATATTTCTGTGCATTTCCAGCATGTGTATAAATGTCTGGCTATTGAGCATGAAGAAAATCGCTATCTCTTATTACAGCATGATTATTTTTGATGCATTCAGGGAGGGTGAGGTGTGTTGCACCCTCCAAGAGTACAGTGATAGATGCCAGGAGGAGTAGTCCAGTACCCCTTCTCATCCTGTCCTCGAGCGTATAAGTGTGAAAAGCTTGGAAATGAGACATAATGTAACCATTTTTAAATTAATATCTTTATTGACGAGGTACAATTGAAAAACACTGTGCTCATTAGCTTAGTGTTTATGATTAGTGCTTATTACCTAAACTTAATTGCCTCAACCTCCTACATCTTTTTTCCTCTTTCCATATTATTTCCTGGTAATTTAGTATATCCTTATGTTTTATTAAAGCGGTAATGGGATCCAAGAGAGAGATAAGAGAGGATGAGCACATCTGAGTTGTCCAAAACCAAACCAGAATTTATCCTGAAACTAAATTTCCAAAGTTCCAGGCCAGTCTTTACCGAAATTTAACACTACCTCTGTAGAGTGAGGGGGAGCGAGGTGTGCAAGTAAGCGCTTTTGTCTTATCTCCTCTCCCTCTCAGGTGCAGGTTTTTAGATAGTGTTTTCTCCTATAGATTATACATAAAATAGCAGAGCTCTCTATATTTGCAGCTGGATGTATTATGGGCTTCAGAAATCGGTTTTAGCTCCAGAAAGTTATCCTTAGCTGTATTGCAATTACGTTGCGCAGTGTGTTTCAGAGATTTACTGCATGGTGCAATTTATTTTAGGCTTTCTTTTTTTAGTATTTCCTCCCCAGCTAACTGTAGGAGCTGTTTACAAGAAAACAGTTTTTCCCATGTAAATAATGCTACATTTTCTTGACAGTAAAATATTTTACCGATATATGTGGATTTTGTTGAATTGCAACGAGGCTGGTTCCCAAGTTGTTTAAAGAACATTTCCTGGGAGGAAAGTTATTTCACAACAACTTGTCACTGTGATTTGTTTTCATTGGTGAGAATAAGAGTGATTATTTTCATCCAGCTCCCAAGCTCCCAACCAACAAACCCACTGTCCCTGCTCTGTGTTTTCATTATATCAGACCATAATATAGGTGTAAGCAAGTCATCCCATAGTAAGAATTCTCATTTACTCTCCTCTTCATCATGATCTTAGTAGCTGTTCTCTTGATTGCTAGGATAGTCACACTTGTTCCTGTGGGACTCTTTATAGCATTTTAGATGGGCAGATGTTAAAAATCTGGAATAAAGGGCATGGATATATAACTTAAGTCTTCAAGATACAGAGTTTCAGCAAGAAGAGCCAGCCTAATGCTGTTTCCCTGCAGTTGTTGTGTCCTGGCCCACAGGGAATTGCAGATGAGTAATGAGAAATTATCCATGTTGTGGGTTTGAATAAATACAGAGTTATTTAGCACAGGTGTTTCTGCAGTTATGATGTATCAAAAAGACGTGCTGCTCAGCAAACCTGAAAGTTGCATTTCAACTTGTTTGGAGTGATGTTGACGTGGGGACCCAATTAGGACTGCAAAATCGGGGTTTGCAAGGGTGGGTGGATTGCTCTGGTCATGTTGAACACAAGGTCATCTTCAAGTCTGTATTAATTCTGTAGATTTTAAGGAATGTACTACATTTTCCCTGGAAATTTTACATGGAGCAACTCAGTGTATAGCCATCTCCACTGTTTTGGTGCAAGCACAGCTGGGAGTATTGCTTCTGGAGAGCAGATTGGTTTCATTTCTGACCTGAAAGGTATGTTTTGTTGGGAAGGCGTTTCGATCTCCTTTACTGGGTATCACAGGATTCTCTGCATAGATGCAAATATGACACTAATAAAGAGTGTTTTATTTTTGAATTAAGAGTATTGGATATTTTTTACATTTTCTAGGTACTTGTGTTGGATACATACTTAATGGAATGAGAAATTTCTGCTTAGCTGTTGTTATTCAGAAAGAGAATGTTTTCTCATAAAAATATGCTTGCTGATTATACATACTTGTGCTCTGTCACGGATAAATAAACAGAAAAATTATAGGTATCTAAAATAGGAGACTATCTATGATTTGCAAAGGAATTAGAAGAGGAGGAAGATGTTGCAGTGTGACAGGCTGTAAAAGTGCTGCTTGTGAGGATATGGGGACCGTCTTATAGAGTCTGCTCTGATTTCCCAGGTTGTTTAAAGAACATTTCCTGGGAGGAAAGTTAGTCCAGGATTCAGGTACCAAAGCTTTTGAGGCTGCTCAAAGAGAAGGGTTGATGGCTTTAATTAGCTAGCACATACATAACCCACTCCAGTCCTGTGAGCTGGCTTACTCTCTCCTTGCCCATCGCCTATGTTGACTTTTCCCTGCGCATCCAGTGCAGTATTCCCATGCTGCAGATTAAACAGACATTAATCTTGCAATTGATTTTGAATTAAAAAAAAAAATCTACCCAAATGAAATAGAAAGGATGATTGCCCATAGGCTATTCCAGGTCAGAAGGGAGCTCAGGAGGTCTCTGGTCCAAGCTCCTATAAGTAGGGCAGCTTTGGGGTCAGACCGGGCTGCGGAGGGCTTCATCCAGTTGGGTCCTGGGAACCTCTGAGGATGGACCACAGCCACTCTGGCAATCTGCTGCACTTTTTTCCACCCAAAAAGGCTTTATTTCCTCACCTAGAAGACAGTCTGGCCATAACTCTGTAACTATTTTGGTGTTCTTGATAGACCCAGGACATTTTGGGAAAGACAGTAGATTTGAGGGGACTGACCTGCAGCAGCTTTCTCGTAAGTATGGCATAAGAAAAGTGCCCCGGGAATTTCTCAACAACCTCTAGCTGCTTTTATAGTTGTCTTGCTGTACTTCAGCACTCATAAACTCAGGTCTAAATCAAATGCTGTGTCAGCACATCAGTATTTATGACAACTTAAGGAGATGGAGAATAGAGGTGCAGGAAGGGGGAGAGTGATGGACAGAGTTGGGTTAATGTTTTCCTTTTTGGTAGTGGGAGTTTTGTCTTGAGATGTAGTTCGTTTCTCCTGTAGTTGCGAAGATGTGCTTTCTAAGAACTCCAGCATCCCGTGAAAAGGTCAGTCATCCAAGGAACGGTTTTCCATTGATACATGGTTGCTAGCCCTTTGCCGCTGTTGATTGTAGATCTGTGCCAAAAATCGACACGAGACTGATGTTAGAATCATAGAGTCATAAAATAGTTTAGATTGGAGGAGACCTTCAGGATTATTGAGTCCAACCATTAACCTAACACTGTCAATTCCACCACTAAACCATGTCCCTAACCTCCACATCTACATGTCTTTTAAGTATCTGCAGGGATGGTGCCTCAACCACTTCCCTGAGCAGCCTGTTCCAATGCTTTACAGCTCTTTCAGTGAAGAATTTTTTCCTAATATCCAGTCTAAACCTCCCCTGGCACAAATTGAGGCCATTTCCCTTTGTCCTACTGGGACAATACTTGGGAGAAGAGACCGACACCCACCTCACTACAACCTCCTTTCAGGTAGCTGTAGAGAGCGATAAGGTCTCCCCTCAGCCTCCTTTTCTCCAGACTGAATGACCCCAGTTCTCTCAGCTGCTCCTCATAAGACTTTTGTTCTAGCCCCTTCACCAACCTCGTTACCCTTCTTTGCACATGCTCCAGCATCTCAACGTCCTTCTTGTAGTGAGGTGCCCAAAACTGAACACAGCACTCCAGATGCGGCCTCACCAGTGCTGAGTACAGGGGTACAATCACCTCCCTGCTCCTGCTGGCCACACTATTCCTGATACAAGCCAGGATGCCGTTGGCCTTCTTGGCCACCTGGGCAGAATGCTGGCTCATGTTCAGCCGGCTGTCAACCAACACCCCAAGGTCCTTTTCTGCTGGGCAGCTTTCCAGCCACTCTTCCCCAAGCCTGTAGCGTTGCATGGGGTTGTTGTGACCAAAGTGCAGGACCTGGCACTTGGCCTTGTTGAACCTCACACAGTTGGCCTCGGCCCATCGATCTAGTCTGTCCAGATCCCTCTGCAGAGCCTTCCTACTCTCAAGTGGATCCACACTCCTGCCCAACTTGGTGTCATCTGCAAACTTACTGAGGGAGCACTCAATCCCTTCATCCTGATAAGGATGTTAAACAGAACTGACCCCAATACTGAGCACTGGGGAACACCACTCATGACTGGCTGCCAGCTGGATTTAACTCCATTCACCACAACTCTTTCAATTCAGCCATTCAGCCATTTTTTTACCCAGCAAAGTGTACGCCCATCCAAGCCATGACCAGCCAATTTCTCCAGGAGGATGCTGTGGGAACAGTGTCAAAGGCTTTGCTAGATTCTAAGTTGACAACATCCACAGCCTTTTCCTCATCCTCTTAGGCAGGTCACCTGGTCATAGAAGGAGATCAAGTTGGTCAAGCAGGACCTGCCTTTCATGAACCCATGCTGACTGGGCCTGATCCTCTGGTTGTTCTTCACATGCCAGGATGAACTGTTCCATAACCTTACCCGGCACCAAGGTCACAATGACAGGCCTGTAGTTCCCAGGATCCTTCTTCCAGCCTTTCTTGTAGATGGGTGCCACATTAGCTAACTTCCAGTCAACTGGGATGTTCCCAGTTAGCCAGGACTGCTGATAGACAATGGAAAGTGGCTTGGCAAGCACATCTGCCAGCTGCTTCAGCACCCTTGGGTGGATCCCATCCGGACCCCATAGACTTGTGCATAGCAGGTCACTGATCGTTTCCCCTTGGACTTTGGGGGTTTCCCTCTGCTCCCCATCCCTGTCTTCCTGGCTCAGTGGGCTGGGTGTCCGGAGAACAACTTCTGTTACTGTTGAAGACTGAGGCAAGGAAGGCAGCCTTTTCCTCATCCGTTGTCACTAAGTTTCCTCCCACATCTAATAGAGGATGGAGATTGTCGTTCGCCTTCCTTTTGCTGCTAATATATTTATAGAAACATTTTTTATTGTATTTTACAGCAGTAGTCAGGCCAAGTTCTAGTTGGGATTTGGCTCTTCTAACTTTCTCCCTGCAAAACCTCACGATATCCTTGTAGTCCTCCTAAGTGGCATGCCCCTTCTTCCAAAGAACATAAACTCTTTTTTTCCTGAGTTCCAAACAAAGCTCCCTGTTCAGCCAGGCCAGTCTTCTTCACCGCTGGCTCATCTTTCGGCACATGGGGATGGCCTGCTCCTGCACCTTTAAGACTTCCTCCTTGAAGAGCGTCCAGCCTTCTTGGATTCCTTTGTCCTTCAGAACTGCCTCCCAAGGGACTCTGTCAACCAGACTCCTAAGCAGGCCAAAGTCTGCCCTCTGGAAGTGCAAGGTGGTGGTTCTGCTAAGCCCCCTCCTTACTTCTCCGAGAATCGAAAATTTCATGATAGTTTTGCCCAAGATGGTCTCCCGTTATTACATCACCCACAAGTCCTTCCCTGTTTTACAAACGGCAGGTCCAGTGGCGTTCCTTCCCTAGCTGGCTCACTCATCAGCTGTGTCAGGATATTCCACACACTCCAGGAACCTCCTGGACTGTTTCCTATCTGCTGTATTGTATTTCCAGCAGATCATAGAATCATAGACTCATAGAAAGGTAAGGGTTAGAAGGGACCTTAAAGATCATCTGGTTCCAAGCCCCCTGCCATGAGCAGGGACATCCTCCACTAGACCAAGTTGCTCAGAGCCCCATCCAACCTGGCCTTGAACACTTCCAGGGAGTGGGCATCCACAGCTTCTCTGGGCAACCTCTTCCAGTGTTTCACTGCCCTCATGTTGAAGAATTTCTTCCTAATATCTAATCTAAATCTGCCCTCTTTTAGTTTAGAGCCGTTCCCCCTTGTCCTATCACTACACACCCTTGTCTGGTAAGTTAAAGTCCCCCACGTGCATGTTGTGTATAAGCCTCTTGACCTGCTGTTGCTGTTTAATGTAGGGAAGTTATAACTTTCTGAACAGAAAGAGAAGGTCAGTTTGAATGAAATGCCTGCTTTCCAGTTGGGGTGTTTCACTAAGTTCACGTGGTGCTTCCTTCTGGATGGGTGGAAGTGGAAAATATTTTCTTTGCAGTATGGAAAATTTACACACAAATTTACCAGTGCATTTTGTAGTTAGTATCACAGAAGCAATTTCTACTTTGTTTCATTCACTATAGGCAAAGTCAAAATATGCTGCTATTCTGCATGTTGAAGATACTTTACAACTCTTTTAAAGCCCTAGCTGGAGCTCGAGACATCTTTCTATTTTAAACCAAACAAACTGCATTTAATATGAATGCATCATCATGAACTTAAATAATGGACAAGCAAAACATAACCTGTTTCTGCCTTTCTGTCAGTATGGCTGTGTATTCCTCTTCCAAGCTCTTGAGTCCAAGCCTGAAGTTGTGTGTAGCTCTGTGTTGTCTTGTGTCCTCTGCAGCTGGAGAAGGCAAAGGAATGATGTTCTCAGAAGCAAGTACTGTGCACAGACCACAAAGTAAAAAAGAAATTAATCCATGCAGAATTCATGGCAGTTAAGATAAAATGCATATGAGCTTATTTGTTCCCTGCCAGAGCAGAGGAGATCATGCTGTTATTGACCAGAAATTACTAATTTTAATGTAAATATTAATAATTATAGTTTAAGTTCAGGCTTTACTGTATCATTATATACACTTTTTTAAAAAACTGTTTTTTAAAATTCAGCTGAAAGTCATGAACAACACGATGAATATATTCTATAAGACATTATTTGAAATGTGTCGTAAAGCATTGCTTTACTGGTAACCTCAGGGTAGTAGAGTCCAAAGTATTGAGGTGATGCAGAGCTCTTACTGCTAGCTGGCCAAAGGTGAGATTAGCTCCTGGGCTGATAGACAAAAGCAATAGCTTATGGTGTTTCAAAGGGGGTCTGAAAAGCTGTGGTCTCAGATCTTAGATAAAGTAGGATCCAGACACTTGAAAATATCTTACCAGACGAAGTTTTTTTCATATTTTTGTTATTTAAAGACTTCTTGGTCAGCCATCTTCAGAAGCGACTTCTGAATCCTATTACAATAATACAGCGCCAGGAAAGAGAGTGGCAGTAAGCTTTTAACAGACAATACTCCTTCCTATTGCAAGGACGCAGGCAAGCAGAAGTAAAGCAGTTAACCAGCATCTGCTAATGGCATCATTACAAAGAATACACTGAAATACTTAATTTCCAAGAAAAATAATTCATCCTATATCATAGGAGGCAATGAGCTGCACAGAGGTAGGGCAAGGGTCATCAAAGTGTTCATTTATTTTCCAGCTTAAGGAATAGTAATGCTAAACTGCGCTTCAGTGGGAATACTTGAAGAAGTCCTACATGGATATTGTCTTTTTTTTCCCCAAAAAAATCATTATTTGGAAGTGGGAAAGAAAAAGAAACTCTTTTAATGGATGTTGAGGATGTACGCTTCTAGGATATGTATGAATATTCCACATAACTGCTGCTTAGTGCAAGCCTGTCCACAAGCAAAACTAAGTGTAGGAGTCCCTGATGTATATATATTCTGTTACTGGGGTACTTACTGGGAAAGTACTGGTCAAGGGCCTCACAGAGAACTGAACATATCAAACATGGAGTTTGTTCTTCGCAGCACTATAAACCAGTGCGACAAGACTAGAAAGAGGAGGGTCAGTGGGAGTTTTCTGCTGTAGGGAGATGTGAAAAATGGAATCATGTTTTTGATGCCTTCATATGAGAAGGGATGACAGGAGTTTTGGAGAATTGATACTTGAGATGTTAAACATATCTCTCTCTCATCAAAGATTGCACCCTGTAATCAAAGAATAGCAAATATAGTACCTTGAATTAAGAAATGTTTACCAAAAAATTGATGTAGTAGCTCATGCTAGTAGTCTGAGATCAAAGGCCTGCAAAGCTTTAGAAGAAATTTTAGTGGACATACTCATTGAAGGCACGGAGTTAAATACAGCTGAGTAACATGGCAGCTTCCTTTGAGAAGGTCACCCATTCTGCCACATTCCTGTTAAAGGGAGGTGGTAAATCTCACCTGCCCGATCTGGAAGGTGTGAATTCTTTATTACTATGAATTTCTGATAGAAAATCAAAGGCCCTTCCCAGGCAGATGGAAACAGATGCTTGTCAATGTCTACGCTTTCTGCTGGCAGGTTATCAGCAGATGTTCCTTTTTTCCCCACAATGATTAATTTTAATCTGCACAATATAAACACATGAACATAAAGCATTGCTAGGTACCATTAATTATTTCAAACAATTTCAGATGTCAATTACGGTTACTTGCAACTCCCTGGTGATTCTGGAGTCATACTTGAAAAATGACCCATATTACATTTAAAAATTCAATACCATCTACTTTGGTGCCTTTATATCAACTGTTAGAGTGACATTTAATGCTCATTAGAAGGTTGTTGGGTTTTTTTAATACTAGATTATACCAAGGCTGCTGTACAGGAACATGTTGATTTTAATTGCATTTAGGTTTGGTTACAATAAAAGTAGGTAAATCACTAAGAAAGGGTCAGATTGTTCCATTTGGCCTCGAGCTGTTTTTCTTTTAACAGTAGTTGTTTTGTTTGATTTTTTTCTATGTATTCTATTAATTATAAAACAGAAATAATACAAGTTAAAAATGAAGGTGAATCTGAACAGTCTTTAATGGCTACAAAATATTTTCAAAGCAAAATTCGAAATTAATTTTTTTTTTTTAATCTTAGAATTTCCTGTGAAGAAATAAAAATAAGTCCTACCCATCTCTCATGCACTATAGTGATATTGTTTGTTCCTTGAATGAATGAAACCCCAGTGATGGAAGATCCCTTGACTACTCCAGATATAGTGAAAATACCCTATATTTCTAATCTAATGTTAAAATAGTTGAATTTTTCTTTAATGACATCATAAGAACCTTCTAGAGCTCTATTCTGGTGCCAAAAGGTAACAAATCCCGTATTGTACATATAGAAAATAGTTCCTAGTGTGTCGTGTTTCTTCCATTGCCCTTCTCCCTCTCTTTCTATTTGGAAGAGCTGGCTCTCCCAAATAAATTGGATTTGGCCATGTCATTCCCATGCTAATCAACCTCCTGGCCTCTGAAAGAGTCTTGAAAGCCTGTTGACAACATTCCTAAATTGTAAAAGAGAGACTGTAAAAGCGAAATACTTTCTCCGTAGCTTTTAGATATGCCAGAGCATTACCTGAACCTCAAAGACAGCTTTTATTAATTCGAGCACTCAGCCAGCAAGCTCCTTGACAGTCAGCTCTATTAGGTTTTTTTCTGTACTGATCAATAGAATCCAGTTCTGCCAACTGTATTTTTTCCCACATGCAAAAATCTTTGGTGGATGCAATTTTTTTAGGAGTGTCCTCAGAGCTGCTCCCATATGCTCAGTGTTGTGGTTGTGTATGGCAAATACACAGAAGAGTTGGGCATATTCCAGAGTTTATCTGTTTTAAACTGATATTGCTTGCAATCCTTGTATTTGTTAGGGACTTGATTATGTGTAATACTTCGTTTTCAGTTAATTTGAGCTAGAACCTCTAATACTCTGTATATTTGGTGGAAGGTGATGACCTGTCAAGGACCTAAGTTACCCTCCTTTTAGCAAGTGGGATAAATCTCCCACCTTTGTGAAGTCCTTTTTTTACCTGGGAGGTTTGTGGTCAGGATTCAGACCACACTGAAGTCCACAGACTCTGAATTAGGTCGGTTTGGACCAGAACAGTTCATTTTTGTTCCAGCATTGCTATTCTGGCCAGGTTGGGATATCACTGTGGTGTCAGCTGTGCAGTGACCCAATGGCCATCTCAGGTGTTTGAAAATGGACAGCCAACAGTTTGAAGGGTCTTTCCCAAGCACAAACCCCCCTCTTAGAAGTCTTCTAGGAGCTACTGGAAAATCTAGTAGCACTGCTTTTCCTGGCAGAGGTGTGAAGAAGAAGGAGGTGCAGATAAGCCACGTGAGTTTTTGCTGAGTCTGAAATATGAGCTGCTTCTGCCATCCAGATCCTGGAGCTTTTGGTATTGTTTTAAAAATCCCCTTTCCTAAGCTACCCTTCTTCTCCATCTGCAAAGTTGCCTCTTCAAATCAGTGTCAAAGCTTTCCTGGACCCAGCCTGACCATGCTGACTCCAGAACAAAAGTGGGTTTGATACTAAGGGTGAAGTGAACCCTGTCGTTGCTAGTTGGAAATCTAAATGATTCTTGAAATCATTTTGCCAGGAAGAGCAGTCCAGGCCAGTGTATTGCAGAAAAAACGATTTTTAGGGGCACAGTAATGTTATGCAAGAGCAAGGCGTGGGTGTCTGCTTGCACATTTGTCATGGAGTCCTGCTGTTTGTCTCTGCATCATGGCATTTCTCTCAAATCCAAGGCAAAGATGCCCTGAGAGCTCTGAGCATATTAACATTAAATGGAGTATCTTAACATTTTATATCCAAGTATGCTAATGCTGTTAGGATGCAGATGAGCAAGGTAGCAAACACCAGCATCAGAGGAGGGTAGCATAACTGGGAAATCCTCTTTGGAATTGGGAGCACTAACCCACAGCAACCGCCTGCAAACTCAGTCCTGCAGAGGGAGATCCAAGAGGTGTCTCTGGTCTGGTAGCTGCTGGGAACCTGTCTAGCAAAGGCAGAGATGGTTAAAGAACAGCAAAGACTTGATTGATGAAAGTTTGCAGAGGAGAGATAAGGGGATAATTATTTTTTTGAAGGCAGAATGGATTAACGCTGTCCAAAGAGAATAAAGGAAATAAGAAAGCAGAGTTTTTACTGCCTGCGGCAGTTTCCCACTCCTAGGGCTTGCACTGAGCTGGACGCTCATGACATGTTTTCATAGTGCAGCGTAAATGAGGGGTCACTTTGCACCCCTTCTTCCAGCACCCCTGTGCTTGAGCTGGACCGTGGCACAGGATGTCATCTGCTTTCCAACCCCAGGCACCAGGCTCTCTGAACCCCTTGATCTGCCAAAAAGCCACCAAAGATGAGGCTGCATCTCCTTTAAATACACCCAAGCAAATGGTAGATACGCTGGGGCAGCACTGGCTTCTCTGGGACCAGGAGGAAACTTCCACTTGGGTTCTGCAGAAGTCACCTTTCATTTATTTCTATGTTTCAATGTGTTGTTAGCAGGCAGGCGAAAATGCTGCTGAAAATTAAGAATCCAAAATGGGGTATTTTTGTTTGTTTCTTTGTTTTTTCTTAGATTGTGTGTACTTCTGTAGATCAGTACATGTATAGTCTGTTTGGGGTTTAATGAATGATTTCATCCCATGTGGTCTAGAAATTCCATATTAATTTAAATGCTTTTGGATAGGAAGATACTTATTTGACCAAAAACTGAACATAAAGAACGAAGACAACAGAGTAACCATTTGAAATCACAGTTAGTACAAATGTAGCCAAGTTGTATTTACCTTTACTCTTTCCAGGGCTTAATGTATTTGTACGCTTTACAAGAAAGGTTTTGGCTAATCCTGAATCTTTACAAATTTATTGTTTTCAATGCAGGATTTTAATGAGTCAAGTTAGGTTACTGCAAAAACTTTCTAAAGCCTTAATAACTGCAACCTTACCAAGTAGTTAATACTTTTTAAATGTTTTCCACTTGTTTTGTGCTTTCTTTAACTCCAACACCGTAGTGTGTCAGACCCATCAATGGTCCCTGCCACCTCCAGACTGCCTGATGCTGTCGTGTCTGGAGGGATAATGCTCTGCAGAGCCAGAGCTGTGCAGCAAAAGCCAGGACAGGGATTTCAATCCAAGATGGAGGTTGTACACAGTATATGCCTTTTGCGTTATGGTTTCATTAGCATGATCACTTCAATATCTTTTACCTCCACATCTGACTGAGCATCAGTAACACAACAGCTCTGCTTCACTGCTTCGCCCCTTGCTGCTCTGCAAGTAAAGCAGTGGTGGTGTCTTTTATAGGATGATAATGGAGCTCATTAGATAGCAAATAGAAGTCAATTGGGCAGATACTGTCCTAAGGTTGCATATAAAAATGTGCAGAATAAAAATCACTTTTGCTGATTCTTGCTATCGTGAATTTATTCTTCTCTAGCACATGTATTTTCATTCATATGACATCTGTTAACATGATAGAATAAACCTGGTCTGTATTTTCTTATCTTGAATCTTACACACTTTTCTGTCTATATGTATAAACACATACTTTAAAAAATCCCAGTGTATAAACATTTTTACATAGGTAGCTATATCCAGACTGTTTTCTCTCAGAGAAAAAAAAGGGTGAATATGTATTTTCTCATACTCCCATGTTTTCAGATGTTGGCCCCAGGGAGTTGTCTTGTTTTCACAGAGCTGCCATAATCACCTAAGAAAAGGATTATCACGTAAGAAAAGAAAACCCTCAGATATACTTCTGTAATCAAAGTTGATTAATGCATTTTTGTCTTAAAACAATGTTGCAATGAAACTATGTGCTAAACAAAGCCCTGGCTTTGTAATCGCTTTGAAAATCGCTTTCTATTTGAAAATAGAAGCTGTCAGGATTATTCCCAGGCAATTTCCCTTCAACATTATTATTCAAGAAGAAGCTGTCAGGATTATTCCCAGGCAATTTCCCTTCAGCAAGTCTTGCTTCCAGGTGTGTGCAGCCCAGTAGTACAGTTTTGTCCTCTCTGCCTAAGAACAGTCCCTACTACAGCCTAAGCCTAGTGTGTTCAACTCTACAGGTCAAGGTGCTTTAGCGGTTAAAGAAGTAGGAGAACATCTCAGCAACGCTACAATAAATCAGACCTCTGGAGAACGGAATACAGTCATTTCAGTGGCTACATGTCTGAGTTTTTAGAAGACAGCAAATCCTTCAGGCTCCTCTTGAATATCAAAATACCATCATTCCCTGAAACATTTTCTTGTAAAAGACTGGACAGCGATATCTTTCTTTCAGATACTCTCTCCGTTAGTTAGTTACACTGATTTTGTGTATAACTTCTGTTCAAACAACACTTTACAGATTTTTTGAAACCCCACAACCCAACTTTTGACAATCCCCATGGCTTTAGGCTTCCGGACCCCAAATACTTTAAGACGGGGTACAGAAATTTTGCATGGACCATGAGATTTTTTGTGTCAATACATTTTGGAGAATTGCCTGTTTTTATTAGTTATTCTTCTCTACTGTTCTTACAGATTTGCATAGTTTCCTGGAGAACTTTGTGGTCACTCCTGAGTAATAGTAGAATTCATTAAAGAAAAGCAGTACACACTGAAATCATCCTTTAGAAATTTTAATCTGAAAATCGGAGTAATAAAAGGTATCTTGAGGATCAGAAAGGGAAACAAATTTCACTTACACAGTGCTGTTCTTCAGTAATACACTTCACTCTGATTTTTCCTTTAAGAAGCTATCTAAAACTGCAGAGCAGGTTATATCTGATGTTTGTTTAATAAGGTGATGGTCAGAGCTTCTCTGTTGAGAAAGATTGAACGGAGTCTTCAACTGCTGTCCCTTGCTAATGGGACTAGTGGTTTTATAATAAAAATTAAGCTATTGATCTTGTGGGGACAGGTACCAAATAGTACGCAATGGCATCAGGCTGTAGCGTGCAACAAATAACATTTTCTGGCAGCACTCAGGATTTTGTTCTACTCTGTTAAGAAGACTTCTTATTTCTGTCAGTGTTGTCTTTTCATTCAGAAAGAGAAATATACTTCTGACTAAACCTAAATTATAAACCTAAATTCTCAAATTCTGCTTCTAGAAAATGTTGACTTTTTTCTCAAAAGACACAAAGTCTGTGGTCTGAGTGACTGTAGTTGGGTTTGGGTTTTGGGTATGGAGTTGTTCTGAGCAATTCTCCTCCAAAATAGGCTGAGCCAACCCATGAGTCTTGCAATGAACTGCTGGACTCTGCAGGAAAGAATGGACAATTTATTTCATTATAAACCTAGTGAGATAACATCTGTATTTTTTAAAAAGGAGGTAAGATATGACTGAGTAGCAGCAAATTTATATGTAAAAACTATGTGTGTTGTTAAATCATAGCCTAATAATACAGTCCAGGGTGGAAGGGACCTCGAAAGTTCATCTGGTACAACCTTTCATGGGAAGGGGAGCCTGAATGAGGTTATTTAACACCCTGTCCAGTTGCGTCTTGAAAACCTCCGGTTTTGGGGACTCCCCCGCGTCCCTGGGGAGCCTGTTCCGGTGAATGATTGTTCTCACTGTAAAAAATACCTTTCTTAGGTCTTGATGAAACCTTTCCTAGGTCTTGATGAAACCTTTCCTGGTGCGACTTGTACCATTGCCTCTTGTGTTCTCCATGTGGCCCCTTGTGAAGAGAGAGCCTCTGTCAACTTTGTAGCCACCCTTGAAGTTTTGTGATACTGAGGTTCCCCTGAGCCTTCTCCAGGGAGAAGAGACCTAACGCCTTCTGTCTTTCCTCATAGGGCAGGTTGTCTAACCCTTTGATCATCTTTGTGGCCCTCCTTTGGACTCTCTCCAGTCTGTCCACTTGAACTGTGGGAACTAGAATTGGATACAGTACTCCAGGGGCAGCCTGACAGGTGCTGAGTGGGATGATCACATCTCGTGTCTCTGCTAGTAATATCCCTGTGGATTCAGCCCAGGATCTGATCTGCCTTCATTGCTGCAACAGTGCACTGCTGACTCATGTTTAGGTTGTTGTCCACCAGGCCCCCCAGGTCCCTCTCAGCAAGACGGGTCCCCAGCCACACAGATCCCAGCTCTTGGATTTTGTCATCCCAGGTGCAGGGATTTGCGCTTGGCTTTGTTAAACTTCGGACAGTTCTTGCTATCCTATACTTCTAGCTTGTCCAGGTCTCTCTGTAAGACAGCTGCTGCTTCTGATGTGTCCACCTCACCAGCCAGTTTAGCGTCATCCACAAACTCGGTGAGGGTGCTCTCAGTCCTTTATCCAGATCATTTATGAAGAAGGTGAACAGAGTGGGGCCCAGTATTGATCTTTGCGGGGCCACAAAGATCACTAAAGTCCAAATACCACTCTTAACAAGCTTCTGATGGCCATGGATTGACTCTGACTTCTGCAGGTTTGGTGTTTGGCTGTCATATTTCCATGGCTCATGCCTTCTTTGGGAAAAGTCCACAAAAGAGGCAGTGCAGAATGGATCTTCATCAAATTTTCCTCAAATGCATTTTCTGGAAGAAAGAAATGCCCTAAAGATAAGATTTTAGATTCCTTGGTGATCACCAGAGGCAGGGGAACTTGGGAACAGCATTAAATGAATGGCAAAATCGAGCTGTAAGTTTGACCAAGTCCTCTGCATTGCCTCAGGATGGGGAAATGTCGCTCCAATAACTTCTATGCCCTAAATATTATGCATCTTTTGCTACCCATGAGGCAGATCTGATTGCTGTGTATTTCACATCAGGGGGAGATATGGATTTGATGTGTCTATCTGCATTTGACTTCCATCAGAGGATCCCTGTAAAAGTCTCAATACAACTTGGTGCCCACTGTTTGCACAGTGTTTTTTTTAGAAATACTTCGGGAATCACAGACTCGAAAGACATGTGGAGTAAGATCAGTGGGCAAGACGCTAATCTCAGGCAACTAAGCCAAAGCTTTAAGAATTTAAATTGTCAACCTGGAAAACAGGCTCAGATTAAGAAATGTCAAGTTGGTATGATGTCTTAAAAGCAAAGGGATAAGAAAATTGAGATATTTGGTGGTAGCACAAACAGAACAGAAACAGATTAATTCGGACTCCTTTTGATGTGTGCTGTTGGTGCAATATCACAATATGTGGGACGAGTGTTGCTGAGATGAGGTGTGGGGTGAAGAACAGATATTTTTCGTGTTCAGAGATGGCCTGGGAATCGATATACGCACGTGTGCTCAAAAATGTATTTATGATCTGTACAAGCCACAAGAAGGGGACAGTGATTGACAAAATCATGCATTATCTTGAGTCAGGAAAATGTGAGTCATGAACATTTTGCATGGATGAATTTTTGAGTTACTCTTACAGGATTATACAGCTCAGTGTGACCTATTCTTTTATGCTGTAACAAATGAGATGTTCGGTATTAGAGTGATTAGGTCATCGGAATTCAATGAGGGAAACAGATTTGCATACTCTGTAGGCATTCATTTAAAAAAATTCTTACACAGAACTGAAATATATACACAGGACTAGAGAAAATGTGATGCAGAATTAAAAAGAAAACATTTAACAAGGTGTGAAAATTCATTCATACAGTTTCGATCATACCTTCAAATGTATGATAAGGGAAAACATTAAAAATTAATGACTTTATATTTCCTGGGTTACTTGGCTATTAGATGCAAAACTCTTCTTTAAAATGAAGACAAGAGTCCCTTCCAACCCAAACCATTCCATGATTCTGTGATCTCTTTTATTCATCATTATTTTTTTGGTACTATTATAATAAATTTTTTCTGTTGATATGATGTTGCCTACAGATTTGAATTAAGCCCGGTACATATTATATTCGGACATTGTCCCTTAGATAGTTCACAGTCATGGACTGTGACCATGACTGTGACCACTACATTACAGACCAATTTCAGAAACAAAAAGTTTAATAGTTGTAACTCTTTTTTATTTTTTTTTATTTACTGATAATGTAGTCTTGGTCAGTCCCAGAGATTAGAGGTTCCTTGGTTATGTCTAAAAAGTAATTTTTCACCAGCAGAAGGTAATATCGTGGCTGGATTTGCTTTAAACTCTGAAGCACAGGACTGGACCTATGCTCCATCTTTAAATGTTTATAAGCCATGAAGCGGGGATATGACAGCCCGTATTTGTTTCAATCTTTGTTATTGTCTTTGACTGGGAAGATATGCCAGAACAGGAGTTCTGAGATTAGAATGGGCTGACTTGAGTGAGTGGGTGCAGCACGAGTATATGGTGATGTTTTAGGCTACAGGCAGAGCATGCAGTCTGATTTAAAGGATTCTGTGGTGCGATTGGATTACCAGTCCCTTTTAAGCTAATAAAATCTGGAAAATTCAGAATTAAGGTGATTATTGAAATTGGTAGGTTTGCTTTACTGGGAAAAGTGCATGTCATAAAGTACGATCTAAGCCTTGAACTGCTTTGCTTTGAAGAGTTTGTCAAAATGTCAATATTTCAGCATATTTATTTTTTATATGTATTTATTTTATGTATATGCTGATATATATGTGCAGATATATATAAATAAATTATATAGCACATATATGTTTCAGCACATATAAAACATATTTAGTTCATCTGAGTGGTTTGTGGAAACCTACTGGCTCTGCCAGTTTAATAGCTGAGCATGGGGATATCTAGCTTGGAGTACAGCTCTTTGTATTGCAAACATTGGCAAATACTCGAGTAAAGTGAATCCCAAAGGGTGGCTGAAGCCCTTAGCTGGATTTAGTCCCTTGAGTACTCTCAACATATCGAGAAGTGTCTTTCTGGCATGATTGCAATCCCTCAGACATACATCAGTTTATCTCATCTGTTGGCAATGAAGGAAGTTCCTTTTTTTCTTCTTCTTCTTTTTTTCCCCCAAATAGACGTTTTAATAGAGAATCTACCCTCTCACTTAGCAAGTGTTAATTGAGAATAACTGTATTACAGGGGAGTTTATGAGCTGTAGGAAATGATAAACTAGTGAAATAAAGAAAAGTCAGATGAACTGCTTCACAAATATCCTATCACTTAAGTATGTTTCTGTACATGTGAAATGAGAATTTTTCTGGGTATGAATGGAGAGAAAACGCAGTGTATCAATTATTAGTAAAGCTCATGATATACATGTTTTAAGACTGAAAAGCAAGTAGCTACGTGAATACCAAAGGAGAATGTTGTTTATAGATAAAATAAGGTATTGGCGTTGTGTTGGGGATCACCAGCTTAAGCTTCCAGTATGCCTATGATATGCCCTTAGCTATTCTCGAATCTTTGCTCCATTTATTCCCCAATAAGGCACGTTTTGCCAATTGATTGCCTTTTATGTAAATTGTAATATTCTCACTTTGATCTTGTATCATGGAAGATGAAATCTAAGATACTATTTCTGGAAATCTAAACCAGTGACATCTAAAATACTATTTGTGTAACCAGCCACCTCTCCTTCTCATCAATTAATGATTTTCTCAATACCTAAATTGTTATTAAAACAAAAAAACCCCACCCAAAGTCCAGTGAAATCAAGTACAATAAGCATCATTCTTAGAACATTGTACAATTTTAACTCTGACACAAGAACCATGATTCTCTTTAACGCCGTCCATTCAAGAATATAAAAATCGCTCTGGTTTAAATGAAGGTAGATCTTAGTCCAGTATGTCAGGAATCCCTCTCTTCCTAGATGCAGGTGGGCGGTTTTATTTTCTTTTTGCCTCTGTAAGACCCTGCTGGTATGTTGTATTTCCTAGATGTGCTGGATCCTCAGGGCCTCTGTTATTACCCTGATCTTGCTCTTCAGTGAAAATACACTCAAGCAGGAAAAGGATTGGATGTATAGGTCAAACAGGTGAACGTGAATTGCCTTTAATACTTCATAAATCAAGTGTAAGGATACTTGAAGTTAGTATTTCTTAGCCGTGGGAATCTTTATGATGAGATTGGAAGTCTCTGCTCTCTATCCTCACGATGAAAATCGGTGCATATTACATACTAGACACCCGGAAGTGATGTAATTAAAAAACACACTTTATGTAAGACCAGAATGGAGCCTTCCATCCAGAAGGAAGGAGATTGTTTCCTTTTTTCTGCCTTAATCTAGTGCCACACTAACAAAATTCTGAGCTCTTACAAAACAATTTAAATGGAAGCTAATTTAAACCTTCTAAAAAGAAGATAGAAGCAATATAGTGTCTTGGTGGGCAAACATGGCTATTACTTTTCAATAAATGCAAGCAAAATCATCATCTCTGGTGCAGAGAGAACTTTAGTCACAGCTTGTGGACAGCATCCTTGAGACCCCATGAACAATGACAGTGAAGGCTTGTGCAACGGCTGGGCAGGGACAACGTTGTGTCATTTCCTACCTGGGAGACCTCCTGCCTGCACCTGGGAGACTTTTGACAGAGCAGGGAAAAGGGAAAGCAGGAATGAATGTAAATTAATTTTGTGGTCATTCATTACCTTACTGCAATTTAACGAAGTAGGAATATATGGTTTTGGAAGGAGAGATGAGGTCTCAGAAGTTGAACTATAGTGTAAATGATATGCTAAGCTCAGCAAATGTGGAATTTTTCTGAAGATATTACTAGATTTGTTAATTGTTACATTCCTCCAATCTGTTAAATATTTGCCTAAATTACTTGCCATTTTAAATTTCAGGTTTTCTGGGGTTTCCCTATCTGAAATTGTATGGAGCTGAAAATCAAGAAGTTTAGGGTTCCCTCTTGAGAACTGTAACTTTTGCCTTTAGAAAAGTGCTGAGACTAGCGTTTTTAATCACAAAACGAATCCTATGCACGTGTCTAACAAATAATATTTATAATATTAACTATTCATAGGTATGGTATATTAAAAACTTCTATGTTATTTTGCAATGTGTTTATTTTAGTTCCTAGTAGCATTTCTGTCATGGAAAATTGTGCCAGCCTGTTGGACAGGCCGTAGATTTTGCTAATCCAGGAAGTCTTGTGATCTGTGTGTGTGTGTATGTGTATATACACAAATACCATCCATGAATACATGTATAGACACATAGAGTCATAGTAAGACTTCTTATAACTTGTCCTCACATCAAGAACTCCAGATTGACAGTGGCTGAATTCATCAGGGTTGAGGCTGAGCATCTTTCACCTCAGCTGGCTTCAGAAACCATTAAGAGATACTCAGAACATCACCAGATTGTACGCTTGGTATGATCACTTTCTCTATTTGACTTAATTTATCAGAAAAAGATTATGAGAGAAATAAAATCTTTTTTTAAATTTTTTTTTCTATTCAAATGTACTCAAGTAAAAAAATTTTACTTTTTAGACCACTATTGCAGAATTTCTTCAGCTACGAGAAAGACTAGTACAGGATAAGTTTTGTTTTGATGAACAGTGAAGTGTGGATTGCTTTATAGTAGTCACCGCTGCTTTTTTATGTATGTGAAGACCAACATATTTCTTTTTCAGTTTAGGGCTATTTCAAATGTACCTTTATTTTGCCCTGAAATAAGAATAACCTTGTAAAGTTGCTAGGCAGTGAATTAATATCTTGGATATTTCTATGCTAATAATGAAGAACAAACAAGATATTGGAAGGCTGAGTATGTGATTAATGTTATGACTTAATTACACTATTGAGGCTTGCTGAGATAATTTACGTTTCTAGGAAATTGATAGAGAAGGCTGCAGCTTGTTCAGGAGAGATGAGCTGAGGAAGGGCTGCCTTCTGTGTTGAGGAGGTACTGATTTTCTAAATATGACAGCACATGATATTTGAATAATAAGAAGATGCTGTCTACCATAGGCTACTTGGAAAAGCAGGAGAAAGGATGGTTTTTGCTAGTAGTCAGTAAGGTCAGGGAATCTGTGAATGATGTCTCAGCAAATCAAGGCAAAGGCATGAAAAAAAAACTCACTTGGACTTCCCCAAACTTACCTTGCTAACAAAGAGGAAGATCACACTGAGAAAGAGCCCTAGAGGATGAGATTATGGGGATCTCTGGTATCCTGTAGTGCAGTGGGAAGTCATAGAAAAAGCAGAAACAACCTTAAAGTTTCACTGATGAGTATGAGCATGAGCACCTTGGGATAAGTTATAATACGAGGATAATGGGTGGTGTCCTGGAGTTTTTGGGGAAGAAACCTGTGTCAGAAGCCATGGTAATTGGTCTAGTTGCAGCTGAGTTGTCTCTAAAAAGCAGTGCTGTGTAGCACCATTGTTTTTGTATGATTTCAGTGTTTGGCAACTTCTTTTCCTTTGTTGAGGAATGGAAAATGTTGTAGTAATGCAGTTTGAACTATGCATAAATGCTTAAACATGTGGGATTGGCTACAATGCTCAGGTCCCATTTTCAGAAGCACCAAGCATTTAGGAACCAAAGCACCATTTAAAAAAAAACAGTGGACTTCAGCTTCCTATTTTGTAATGAGCACTGGAAAATGGGACTTTGGTGTCTAAGTCAATTAGACAGTTTATAACATTTTCCTACCAGCTTTCTGAATACTCAGTGAAGTTTTGGAAGTTGATTTAAATGCTTTAGGCAAAGTTTAGCAGTTTAATGGATGCTTCTTCTCCTAATCAATATCATTCAGTAGGTAGCAGTCCTGTTTTGAATACAAACCACTACTGATGAGTAGCTTTTGGACTGCAGGAGAAGGTGCTGTCATGTAAGCTTGGCGTCAAATTAGAAGAAAGCTAAGAAGCCCCACAGCTCTGTCTTCTTCCATCCCACTGCTCCCTTAGGTACTGGCACATCTGAAAGAAGTGTTATTAAATGATTCCCTCCAAAAAACGAGTGACACAAAAATGCAAATCATACAGTTTTAAGCTAAAATCCAGGTTTCAGTTACCTTCAAACGTTGTCATCTCCAGCAGCTCATAAATTTTATGTGAATATCAGTAGTAATTAACACATGGTTTTTACCTTGCTAATTTAAGAAAGCATGAATTAATAAGCTTAACTTGGATCAGTGAGTAATAAAGTGAAGTCTTATAAGTAGCAAAACAGTTCTACTCTGGCTTTTTAGTCTTTGTTTTCATCTTATAAGTCATACTGGTTGTCAATGTTCATGAAAGACCATTTAGACTTGGGGTCTCAGTACAAACTGTGCAAATGAGGGATTTCTGTGGGAGAAACTGGCAGGATACTATTCTTCTTCTAAGGTTAAATACTGTAGACTTTTTGGATTTCAGGCTAGATTACAACTGACAGAGTTTGATGTCAATCCAAAAATAGACTGCTTTCCTGGCAAGGAATAAGAAATTTAAGACTTTGCAATAATGGAGTGATTTTTGATTGACTCCCAGATTAGATCATCGTAAGCAGCTAAGAGTAGTGACATGGCCTCAGAGTCTACATTGTATGTACTTTTAAGAAGATTTAGATATTTAGCTGAATTGAAATTAGTTCAAGAAGAAATAGTTAACTGCTTACAACAGAGCCTACAGGTAAATTTGTACAAATGGAGTTTTTTCTTTCAGGTGTTGTCCCATTTGTAGCATCTTCATCACTTGCAGCCTGTGTAACCACATATTTTTTTTTATTTTTTTATCTTGGTTCTTTACAATGACAAAAGGAAAGGGAGATGAGACATGCTGATGTTTGACAGCTGTTCAGTTTTAGGGCAGTTGTTATTCCTACATGACTTCAGAATGTTGGCTGTCAATATCCCTTTCCTTACACATCCATCAATATCTTGCTTTGATTCACTCATGGAAATTTTGATATCCTTGCTTAGCTGCATGAATAATAATCCAGAAAACAGAGTGTCTAGCTTTATGGGCATGTTTTTTATATTTTATATATATTTATATATATATACACACACACATGTTACATTCATGGATTTCTAGATACATCTATATGTAGATGTGTATACCTGTATAGAACAAGTATATGTGTCCATATGTGGAATGTCTGTATATTGATGACGATGTATCTGAAAGAATACATGGACTTGTGTCCTTTCTGACCACACTGACTTTAGGAGTTAACAGATTGAAATATTTCTTTTCTCCATGGGGAAATAATGCTTGGAAAACAGTAAGTGTTTCATTGTACCATTGTTTTGCATTTTCCATGCGATATTTCAAGGAAATGTGATGAAGCCATCATTTATACATTTTATGTTACTTAATTTGCAGAAAGGTATTAAGTGTCAGCAGTAGAGTTTTTATCTATTTCAGTATAAGATAAAATACAACACATTTTGAGTAACTCTCAGGAAAAAAGCAAAATAAAAGAAACCACCAAAGTTTTCCCAAGAAGGCAACTGTTTCCATGTCAGAACATGGTTGATGTCTGGTATTGCAGCAAGAATACTAACGGTGGGCTAAGGCTTATTTTACATTTATGCTTGATAGCAATCAGGCCCCCAAAATGTAAAACAAAAAAGCCCAGCCCAACAAAGCCACAAAAAAGAACACACACAAAAGTAATTATGAATTAAAAAAAGAAAAGGAGTTAAGACCCAGCAGCACTGGGGGCTTAAGTGGTTTTTTTTGTAGAAAGTGGCTGGGTCCAGAGCTGGTTTTTGGGTAGACCTTGATCAACTAGGGTAAGGGTTTGATGGTGTGTAACCGCATGGGGCTGATTTGGGAGTGGAGAGGTTCCCTACATCTGCACCAATACCCTCTGCTTTCTTAAATTGCGAAGCTATGCTTGGTTAAATTTGAGCTCAACTCCTCCAACCCATAAAGTTGTTTCCTTCGGTTGGCCAAGATGCTGTATTTTATCAGGGGGTTTGGGGTGGATTTTCAGTTCTCTCTGATGAGACGGTTTCCCAAGGTTAAGAGTAAATGCCTTTTTCTTTTTTTCATGATATAAACTACAGATTCTTTGTTGTTGACCTGAACTTGTCATTGACATTCAAGGAATAATTTGCAAACTCGCAGCCATTCAGCTGGCTCAGACTTGGGAGAGGTCAGCTGAATGGCCTGGGTTTCCTAGCCATAGCTGATCCACATAGCAATTACCGTACCAGAAACAGAAAATAAAGATACACAAATACATACCACTGAGAGTACTACTGTATTTTGGGTTTTGGGCAGACCCTGCTGTGCTGCAGGCCGGCTGTGGTTGGAAAAAAACACACAAAACCTGTCTCAGGCGTGTGCTTACCCAACAGTTTGGACCATGCTGCAGAAGGAGCAGGTCACCAAGATGGGCAGGAAGATGTCATTGAGTCTGGGTGTCCTTCCAGCAAACAAGCACAGTGTGTTGTCTCTTCCAATACTTTTTCTTTTTTCGGTAGTTCCTTAATGTTAGAGGTAGTCCATAGGGAAGAAGAAATGCTTTAATTGGCATTTGTGATGGTCTTGATGTTCTTTCTGGCAAGGATAAATCTGCAGCTTTGTGTAGTTTAGGAAAGGAAATAGGGGTATGACTCTATTTTTCTTTTCTAGATAAATTCCAGTGAGTCGAGTTCTCCAGTGATGATATTTCAGTGTTACCATATCTTGTAAAAAATGGCTCGTTTTCAAGGAAGGACTCATTTCCTTCTGTACAAGAATTAGGGATTAAAGATCTGAGTTCGTTTAGCTGGCATAAATGGATTTCTACTCTTGACAGTGCCATGGCCGTTCTGGCTTCAGCTGAATACAATTGAATTTATGTAAAAATTATGTTTGTTTACTGCACTTGTAACTGGCTGGAATATGACAACCACTAGAAGTGGCTTTTTCAAAATACTTTTGCTTGACATTCATAATGTCTTTACACTGTATTACAAATGGAGACACCTTGGAAGGTTGAATGGAGATGCTAAACTCTTGTTCCAAGGGCGAGAAGCACCAGCACATGCCAAATGCAACAGGACCCAGTTTGGAACAGGTGGATTCCTTACAGTTTTCCTCTGGCTTTTTTCCAAAGCTATTTAAACACAGGTTAAAATGTGGAAATCTGAGGACTGCAGAAGAGTGAGACCAGTAACACCAACAAGAACCAGCATTTGAGCAACTGGTGCTTTGACCTTTATGTTGGATGGGGCCGCCGGTGCATTCTGGGCATGACTTTGCCTAGTAATGGAGAGTGTGGTGAAAACAGTGTTGTTCTTATAGGCAGAAAGAGCCACAAAGATTTTGGATAAGATCATTGTGTTTTTTTCAGTGGTATCCTAAAAATGAATTTTAGCGAGTAGGATCAGCATCGTGTGACATGAACACTCGCAGGAACCTGTCCGCTGCCCCATGTCATCCACAAGCATAGGTTTCATTCTTGTGGACTTTTTTCCAGGCAGCATCTCAGCCATCCCAGCGGGGATGCATGTGGTGTTTCTGAGCTGCTCTGAAATGTTGAGAAAAAAAAAATACTTAACTGCATGCAAATTTTGTTATTCTTCATTTATGTCTTGAGCTTGGAGAGGTTCCACGGAAAACATGTATCTTACGTACTGTGTCAAAACTTTGTTCCATGTCTCCTGTTTGCATAGCCTGGTTAAAGAAATGTAGGGTAGGGAAGAAATACGATAACTAAATATCTAAGGCATGAATGAGATTGATGAATTTAATACTAAGGTTCTGTCTTGCAGCCAGTGTAGAGGCAAAAATGTTTCTAAAAGCAGCTTTGTCAGGGAACAGGTGGTAAAAGCAAATCCCATTTTTTGAGGGCTCCTAGCTTTATTGTTGAATCCATCATTAAAAATCTTGTTTGAATTTGTATGAATGGCCATTTATATCCATGTAAGAATTACGGAAAAGGGAAGACAACAGTGTTTTGCTTTGGCCTGGATAAATGCCAGGTGCCCACCAAGACTGCTCTAGCACTCCC
>Ga0065711_1001604_pt1 | contig 45384 bp, 34 predicted proteins | sample Hoacrofraction12_FD_59098 | JGI IMG/M metagenome (GOLD analysis project Ga0065711, IMG submission 59098) | Hoatzin crop microbial communities from Cojedes, Venezuela - Epithelial fraction 12 v2 (version 2) | ecosystem: Host-associated > Birds > Digestive system > Esophagus > Crop | place... | reverse complement strand
CCTGCAGATATTTATAAGCATTTATTAGGTCCCCTCGCAGCCTTCTCTTCTCCAGGCTGAACAAGCCCAGCTCCCTCAGCCTCTCCTCGTAGGAGAGATGTTCCAGTCCCCTCATCATCCTTGTAGCCCTACCAGCACAGCTCTACTTCAAAAACTCCACTGCTTACTGGGACAGAAGGCTGCAAACCACAACACAGCCAGGCCATGCCATGACAAGGTCCTTCAGGACGTCACTAACAATTTTTTCACCCAGAAACCACGGAACCACACGCATCACGCAGGTGTTTGGCACAGGAAACCGCACACCAGCATCTCCCCAGCCAGCCCCCCACGCCAACCCACCGGCGGCGTGAGGAACCGCAGCACCGACGCCTCAGCCTGCTGAGCCACTCCTACTGCTCCCAGCGTTTGCTAATGTGGGAAACCAACATGCGACTGAAACGGCAGCGCTTGGCTGTACCCCAGAAACAGATCTGGAATTAAATTTAAGAGGTTATCTTGCCATATCTTACAGTATTTGTAGTTCACTGAGGGGCAGCCCAACAACTCCTTTTCAAATACAACAGCGCAAGCTGGGAAGTACAACTGCAAGTGAGACAGAGCTTCCACACAGCTATCCATAGAACCACCCATTTTGTTACAGATTTGAACAATTCCCCATTCAGGGAAAGAAAATGCGACAGCTTATTGATTATCTCGTATTTTATACATCTCTTGCATATTGTGGATCCTACACATCACCTGAATGCAAGCAGCAGATTTTCAGCTTTACTGCCAGAGGTGTGCTTCTTTCCGGGCCGTCCTTTTCTCTCCAACCCACCGCCTCAGATCAGCCTGCAGCTGCGTAAGCGTCTTCCCTGCTACGAACAAACGCACCAGACCCATCACACACGCCTCTGCAGCAAAGACTACTGCCCTACGCACCGGGCCACAGCCACGTTCTCTCTGCTGTCTGATCCCTGTTTTCTGCAGGAAAATAAGTCACCTTCTGGTGTGTAGCAGTCACCAGGCAGAATCACCAATACCGCTGCCATGTGATACAGCTCCACCTTCCTTCCACACCCCCCCAAGTTAGTTGAAACCATGATTTGTTCCTCAGTCCAAATCACCACGGAGCACTGCCAGGGCCATTGCTGACAGCGTGGGGGCAGACAGCCAGATCACAGAGGGAGGGGGGTGAAGGGCTGCTTTCAGCGGCAGTGCAGTCTATGGAGACCACAAAACCATACCACAAGTCTCAATATTACACATGAGAGAAAAAAAACATACACGTGAAAGGTAGGTATCACTTTTAAGTGATATCCACACTGTGGAATGCAGTAGAAAACCCCACCCAAAAGTCTACTGTTCAAAAAAACCTCCAAAGCGTACACTTGGCTTTTGTATTTTTCTCCCCAAACACACACAAATGTAATGCTGTTTTAAAGAGAAAGAATGAAAAACATTGGAGTAGTCGCTTCTACAAAACGAATGAGAGTACTCCACAGCTAAGTATCAGCTAGCAACATAAATGTCCTGTGCATGTTAACAACATCTTCTGAACAACCGTGGGTTTAAGTATTCTTTGCTGTTGTGAGAATGGAGACAAGTGCTTCTGTATCCAATCCCAGTTTCGAGTAGTTTAAGCAAGAATAAATAACCATGCTCTTTTTTCTTATTAAGCAATAAATATATCCTTCAAAAAGAACAAGTTTCATAGCCACAGATTTATAGAAATTTAAAGAAACTGTAACCTAATTCCAGAAATTAATAACTGTAAAAGAAAATATAATATTTGAAATGCAAATTAAACACACATTACAGTACTCTCCTCAAAAAAGTATAGAATCCTTTCACAAATATGACAGCGATAGATGCTTTAAGTTGTTACAGCAAAGTTTCTGGGTTCGCACTGGACAAACAACACTACAGAAACTGAAGTTTAAGAGCGAAGTTTTCCCTCCTGTGCTGCCTTTCACTCAATGCTAAAGCCCTTCATGAATAGTTCAGGCATCAGGGAAATCACTGCCCTCCATTTGTAACAGTTGCAGTTACAAGCAAAACTAGAAACAAGATGCCCAGATTTACTCAGAAAAGCCAACTTGCAAAAAAAAAAACCAAACAAAACACAAAACACCAAAACCCACAAAAAAAACAAGAAAAAAACAAAGAAACCAAACAAACCAGAAAAAACCCACCCCCCCACCCCCGTTATTTATAAGAATCCTAAGCACTGTGCAGCATCTGGGGATTTAATATCAGGCAATCAGGCAACTTTTGAAAGTTTTGAACCTAGAGACTTGCCTAAATTAAGAGAACAATTTGTGGGAAGTAAACCCAAACCTCACTCTGCTTTCGTGGCTAGAACAACTCCCTTTCCTTTCCATACCCTCCACCCAAAGACACTGTCCGTATTTTGAAGCACACGATATGAATTTTTTCTCAGCCATCAAGCAAATGACCACTTAACACTTTTCACAGATTTGAATTATTTATTTTAATTATTACTTATTACAGCATCTACCACATGAGAGCAGGCAGCAACCCCTCAGCAAAAACTGGCCAGTGAAAACTCGTGCTTCTTACTTTCACATTAGACCACAGTACTTTTCATATACCCAAACCTCTCATTTCCTAGAAAACCCTGGCATTTCAAAATCCTTTCCCACTACCTTATATAGCAACCTCCTGTGGCTCCCTGCACAATTTCCCTTTCGTGTTGAAACATTTCTATGAAGTCAAAACTTCCGGCGTTCTTAGGAAGAAGCAACACACACCCACACACACAAATCAAAACAAATCTGATTTAAAATGGAAAGTATAATTGCCTTCTGTTAACATAACTAAAAAGAATAGTTTTCCAGGTTTTTTTCTGATTTTTTTCTTCCAAACATCTTTGTTAAAAATCAACAGGCATTTACTGTAAAACTACAGGCACTATTTTTATACAGAAACGTTCCTCGACAGTATTTTCAACTTGCTCTACTTCTAAGCAAAAATGTTTAACGTGCCACAGGCGTAATTATTTTTGCTTGGCTTTTCAGAACCATCTCTGTGGCGCCAAGCATGATGATATAATGTGAGTAAAGATATAATGTGGATATATTAGCCTAACAGCTTGCCACAGCTGTCAAAAAACAAGGGCCCAGTTTCCCGTTCCCGAGCTTTCGCTGTCCCTTCCCTTGGGATGACTCTGGTACTTGTTTGACCACAGAGCAAATGAAGGCAACAGGCTATATTGCCAGAAAGCTTTTATTTATTTTTAAATTCAGGTTAGTTTTCCGATTTTTTTTTTTCTGATACTTTTAAAATCAGGTTAGTTTTCTGACAGTTTAGCAAATGGAACCAGTTTGCACCAAGGTCCAGGTTGACTCCCAACAGCGCGGCAAGGCAGAGGGAAGCAGGGCTCTCTTTGGGGAGCGGGGAGCCACTGGCCCGTGTCACTTCGTCCCTGTACTCCTCCTTCCCAAAGAGACCCTCTGCCCTAACCCCAGCTGAGGCAGCGGGAAGACTCCTGCTGCACAACCGCCCACCACCAGGCAAAAAGCAGAACCAGCAAAAAAGCACTAGAACTGACTGGGGTCACACGCTCCGTAGTACTCAGACAACTACGCTTCACTCTTCCTACGGCTCAAAGCCATCGATCCTCAAAACCGTAAGTTTGGGTTGTATGGGGATCTCAAAACCACGGACATCTGGTTATAGCATACACTGTACAGCTCTCAAATCTCAAACGGGGCTTTTTGCTCTGATTTTTCTAGCTGGGAGATGCAGCAGCCAGCTGTCAGGTAGTGCATACTAGTCGTATGGGAAAAAGAACAGAGGGAAAACTACTCACTAAAGAATGGTAACTTCCCGAAATAGGTTTTCCTGAGCGTCTTCAAGATCACAGAGAAGCTTACCAAACGTGAAACTACACATCCATTAAAAATACGACCGGCTGAACAGACTGTTTAAAGACCTGCCCCAACACAGCCAGCCAGCACTCGCATTCACCTCCAGTCACGTCTCTCTCATGGCAACTGAATCGGGCGATTCATCACGTACCAAGGGGGAAAAGACCAATTATCCAAACAGGGCTGTACACAGACGCGTTTCTCCTTCCTGACTCCGAAACATAAACAAGTTCTCAAACTTCCAGAGCACATACAAGTTCTCCTTGTTAAAGGGTGCAATATTTCCCCTTGGTTACATTTGTTCTACAGCTTATATTGTGAGTAGGGTTGACAAGTTCTCCTTGAAAGAGTCTGATGACTATCTTGGCTGTTTCCTCCCTTTCTAGTTTGGGACTGATTCATTTTCAAACAGATGATCTGTAAAGTTAAGGTCCAAGTACAGTAAAAGGCGTCAGAATTCTTAAGTTTTTAATTTAATTATGTATTACATAATTATGTACTAATGTAATTATTCTAAAACCAACCCTATGATTTCTAGCAAACTGCATTTCTTTTAAATGGCAACAATTTTTCTCTTTTTCACCCCACAAAATCCTCCATTTTCTTGCACGTTGCAAACATATTCCCCAAAGGAATATAAACACAGTAGTTACTCATGGGCAGGATACTTCAGCTTCTTCCCTAGCTGAAATGATGTAATTTGAAGCAAAACAGCAATACGAATAGCAGGAACTCTGACAACTCTTTACAGATGCAAGATATTCAGGAAAATACTTGAATCACACCATTCTATTTTCTTCTAAATTACATTTAGAAGACATTTCAGCTATTAATTAGGGACCTATACAGACAATGGAAATTGAGCATGCATGTTACAACTCAAACCTTGTCTTTTTCAACATTCAGTTTAAAAGCCTAGCAACAATGAGCAAGTTTCCGAATTAACAGTTTTCAGTTACTTTTAGTTTCACATGAAGTATCAGTAATTTAACACAAGTAAAAAGAACTTCTGGCCAGTGAAGAAGTTGCAGTAGAAACTCAATAGTGAAGGAGTATTTTTCTTCCGGCAACCTGTTTCTCTGAGCTCCTGAACCACACAAAACCCCACCACATCACTCAATCACCACACGAAGACGACAGATGCATCTCGAACAGCAACGGGCAGTTCCCGGGTGGGAGATGAGAACAGACACCCAAGGACAGGACAAAGGAGCACGGGACACGCCGTTTCCATCCTGGGCAACCCACCACGGCGAGCTCTGTGGCCCCGGCTGGACTGCTCCTGCAGCCCGAGAGCGGGGTCACCAGCAACGGCTGCGCCCGCAGAGCCCTCGCCACCGCTCCTAGGACGCGGCATGAGGGTGGAAGGGACACAAACCGACACAAACCAGCTGGTCTGCAGTTAAAGAACCACAAACTGATTATGCCTGGTGTATATAATTACCAATCCTTGCAGACATTGAACTCGGTAGCCTGAGAAATCATAGCAAATTTTAAGAAAACTCTGAACAGCAGACTAAATCTGTATTTTTAAACCACGCATGCTTACAAATTTGTTGCCCAAACTACTGAAAAAAAGTAATTTATACCAAAACAACTTCTACATGTCCACAGAAAGTTCCATAACCATGAACAAACATCAATGCATCTTACCTCAATCATTATATGAAAGGCGTGCTTGCAGAGAGGGGAAAAAACACAGGCAAAAGAAATTACTGTTTATACCAAGAATGGGATGAAAAAACAGCTTATAAGAAAAGAGACAAAATAAATTGTTTGTGAATTAACAACAAAAATATTCATGGAGATAGCAATACTTTCTTGTACCAGTAACAGATCATTTAAAATAAAAAAGTCCACCACTGACAGCAAAGAAAAATGGGCAAAAATAAAGATTATTATACAGACTGTTAGCCGAACTGATCTTATAATTAAAACCAGAATTGTCCATTATAGGCGTATAAACAGCAATGTTACTACAAAACAGTATGTAAACACATGCAGAAGATTAAACATCCACACAAACACAAGTTATGCAAACTTCTTTCTTGTTATCCTCCCAACTCTACAGCAGAGGGCAGCGGTGTATTGCTCTAAAATCCACTGTAATTAGTCACTAGCTATGGGAAAAGAAAACTTTTAAATGTCTAAGTTACAACTAAACCTTATGAACAAATAGGTCATCATACAGCAGGTCTATATTACTAAATTTCATCAATAAAACTGGCATGCTAGAAGTGTAACTAGAACAAGCGAACTCGAAAAAACTACATCCAGCATATATAAAATGAGATGACAATATTAAAGATTCTTTCAAACAAGTCACGAGTTTACAGACTACAGAATGAAACCCATTATAAAAACCTAAGTCCCAGAGCACTGCTACTGAAACTTAAAACACATTTTAATGACATCAGCTTGTTTGTGCTACTTTCACCTTTTTTACTGAACCACCTCATTGCCACTCCAGCATAGCAGCACTCAGACACCTTCGCTGCTCCTCCTGTACTTTTGCCTCAGCCATTTCCTTTGTCCTTTATAATTTGATCAGATAGACCTTGCAAGAGCATGAAATTTAAATACTTGAAGTGTTCAGCTGCCATGTAACAGCAATCATCCTTTTCTTCACCCTCTGTCGTTACATTCCTAGGATGCTACAGAGCGCGCTGCCAACAAGAGGCTTTTCTCTGCGCTTGAAAACTGTCTAGCACACGCTTTGCATTATCTAAATAATTAATAATAGGAGGGCTGAAGTATTTCTTGAAGGCTAAATTAGCTGCAAGTCAGATTTATAAATACTGTAGCAGAATTTGCTGCCACTGACAGAGCACTGAAGAACGCTGGAGCTCCATGGGATCACTCCTCCTCCTCTCACTGTCGGCCAGCAGCCCACCGGCGACGAGGAGAACACCCACACCAAGAGTCTGAACCAGATTCTTGCAGGACTCGTACAGCCGACAAATATTTTGGGGCACTTCATAAGGGAAAAACAACCCCACACTAAACAAAAAATCCAAACCCTTAAACTGGTTTTCAGAATAGCCGCTCATCCTCACCTTCAAGTCGCTGTGAGATGGTGGTTCCAGCAGAAGGACAGCTATTCCACGTATACTCAGAAAAACTACAAGGCAGAGTCTGCGGCACAAACTCCACAAACCACGAGCACAGTTACTCAAACAACTTCCTCCTCTAAGTCCCCCATATCCCTTTGCCCGAAACAGCAGCCAAGCAAAATAAAATTGTTACTCAATCTGTGAATCTGATAGGGAACAGCTACTGAACAGAGGAACAGAAATCTCTCTATGTACTGCTATTGGTACTAACTCGAGTAGTCAAAGAACAGACCATAAATGTTAAAAACATGTATGTTATCAAAAAGCATTGCTTGTATGAAATGGTTATTCAACAAAACTCTTTCCTGTGGCTGTAAAAAATTTGTTAGTCATTTTTTCAGGCCTATTTGCTATTAAAATTCTCCAGCTCCTGAGAATTACATAAATTCATCAGAAATAAGGAAAAAGATACACGAATCCGACCTTTTTTGCTCTTACCATAATGAGAAACTGCAAACATGAAACTCCGAGAAATGAGTCCTCTCCCACGCCTCTCACTACTCTCATAAGCTTCACCCAAATGCTAATAAAGTAGACAACCGTGAAAATGTTCAGAGAGAGATTTATGCACATCACAGACCTTCTGATTTTAAAATCACTGTCCTAGCCTCCAGACTCCAGACTCCCACCTCGGACTTTTCATCAGAAATGCAAGTATCACCAGTTGAAGCAGTATCAGGCTACGACAGAAATGCAAATACGTGCTTTCTCCTGTCAGGAATTAATACAACCCTTATAAATAAAAACTGGCAGCAATTAACCCACCCCAAACAGCTATCATCTACACAAATGTATATAAACACACTAACTTCCTATTTATACTGCCTGAAAACTACTTCTAAAGCTTTTATCAGGGATTAGGGAAATGATTGCGACATTTGTAACCAACCAGACAAACAAAACCAAGCAGTGTGGTCTTTTCCCAAGTTTGGGCTATCCACAATCACATTCTGAATTTCAAACATGTCACAAAAATCTTTATAAACATAGTGCTCAAAATGAATGCAAGTTATTTGTGGCGATCCCTGCATTTGCTCCTAACTAGCAGTCTAAACACAACATCTGCGTAGTCACCCACAGGCCCTCCATCTCTTCAGAGGATGTAAGACGAATTACTTTTGTATGTGTTCTGAAATGTGTAATTCTCACCCATTTCGGGATGTAAAAGACTACGTGAAAGATGACAACCTCTAACATTCAGGAGAGCATATCTGAGGATATGCACGAAACTGGGCTTCACTCTGGAAAATCACTAAAAAGCTCCTGACGGTAGAGTGCCCGGACTGCCGACCTCAGAGAGATCAGTATTTCAGCCTTCCTGGGATTACTCCACGGCACAAAGACTATAATCTAAAACTAAACCAACTTCTTAATAAGCCAGGAATAACGTATAGTATTGAAAGCATACAGTTTACAAGACCATGCTCTGCTTGAATCAACGCAAAAGCACAAAGTAACTTCACATTCACTATAGAAATACACTTGAAACTTTTTAAATTTTAATTGTACTTTAATTACGAAGTTCCCTTTAGGCTCCATTCAGGATAAGATACCTTAAGGCTGGACTTGTATTTTCTTACCTCTTGAAGATTTAAAAAAATATGTCTGTATTTATGGTTTATTTAAATGGAGATAGCTTGTTCTGAAAGAAAACTGAGAATTCAGGAGAGTACTTCAAAAAAATTTTTTTGAAAGCTATCAAGATTTAGAACCAAAGTTTTGGATGGCTGGTTGTATGCTGAGCACTGAAAAAGTGTGCCTCACTATGTAATTGGTTTTCAATTATTTGCCATACAAATTCTTCCCCTGGTAAAGATTTTAAGGAACTACTAGGTCTGTAATAGCCCATAAATTCTAAAAAAAACACCCAACCAAACAAAAAACCTGCATAGTTACAAGCTATTTACCTACTACACATTAAGTACTCCCGATCTGTAACAAATTTCCCACTGCTTTCTCACAGTACCCCCATGTCTGTGGGTTTTTTTTTTTTCCCCCCTTATAACCAACCACCGTGGCTGTACCTCACACAAAAGACAGCACCAGATCTTTCTCCTGTGTCATTCCAGCTATTGGTTGGGATCAGTTATAGAATAAAGTCTTGTTAGTCCTGAAGATAGGACATCATGCACACATCTAGCAGTCCAAATGAGATCACTCCGCTGTTCCTTTTTAACACCAATATTGCCACTAGTTACATGTTAATCATTCATTAACCACTGATAGGTACCCAACCTTAACTCCTTCCTAGCTAGACACAAGCTCTAACTCAGTCTTCTTTTTTTTTCTTTTTCTTTTTAATTTGCCCTCTTTCTGAGCTCCAGCTTTTCTTGATCAATCTCTTTTCCCATTTCATACAAGCACCTGCCTTCTCCATATGTTTTTCAAGTAGCTATTGATCTTCTAGGTTTGGAGTAAGTCCTTGTAAAAACATCTCTCCCTTTCTGATTCTTCATTTTTCAAGTGTTATAATGTTTCTATTAAAATGTATGTAACAATAACATGAGAAACAAATGTGGCTGGAAAAGAAAAATGGAAACCACCTGAACACTGGATTCAGTTCCTTCGCTCTTCAGCAGCCAACTGTAGTTTCTCTAGTGTGGCAAAGGGATAAAGATTATCCCAGAAATTAAGTGCACCAGGTAGATTATTTGGTGTGCTAAAAGTTAATTTAGAGAATAAAAGCAATAAATGAAAATATTTTCCAACGTCAACCATAAAAACCTTCCCATTACTAACCACTTTCATGGCTTTCTGAAAACAAACCATTCACATTACACACACCCGCTCAAACTCCTCAGCACAGGTCTGGTGGCCCAGGCCAGATGTCTGAGGTCAAAAACTGCAACAAAGAGCAGTGCTCGTGTTGTTACGTGCTCTCTTTCCATTAGTTTCCAACGCAGAATTTGTTGTTCCACTGCTACCCATGCAGTTGCACCTGCAGTCAGGAGTTCAGGATGCATCTCGCACATGCCACCGCTACAGATTTTTCTCCTTTATCATTATTCACGTCATGTTATGTGATATTGTTTTCAAGTCTAATTTCTTACAGACGAAACTGAAATGCCAAAACCACGACACAGCTACAAAGATCTGTTCATACTTGGGTGTCTTCAGGAAAAGCTACACTGAAGAAAGACTATCATGGTATGGTAGTGAAGGTAGCCAGACCAAAATCACCGTCAACCAAAATCAGAGTGTTTTCTGATGCTCAACAAGCTTTTGAGACCAGGGGGATGATCAGATCAACCTCTCTTTGTATTTGATATATGTGCTCCAATTATTCTTAATTCTTGGTTCACACAGCACGTGACTCTGAAGACATGGGGTGCTCTCCACATATGAAGGACCGGTGAGGGTCATCCAAACCCCAAAAATGACGCACACAAAAGACTGTCGTGCTCAACACAGGGAATACTGGGTGAAAAGCTTAAAGGAAGTGATAGACAGAATGTTAGAAGCAGAAGATGTAGTCGTACTTCTTAACTACATAATCCTCCTCTCTGAGGAGAGAAAGAAATTGTAATTGCTAGCAACTGAGCTTGCTTTTATGGCCACTCTGACAGACGGGATCTGTCCATTCCACATTTTCAAGTTTCTGGTAACACCAAACAGCCCTAGATCAGGGCGTTCTTGTGCTTAGTGACTAAAAACATGAAGCATCTTTGACCCAAGGAAGTTTCAAAGTTTCAGAGGAAAGCACAAAAATAGGTTACGAAGGAAAATGACATTATGTGAATCTGTAAAGCTTTTTTTTTTTTTCCCAGCCCTCTCAACATATGACTCTCTTTTTAAAAACACCACAAAACAAAAAAAGCAACTCTGTGATCCAGTAAGATATTCGTAACTTGGGCACTCAACAAAAAGTACAAGAGGTTAATCTCCCTTTCCACAGCATGGATGCAAAATGTTGGGGGCCACAGCTCTGTGAACTGACAAAACCCAAAAGCGTTACTTGTGTCAGTTCTGCTATAAAATAGGTTATGGTCCTATCTATCAGATGACAGAGTGGTAACACTACAGTTGTAATTAGCATTGACTGACAACTCTGGCCCAAGCTCAAGAGATGTAAAAAATAAATGAGCATAACATATCAACTCCTTGCCATCCGCATTCGTATTTCTACCGGGAATATTAGCAGGATGCTGTGGGGAAACCTAAAATACACCTAATTTGAGAGCGAGCGCCTTTGTCCGCAAAGCTGGTAGCGTTTCATTTTCAGTGTACCTGGTGCTCATGAGGGAAAATTAACCAGGTGAGAGTAACTCTTTCGACATAAAACTACACAGATTCAAATACTTCAAATACTAATCCCTTTTTTTGGTGAATTTGATCAGATAAATGCATATGTCTGCTGCATTATTAAATTAAATATAAGTAAGAAAATGAAACCGTTCTTTCCAAGATACACATACGTATTTAGCAAACTTGCATTTGTTAATAACTCCTTCAGGAGTTTAAAGCGTGACAGGTTTTATGCAATCTGCCAGCTGTAACCAGACGGCACCCCACAGACCGCAGCGAGGCACGCAGCTCGCGGCACAAACAAGGGACCCCGCGGCACGCCAGCCAAGAGTAACGGGAGCGAGGACGGGAGCCTGCCCTGGCCGCGGCACCTCGGAGCAGGCAGCTCTGCCGCGGCCGCGCCGGACACCGGCACGGAGCCCCTCGGCAGCTCCCTGCTCCAGGAACCCCCTTTGCCCCCCTGCCCAAACACCTGAAAGGAAGCGAGAATGGAACGTGTAAGGAGCAAACAAAAACATCCCCTGCTTCCCAGTTTTAAACCAAACACACAACCTAATTCTACCACATGCAATTTCAAAGTATCTGTAGGTTGAAAGGGAATGGAAAGACGAGCTAATCCACACCGCTGTGACCTGAGCTCAGTCTGTGTAGGAACTGCCTGCCTGGTACGCGCACGTAACGTGAAACCATTCTGCTTCCAAAGAAAATACAGTTGTTTGCACTTTCTCAGATGTCTGTCCTTTATGTTTCACTACAGGTTCAAAAATTACTTCTAGCACATTTCTTCCTTTTTTTTTTTTTCCAATTATTGCAAACAATTTCTTTTTGTTCTCTGATTGTTTTAAATTTAGTTGTCCCTTCTCCTAATTGTTCAATGATTTCTCACTCTTGAGTTTTTCCTCATTTTTGTATTTTGCTTATTCCTCATCTACCCTTTAACTTCTACTGAAAGAAAGTTTAGTACCGGGGCGTACTGCACCGAAGTAGTCTCACCGCCTTCCAGGAATAAACCGAGCAAAATGAGGTAACTTTTATCTGGATCTCACACAGAAATCCTTGCTTTCTAGCAAGTATCTGCTGTCCGTCTGATCTATCCATTCTATCACTTGCTACAGAAAGATTCGGAAAAGAATCCTGTCGCCTACAAGCTCTACTCATGCCCTAATTATTAAATATAATATTAAAATTTAATGTATGAATTGCATAAATATTTAAATGTTTGTTTCATGGTTATAAAATTACTAATACTTTTCCCTCTCTTCCTGCTCCCTCTGCCTCCTGTTCAAATCAGCTCTAATCAAATTCGAAGTGGGGAATACTGTTCGGCTGCATATGGGAGAATATTTATACATTCTATTTCCATAATAGTTTCATTTAGTTTTTCAGGCAGAAGCAGCTTTTCCTGACTTTCCACATGAAACCTTAATGCCTATTCACCACAAGATAAGAAAATGCTATTACACCATGACTAGCTCAAGCACCAACATATACTTATCCCAACAGATACAATCTGAGCATTAACAAAACAGCTTATTACCCTATTTATTAAAAATTATGACGTGTCCACTCCTGTACCAAACACAAACCACGCAAGAAAAGAACTGCAATAGAAAGGAGGAAGAAAATAAAAATTCAAGTTCTTGACATCTCGCATGTGTTTAACATTTGCTTGCTTTTCTATCACTTCATCCATTACTTAATTTAAGTCTAGAAAGGAAATTACATGCTGAAACTATCCACACAACTAACAGTTATGAATTTGATCTTACAGTGAAGACTACTAGGTTGATGTAGTCCCAAATACCTAAGAACTGAGACGGATGAAATAATTATGCTAACAGATTGCATGAAGTTTGAGAATCTGCAATACTTTCTGCAAGGACAGGAAACATACTTTTTTCCTCTAAATTAGTTCTTTTCATTTGGCAAGAACATATGCCCACTGCCTCCCCCCCAAATTTGTCTTATCTATTACTACGAAACTGAAACTAAAACAATTGTACTTATCAACCATAGGCAACACCGCTTCCTGGAACGCCCTGAAGTCAAGCAGTAGCCCTCAAAATACCACAGCAGCTGGCAGTACGGAGCAAGTACGTATCAATCCTTCTTAAATGCAACCCTACCAAAAATAACAAGTGTTTTAATTTTATTTAATCACAAATAGCAGCATCGTTTCACCACCGTACAAGAGGCAGTGTGTGCCAAGTGGTCGCTGCACTGAGTCAGGAAGCTGAAGTTCAATTCCTCCTGCAAAACCCCAAGTGTTATGGGATCCTGGGCAAATCATTTCTCTCTCCGTTTCCACCACCCCATTTTGTTCATGTTTCCTACTTTTGTCTGAAGATTTTTCTGTCTTAATTTTTTTCATAAAAGCCTTCTAATCTCATCTGGATCTCTACCCATAACTGACGGAAGAGGAGTTCTAGTGTTAACACCAATCACACCGATGGCATCAGCTGGAGCCTCACGGCAGCAGGAACCACGCACCTGCAGCCACAAAGGTTTGTTTCAATGCAACACAGCCAGTTTACACTGCAAACCTGGAGACCATAATCTCATCATATTTCCTAAGTAAAACACAAACACTGCTAAAACTGAAACATTTTAAGACAAAACACGAAATACATAAACAAGTAAAAGGAAAAAGATGACAAGAATCACAGTAAGGCCACCAGCTGAGCTAAGCCCTGGCACTAGGCTTCAACTGAAGATTTTCTTTAAGCTCCCTTTAGCTGACACCCGCATCCCAGTTCCATGCTTTTAAAAAAATAGCTATGCTTCTATTAGTTACTATTCCCTATTCACTGCAAGCTACCATTAAGAATTAGCATGCCTCCTTCATTTTTGTTTGAAGCTAAGCATTACATAAAGCTCAACCCTAAGGACCTGAGCGCAGCTGCACGCAGCTTTCAGGCAAGTCATCCTTTTATCTACCTGGGAGTACAAACTTCCCACAGCTGTCCAGCAACACCGCATCTTTGCCACCTGAAGTTTTGTGCTTAGTTTTTCTCCTCCAAAACACAGAGATGTGTAAGAACATTCAGTAGTGGCCCACGCATTCATCAATTAATTAAAGGAGATAAGGCTGTTTAAGTATAAGCTTGCTTTTCTGGTTTTGCAGCTAGCAAGCATTATCACCTCTAAACCAGGATAGCAACAGGAGACCTCAGCCACGTGACAGACTCATACCCCTTTCACTCCTCTCCTCTTCAGAAAATGGTTTTACCACTCAAAAACCCAAAATCATAATGCAGCCACTTACCTGGGTTGGAACGAGTACCGGAGGATACGCTAGCTTGTGATGTCTGTACATCCAAAATGAGAAGAGCACAATCACTGCAATTGCCATGATAGGCACCAACGAATAAAGCAAGGTATTGAACAGAGGTGGCTTAGGTGTAACAGGATTGGAGGTTGCTGAAGAACAAAAAAAAAAAGAGGACACATTTTTTAAGAAACAAAAATCATACAGTGCTTGAAATGTCTAGCATCCTGATTTTCTAAGAATTCTTGCGATCAGCACAACAGGTTAGCAATACTTGATCAGATCACGTACTTCAATATAAACAGACACATATTTCAAAGGCAGCATTCTGGGAAGCGCAGAAGTAGCTTCAATCCCCAGAACTACACCTCAGCACATCTAAGATTTTTGTGCTTCTAAGCTCCACCTATCTACAGCGTGCAAGAGGCATCTGCATTCTACAGAGACTGCAAGAACGCCATCACCTAATGAATGAAAAAAGAATCAATACAGAGGTTCAGTCTTCGGAATGTATACAACAAAACATCACTAATAAGCAGAACAGGCCAGAAAATCTGCCAACGTTTCACTGAACTGTCGATTTGCTGAAAGGAAAAGCTCTCTGGCTGGAGACGCTTCCACAGGGCCTCCAGAAAGCCTCCCGAGAAGCCCTGCTTCGGAGGCAGCTGGCGCACGGGCAGCCACAGACCCCTGGGGTCTGAAGAAGAATGTCACTTAGTGCCTTCGCAGTATCTCTGACAAAAATGCCAAGAATATCTCTTGGGCCAACAAAGGCTATTTTCATCTCATCGAAAATGTTATTTAACTTCACAAACAACTTCCTCCAGCTATTTGGGACACGAGACATTTGCTGCTTTCAGTTCAGTTATTAATATTATTCAGTTTTCCAATAAAGATTAGATATTTGATTACTCTTGTGTAATTTCTTCCAGTCAAGTAATCTTTTAATTATTGTTTTTTAAAAAGTCTGGCTATCTGATTTTCTTTGTAACCTGGGAGGAAATTCTTCCCCCCTTTCTAAAGGTTACTGTGTTAATTCGGGGCGAAACTCAAAGGTCCAGTTACTTTAAAGAAATAGTGAGAGCACTGTTCCAAGCAGAGGAGCATTCGTAGGCTGGTTATGTGCACGTAAGGATGATACGGCTTTTAGCCCAGTGATTTATACACACTTACAGAAGCTTAACTATACAATTAAGGCAAGATTTGACAGTAACTTCTGTATATTAAAACAGCCAATTATTTCAGATTATCCTTCCTTCTCACCCTTAGAAAAGAGCTGAAGTACCTTTTATCAGTTTCAATTACTTCTAGTATAGAGACCTTTCAAAACTGAAGAAACGAACTCGCAATTTTCTAGCCTCTTGACGTGCGCGCACCCAGCACTCCATCATCCGGGAAGCAGAAACCTTCCGGCAGGAAAAACTGACCACAACATTTTGAAGTCCCATCTCTGAACATGCAAAATATTTAATATTTCTGAGCTCTGCTAAGCAGTTCCCTCATAAATGTCTTAAGACTAACTTACGCTGCGTGACCTCCATTTCTGGAAAATAGAAAAAGCGTTCGTTACACATGTTGCCTTCACAGCAACAGAAAAACACTTCAGGGCTGTCTTTCTTCTCTATGCAATCATTCCTGTAAAAGATAATAATAAAAAACTTCAAGTTGTTGTGGCCTTTTTTTTTCCCCCCAAAGAGAAAACATATGCTCATATTTAAAATTTAAAGTGAACTTTATTAAATCATCCAGGATAACAGGATACCCAAGAAGAGTTAAATTTGAAGAAACAAATTAAAGTTATGTTACTTCGTATTGCAATGAAATATCATTAAAATTAAAACTGAAACAGCACATTTTTGTTACTTTTAAGATAAAGAATTTTTTAGGATGCCTTTCAAAAGCTTACAAAAACACTGAGAAACAGTTCACAACAAACAAATGATCACATGGCTAGTATTTAAACATAAACGCACAGTACAGGGTTGCATGGGTTGGAGGTAAGTGGAAAGGAGAATTTTTAAATTTTATTTCTGGAAAAAAGAATAAAATTTCTAGGGTTGCCTCTGCCTACATCACGCTCAGGGACAAGGCTTATCTCACCCCATGAACTAAGTGCAAGACAGGAGTTCTATTAACACATAAGCTGAAACTATTGAAGTCAGGAAATTAAAACAGGAGTCATACAGGAGACAACTCGACAGTAGTAAGAGAAGAATTTGAAAATCCTGCAGAAACAGTTGAGGATTTTCAATACAGCTGAAGATTGTAAAAAAAGTTTTGCATTCATCTTCAAAAATTAGTTTATTTTATAGAACCAGCTACTACAGTTACACTGTACTGTAACTTCCATAAACCATTTATTCTTTGATGTTCTTAATCTGCTGTGGTTTGGAATTCATCATACTGTAACTCCCTGTTTAGTAAAGCATTCTTCACTCCCAGAGATAAGACTTTGTTTAATGGATATTTTAGACAAACTTGGCAGCGTGCATTCTTATGACAAGTAACAGTTAACGAGGTCTTCGAGCCAGACAAGCTTTTGCTCACTTGTCAGCTATTTCCTTACTGGCCTTCCTGCATTTTATTTCTTCCTCCCATTTCTTTTCTTTGCTCAAGGGAGAATTTACTACCAATTTTTTTTTTAGACTGTTCAAAGATACATGTGGAACGAGCAGGGTAACAACGCTAAAGAACCTAATTCTATTTCCAAATTGAAAATTTCTACTTCTATCTCGGAAGTTAAATATTTAACAGAAATAAACTTAGTTCAGACATTGTAAACACCCCCACTTCCTCTGCAAAGCTATAGCTAAGAACAGAATAAAAAAGTCCCCCAAAAGTCCGAAGTACATTCCCATCCTGAGTAACTTACAGTTACTAGATACTAGTAGCAAAAAATACGATTTCTTAAAAATTGTCCTTCGCCTTCCAGCACAGCCAAATTTCAGTCGTGCTGTGCAAGCAAGCTTGCAGATGCTTTGCTACTTCTCTGAGAAACAGATAAATCAGAACTACTGTTCACTTTCTTTAAACTGTCATTAAAGGAGAAAACATCCTAGTACGTGGGGAAACTTTATTTGGTAGAAATGACGATAATAATTTCTTCTACTCATTCAACATTCAATAAACATTAAGGGAAAATTTTCTAAAATACTGCCAAGAAAGATTTCTAAATACATTTTAATGAGGACCTATTATGCATTTATGCTCTTAATTATCTCCCTTTCCAAACAATAACCATTTTGGTCAAATAGCATCTAGTACAGTACTTCAAAGAATTACCATACTATTTCTTAAGAGTCACGACCTTTATTCAGCCAGTATCTAACAAGCCCCAAGTCCTGCTGTTACTGTTCGCAGGTACTTGCTAGACCATCTGTTATAAAAAAATGACTGGAATTTTAGAATACGCCATGTCTCAGAGCGGCCACTGAGGTGAGCTTCTTAATAAACCGGTAAAATACTTCTGTATTTAAGCAAAGAGCAGACGCAATCTGCTGACTTTCTTACTCCAAAGACATTGGAAAGTGAACTATAGAATTTTGCATTCTGGTTTCAATAACTATTTGCATTGCTTGGCAATAACAAGTCACTACAAAATCTATTATTAATGGCCTAAAAAAGAGTAAATTTTTTAATACATATTAAGTAGACAGCAAAAGGTGAGACATGCTATTCTGCAAACAAGACAAAGTACTTAGATGAAGTCAGGTCCCTAAATACAGGTAAATGAAGAAGAAAACAAAAAAAAGAGATGTGTGTATGTGTGTGCACATCTAAATACAAGATAACCATTCACAGACTACTGTATTATCATTTTTCTCAAGGACTGTTTGCAGAGAGGAGGTTGTATAAATTATGGACAGGCAAAATAGTTTAAAATGACAAATAAATTTTGAGTTTATAGAAAAACTCACTTACCTGTCATAACAGTTGATGTCATCTAGCCAGCAACCTTGCTTCACAATTTCAATTGATCCAGAAATATTCTTCCATGTAGCAAAACAGTGTCGTCTTTTATCTTTATCACCATAACAAGGTTCAATACCACTGCGATTTGTTTTATCTTTTTCCCAATTAGCGTTGTAGTAGATACACTCTTGTGTTTCTGATCTGCCAAGTATGGCACCTTTTAGGAAGAAAAAGTAAATCACAGTTAAATGGCATTCTGAAGGAAGAGACATATGAACAGTCAAAACCAGGTTGTACTAAAATATCATATAACGCTTGTATCAATACGCCCTCTTCCCCTCCTTTTTCTTTTTAATAAAGAAAGAAAATATTTGAAGTTCACAAGCACTCCAAGCAAGCTGCAACATAAAACACAGATTTTCTGTTAAGTCAAACAATAACTTGGATAACTTATAAAGATCTGAAGAAATAAAGAACAAGTTATGGTAATACTTCTCCCTGAATAGCAACAGCAGAGAAAATTTGAAATATTGAACAGTAAAGATTTAGTATTAAATTTAGCCAAACAAGAACTTCTAGCTAGCAGAATTTACCAAAAGGCATTTTTGTCTCTTCTGTTGTTACATGTGCCAAAAAAAAAAAAAAAGGCAGTTTATATGTGTTAAAAACCTAAATCCAAGTAATAAGTTCAGTTTTGAAACATTAACATCTTTTCCCCTGCAATGGAGCTTCTTAAGACAAAGCATTTAAGACACTCTACACTAAAACAGTATCCTTTGCATCATTCTGATTTTCCAAGTGAGCAACTGGAATCCAGACTAACAGACGCGAGGCAGCAGTCCCTACCCTCCACGGGCAAGGCGGGTTGTATCGCTGTGGGGTCCCACCCAGTCAATCGCCCACAACACGAAAGACAGGAGGACACTCCGGTAAGGGAACGCTGCTGCTCTGGGAAGGCCCAGGGGGACGTCTCCCCTTCCCACGGCGCGCACCCAACGCACGCCGCGGGATCAGCCTCGATGGCCGACGCGCAGGCTGCAGGCAAAAACAAGCCTGGGGGTGTCTGGAGGCCACAGCACTGGTGCAGTCTGTACTACCTGCGCTGGTGGACCCGACTGGACGAGCAGCCTAGCTAACCCATCCCGATAGCATGGGATATACCGTTTCTTTGTTATCTCAGTAGTCTTCAAAATAAAAGTTTCTGAATTTTTGAATTGAATTCCGTCATTTAAATTACAGATGTAATTGACTCTTCAGTGCCTACCGATAACCTACAGCAAAACCCAGCAAATCTTAACAGGCTGAGGCACCTCCGAGGGGAGCCACCTTCATAGTTTTAATGTGACATGCAGCACCAACCCGGTTTCTGCAAAGGTAAAGGGCTGTCAGGATGCAAAACCATTAACAGAACACTGGAAGGGAGTAATAACTGGCTTTCACTTCTATTTTTATCTTCTCAAATACGGCCAAGAGCATTGCCGTTAATCTTCATCATTTAACAAGTACTCTAAACATGGAAAGACAGGAGAGGGAGATTGAAAAGCTAGAGAGTCAGAGGACTTCAGAACTGAGGAAGGGTCAGGAGGATGACAAAGCACGTTTACTTTGCCTGTGCAGCCATCTGACACTTTGAAGAAAGACAGTCGCATCAGACATCACGCTGCAGATCAGAACAGAAAAGGTCTTCCAAAGCAGTCAGCTTCACACGTATTTATCTGTATCACTCGTTACCTCCTTTATTCACACATACCCACAGTAATTCTGATACATCAGCTGCTGCCTCGTAGCCATACTCGGACTTATTCTCCTAGACAAGGGTACAACAAGGAGAGCAGCTGTAACCCTGACTTCTTCAGTGGGATGAAATCTTTGTCACCCAGGCACTCTACCCACCAGCGGTAGGAGGTGGGGGTCAGGGTTACTGGTAGAGGCTTCCATCACCTTACCCCTCTTCACCACACACACACAACTGAGAGTAAAGTCATTTTTCTCAGTAAACAGACTCGACTGTACAGGGACCAAAAAATGCCGCACCACCTCTCACGGTGACAAGAATCATTTCAAACTGAAAACTGCCGCAGCCCTCTTGAAGCGCAGCGCTGGACGTCAGTCGAGCGCAGCGCTGACCGTACTGGGCATCCCACATCACCACCTTCAGAAACGTTTGACTTTGACACGTTCCCAAAATAGGCAGAGGACGCTGCTTACGCTTTTTGGGAAAGAGCCTGGACGTTCAATGGGAGAGATGCACCAGCCAGCTGGTAACACTGCGAGATGCAGCATGTTAACTATTATATTCTTTGTGCGGCGATGGCCTGACCTTTACAACTCCCAGCTACGGCAAGAAACAGATGAGGCAACAGATTGAACAATTTGGTTCTGTCAGTGCAATAAAGCAGAAGTCCTGGATTTCTCTCGTACGTGCCATTCCTCTTCTGCTGCTGCCAAGCCTAGCTTTGAAGGACCATAAACAAGCCGAATTTGATAAAAATCAGAAACTATGGTAAAATTAACTGTGCACAAATATTGTTCTTATATATGTCTTCTCTATAGTCAGGTTTTCTTATCCATGAATGCTCTGAATCCGTTCAGCCTCTCCAACTGGCCAGCAATCATGCTGCTGGGCTAGTGACTTTGGATCCGACTGGAGCATCTGACCGTAATTCCTTCTCTAGGGGCTGAGCCCACATTTGCAATAGGTCTGGCCAGACCACGCTGATGTAGGGACACAGCAGGACAATCTCGGATTTATCTTTCGAAGTAGAAAAGCAGGAACACAGTGGAAGTAAGGAAAGAAAAGAAGGGGAACCACACAAAGAAGGCAGCCTTGAGCCCACCGCACAAAGGAGGCATCTGCTTACAGCCAGCTCTGCCACCCCCTCCGCAGGAATCAGACTCTCAAAAGGAGAAGGGCAGCTGGCATTTACAACAAAAACAAATTTATTTGGGTCCCAGTTTAGGCATAGCATGTCTACGATTAACTCCTACACCCATTTTGAGCACTGCCAAATTGTTTTCATTTGAAATTGTCAGGTCTTCGGGAAATCTATTACTGAACCTCAACAGGCAAAACGCTGCTGTTGAAAGAAGCCATCAGCAAAGCACCGACAGTATCCTAGGGACCGAACTTAAAAGTCTGAAAGCTTGCACACTGAAAAAGCAAAGAATACTCAAATACATTACAGCTCTTAGTTTCGGCACATTAAGACAGATCGCATTTACTACACGCTGCTATCATATTGCAGTTAGTGTGCTGTTGTATCACTATACAGTTGTGTTCATCCACAACAGCTGCAGGAAGAAAAGAAAAACAGCATTTGGTAGTGAACTTCTGAACTGCCCTTAATACAGCATACACCGTAACTGCTGGCAGTACAGAAAGCAATTTTATCAGAGCCTACGTGTGCAGTCTGGAAAACCTCACCTTAGCAGGAATCTGAAGGACTGGCCATCATTTTTTCAAGCAGAAAGACTACATGAACGCCTGAAAAAAAATTCTAGCCATTTTAAGTTAAAAAAAGGGGTAAACAATGAAATCCATGCATAGCTAGTAAGAAGGACTATACTAACATAGCCCTAATTTAGAAAGGGATTACTGGAAGAAGACACTGGATGGAATACGAATTCTCTATTACAGATATCACTACGTAACACCCAGAGGGAAAAAAGAGAGATCCTGCCTTCTGGGAGTTTATCATCTAGCTTTACTTAGTAAACCTGAAACCAAGCAACACAACTGTATTGGTCTGTAATGCAGGCATGTTTTCATGCCAGTTTTACTAAAAAGTCTGAAATGCGATCATGATCTTCCCTCTCCTTTCCTGAAAGACTTCAAAAGACACCCCACTCCCCCATGTCCTACTCCTGTCCCCAAACGCTGCTTTGGCAGCACACTTGGTTGGCGACACCACGTAAAGACACAAAGGCTTCCAGTCAAAGAGAAGATGAATTTGTGATTCCTTGCTGGTTTATGAAACCTAGCAAAAACTCTTAAGCTGAAGTGATGAAAACTGGTGAAAAGGCTACAAAGCTTAGTTTGACTGCGCTTAGATCTAAAACATCAGGGCGGAAAAGAAACCCCAGGTCTTCTGAAAGCCACTCTACGCATGTTGATGGCTCTGATGGGCACTCCCAGTGAGTACCTACCATATCCTTACCTAGAAGGGAACTGGAAATAAAATTTCACACTTCTTTCTGCATGTCTTCCAGCAGAGACCTGTTTTCCATCCAGTACATTTCTGAGATGTACTTACTCAAGCCTGAGATGCAAACAGCAACACTGAAGTCCGGCAACAGTAATCACATGTGTACTTCAAGGCCGCACAACCTTCCAGACAAGCCCATTACGCTATACTTGAACTTGATTCTATTATAAGCACTAATGACAGTGTTGGTAAGGATTTATATGCAGGAATCCTCATGTGACAGAAAAAGGCACTTTTTTTTTGCCGTTTCCTAGAAAACCTAGTATATATAAGAAACGAAAGGGTGAAGTTCAGTCTGGCAGCTAGCCATACTTACTGTAGAAAGGTTATTTAAATTGTATTGTGTTTGAGATTAATTTGAACTCCTTCTGAGCACTGAGATCCACAAACACACAAGGAATGGACAGTTTACTAGGCTGAACTAGTCGAGCAGAATGGCCTGACGCACCACAGGGACTGGCCATGGCGAGCTGCTCAGCAGACAGAACAGCCCGTTGGCTGAAAGATCGGAATTCCAGCGCGCTGTGGTAGGGGAGGAAAAAAAGGAGAGGAAATGTAGCATAGATAGAAATAGCATCTTGAAAAAACTTCAGTTACTGTACAGGTATCTTTTGCAAGTACTTGTCTATATATAGATTATTCTATTTGTTTCCACGGTGATCTCATACACGCTTTCTAGACCCACAAATATATCTAAGAACAGACTACAGATATATACTAAAAAGGCCCAGCTGTGATGTTCCTGCAAGCAGGTTTTTATCATTTTGCATTTTTTTCTGATAACACCCAGGGGAATGTTTCTCAAAGGAAAAATCAAGAGGTTATTTTCAATCTAATAAAGCAAACTGAGTTACAACAGAAAGGACCTATTGTGTCCTCTTCATACACACCAATATGCTCCCAAAATATTTTGTTCATCTTCAGACAAGTATTAGTCCTCTTATCATCGTTCTCAAAGCTCGCAGATCAAACAAGAACTGTACCCCATATAAACTGAGCCAAAGTACATTCATTAAACCCAAACACAACAACAATTAACTTAAGCAATGCAAGAATCATCAAAAAGATAAACAAGACAGCAAAGCAACAAATCACCTGAGCTGTTGTCACACTGCCTTATACAGAAGATGCATATCTTTCCGGACTGGAATTTCTCACTATTGTTCTCCTTTTCAGCATGTTTCACCAAGCTTCCATTGTAGTTAATCAAAAAGTCATTGGGGAAGAATGGAGCAATGCCACCAAAGCGCTGCACCTCTGTGCAGAGGTCTGTGAGACTTAAAACATCTTTTACATGGCTAAAATATTAATCTTAAAAATTTTAAAATTGTCCTGATGTTCTAAAAGGCTTGTTTCTTCTCCCACAATAAAATTAAAAAACAAAAAAATAAATGAGTTTGCAACTCAATATGGGTCTTACAGTAAACCTGGAAGTTTTAGTGCAGTTTTTTGTATAACAATATTAAACTTCAGTTCTCCAGGATTACAGTATGATCGGGGGTGGGTGGGGAGCATATCAGGAAACCCATGTCTGCTTAGATATCTTATCACCTACTTTGAAAATACCTCATTTTTTTTTGCAGTCCACACCTTGCCAAAATGGAAAACTCGTATGGATAAACCTCCTGTGGAAGTATGAAATCCTCAAGCTGAGATGAACACTTCTAAAGAAGAGCTTTCTGGGGGAAGAATCCAGTGCCGAAAAATGGAAGAATGATCTACCTAATGACACTACACTAAGTCTTAAGAGCACAGGTTCCTAAACATAGTGGAAACTATGGAGGATGATGTCACCTACAAATAAGAAATACTGGGGGGGGAGGGTAGTATCACTCTTTAAAAAAAAAATCACTGTTAAAATTCCTTGCAACCCCTTGTTTGCTAGGCAAACAGCAACAAGAAAACACACACTATTCTACTAGAAATACATCTTCTGGATTTACAGATACTGGTACAAAAGATACTTTTTTAAAAAGTCAGCTGCTATAGCCACTTTATGTTATTGTTTTACATATGTATCTGGGTAACAGTTTTAATTAAAAACATTTATAGGAAGTGTTAAGTGCAGATCCTACTCAGCGTAGACAATATATTGAACCATCCATCTGCTTCTCAAGTTAGGTAACTCAAAAAACGTCCGGTATCACGGCTGGATCCAAAAGAGCTTCTACAACAGAATCGGGCAACACATACATTTTACTGTGGCATGCACAGGATTTGAGTTCTCTTTTTGTTACAGATCCAAAGGTTGGTGCTCCAGCAATGGAAGGTGGAGTTGGACCATTCATTAGCTTTTTTTCCTGACATTACACAGCCAGCGCACAATGCATCAGTCTTTCTGAGGTGAGCTACAGAATAAATACATATTTGAACAACACTGAACCGAGCTTGAGTAGATCACTGTTTCTCTCCAGGGTGCAAGCAATGGGCCAGAACGCTATGACATTCTCCATCCCATCAACACTTCATTTTTACAATTAAGCTCCACTTAATATTTAAAGGCGCCGCAATATTGTAGTTCCAGGAGGAGAGATCTGGCAGACTTGGGTATCATGCAACTTCTGCAACCTTTTGAACAAGAACACCACTTCGGACTACAAAAATACTATCCATACATGACCTGCAACACAAAATTGGACACGATCAAATGAAAGAGCTAGGATTTTGGAATCTGTAGAAAAGATGCCCTTAAAACATGCTGAATTTCCAAGACAGAAGAAACTCCCTACCCGCGACTCCCTATGCAAAAGCGGCCACTTGACCTTTCAAAGTCCAAGCTTCAGTAATTAGCCACGTTGAAGAAATCTGTGCATCTATACAACTGTGAACTCATTCTGATGACTTCTCCAGAAGAATATTTAAGAGAAGCTATTAAGCTTTTTATTAATTTAAACAAAAGAGCTACAGCATTCAGAGACCTGAGGTTTTAGAAATGGTGGTGGCAGAACTAATGGAAGGCATCTTTAAAGGGTGAGGCCACAATTGAAGGAAAAGGACGCAAGTAAAGATGAAGAACCTCTTAGTCCGATCGTTCGTTTGAGAGACTCCATGGTACCATCCAAAGTAACATCTCCATCTGAGAGACAAAAGAAGATGGGACTAAGGGGGCAATCGTAACACGTGGAGTACTCGGAAAGAGGCATAACAGTGGCATCCAAATCCCACTGAACTCATCGTTCAAGGAAAAAAAAGCAGCTGAAACTACCTCCGCAGTATGTGTTCCTCCCTGCAGTCCCTCCAAGCACTTTGCCCAATTGCTAGAAGGAATTAATAACGTCATAACAGGATTTTGTAGAGAACTTCTATTTTCAGCCTTGTACTTCAGAGTATCTTCCTTAAGGCTGGATTTAAGGAAGTGGAAAATCCCAAACATCTAGTGTCCAAGTTTTGCAAAATCATTTCAGAGCAAAGCACATGGCAGAAAAGGGAAAAAAAGGGTCAGGTGACATCTGTGTTCTTCAGGTAGAAATTAAGGTGCCAGTAATAGCACAACTGGTAGCTATAGCATCAGCTGGCTACCTCTGAAATAAAGATTGTTATCCTCTGGGAATCTCTAGAGACTTCAAGTTAAGATAAGCGCTATTTTTCACACTTCCTGACTTCAAGGAACACACCGAAACACAGACTGATGTTTTCAAGTTCAAACATGCCATTCCTGTCACCACAAGGTGTGAGCAGCACTAGCCAGAAAAGCTTTCTCATCTACTGTCTAATGATTTTGTAGGGGATAAAGGCTTGAAATATTCTGTAAATTGTTTTTTTTGAAGCCCAGCCTTGGCACTACACTCCCCTTGTACATGCTGTTAGCTTTTAAAGACATGAGTGGTCACATATCCCCTCCCCAACACAACAGTGATGTTATTACGAGATTATAGTAGTCTACCACAACAAGCAACACAAGGCTCAACACTCACCTCTACAGGACTCAGAGGTTGGGGAAAAAAAAAAATAGACCAGGACCAAACAGGCACTAACACCAGAAATACACACAGTTTCCAATTAGGATTGCCTTCCTCTCCCCAGCACAAAACCCAAACACAAACAAACAAACAAAAAAATCAGTAACTATAGCAAATCATCACAGTAGCTGCCCTCAAAGGAGAAGCTGATTCAAGTCAGCTGAGATTCAAAAGGAAGCAAGAAAAAGGGACATGGCACAGATGAAAGCGGCAATGCTTGCCTAAACATGTCCCTTCCCACCATTCCCCTCAAGAACACTGGTCCTCAATACTGCATGCAGGTTTGAATGCATAAATAAAACTCATAAAAACTCAGTTCAGTTTTTGAGATTAAAAACTTGAAAACTGGGGTTCTGCTGTACCCTGACTATCTAGGTGGCATCATCTACAGCTGTCTCCGGATGAAGCTCAGGTAAGGCAGCTGCTCATGAAGTAGCTCGGGACACCTTCCCATCGCACACATGCGAGTAACACCATTTCCACAGAGTCTTAGAATGTGGTTATCAAACTAAAAAAGTAAGGCACATTACTAGCAGCCATACTCCCAGGCTAAAGCCTAAACAAACCACCTAAGGATATCCAAACCAGATGAGGAAGATATGAATCGTCCTGAAGGATGACTATCATGCTGGTGGTGGCAATTAGCAGAATTTCTATTTTGAGGCCTGACAGACAGTTTCCCAGCAATGACCTCAGGTACCTGTCATAGCTGTTCATCTGATTTGAGAGTCCCAAAGCAAGTGGAAACGCTGCCCGTGCATGTGCCGCAGCACAGCGGACACGAGAAGCTTCAGTGCAGGCTCCTTCCACTGGAAGGGCCAGCACATCCATTCAAGCCTCCACAGAAACATTCTCCTAACGGGGAGGGTGGCTCAGGACATAACATTTGGCTTGTCTTCACACCCTGCTCTACCATGCTAGATTTTGCAAAGGTAAAATAGGGACCACAAAGAACTCTGGTACCTATGAAAAAAAAAAAGATTTACCGTAAACAAATGGCATCTTGACAGCTTAGAGATACAAGCAAAATTCCTCCCTCCCTACAGGGAACCAGCCTGCAGAGAGTTGTGAAAAAGCGGGAACTTCTCACGGATGGCATCCTGCCTCTACTGCCAGTGCCCGATGGTTTTAGGGCGCTTACCACCTCGGTCAGAGCAATACCTCAGTAACAGCTGCGAATCTCTAGGGTGTTTCTGATCAAAATGATCCTTTCTCAGGGCTGGTATTTGTAGAAGTTCTTCTCTGAGCGATGAGGCTTTGTAGAAACTTCACGATCCTGAACTAGGAAATATTTTTCAGAACTTTCTAAAACTGACATTCCTGCAGCCTCATGAAGATGGGAAATCCTGACATATTGATCACTTGATGAAAAAGCATTAAAAAAAGCTTCACAGGAATTCTATTTGTCTTTAAATTTCCCTATTTGATTAGACTACAAGACAGACAAGATCAGTAAATGACATTTTCTCTCTTTCTGTACTGTTTATTCCATGCATCTTCCAGAATCCTGCTGAATACGCTCAGCATCAACATTTCACTGGTATATTTAACGAGAAACAAGGAGTGTCACCACTTCTCTGCAAGGAGAATCCCTTCAGAAAACATGTACAGAAGAGTTAACTCAGGCTCATTAAAAAAAATTATTATACCTTTTGACTTCCAAATCAGTCAAGTTCAATGCAAATTTTTTTAACAGTTTGACTGCAAAGAAAACAGAACCACACACCAAGTCAAACAAAAACATAGCCAAGACATCCACGAGGCAAGCATCCAACTTCACATTTGATGTTTCCTCCATGTGATGCATCCTACCCCCACTTTTTCTGTCTTTCAGGACCTTATTATAAAGCTACCTAAAACACAACAAGGACCAGTGGGATTCTGTCTTCAACTCGCATCTCAAACAAGTCTCTCTGTGGGTGTTGTGTCCCACTCTGTGCTGCTGCAAGCAAAAACACTACACAGTTCTCTGTCATATGCTGATCCAGCTTCTGATTTAAATTACAATTCTTTTGCCATCGCTACGCTTCACTTTTTTCTGTGGTTACAACCCAGATCCCAGCCTAAACATACTTACAACCAGTTTTCACCTTTTTTTTTCTTTTTAAAGCATCAGCTGTATTCTTTTGCTTAAAATCGGTGCAGATTACTTCTAAACTGCTAAGCTATTTGTCCGGCCTGGCTCAGCCAGCAGCTGGCTGGCAGTGGCTGGCTGGCTGGCTGATGAGTACACATACACTGACCAGCAGACCCAGACTAGCTCCAGCTGCCCTTGTCCAGATGGCAGCTGAACATATGAAAGACAGGTTCCAGATTTGTGTAAACAGAGACAGGGATTACCTTGGACATGCAGGCAAACAGAACAGCATGGTGGGGAAAAGGCAGGATCCATTATCGAAAGATTCAGGCCTTTAAGGGCTCACCCATTCAGCTGAGCTGGAAACCCTTCTTTACCCCTCCCTTATCTTAACTCTCCAACATATTTATGGAGAATCATCAACTCTGGCTTCAGTCTTGATTCCACACAGTCAATGATCCAGGGGCTTTTCTTTTTTGTATTTTCATTTTCATTTCACTACTTCATCAGAACAGTAGGCCTTTCCAAGTTCATCTTTCTTGCAGAGGTTGGCCAGAACTACATTCAGCACTTCAGACATTTCCAAAGACTTATCTGGTATCAATACTGGTTTTGTTCGCTAGGAAATATTCTTTCAGCAGCATTTCAGGATTGCATGCATCACAGCCAAATCACATTAGTAGCTCATGGTATCTGTTACAATGCAAGACCACAGTTTGAAACACATTTTTAAATTGTAGTGCAATCAAAAAAGCAGACTCTGCTGTACAGCCTCACAAACAGCTGAACTGGCACAAATGAGTGGAAGTAATTCCTTCCTTCAGCCACTGAACTTCAACAAATGTCAGACTGCAGCATTACACATCTGAGTAAATACCTAGCATCCTAAAAATGCTAGTATGTTTATGACTGCTGAACCCTCTTCCTAAAGCAAAAAAATCTGCATAACCTTGAACTTTGCTGTATCTGTTTAATTCCATTTCCACTGTCCAGTCTTATCTATGTAAAATTCCAAACCTTTTCTACACTGAAAAAACTTTAAAATTTGTCTCTACGTTCTGAAATCGGTATTGATTATATTCAAAATCCCAGCAAAACTGTCCCTCTACCTCCAGCTAAAGCGGCTGTCACTTGAAATGGGTCTTCCATGTCCCCTCTCAGGCTGCCTTATTTTGCTCGCTGTAGCAGACTAGATCTGAAGCTTACGTAAAAACTCCCATTCACAAAGCTTGAAACAACCCGTATTTTTACGGACAAGAACACTGCTGATACAGCAAGCACACAGTCTTCTTGCTCTCAGGCTCCTAAGGCAACTCCCTCTGTCTCAAGCTGGGAACACAACACCCCAGCTGCGGCTCAGCTCGCTCTCAACCACACCACCCATCCTCACCACCGGCGATCCGAGTACTGCCCGAAGGATGGAAGAGAAGAGCACCAAGATTTGGTTGTTTGAGGTACCGAGTTCTGGACCGATCTTCTAGAGAAGATCAGGGAAATCCAGGGTCCAACTATCTTCCGGAGTCTTCATTAAGTAAACATTTTCACCATATGTAATGATCATAATTTAAATACTCCTAATTACTTTTAACCCCTATCATCACCTTCCCCTGCTCTAAAGAAACACCAAAGTGAGCTTTCCCTCAAGAAGTGAGAACTGACAGAATTTCACTAGAAATCATTATTATGCCAGTTTGTATGCAGAATAAATTCTGATGTGACTGGTAAACTGTCAAAAACTTCAGGCATTTAAAATTCACAAAAAGATTAAAGCAGCAATGGAACAACAAAGCAATTTCCTAATGTACCTCAATATTAGACCACTCTTCTGCTCTATTTTTTTTAATCTTTACGGATTCTCATGAAGCAGATTTTGACATTTATTACTAATTGTATCTAGAACAGCAAGATGGACAACGAGATGAACAAATCCAAAAAGGAAGTATTTTAAAACTAAAAGGAGGTTATTGAAGCCGGGATACTACATACTAAAACTTAACTCATTTTGTATTTGGTGTCAGAGCTTTAAGAATAACTGTCTGGAAGAGGGAGCAACTTAAAAGTATGTTCGTAAAACCTACCAGTGTTCTAGAGCCTAACTTTCCAGTAGTGACTTTATGAATATGCTACATATTGGACAACCAGAACATTTATTGCCATTAAAACAGTTAAATGCAGTGACTGCTGCAACAGCTGCCCTAAATAAATCAGCATGGATCTAACATGAGCATCAAATCAATACAAAAGTAATCCAAAATAGTGACTTATTTCTCTTGCCCACCTACAAGCACTTACAAATAGTCTATGTTCTCATGTTCAGTGTTTTTCTACAGAAAAATAAAGAAAGCCTTTGCTAAGGCTCTTTGACGTTCGGTATGAAGCAAGGCAAACAGATATCTGAAAATATCAGCGCTCACCGATACATGAGCTAACTCCAGATAAACACTACAACCGTTTCTTGTCTACAAAAAGGTGACTATGCACGTGCTTCTGCAGTTTGGCCCTGATAAAGTGGCAAAAGAAAAACTGATGTCTCCAGAATGTCTTCTCGAAAGAAATTCTGAAGTGGATGAAAATTGCTGTTATTCTTCCACCCCAAAAATGCTTCTGAATTGCTGTACATTAACCTATACACTGTAAAAACTAGAATAACAGTATGGAATCACCCCTCTTCCCTTATTAGAGTGAATACCAGTTCAACTCCAGTAACCTGTAGACCATCTCCCTATTCCCCAAAATGCACAAATAAAACTACTTCGAAGACTATATATGTAATCCACCAACATCAAGTAATTTAGAAAAAACCCAAGTAAGGAAAAAAAGATCAAAAATTTTCTTATACGTGGTTATGTACGAATAACAACTATTTGATGTAAGTCTACAGTGTCTCAAAAAAAAAAAAAGGACAAAAGACCTTTCAGAAACTCAAGATTATTGCTGGAATTATCTCTAAGTATGAAGGTACTGAAGGCATGCTTTAAACATGTAAACATTTAATTATTAATATATCAAATTAAATTCTCATTTAAGAACCATGCATGTATGCTTAGTAAAACTGAAGTCAAGAAGACGGTGCTTCACTTGATGTTTGTTATGAAAAGTATTCAAAACCACACAAAAAGCTTCCTGCTACTGGATTTTTTCTTCTCTTTAGCAAATCACATGTTTGAAAACACATGATCGAGCTGAATTTTGGTACTACATACCCTGCTTGTATAGCCTACATCTGCTATAGCAGAATAATCCTAAAGTATTTAAAGAAGTTTATAGCATGCAAATCAATGAAAAAATTGCCTTGAAGTGTTCAATTAAGCCAGTTCCTCTTCATTTAACTTTCCAAAAAAGCCTTAAAAATCCATGTGTTACAAAATGTTGCGTAAAATCTTCAGTGTTAACTTTTCAATATGCTAATACGAAGTATTAGGATAACGTACAAGAATTTTATTAAAAAAATATTCTCAGGAAGCCCCGATCTATGCAAGAGCGCCCTACGCAGCTCTCCACTACAAAGTACCTGCATTTAGAACAGCAACTCCGGTTCTGCCAGTACGCCAGTTATGTACTGGGTAATGCTTTTAAAACAGGGGGAATCCAGATTTGCTGTGTGAGACTTGTATTAAAATATGTTATTTTAATTAATTTTCTCCTGATCGCTACGTCAACATTCAGGCAAGATTGCAGATCTCCATAATGATAACCATGCTCTAATATAAAAATATTAAATTTTCTTACAGAATTTAAAAAAAAAAATCACACATCATTGCCAAGACATCACAAAACCAAAACACTTCTAATATTGTATAGTCAAAGATCAGAAACAAATCAGGTAATGGCAAAGCACAGAGCAATGCATAACTCCCTGTCTCTTATAATGGATTTACAAGTGGTTCATAACAGCCAAGTATTATTTCACTTATCGAGTTGCTTCTCCATCCATCTTGTATACTTGATGAGCATGCGGCGCTGTGTTCCCAAACTTAGATTTAAGACACCACTGTGGTCTAGAAGCTACAAACATTTCATAAAGAACTCTAACCGACAGACTTACATAAAGCACTCGGTGGCAGCAACAAGAAAAGTTATAACAGAAAAATACACCCCATCTACTTTAATATTTAATGGAATTATCCAAAATGTTTTACTAATAGTTATTAGTTATTCAGTTATTAGTATTAAAAGGATTCCCTTCACTTAAAACTTCCCCATAAAATATACCAACTTCTCAAATCAGTCCCACACAATCTTCAATTGATAAATAAGCAAATAAACAGAAAATCTGATTATTCCAAATCCTGAGAAGTCATTCCAGCTGTACTTGGTGCACACACCTGAGGAACTGATGACTTCCCAAAGCAGTGAAAGATTTAATACCAAGACAGAGATGTGAGAAACTCACTGCTCTCAGACCTTTTGCCCTACCAAGTAGCGGGCACATACCAGTTCCTAACAAATTCTATTCCATTCAGGTACTGTCTGTGTCACCGCTGTGTTTGACCCGTTCTCACAGCTTGAGCCCATCCGGTTCAGCCACCCTGAGTTGCCAGGGTGGTGGTCAGGCAGAAAAAAACCTTGGTTTAGTAGAACGAAACAGATATTAACAGATCATTCACATCAGACCTGGCAGAAATACACAGGACCACAGCAAAAAGATCAAAGAAGCCACCACCTATCCTTAGATGTACACCCAACAGGAGGCGAAAAAACACTGAAAAACGTTACCCTGATTCACTCCTGATGAATTTAACTGACATTTTGAATAACATTTGCTGTATCTGAAATAAGCCAAATGACAGTTTTAAGGCTTTCAAGATGCAAAATACTGATTTTTGCTACTTGCTGAACATATCCAAATGTGTAATTTTTACAGTACTCAAAGAAGATACTTAGTATCTTTTCGTATAAACATATATACATGCAAAAAGCCAGTTAAGATACTTTCTGGCATTCAAGAAAGGAAGATGATAAATGTGATATAACCAGTTTTAATCAAGATCAAAGCTGTAGGAGAATGCAGACAGACAGTCTAGACTGCTTTACTTCTGAAAGCCTAAGCACATAAAGCAACATCTGCAATGAACAATAATCACATTTAGTCTACAGTCTTATCACCTCCTAAGCAAGCAGAAACAACTTTTACTTAAAAATAATATGCTTATATATGACAAGCATTTTAAATTATCTTTAAATTAGATATTTATCACTGATTACAAAGCTATCCTATTGACTTTGAAATATGTTAAGGTAATTTTAAATACACTTGCATAGTTCCCTGGATACAGGATTTGGGGACGTACGGGACAGCAGAAAGATCTGGTAAGGAAACATACTGAACAGCAACACAATTATTTTTGCACTGCTGGTACAAAATAGGAATTCTCTATACCAGACCATCCAGTTGGACCAGATGATCATTGTAGGTCCCTTCCAACTTAAGTATTCTGTTCTATTCTAAACATTGAATTAAATTCTGATTTGCTCTTCTGCATTTAAGACTATAACTCAGCAGGAAGCAGTAAAGTGTAAGATATGTTCTATACACAGTTTTATTAAATGAGCTTTGGGAAATGACTTGGCAATATAATCAATCAGCTTCCTTCTGATTTTTTTCTATTAAAAAAATTTATCTTGCTCCTGCATTTTTAAAGGTAATTGAAAACTGGAGAGGTGGTGTATACATACACACAGAATATTTATGTGATTTAATACAAAAATAATCTATTCCTTGTGTACATTTGTTTACTCTGCTTACATTCTGGTGCATTCTCACAATTTTGTATACTCACTAACAATCATTTAATTTCTTCTAATAAAAGTGTCTTGCATTAAAGTTTTCCCTTCTGCCAAAATTTTCATATGATCTACCCTTCAACAAGAGCCCAGGAGAGACATACCCACAAAAAAAATCCATTGTCTTATAAACCTGCGGCAAAAGCTATGAAAATTTACAACATTTTAAACCCATAGGAGCAAAGAGCTGCAACCAGTAACTTCTGCATCGAGCTCACAACTTTTTAAACTACCCCACATCCCACAGGAAATCTAATGAAATGGAGCAGCCAGTTCCAAATTTATGATTCTTATTCAAAATTGAAGTTTTAAATTTCTCAGTTAAAAACAGACACTGTATGCAATCTCATCTTCATCAGGTTTCAGTGAAAATACTGATTTTTAAGATTTATACTTTCCAACCTCTTTAGGTCACAAATCCTGTCTCACTGTAGATAATTGCCAGTCATCATACTGCTCCTTAAACTAAATCGACTGAGCCGCCTTAGCCCCTCAGTAACACAAGATTTGTAAACAGAATGGTTATTCTTTAAGATCTTTTTTCCGAACCTTTCCCAAGCTGTCAACTTCACTTTTGAATTCAAAGCTTCAAAACAGACATTTTTCAGCAATAATCTCACCAACGGCATGGTAATACTACCTCCCACCAAAGCGGTTAACATTTCATTGAAGTATGGCAAGCACCTGCATTTTATTCTTTTCGCACAGGCAGCAGTAGCATCCTGAAGCTCTGCAGTATTTCTGTAGTGCTGTAGTTCATTTGCCTACGATCTATTTAAAGAATCACCTATCTTTAGTCCTACTGACAACAGACTTTTTCTTCTAACACTAACTTTAATCTCCTAAAAAATGCAGTTTAACAAAGGGATATTCTGCACACCTTTTGAGACTCCTACACCCGTGGAAAACAGAGTGCTCTGAGAAATAACCTAATATACTATGGCTTAAGTCCACTGCTTCCCCAGGAAGAGAAGGCAAGAGTTAGCGGGAGAGTTCTGCAAAGGTGTCAGGGCAGCAGGCTGGTGGCAAAAAGCATCAAACGAGAGCAGATTCCACTGCCATATGCAATGAGTGTACAATAACGTAAAGCATGGTGTTATTTTGTTATTTAACTGGGCCACCTCGCAGTGCCACACCAAGGTAATCTATTTTCTGGCCAATTGTTCAATTTGCTTATGTGATGTATTCCACCACAATATTGTAAGTTTAAAAAAAAAAAAAAAATCTAAGTATTTAGGTAGAGCAATAAATTTCAAAGCACCAAAAGATCATGCAGAGACTCTCTCGGAGCTTGCCTATTTATCTTCAAATACCTGGGATTGGTTTTGGCTGCAGATTTTTTTCTTGTATTTAATTTTACTTAGGTAAATTTGATGGCATAACTAAAACTAGGCAGACTACTTTCAGTTTGTACCTAGCAAACAGAATTTAGTTTTTATCACTGCAGCTATATGAACCTCTATTTTTAATTCTCTGGTGGTTTGGGTTTTTTTTCATGTCAGAATGAACGTATGGCTATGCCACTGATCTGTAGTCCCAGAAATCTCAAGAACATTTTAACACACAAGAGTGTAGGTAGAATTACCCAACTGTAGCCACCAGCCAGCCTACATAACTTCGAGCTACCTGCTCCCTCGGCCATACCCTGCTCAAGGCTGTCCTTCTGGCTCCTTCCCCCAGACCCACACGACCTCTCTGCTATGAGAACTGCTGTTCCCTTCAGACATCTAACGTGGAGCACGTGCCCCTTCCATCTAAGGAGCCTGACATGAAAGAGCTCCAGTTCACAAAAGAATCTCACAGACGCACATTTTGTGTTACAAATTAACCAAGCAAAGTTGGCCTCACTCACAGGTAAGAATTACTATTCTGCTTTTTTTTTGTGGAATAAGGAATTAACCACGTAGCCTAGAAAAAACAGCACTACGGCTATGTAAAGACAGCTTAGGTCTTGACACTGCTCATCAAGCTGTGAGTGGAAAAAAGAAAGCCACAAGTCCATGATGAGTCAGGGATGGACGTAACAGAAGAAAACAACACCACAAACAAAAGATTTCAGGTGAAAGTATTGCACTTGCTACCAGAAGTTAATTTGTCTTCTAAATTTAGATAACAATTAAGAAAATTACATCCACTGACCTGAAATCCTGAAGGCACTTTCGGATACGATTTTGACCTTATTCAAGAACATGGTGAAAGCCAGAACATGAATGTCATTACTACACTAAAAAGCATCTACGCACTTTGGCAAAGTCAAAGTCTTAAATTTGATGAGTGAAAATCCACGTTCCACGCTAACAAAAGTCTCAAACAGGGCTCCTTACACATGTTTTCCATACGTACTCCCCCAGCCCAAAGGCAATGGTACCAATCTCTCCTGCCTATCAAAGATGAGAGGGCAAAGCAGGATGTAGGCATACTCAACTAGTTTATTTCTCAGAGTATCTGCCAAACAGGTTACCGGCTTAGATGTCTTCGGCAACACTCCTAAAAAATTAGTAGATTATCAAGCACTTTCAGTAGGACAGGAAAGACATTTTTCAGTTATGCTGCACAAAAAGTTACAAAAAAAGATGTTTAAGTTGTAATTCTGCCTGTTAACGTCATTACCCAACAAGCACAAACTCACCAGAAGTTCCCAATCTATACCTTCAGCCCTGGCAGAAGCTGCATGGTGGCAGGGTTCCTTAGAAATAGCATTCCACCCACTGCACACAGAGGCAGGTAAGAGGCAAAGAAATCATCTCTTCATGGACTGTACCATGGGCTATTACCAAGCAATTATCCCGAGTTTCTGGTTTTGCAGCTTTTTGGAAAGTAACACTAACCTAGACTACTCTGTGTCAACCAACAGTTGGACAACGTCGGCAACAGAACTCCTTGAATATCCACCTCAACAGCTGCACACAGTACAAAGGATGAAAAATCTTTTCAGACCATCAATGATCTAGGTGAGGCAACTACAAAACCAGAATTTTTAACCAAAATTCTAAAACACATGATTCTTAAGACAAGGAAAAAAGCTATCTACACTCGAATGAGGAGTGCAAGTCACAGACTGTGTTATTACACATAAACCAGTTGTGTTGTTTCACTCAAGCAACATTGATGATAAAAGATTCAACAGAGCAAGGCAACTTAAAAAGAACCCAGGATATTTGCTTTGGATTAGCCTGTATCATTTGCACTGTCGTCATTGCCACTACAACTAAAGTTACCCATAATAAGCAAGCTGAAAGCAAGCAGCACGTTATATTGAATATGCTGACGCCGTATGCTTCAAACGTGCGGAGTCTGAAGAGAATTCAGATATTAAGCCTGCCTAGGGTCAGTAACACACACTCAAGAGGGGCAGATTAACTCCCCAGCACCTCCTAGGAACCTACCACCACAGACTTCACTGTTCAGAACCTGCCTTACTTGCACCCTCTGACCCCCTTCATGCCCTGAAGAACACTCTTTCAGGACTATGCAAAATAAACAACTACAGAATCACAACTACAACACGAGCTACCATTTAACTTTTCGAAAACTTATGGTAAAAGGAAGCAAAGCGACCTTTGCACAAGACTAACTGCTGATTCAACTGCCTCCCTTCCGGCACGCAGCGCTGGGTCCTGCACGAGGCCGGCTGTCGAAACCTGTCCCAGGGAGGGGAAGGACCGCTCCCTCTTCAGCAGGAGTCACACAAGACCAGCTGCGAAGCAAAAGGGAGTCGCGAGGGCGAGGAACACTGCTTCAACGCTGCCCTCTCAAAGACAGATACGTACAAAAATTCCTCAGTGTAAACACTGAGGCTAGAACTGTTCTCCTGTTTGGAAGAGATGAGAAAACCAGTGTGTTGAAACTGTAGTTATCTTTCCTGAACTGTTGTAAAGCATTTTGGTATTAAGGTGCCAGCTCACTATAAGAGCACATGGAGGAAAAAACAGCAGCTTCGCCTAATTTGCATCAGAAACATCCTTTGGAGAATGTTTCAAAAGCATCAGACAACATTAACTGTAGGCTTAACTAAAGACTTCTGGCAGGAGTATTCAGCAATCAGGAATTATTTGATCTGGAGGTTCCCTCCAGACCAAGCCTAAGTACCTCTGAACAAACTATCCGCCCTGAATGGGTCCATCTGCAAGACCACTTTTTATTTCCACATGTTCTGAAACAGCCAGTTCTACAGTTTAATTACCCATCATTACCATCATTAGTAAATGTACTTTTTCCATTTAAAGTACCTTCATCAATCACTTCACTGGATTTGATGTGAAGCAGCTAGCCAGCAGGCTGAACAGGAAGAAAAAACAAGTTACCAAGGTGCTCAGCCCCAAAAACATTCCTAAGTGCACTTCCGTAGCTATCAGAGGCAGTGTACTGGCGTGGACTGGGATGGAGAAATTACCCTAGGTACAAGTACTTAGCAGTACTAACTTCAAATTCCCAACCTGATTTAAGAGAACTATGCTTAGAAGCTGAATCCTCCAGTTTGATGCTTGGAATTCTTAAGACACTTCTAAGAGAATCGAAAACAACTAAGCAGGTTTCAAGTTGTTCACATTTAGTTTAGATTAATATGCACTCATCTGTAACTTTTTATTCCTAGTTATTGAAAAAAACCCAACATCCCAAAGAACACATTACTTTAATAGCAAAATAAAGCCTCTTGAGGTATTTGGGTAATGGAGAGAATGATGATGTATTTCTAGTGCTGCTTTCTTTAAGATAGCCAACAACCCTCATTACACCAACACTTACTTTCTCCAGAGAACTTCCCAAGTTGTATTTGGAGTATCTTGCACAGAAAAGGAAGTCATAAACAGAAGTTACAGGGCTTTCACTGCCAGATGTTGCCTTTGATGGAGGAGTGCTTCTGCTCTGGCACAAACAGGTGTTTCTCTTGTTTTGTCGTTCAGCAATAAATTCTCCTGGCAGTCCAGAAGAACTCCAAACTTTCACAATCAAAAAAAAAAACCAACCACTATTATAGGAGAATTCTCACGTCTTGCCTGTTCAATGCATTTCTCCCGGAGTAGTCAACGAATATTTAAATGAGCACATGAAAAACTGTGTCACTAAGATCCACAGGAGAATAGCCTTTTGAAATAACAAGAAAAACTGTTTGTTTTTATTTTGGAGCTTTTTTCCAGGGCAATGATTACCTACAGGTAGTCAACACAGTCAAAAGATATTTGGTAAATCAGTGGCCAAACAGTAACAGTGACTCAACCGGTTGGTGCTGCACTGTTAGGAGGGGTTTATTCTGTCCTGTCAGGAGCAGCATGACTGGTGTTCTACAGACAACTCGGGCTTTCCTGAGCTACCTTCCTTAGAACAAAAGCTTCAAACACACTGAACAAGAGACTGACATCTACCTTCATCTTGAATATACGCCACAGTAAGGTTCTACAGTTAAGGTGGCTGTGGCTTTCCTGAGCTACCTTCCTTAGAACAAAAGCTTCAAACACACTGAACAAGAGACTGACATCCACCTTCATCTTGAATACACGCCACAGTAAGGTTCTACAGTTAAGGTGGCTGTAACATTCCAACTGCCTTTTTTTCTTCTCTCACACTGTTTATTTGACTATAGCATCATTTATGCAGAGATACCAAGATTGTCAACGCCGTGAACAGGCGTACCCAAGGTCCCTGAACAGCTGGTGGAGAAATATGGGACTCCTAACCATAGAGCAGAGAGCTGCCCTAAGCAAATTGGTAGGGAAACCAGAGCACAAAAAGAAGTTCTTGTTCATAGAAGTTAAATTTCTAGACTTGATGCCTCCATCCAGCCCATCCTTCCTAGGCTTGAGGCCATCCACTTTGACTACCTTTTTTATTTTTTTGAAGGAATGCACATACTAGGTAAAAGCTCAGCAGTTCAGAAGAGGGGGCCCAGGCTTCAAGGACCTTCTCAGCCTCAGAGCAGTTAGGTTCCACAATGGGTTGAAGATCATCTGACCAGGGAATTTTACAGCCATTCAATTCCATTTGCCTCAGCCTCTCTGTGTCTGCAACTCTGCGGCAGCCCACGTCAACCCCACCAGGGCTCTGCGTCCCTTCTCGTACACATCAGCTGTTCTGGTGTGCCAAGCTGGCTGAAGACTCGTCTAACAAAAAGAGGTAACGTGCTTCCTGCGTGCAACGTTCTGAACCCCCTCGGAAAAGGGTATAAAGAGTGTGAGAGTCAGCGGTCTCACTAGCACCTTTTCTGTCCCTCTGCTTCCACCGCCATTGGCTTGTCCTTCCTCCAAAACTTGCCAGACTTCTCCATAAGACATTTTAATTTCTAGAATTCCAGAAAACTATTCCAGCAACAAATAAACAAACACTTTTGAAGGACTGAGGGGTGGGAATTTTGTTGAGTTAAACAGCAAGGCGTGCTGGCAAATGTAAGTAAGAAAGGAACATTATGCTCCCAAGAGAAGAATGAACAGCTTCACTAGAGGGAAGATGAACAGAAAAGAAAAACAACGTAGATTTAGGCCTCTTTCTGGTGGCAGTAAGTCGATGTGTTAACCTCGGCAAAAGGCATCACTTCAGGGAAGAAAGGGTTTAAAAATACTGCTTTGTTTGAGCACAGCAACTTAAAGTCATCGTTAATTGGAAGGAGTCAAAGGAACAGGATGCTGCAAATAGCAGCCTCGGCCTTGGAACATCAGCTGCTCTTTTTCCCCAGAAGGGAGGCAGGTTTTGGTCTGAGCTGGAGAAGACCATGGCTGGGAGGAAATCGAAAGATGACAGGTTTCACGTAACACCTAAGGTGAGATTCCTCCCCGCTTCTAAAACTGATCTGGACTTGTCGTCATGTTTTGTTCAGAATTTCAGAACGCTGCTACTGGAGACTAACATGTCTCTCACTTTTGCTGCCCATGCTTGGATTTTAATACAGAAAGAGTCCTCATGCAGAGTTTCAGGGAAAGTTAAAAGCAACACAACGTCTCAGCAAGACCGAAGAAAAGCCTGAGGCTTACTTCACACTAGAGTGTAACAAAAGGCTGCTGAGTTTAGGTAGGTGCCCCAAAGACTGCATTAGCAGCAGTCTTTAAGTACCAAAATCACATCCTGACTGGGCAGAGCCACACCTTTTCTTCCAGGAAGCGTGACCTGCTGTCCTGTCCGGAAGATCTCCCTGGTTTATGGCTTTTCTCAATTCAATGACGCTTTATAAACTGCTCTGCACTCCTGACTGCCCTGGGTCCACTGGCTTGCTCTTCTGGCTTAGAGACACTCATGTTTGTAATGGTGACATCGTGACAAGCTCCTGACAAGCAGCCTGGTTCTTACATGCCCCACTGGAAACTGGAAGATGCTCATGAGATGGAGTCCTCTGAGATGGGGGAGATGGGGATCCTGGACATGACTGCTATGCAGCCGTTCAGCTGCTATGTAGAAATCAGCAGACCAGCTATTTTCTGTAAACGTGATTACAGATGCTGTGTTTAGCATTTTGAATTCAGTACATTGAGGCATTATCAAATGAGGTTTGTTGTTCTAAAGACCTCTCCTACACTCTTTCCCCATCGCCTGTAGATCCATGAGTGCTGTCTGTTCTCTGCTTGGATCTGAATTATCCCATAGTTTTTGCATAAAGTTTTATGCCTGCCTACTCAGGATAACTTGCAGTTAAAATTTGAGTCAAACACTAGTAAGATTATGTTGCAAATAGTCTTTCCAAACTGTTTTCCTAAACTTGGGATGTAACTGGATTTTACAGCCCGCTGTGTCAGTCTGAACCTCCTACTCAATTCCCACCTCACTGTTACCAGTGGACCTGAGAGTGAGTTTTATCACCTATTGCTTTGAATCAGGTCCCAACTCTAGCAGCTTGTGACATGCTCTCCACAAGTACGGGAACCCTGCCTTCTTCTGCTACCTGTGAAATATCCACACGAGCAACGGAAGAGGGTGTCGCTTAAGTGAATGATGACAATAACTTTTCACTGCTAGATTCCTGCTCTCTCTCACATGCAACCCTCATGCATCCATACAAAAAAAGCAGTAGTTCTGTACCAGTGAAAAGGAGGGTGGGCAAAGGTGCTCTCCAGAGCCATGTCGCAACAGGCAGTGGCCTGCCATTCTGCCTGGAAATGCTTCATCTAGGGCCCCTAGAGAATAATGCAACATGATGGCACTTAAAAAGCAAGGGATGAGAAAAAAAAAATCCTGTGACAACAGGCATGCACTGAGATCCTCAGAATCACTCGGAAAAAGACAAACAAGCTCTTTTTGAAGATGGAGGTTATTAAAAATGTTAATTTTCTCATTTTTCCTTTCTTACCCAATACGTATACAGAAAAGCTCTATTCACCAACTCTGATGCACCATTTTCCCCTGCTCTTACCATCTTTGAACTCAATTCTTGTCCCCATTTGATACTGCTTGCAGAAAGCCACTTGCTGCTTTTTCAAGTCCCTTTTGCTGGTTTAGCAAATTGAATCAGCCCAGCACAACGTCAGGCAGCCACGACGGCTGGTGTATGACTGGGCTGAACCAACAGCAAAGCTTAACTTCACCATGAAGTGGGTATGCGGATGAGGAACTCTCAAGTCTCCCTGTTCTGCCATCAGCTGTACCCAACATAAATCAAGGCTGACGGTACTACAAGACACCAACGCTGAAAGGACTCTATGATGTAGTATTTTTCATTATGTGTAATTNGTAAAAGTCTTCTTCACACTGTGTCAAATACAGAAGCTAGCTTACAGTTAGAAATCTAGAAGCGCCATACAATAGAAATTTTAGGTGATAACACTTCAAAGATGCCTGGGGCAAGGAAAGACTTCACTTCTTACGATATATACCTGTCTACCACACGGAGAACCAGGGACTTCTCAACAGAAGGAAATGCCCCTGGTTTTGATTAAAGAAAGACAAGTTGCCCAGAATGGCTACATTAAGAGATATTGGCTGTCACCTCTACCAACAGGCGCAACCAAAATAACTCTCCTGGACAAGCAGAAGCTAATTAGCTGTTTTTTGAAGCTGGCTGAACTACTGGAGGAACTATTAAAAAGCATGCACTTTGGCCTTACTTCTAAAACTTTATTTCATTGCTAAAACTGTTACAAAATGACTTTTTCTGCTCAAATATCTTAACGATACCATCAAGCAAGTAAAATCTGACACATGCTGGACACTCAACTTGTTTGTTACCCGCACGAAGGATTCTGCAGCTTATTAGCAACATTCCAGGAGTTCCTATCACAGTCTATGACCGACTGCATGGTGAATGTGTCAGCCCATGCTTGACTAATGGATTTCTCAAACAAGCACTGAGGCTGCAAACAAGCTTCTCTCTCAGAAAAATGTTATACTGACTACGGCTAGAAGGAAGACTGTGGGGAGAAGAGTTCAGATGGTCAGCTGAAGCTCCCTCACAACGTAACTTTGTCAGCATGCAAATATCCCAAAAATCTATAAAANCCAAATCCAACCCCACGTTTTNACTCTTGCACATGAAGAAANGNAAACTTGTCATTGGCCTCTTCTCTCACATGCTGACATCTGCTACTGCTCAGCTGGTAAGACTTTTAACTGCCTGAGCTGATGTGCTATACGTTACTCGTTGAAAGAAGCTCTGTACTTTGACCAAGGTGATTACACCAAAGTAAAAAAACGCCAGTAGATTTTCTACACAGATACCATTCCTTGTCTTCACTTTGAATGAAAGAGCTTCCAACACCAAAATATTTGTAATAATGGTGAGAGAAAAACTTCCGGGATTAGTAAATTTCAGAAGAAATATTCTGGCAAAGCAAGAGTCTAGAAAGTCTTCATCAACCACCACCACCAGAGTTCATTCGACTCCGTAAGGCACCACTCTCTCTACAAACTTGTAAGATAAGATGTTTAACCAAATTCTAAAATTAACTCGCCACTGATCACATAGAATCCAAGGATTATTTCACTTCTGTTCTCACTCAATAATAATATCAATACTATCACTTTGGTACATAATCTCATCACTGTTTAGACTCAAGATTAAAAAAAAACCCAGAACAACAAACCAACACCCAAACAACAAAAACTGAACTTGTTTTATGGCTGAATCCTCACGACAGGTCATTAGAAGATAGTTCTCCTTAGAATGTGCTGTAGATGATTCTCCTCCCAATCATAATTCTTCCTAATTTGAAGAGTTGGATTACCAATGTGTTTTTTTCAAATTATCTACTATACAGCCTCTGTGTCGGTGTTCTCAAAAGCACATAGTCAGGATATCAAGGCATGCTAGCAAACAACAAAAGTTTCTGCCCTCTCACAGTCTGGTGAGACACAACAGGGTAAGGGACAGAAGGAAATGTCTCCTCAAACAAAACCTCCAGAGCACCTGTCGCCATAGGTCCAAACAGCATTCAAATGCATTTTATGAATCATTCCAACTATCTTATTAAATAAAAGTTGTTTCAAAAAGTAGTACTTTACAGAAATCATTACACAACATTTGGGGGAGACAAAAGGGGGATTTAAGTTCAACTTGTCATAAGTACAGTTCCCTCATTTCGAGGGGACAAAAGCCAATCAAAATGAATTTTGCTTTATTTGTCAACCATCAGAAAGTTTTTAAGCCACTAGAAAAGTACAGCTGCACACTGGAGCATCAAGATTTTTCATGAGGGACGCACTCCATTTCCACTGGAATAAAAAGTGGGATCTGAGCACTCTTTGCTTCTTTGAAAGCCTCTGACCTAATAGGATGCGATTCAGTATTTTTTCAAGCGAACAGAAACAGAAGACTTTCACCAAACTGGCAAGTATTTTTTCTGTTCTCCTTAGGGGGTTTCCCAGTGTGCTGGTAAGTCACTCCTCGCTACAGAGTTTGGGGTTGTTGTTTTATTTGGGGAGGGGAGAAATTTATTTCAGGGCATGAATGGGAGCAAAACCATCTTCTGGTTTTAAACAACTCTCTCACAAATTATTCATGGTTCCAAATCTTCCTCTTAGTACATATCTGG
>Ga0065711_1027866_pt1 | contig 45388 bp, 41 predicted proteins | sample Hoacrofraction12_FD_59098 | JGI IMG/M metagenome (GOLD analysis project Ga0065711, IMG submission 59098) | Hoatzin crop microbial communities from Cojedes, Venezuela - Epithelial fraction 12 v2 (version 2) | ecosystem: Host-associated > Birds > Digestive system > Esophagus > Crop | place... | reverse complement strand
CATGAGCCGGCAATGTGCGCTCGCAGCCCAAAAAGCCAACCATATCCTGGGTTGCATCAAGAGAAGCATGGCCAGCAGGTCGAGGGAGGTGATTCTGCCCCTCTACTCCGCTCTTGTGAGACCCCACCTGGAGTCCTGCGTCCAGCTCTGGAGCCCCCAACATAAGGACAGGGACCTGTTGCAGCGGGTCCAGAGGAGGGCCATGAAGATGATCAGAGGGCTGGAGTACCTCTCCTATGAGGACAGGCTAAGAGAGATGGGGCTGTTCAGCCTGGAGAACAGAAGGCTCCGGGGTGACCTTGTAGCAGGCTTCCAGTGCCTGAAGGGGGCCTACAGGACGGATGGAGAGGGACTTCTCACAAGGGTGTGTAGTGATAGGACAAGGGGGAATGGCTCTAAACTAAAAGAGGGCAGATTTAGATTAGATATTGTGAAGAAATTCTTCACCATGAGGGTGGTAAAACACTGGAACAGGTTGCCCAGAGAAGCTGTGGATGCCCCCTCCCTGGAAGTGTTCAAGGCCAGGTTGGATGGAGCTCTGAGCAACCTGGTCTAGTGGAAGATGTCCCTGTGCTCATGGCAGGGGGTTTGGAAGTAGATGATATTTAAGGTCCCTTCCAACTCCTACCATTCTATGATTCTATGAAAATCACACAGTGGGTGAGGTTGGCAGGGACCTTGGGAGATCACAGAATCATAGAAAGTTTTGAGTCGGAAGGGACCCCTAGATGTCATCTAGTCCAACCCCCCCCCGCAGCGAGCAGGGACACCGCTAACTAGATCAAGTTGCTCAGAGCCCTGTCCAACCTGGTCTTGAATGTTTCCTGGGATGGGGCCTCCACTACCTCTCTGGACAACCTGTTTCAGTGTTTCACCACCCTCATTGTAAAGAATTTCTTCCTTATATCCAGCCTAAACCTACCCTGTTTTAGTTTAAAACCATTACCCCTTGTCTTGCCACTGCTGTCTCTACTAAAAGAGATGGTCTGGTCCAACCCCTGCTCGAGTAAGGCTCACCCACAGCAGGCTGCCCATGGCTTGGTCCACTCAGGTTTTGGATCTCTCCAAGGATGGAGACTCCACAGCCTCCCTGAAAAATACTAACAGAAGTATTTTGCCAAAGATTGATACTATGTCAGAAGAACAGTCTTCCGCCTCCTAAAGTCCATCCTAGCAAACTGGGGAAAGCCAAACATGATATTCCAATTGTTTCCAAGTTGGAAAAAGAAACAGAAAAACTTCTTTCTTGCTCATAAATAAATCAATCATTCCCTCAACACCGTTTTCCCCTTCCTTTAATTTTTACCTCCTTTGCAGCTCACACCTTTAATATCGTTCCAAAACAAGACTGTAACAAACGTTCTGGTAGGAATGGCTGTCATTTGAGAGACATTATTTAAAATGTTTTATCCTTTTCTCTTCTTCATATTTTTGAAGCATCCAAGGAAAATCTTTTCAGGACTGGTGACAGCAACAGCATACTCTTGTTCATAGAAATATTTTATTTTAGATATTATTGCTTCCAAGCACCTACTTCCCTCCAACCTACTTCCCTCCAAACAAGACATAGCTACAGGGCAGAACCTCAGCTGGTATAAATGAGTCCCTTGGCACAGATTTACAGAGGCTGGGCAGAAGAGTCCTGGCCCAGTAAATGTGTGCCCCCCTCCCATGTAATTAATCTTTGACTAAAATGTATAACTCCAGCAATGAAACCCTAAGCGAGATTGTGAAATCAGAGTTAACGATTTGAAAGGTTACTCCATCAACTCACCCATCCTCCAAGCCCCACATCTGCCGAAAGGCTGCACATCTTAGCAATGAAGGACGATGTACACCATGATTTACAGTCAGCAAGAGAAGGAGAAAAAGAAAACTCTGCACAAGTGCCAAGCTGACACTGCAAGAGCAACTCAGCTTGCAAAGCCCCTTGTTCCAAGTATTTGCACTGAGATGGCTGGTACAGCGTACAGCACAGGCTGGGGTTTTCCACTGCTGATTTTTTGTGTTCGAACACTAGGAAATTCAGAAGGAAAAGGAGAGAAGCTGAAAGAAAGAATGGTGTAGTGAACATGCGTCACTTACGAGCGCCACTAAATGGGTCAGTTGAGCTGGAAAGTTCTCTGAACCAAAACATGTGGAATTATCTGAGCTTGTCACAAGCTGTACGTGTGTCAACACACGTTTAAACCCCATTCAGCAATGTGCTGCGGCACACGTGCAACTACCTTCAAGGATATAAATACTCTGGGACTACTCACAGGCTTCAGGACTAAGCACATAATGAAAGATGTTTCTAAAACAAGGCTTTAGAGGATGCATAGGATAGGGTGAATTCCTCTCCCTAGGCTTGTACAAGGTTCAGCTTACAAATAAGCACCAACATTGACTCCTGGAAAGGTGAAGGGTGGTCAATGTGTGGTACAGACACCGGGCTGAGGAAGGCTGCCAGATGGCCTCCTTGTTACACTTTACCCGACATTCAACATCAGTCCTCCCCCCTGCAAACTAAACTGGCTTTTCAGAAAGTCATAGAATAGTTTGGGTTGGAAGGGACCTTTGAAGGTCACCTAGTCCAATCCCCTTGCAATGAGCAGGAACATCTTCAACTAGCAAGGACGTCTTCAACTTTTTCCTGCCCTACCTGCACAGAGAATAAATGATGGGCATCTGAACCTTTTTATACAGGGAAACTTACGCTGCAGTATTTACCCACACACTCCTTGCTCTCTATCTATTATGATTTCCTAACCTTCACCTCATTCTAGCGGTGCACTCGGGGCTGCCCGCAGCCTGCCTATCCCCCTGTGCAAGGGGATGCTTAAACTGCACAACACATCCCAGCAGAGGCCTTGCCAGCCATCAGCATAGCCCCGACATCTTACCTCCTATGGGGAGAACCCACCCACCAGCGGCCCTGGTCAGCTTGTGGTCTACCACAATCTATGGATCTTACTCTGCTGTTTAACCAGGTACCATCCACTTTGCCTGCTATTCTGCATTTGTGCCTACGATGTTTCAGTACAATCCTTCGCACACATTCATTTATGACTAACTGCATTTTGTTTTTCATTACATTCAAGCAAGTTATCCAGCTCATCAAAAGTCACTGAGTCCAAAGCTTGCCCTCAGCTCTTTGAAGTTTGGTGTGATGTGGAAACTTTGCAAGCACTGTCTGCATTCAAAAGCTTGGATGATGAGAAATGCTTCATCAAAACCAAGGCAGCCTGGGATAGGTATCCCCTCAAAACACCTTTCAGTTGACAGGACACCACTGAACTGCTCTTCCGCTGCTGTTTCTCAATCAGCCACGCACCCACTCTATTATTTCCCTAAATCGCTTATGTGAGCGTAGTGGCAGGGAGAATCCAGACACAGTCTCTCTTCTTCCCTCCTCATCCGCACAAGGCCAGTAAGCCTGTCCAAAACGACATCAGACTGCTCCAGCACGATGAGTACTTGGTAACTCCACGTTGGTTGTTTTTATTATCCTATAAGAGCTGACAAATTAATTGCTTAATAATTTGTTCTAGTATCTCCTCAGTGATCTGAGTTAGGCTGTCTGGCTGCTTACCTCCCTTCACCTTCATTTTCCCCACCGTGTTTGCCTTCCTCCAGTCCCAAGTGACGGCCTGTCCTCCACAAAATTCTGCACAATAACTGCAGACACATTTAGAGATAACATTGACTAGCTGATTAAGTGTTTCAAAGTGAATTTCATCACATCTGTTGGACAGAATATATCTAACTTACCTAAATGATCTTTAACAAAGATGCTGCCAGTGAACTGTCAGTACTCCTTTTCTCCTAAAATTGTCCTTCCAGTACATCCCATTAGAAGCCCTCCATTCTACACTGGCACGCCAAGATGGTCTCCTGCTTATCCGATCCCCTAGCAGCCTCCTCCGGTGTAACAACACCCCAAGCTCGAGGCCAAAGAACTCCTTGGCCCCCTCAATGGTGCATCTTCACGGCAGGGTGCTGCTGAAGAGGCCTGGCTAAGGGCAGAGCCCTTTGGCTGGCCCACTAATTGAGAGGGAAGTGCCAACCTCAGCCAGACATCAGGGCACTTGGGAGTCACGGTTTCAGGGCCCCGAGGCATCCAGCTCCCCAGCAGGGACCTGCGACCCTGGGCCCTCCACCAGCCTCTCGGGCGGACCAGCCATAGAGGTAGTGAGAGTCACTGAATGCGGACCCTTCCGAAGCGGTCCCCGGGACCCAGCTTCAGAATGCCACACAAGCGAGCTCCCACAGGTGGTTGTCCAGCGGTTCCCAGCACAGCCAAAGCTCCAGCCAGACCACATGGGCTTTGCTCAGTTTGGTGACATTACAGGGCCTCTGTGCCACGCTCTAAGCTCACAGCGAAGTTCCAGCCATGGGCTGCTGTGCACATCCAGGCAGGGATTCTCCTCCTCAGTGCGTTTTCCTGGCTGAACGTCAGTTGGAGCACAAGAAACCCTGGAAGATGGGCGCACGCCGTCAGGGCACTGTGTACATCATGGGACCTTCAGGCCTTTAATGCCTGAGAGGGACTACAGCGCAACACATGATTTGCTTCCTCCTTTACAGAATATAAAAAACTGAAAGGAAAAAAGAGGAAACTACAAGGACAGCTGTAATTACACGTAAATCCCCACATGGGCAAGACTCTATTTTACATGTGGCTAGAGAAAGGACCATCTGTTTTATGAAGATACTAAGCTCTTTTTTCTTCTTTTTTTTTTTTTATCCCAATTATATTCTTTTCCTCTCCCTCCTCCCTAAATGGAAGCATTGCCGTGGTAATATCAAGAGTCTTAAAATAAGATTATGTTTTTAAATGAGAGAGTCTTTAAAGTGGGATTATACCTTACAACAGCCAACTAGGCTTTCAATCAATTTCAGAGGATATGCTTACAACTTCATCACTCTGGAAGAGGCCACGTTTATGGAGCAACAAATGAGAAGCATTCACATGATGGCAGAGAAGTTCAAATAAAGCCTTCTCCTCCAACTTCTCCTTCCCTGAGCATGCCCAGAAAGGCAACCTGGTTCTCCTCCAGACCTCTGTCCATCGTCACCTTCAGTGACACTGGTGATACTGGCCCTTCAACAATTATCCCCAGCATTTTCCCAAAAGAGAGAGAAGTTGCACAGAGCAAGATGGAGCTGCTTAGACATGCCAGACCCACCGTGGTCTCAGAAGTACCATCAGCCAGGCAGGCAGCTGAGGAAGGAAAAGCCAGCTGGCAGGAAGGGGACCTTGGCACAGCACAGCAATCTCTAAGGGGGTTTTAAACTATTTCTCCTCTTGCAACCCTCCTAGCTCTCTTTTCTACAGCAAAACTCTATGTTGTCAAAAAGTTCGTTGATCAGAGCCGTGCCTACATTACTTAACGGTTACAACTACACCTGGAGATAGAAGAACAGCATCACAGAGATGTTTTCCTGTCAAAGCCTTATTTAATACCTTCCACTTTTACGTCAAACATCACACACCTCATCCTTCTACCCCTCATCTGCTGTCTTGCCTTCGAAAATGGGAAAACAAAAAAGCAGCACTCCCATCCTCAAGGAAAGTTTCTTTGTTTGAAGGGCTACATCCCATCCCTGAAGAAACAAGACACGAAATACGCATTTTGTACAGACCCTGCCTGCTGTTTGGCAGGGCTGGAGCTGGTGAAAGCATGCATGAATCAACAAGAATCTCCCATTACGCATTGCCAGAGACTCTGTGAGCAGTGCGCTGCACAGACCAGCAACCAGGGCCATTCGCCGACATCCTGCGCGGGAGGCTGTGGACACTGTCTTGGGACGACAGACCTACCCACTCCACCTGCACCATGCTGTGTTCAGGAGGCTCCCACGCAGGCATCTCAACTGCCTTCAGTCGCTGTGCCCAAACACTTTCTATGTACAAACTGAAAACTCTGCAGCTGTTGCCTGCATCCCAATCTATGTGAAATCCCTCCCTTCCATCTTAGGCATTTGCAAACACAATTAATATGACACTTCCATTAAAACTGGGGTGTTACCTTGCTGCCCGCTGTACAGGCACCTGTGGAGAACAGTGCTGATTCCTACGATCCGCTTTGGAAACTTGCAGCAGCCTTCTTCCTAAACTGTGTTTGGGATCTTCCTGATCCATGGCAAAAATCCAAGCGTTTAAACTTCAAGTATTTCATACAGCAAATTCACTGAATCCCACAAGTTGTCCCCCCGTACTTGGCACTCGTGAGGCTGCACATCAAACACTGTGTTCAGTTTTGGGCCCCTCACTACAAGAAAGACATGGAGGTGCTGGAGTGTTTCCAGAGAAGGGCAACAAGGCTGGTGAGGGGTCTAGAGAACAAGTCTTATGAGGAGTGGCTGATGGAACTGGGGCTGTTTAGTCTGGAGAAGAGGAGGCTGAGGGGAGACCTTATTGCGCTCTACACTCACCTGAAAGGCGGTTGTGGTGACGCGGGTGTTGGTCTCTTCTCCCAAGTAACTAGTGATAGGATGAGAGGAAATGGCCTCGAGTTGCACCAGGGGAGGTTTAGATTGGATATTAGGAAAAATTTCTTTACTGAAAGGGCTATCGAGCATTGGAACAGGCTGCCCAGGGAAGTGGTGGAGTCACCATCCCTGGAGGTGTTCAAAAAATGGGTAGATATGGCATTTCTGAACATGGTTTAGTAGGCATGGTGGTGTTGGGTTGACGGTTGAACTCGAAGATCTTACAGGTCTTTTCCAACCTTAATCATTCTATGATTCTAAGTGCAACTCCGTTTCTTTATAATGTAAGCACATGCTGTAATAAGTAGACTAGAGCTCCTGAAAGCATTAATACAGGGGAAATCCACTTGCATAACATGTGGCTTTTATTTTTAACGGCTATAAGGAGATAAAACACATTTAAAACAAAGCCAAGAAGGATGCTAAGTATCTCCCTCCATTTTATCAGGCTAGAGACAAAGCACTTTATCTCTAAGCATGCTGAGCCAGGGGCCTTGCAAAGGCACAGGGAGGAGAAACAGCTGAGGCAGTCCATCGAAGGAGGACACAAACAAGCCTTGGGACGTGAGCGGGTATTTAAAGGTAATACACCATAAACAGCTGCAGCAAGCCAGGCTTTAAGCTGTTTCTGGTGATTCAGCATGTGAGAAAGAGGGTTTCCTCAGCCCCAAAATGACACAGGTAGCAAAGAGGTGACTGCACAGGCTAATTTCCTCTTCTGACCTATACGCCTCTGTGTCACGCTCGGGGAAAAATTGCTAGGCACCTCCAAAACACTTCAGGGAGGTTTAGCTAGAAGGGCAATGGATTTCAGTGGCAATCACACAGCTAAATACCACACACTCCTTGGGGGCATAACCTTTGCATAACTGTTACTCTGTTCTGCAGTGAATAATCTGCAAACAGCCTTACAAAAGTCCTCTCACCCTCTCCTGCACAAACATTCCCACTTCATGGGTGCACTCACTAAGAAACTCCATGCACCCCAAAGCAGTGTCTGACAGCGTGTTTCCAAGTGTCATTCTAGCAATGCAGAAGCCCAATCACAGCATCTATTTCTGCTGGCATGCCAGTCAAAACCAAGGCAGGGGAGCCTGAGGGGCTTAGGAGCCTGTCTCCCACTGCGTGCTGCACGCTTGGCACCAGTCACCATCTTCCCTCAGGGAATTAGGCGCGTAAGACAGCCTTCCCTGCAGGCTGTCATTTATGTGGGCAAGACTCACGGGGATGTGTGTGCGCAGTGACTGGAAGTCCTGCCGGCAGCGGAAACTCTGGGCGCTTGTAAAGGGCAGAGGGCATAACGCAACACTAAACACAGCCAAGCTTCATGGCGCAAGGCTGCTGAGCGCTCAGCTGTCACAGAGATCTCTAGGAAATGGGCACAAACAGTGAAGAATACTGTGCCCAAAGTGGTCTTGGAAAACAGGATTGCTTACAGCCAGGCAAGGCACTCCTGTGCATGCTAACAACCCACTTCATGGCAGGATCCTCCAAAATGCCTGGATGGCTTCAAAGGAAAAGCATTACTGAAAGGCAAGAGAGTTTCTCGGGAGCTTGGAGCAGATTCATCTCACCAAATCGCAGGTGGCTGAATACCAGCCGCTGCTCATCAGCCAGGCTATCCCAGAAGCTAGGCCTGCAGAGGCAGCCAGCGAGACTGGTCCGGACAGGGCGTGCAAGACAAATGCACCTACAGGTAGGTGAGATGCTCAGCGCCTGGACCAGGAGACTTGAACCGACTTCAGCAGCATACTTCTGGACACCTACAGCATGCATACTGACACGTTAGCAGCACTGCCACACGCTTCTTAGCTGCAAGTAGTTCAGATGACTCTTCATAGCAGTAAATTTTGCAATCATATGGTTAGCTGCAGATCTAAGGTTCTTCCTTGAACCTTACACCCCCTCTGACCCCTGCCAAAGACAGAGGAGGACAAAGTATCTCAAGCATAGCTGTGTTATCAAAGATGAGAATGAGACAGTAACCAAGGAGGTCTTGACTTGGGACAGATTTTGTTGGTGAAGGAAGGAAAAAATTCTCTACAGTGTTTATATACAGTGCTGCTATGGGCATCTCTGGGGCTAAACCAGATTTCCTAAAGCACAATGGGGTAGCAAGAGAGTTGCCTGTCACATAGGTGAGACGCAGGGACATTTAAGACAAAACAAGAAGATGACACCACTTTGCTTGGCAGAGTCCCCTGCTGTGCCTCAGAAACACAGCCAGAATTTTGAGAGGCTTAAAAAGCCAGCAAGCTGAACGAACATTATCTGTCCAGTCGGCCGTTCAGCTCACAGGGTAGCAGAGTGGGTGCAAACAGGAGGAAGAGGCAGTGAATCGTGAGCGGAGAGGCAGCTATTCCCTTTTGTAAGCAGACTGAGGTGCCAGTGCACAAATCAGGCCTGGCTGAAATTAGCGCGTGTGTTAGCATCTTCTAATGCCTTCTCCTGCAAGCTCTGAGCCGTTTCTAATTCTGTCAGATCCCTCCCAGGTCACAAGCTAGACATCCCTTCCCTTTACAGCTAAAGGCATAAAACCTGGATGCATGAGACATTCAAAACGCAACCGATTTCCTTCCCCCGGTTATCACTTCACATCAGTCAGAAGGAAAAAAAATATTACAGGGTAATAGGGTTGAAAGCAGAGTCGCTGAGAAGGGGTCTAGCAAACTAATCCCATTGCTCTGCATGAACTAGCAGCACAGCGTGCTCCTGCATTTCTGCACACAGCTCGTTGCACCTGGGAGGGAGAGGGTCTGCTCAAGCTAGGGCAGTCTGTAATCCCAGGGCTGAGACATGCCGGCGGGGCGGTCAGCTCGGTTTTGTACACCATAACCCTGCTGCCCTCTGCGCATCGCAAGCCTGGCCCTTCCTGCAACCCAGGCAGGAAATAAAATTTTTAAAAAATAATCTCTTTCCCCTTCCTGCCTCCCGCCACTTTCTTTCCCCTTTCTCCCAGCTCCAGGATGCCAATTCCCTCCACCGAATTCCCTCTGCTGACAGCCTGGAGCATCCCCTCCACCTCCCTCCTGCTCAGCGGCTGCCTCCACGCCGGCTGCACAGCCACCGCTGCTCATGTCATAGCAGGTTGAAAAGGGGGGCAAAAAGACCAAACAACAAAAAACAGGCAACCCGAAGAGGTTTGTGACAGCAGGCGTGTGGTGCGGAACCCGGCCCCTGCTCAGTCCAGACCGGGGGTAATGGCTGGACAAGGGGCCATCCGCACAGCTGAAGACCCCTTCCCCTACCTGGCCTTGCTGACCCGCACAAACGGCCCCTCGCCAGCCGCCCATGGGGTACGCACCCCTCTCCCTGACCCCATCCCGCCTGTTCAGGGCCACCTTTGGGAAGTTCACACAGTGAGAAACTCTCGTCATCCCAAATAAACCAAAAATTGCATTTGCAATGAAAGGCTTTGATTAAAATTGGCATCTCCGAGTCTCCTGCTGCCAGCAGCCACACTACTTCAAGGAGATACGCTTTATGGCAAACATAATTTGGAAACCTCAGCAAGGAGGCCCTGAATTGGGTCCATGCTGCTATAATCCAAGATGAATGCAGAACTACTTATGGAGAGGACTGTTAAAGAAATAATTATTGAAAGGCATTGGGAACAAAATCTGCAGGAAAGCTTTTCTCTAGTGACGCAAGACTACATTTTTCAATGCACAGAGGCTCTCGCATATTCTCTCTACATTCCTTCAGTAACAGCTTTTGGAGAAAAAGCAAACAGCGCAAAACCAGGAATACCATCTCCTGAACAGCAACACCTTTACCAAGGTGCAAACATCAACAACAACAAAAATGTAACAAGGCTGTTGAAACAAACACAGCCTAATGACAACGAACATATAGCAAGACCCAGCCCGCTGCAGCTGCCCCCCCGCCCCGCCCCATACTGTCGCTGGCAACCCCTTTGATTTGTCTGCCAGCTGAAATCATGAATGCTGCAAAAGGGAAGGTTCACTACGGGCATGAACTCTGTTCTCCAGGATGACACAACCCTAAATCAGATGCATGCGCAATCAATGTCTAATAATCAGCGAAAGCGAAAGTTTTTTTTATGGCCTGGTTGAAAAGTAACATATTGCACAGATACTGTCAGTCACCTAATACTAGAGAGATTTACAGCATTTCTGCTACGGACCCTGCTAGAAGAAACAGCAATATTTCTAAGGCAGGTCTCAACGAAGTAAAATATCACCAAAGAGCAGCTGAATACTAATGAGACCAAAAGCCACAGCTCTTCACCCAGGAAAATCCTCCTGGCTATTTTGTGGAACAAGATAAATATGGCCAGATATAGTATCTGCTTTATTCATCTGCATTTTTAGTTATCAGCAGAAAACAGCAGAAAGCAGTCGTTGGGAGAGGAGCTGGCTAGCTCTGCATCCACGCTGTCCCCAGCCCTACCCTGCCGCAGCCTCCTGCCCTTTCCTGAAGGAGGTACAGCAACTCCTAAGCCAGAAAACAAGAACGTTCCTCGGTCACAGACCCAAAACTCTCCTTTCAACAGACAGTGCAGCCGGAGGAAGCCATACACCTCCCTGCCCTCCCTCCAGGTAGCTCATCCCCATTTCTCTCTGCCCCGGGCACCCTTCAGGTCACACCATCTAAATCCCGTTTGCCCTCGCCAGTCACACACCAGGGCTTGGGCAGCAAGGTCTGCCCAAGCAAGAGTATCATCCAGGTGCTGGATCCCATTACTGGCTGGGACTATACAGGACACTTTATTGCACCTGAAGAAAGGTCCATGACTAGGCAGAGATCAAAGGCAGGCCATTAACAGCGGCCAGAAGGACAACATCTGTTGCCATTTAAAGCCAAGAAGAAGGAAGTTCAGAAACATGCTTGGCAGTAAGAAAGATGCCTTCTTAAGCTCCAGCAATTCCATCCTTAGTGTAGGAAACCATACTGGGCCAAAGGAGCAAGACTTGAGCCCTGGCTTTCAATATCTTTAATGTGTCCCTCAGTAATGGTGTTATACCATTGTGATGCTGGGACAACAGAAAGAGGACAAAAACACCGGTCTTAGTCTTACCAGATGGTCTCGGTAACAAGCATCGACTGCTGTACGTGCGACTTGGTCTCCACCACACAGCAGGAGGAAGAATTCAAGCATGGGAAGAAACGTCATATAATTAACACAACAAAACAGAAAACCACTAGTAATGGCAGCGACCAGAGTGAACAGCATATCTCTACTGACAATCTGGACACACAGGAAAGCAAGGAGACCTGGGGTCACAAAACCAGGTCACACCTGGGGGATGGTATTTGAGAGAGGGTAGCCTTGAGAGGGAGCAGCCCCAGAAGCTGCAGCGTTAGCCAAGATTAGTGCACCTCCAAACTCTTTCAAAAAACCAACTCCAAAATGACTGCTGTGCCATGCACCATGGCACACTGCTATCGCAGGCACGATGTGAATCCGGAATTGGCCAAGAATGTACAAAGTATGTGGATCACAAACACTGGTTTCTTCCACGTCTAAGGCTCCTTTCCACTGAGATATCCCAAAAGTATTGAAAAGGGCTGGCTAATCCCTGCAGCACCCTCCCAAAACAGACATTTTTATTTTCACCTTACTGAGAAATACAGTGAGATACAGAGACGCTAAGTAACTCGCCAGGTATCGCAACAGCGGGGAACGGCAGACTTGGAAATACAATTTGAAGACTTGTTTCTCGGTCCCTTGTTCTTACCACCACGTTTAAATAAACACTCCTTTCTTAGACTGCAATTTCTGATTAACATTTGCTAATTATCAGTCATCTGAGGGAAGACTAAATAAATACCCTTATAAGCAGCTGAGCTGATACGAGGAGCCCACAAATGCTGACTCACAGATACACATCTTGCTGCAGCTGCTCATAACTAGGTTGCTATTCCCAGGTATTGACTCTGTGGGAGAGGTAACCACCAGCGTACTGACATCGGAGAGTGTCTCCTCACCAGATGACCTGTTGTACTGGGCTTGCATGGCAAGATTTTAGTAGCCGGCGCAACTACAGAGGTGGCTTCTGTGAGAATCCCCTATGTCCAACACAGCCAACGCCAGCTGGCTCCAAGACGGACCCACCGCTAGCCAAGGCTGAGCCCATCAGCGATGGTGGTAGCACCCCTGTGATAACATATTTAAGAAGAGGAAAAAAAAACCAAACAACCGTGCGCAGCAGCAATTGCAGCCGAAGAGAGGAGTGAGAATATGTGAGAGAAAACTCTGCAGACACTGAGATCAGTGAAGAAGGAGGGGGAGGAGGTGCTCCAGGAACAGGAGCAGAGACTCCCCTGCAGCCTGTGGTACAGATCATGGTGAGGCAGGCTGTTGTCCTGCAGCCCATGAAGGTCTGCGGTGGAGCAGATATCCACCTGCAGCCTGTGGAGAACCCCACGCTGGAGCAGGTGGACGTGTCCCAAGGAGGCTATGACCCTGTGGAGAGCTCGCACTGGAGCACGCTCCTGGCAGGACCTGCAGCCCTGTGGAGAGAGAAGCCCACACCAGAGCAGGTTTTCTGGCAGGGCTTGTGATCCCACGGTGGACTCACGCTGGAGCAGTCTTGTCCTGAAGGATTGCACCCAGTGGAAGGGACCCACGCTGGGGCAGTTCACGATGCTGGGAGTTAAGAGGTAGAGAAAATCGGGAGTAAGGTTAAGCCCATGAAGAAGGGAGGGGTGCGCGGAAGGTCTTTTAAAGATTTGGTTTTATTTCTCATTATCCTACTCCAATTTGATTGGTAATAAATTAAACTAATTTCCTGAAGTCAAGTCTGTTTTGTCCATGATGGTAATTGGTGAATGATCTCTCCTTGCCCTTATCTCAACCCACAAGCCTTTCACCGTATTTTCTCTCCCCTGTCCAGCTGAGGAAGTGGAGTGATAGAGTGGCTTTGGTGGGCATTGGGCCTCCAGCCAGGGTCAACCCACCACACCCGTTTTTGAAAAAAGTCTAGCAAAAAAGTAATTTATGCCAGATAGCTGTCTGCTCGAGGACGCAAACAGGGCAGTGAATAGCTGGGAATTGTAGTCCCTCCCTTTGGACCAGTTGCAGCCACAGCAATAAGGATGTTGTCAGACATGGCAAAACAAGGCTGGTCTCTAGGGTGACCGCGCAAGCTGGGAACGTCACAGGTTCAGAGCTCCATACCCCTTTGAGATGACCTGGGACAAGGAATCCAAGTCACACAGTTAAAGGAGGGAGGATACAGCCCCATTCCAGTCCTCAGTTACTTTGATGGAAATCTGGGACCAATACCTTGGCTTGCTGTCAATACTGTAATTTAGTGTTGAGAGTGAGAGTAAGATTTGGCCCTCTCAAACTACTGAAATTCATCTCAATTTGTATGCTTTGACCGTATTGAAAAAAAGTTTCCTGCCATATTTTTAACCAAATGAGAGTAAGAACACACCCTGGTGCAAGGAATTCATCCTAGCTGGTGCTATCGCACATGCTGGAGGGAAGGCAAGCTGCAGCACTATCGCGGATGTCAAACACAAAATGTACAGAATTGAAGGCCAGCCCGCTTTAGAAGTCAAGCACGCATGTGGTTCAAAATATTACTGACTTCCCAGACTGTCTTTAACTCAAGCCTCCTCACAAGGTTTCCAGAGGAAAGTTCTCCCTCTTTGAGGACACTCTATGGTTACACCAAAGTAGCTGTCAATGTTTTGTCCATCGAGACAGCCACGGCTGCTTTAATCACATCCTATTCCGTTTCTTCTTCAAGATAAAACCCAGTAACGTCTAGCATGATACAAAGCGTGGGACCTTCCTTCCAGTGTCCATCCCTTCACTTTCTGTTTCACCAGGCAATTCCCCCACCGCTTGTGCAAGGCAGTGTATTTTCTCTTTTCCCTTCTCATACCAGATTTTTTTCTCCTAGTCCACTGTGCAGGTTTCTCTAGGTGGCTGCAATGTAGCAGTGCCAACTTGCACTGGCATGGATCGCACACCACAGCAAATGTTCTTTCCAAAGTACATTATGACACTGTGTCACAGGCCATGAAAATACCATTTTCCCATAGCAAGGCTGGATTGATCAGTAAAGCACAATATTCTTGCAACAGCCATAGGGAAAGCATTAATCTGTAAAGCAGAACGTCCTTACAAGATGCGTGGGCGAAGTATTACTATTCCCACCTAATGCATTTTCCTATTATTTTCCTGAAAGGCTTCCTGACTCATGACTGGGTCAGCCCAGCACAGCAGTGGCTTTTCCTGCGCTGGATGAGACTTTCTGGCACTCCATCGCAGGCTGCTTTCTTTCCACCCAAGAGCTGCAGTGGCCAAGCTTTCCTTTCTGAACTGTTTGATATATGCAGTTGCAGCTCTCTAATATGTGGACAGGATCCCCAGGGAAGGTTTGTGGTTGTTTGGGAACATTTCCTAAGGTGTTTTTGAAATCTCTTTTAACTCTGATATTTTTCCCTCTTCCAGATCACTCCTCTTACTGCTGCCAAGCTGAAACATAATGAGTTCATTTAAACTGGGACTAGAAACACTTTCAAGAGATCCATGAAGTTTTAGCCATTCCTATTTCAAGGACTTCGGTGAGCAGATCTGGCTGAAACGTCTCTAACAACACATACATTTAAAACAGGAGAAAAACCCAGCCAAACTCCCTAACATCAAAATTTGCATTTAAGCAGTATTTCAATGTTTGTCAAGCTGTCTAATGAGGCAATATGTGAGCTGACATTCAGTGAACTCCCTAACACCAACACAGGCCACGAGGGGAATCCCCAAACTCTTTGCTAAGGTCCTGTCACTCAAAGCAAAAAAGCAACAGCTCTTAAAAACCAGAAAAACACCAGTAATACGCAGGCACTCACAAACTACACCTCTGTTTCTGGCCATTTCCTGCCTACTGTGCAATGTATCGTAATGTCGTGCCCACCCTCACCAGCCACGGGAGAGCATAAACAGGTAGCGATAACAATCTGCCTTTTTCTTTCAACTCCCAGACATTACAGTTATTTGCTACCCACCCTCAATTCCCTCAGAGGTAGCCATATCTGCTCGCTTAAGGCTTTGCATTTTAAAGGGTAGACCATCCCACATCCAGGACAGGTCGCGATGCTCCATGAGGACAGCGAAAGAACATAGTCAAGGTACTCATTCCTCAGGAAGGAATCAAGAGGCTTTACCCAAGATTTGGACCACTTTGCGCTGGGTCCTGCACAGACAGTAAGATCAACTTGTATTTTCTTAGTGAACAAAACAGTTGTGCAAAAGAGTTCTGCCAGTTTATCCAGCTGGCTGGTGGCAGAGCTGGGATTATAAGTCACAAAATTCGTGCTCTGCTCACTGATTTCAGCTGCTAGTCCTATATCTAACAGGCCCTATGTGACATGCAAAGCCATCAAAGTTCCCTGCTATTCAGCATTTTATAGATAGCACCGATTATGTTGTTGTTCAACTTCAGTGGACTGCGGAGACGAAAAAATTTAAATTCATTTAAAAAGCAGGTTAGACTAATTCATGGAAGACAGGTCCTGTCAGTGCCTATTAAAAACCACAGCCTGGATGCAACCACTGAAGAGCTATTGGTTGCGCTGGAGCTGGGACAGCAGGTAGCATCAATCTTCAGTCTAGCCCACTGCAGAAGCTCTCTATACCTCCTAAATATACTAATTACGAATACGGCACAGACTTCACAGTGAACTCTGTTGCTGTGACTCACGCCTTAATCCTGAAGGAAAAGCCAGACATCAGTGCTCATGAGTCAGTGGGACAGTGCAGGAGACCACGCAGTGGGAAGAGCTGGAGGAGACCTATGATTTTATAGCCTGTGATGCCTACCTGCAGCACTCGCTCTGTGGGGCAGGAACCAAAAATAGCTGGATTCTGCACACAATGCCTTTTAAGCCGGCATCAAGCGATGGTAAGGTCAAGTGTGCTTCGTTTTGGCACTGCTCACTGTTCAAGCACGCCTGCCCCTTTCCAGAGAGGGAAGCCAGACCAAAGATCCTGTTTCTAAAACCAGTCACAAACTTTATGTTTCACCTCCATCCATGGCAGTTGTTTTCAGTTTTTATTGTTTACCCTCATATTTATTCCGAAAAAAATACAACGTGCTCAACAGAGGTATGTCAGGAGAACACAGTGCACAAAATAATATCAGCAGGCAGGTCACTGGAAGTTTAATGGCTAGATGCCAAACAGATAATGATTTGCAAGCTGTTACTCAACACATGGGTGAGCACATGGGACCCTGAATTGCAAGCAAAAGGAATGTTTTTTCTTGGAGCTTAAGCACAAGCAGCATATGAAGTGACCAGCCTACACAGTGATGGGGGTTACTTGAAGCTGCACTCATCTTTGTTGCCTTATGATACTTCAGTAAACAGTAGAGAAACGTGTTCTCACCCGAGTACCAAGATCCCAGTGCCCTCTCCTGCTGCCCCAGGAATGCCATACAGCTCAGATATGAAATGTGACAGACAATCCATATGGTTGTTGAGACCCCTCAGCTTTTGAGGTTAGGGACTCTTCCAGCCATGCGTTCATGCAGGCTGCCACACACTGGGGCTTTAGTCTCCAGGTACCTATACAAACATCATTGCTTAGTATTGTGTGAGGTCAGTTCTAGAAAGCCTCCCTGCATATCACTGGATTTGAGCTGGGATCTCACTGGTCCCAGTCTGGTTTTCCCCTCACAGTTCTTTTGGGGATGCTCTTCCAGAACACCCATCTCATGGCTACAAATTTCTAGTTTCCAGCCTGTATTTACTCATTGCCAATTTATATCCACTGGTTCTTGTGCCAACCCTATCCACCAGTTTAGTATTTACTGCTGCATATTTAAAAATAGCACTGATTTTACCAGGCTGAACTGAACAAGACCAAGGAGTTGTTTTCTTGTTTGGAGCCTTTGCAGTCCCCCGATGATCCCAGTATTTTCTCATTTACCTGCTCCAGTCTAAATTACTCTTTCTTAGTGTGATGACACCATTGCAGAGAATAGTCTTAACGAGGTCTCACTAGAGTTGTGGGCTGGAGCATGAACACTTTCTGATCTCTGCTGGAAATGCTTCATGTGACACAGATCAAGACCTCGCTTCCCTCCATGCAGAAGCTGTGCTTTGAATCTCATCTCAGAGCTAGGGCTGTTTTGCTCGTCCTTCTGACAGCTCAGTCTTCCTCCAAGTTCATGACACCTCCCAGCTGCATGCCTTCTGACTTCTGTACAAGACACTAACAAATGCATGAAAAAAGACCATTCCCAAGACCCAAAACATGATGAACTCCTCTAGTAAGTTGTTTCCAGCCTGTCTCCTTCTGCAGGAGGCTAAAATTTTGGGGCCACACAGTTGGGCAGTGCAGATCCTACCAGTGGGATTCACTTACTCCCTTTCTGCTTAGAAATGGCATAAATTCACCTTATGTCCACAAACGTTTGGATGACTGGTGTGCAAGCAGCACGCTGACAGTCTGGCTGGGGTACGCTCCCTTCACCTGCTCACTGAGACACAGGCGTTGTGGTGGGGACGGCCCCAGCTCTGAGAAGAGCAGGGAAGAAGTACACGGTGCATTCCGAGGAGCTGCCTTCCAGACCTCATGCCACTTTCTGGACAGCAAAGCAAGACACCCACCCTCACTGTCCAGCTGGAGCCACTCTGACCACACATGTTGCTTGGGTCCATGAATCAAGGCTAGCTCTGAGCCAATGGCATCAAGACCTAATCCCATGGATGCTCAACCGGGATATCTTTGCCTTCTCATCCTTTTCCCCTCCTGTAAAAATCCACCTACTTCATATGTCCATAAGACCTCAAGCGACATTTTATCTAACAACATCCACTTCATGAAGGCACTGCAGTGTGACCCTGCTCTCCATTCAGAATCGCCCTCCAGAGCCACCTAAAGCTTAGTGACACGGATGTTGGCCCAAAAGCCAACACTGTGGATTAGGGATTTATTCCAACATGTTGAACTTACACGTAAAACCAAGACTGATGTCTGCATGCCAGAAGAACTAGCTCAGACCATGTCTCAAAGTTGAGCTGTCTTCTCTCTGCTCCACCACTAACAAAATTGTGAGGATTGGGAAATCACCAGAGACCAGATAATATTATTGAGGATGTCCAGGCTGTAATAAAATCCATCTGGCTCTTTCCCAAGTTGCTCCTTCTCATGTCCCTGTCAGGAGTGAAAAACTGTTGCTGATGTCAGTAAAGGCAAGCAGACAGACTGTATGAACAAAACAGAAGATCAGATAAAAGCAGTAAGTAAACCACACTGAAGCACAGATTTCTGGCATCGCCCACCCACTGAAGTGCAGGGCAGTTTGAGAGAGAAGCACCGTACAACACTGCAGGACTAGCCCACCCTGCCCGGGCAGGATGACCAAGTATTTGCCGTCAGTCGCTTGCAGAGACTGCAGAGAGGTCCTTTGCTTCAGGCTTAGGGTCTGCTAACGTGGCTTCTGTTCATTTTCCACTCCAGCTTCCTTGCAAGAGAAGAAACTATTTTCATCTAACTCTCCCACCCTTAACAGGCTCTGAAACCAAACAACAAAAAACAGACCCTGACCGTGTCTTGCACTACAGCTCTGTCAGCAGGAAAAGGCTGAACAGGATGAAAACAGACTGATGCAAGTGCTCTGGTTTTACCACGGTCCGTAGTGCTACAAAGCAGCGGACACGCAAGCAGGCGGGTCACAGGGTGGGACAGAGAACCTCCGGGACCTGCTCCTGACACTGGCAGCTCTCCAGTCCACGGGAGGATGCTGGCATGGGATGACAGGGCGATGCTGGCTCCTAAAAAGGTGGCCTCGAAAGCTTAAAACTGACAGGTGTATTGGGGAACGTACATGCCCTTATGTTCAAACCAAGGCGGATGCAATTAATCAACTGCAACATTTTTCACTTTTTCAGCCTGATCTTCTGTAACCGTAACCTTTTTTTTGGGGAAAAGAAAGGTTGCAGCCTTTTTGCTACCTGCATGGACAACTTTCTAAACAGGGCAGTTTAGAACAGAGCCAGTTACGCGAATTTCTTGTTTAGCAAATTAAAATTTTATATGTGTAGTCTCATGATATTAGTTAAGTAAAAATGGAAGGGGGTTTTAATCATTTTTCCTTAAAAGAACAGTTGTCTTTCATACGCAGCTACAGGTAAAAGACAAACAGATTAGGAGATTAACTCTCCATAGGCAGTAAAATGCCATCTGGTTTATGAATCATTCTAGGTACAACACTCTTCTTCCAGATGATAGGTCTTTTGACGTACACAAATAAATGTGCTTTACTAAAGAAAAAAATTTAAAAAAAATAATTGCTTAAAAGCCGCCTACCCTCAGGTAACACTCCATAAACCCCCAAAGCTGCAGTGCTACCCTTAATTCCTCTTTGACAAAGGACAAAGGCTTTTGTGCTTATCACCCCTATCATTCTGGTAACAGTTCTCTTTAAACCAAGCTGTTTATGATACATCTTTCAAAAGCTTACACTATAATAAATCGTAATTAAAGCATCAACAAACATGACAGACCAGAAAAGAGCGGGACCAACCAGTCTCAGCATCAGCCTCTCTGGGCAGGTTTTCACAGGCATGCAGGGACAGCAGCACAGCAACGCAAGAGAGGCTGAACAGACCCACCACGCCAGAGGCCAGGGCCGGAGGCAAGACGAGGACCTGTCCAGAGACAGGCACTGCTGGGAGGAAGAGACCTGCAGCAAAGCACAAGGGCTCTGAGAAAGCATCTGAAAGATGACGAGTGGGGACACAGTGGTGAGTGGGATCTGCATCTGAAGAGCGCTCAGCAAGGTCTTGGCGAAAGTTTTGCAATAGTAGGGAGGAGGAGGAGTGTGAAGCACGACACATGCTGAGATAAACAGCCCCACATGCCAAGGCCTTTCCCTCCTCTGGTGAAGACGGCAGCGGGGCGAGCCAAGGTCCATCATGACAAGTCAGTGGGAGGACATGGCACTCTTGGTGGATGCTGATGGAAGAAGCAACCATCAGGGTCCATCCCCCCACAGGTCGCTTCTGACTCACATCAGTCGGGAAATGCAAAGTTAGCATCCAACAGATTTTGCATGGATGAAAATGCTCTGATTAAGTGAATACCAGTGTTTTGTTTAGTGCCAGGACCCATCTGCAAGACAGGAAGCTTGGCCAAACTCCCACTACAGGAAAAGAGACATGCCTGCCGGGTTTCACATTTATTGACGGGTTTTGCTGGACAGCCACAATCCAGCGCTCAGACCACAGCCACATCCCTCCATGCACAAAAGTGTATAAACAAAGCAGCTTGCTTTGCTAGGGCTTTCTGTGCTGGCTCCTGTAGAAAAAGCCCATAATATGCAGGGCAGGAGAAACACTCAACTGTTCCAGCTGCCAGAAGCCCTGGCAGGCACTGGCCCCACTTCTGTGGCTCGGAGGCAGAGCTGGCCCCAATACACCTGCCCAGCTCAGGTGCAGGCAGAAAAGCTTACGGATCTAGCTGGGAGAAACTACATCAGGAGAGGTCTTTAGTATCCTGCTCTCTCCAGCCAAGAGAACAGTTCCTCACGGTCTTGGTGTTGCACACTGATACCAAGAGATTGGCATGCACCTGCTAAAGAGATGCTGAGATGTAGATGATTTTAGCAAATATTTTCCACCAAAAAGGAAGAGAAGAGTGAAATCAGAACTAGGGTTTGGGCAGAAAGCAACCATGCGGGATAGGCACGCTGGTCCCTGAGCATCGTCAGGAAATCACACAACTGGCCTGGTCACTATCCATATTATTCCAGAGTGTGGTTGCAAAAGTACTAGCACCATCGACAGACTGCAAGAAAGATTGACAAGTGCTATTTGCTTTCTGCTGGCAACAGAAAGCTCCCCTTGGGAGCTGGGCAGCTGTCAAACACAAGCAGAGACCGTTAGAAACTGCTTAGGTGCAGCACAAAGAGAAGCACAAATTAGCAGAGAGCTCCTGAACGCCTCCTTCAAGCAGTCTTACACAGAGCTGCAGTGAAAGCCTCCAGAATCAGGTGGGGCTGGGCGCCCAGCTGCCACGGCAGGGTCTGGGACTGGAGAGCCCCTGGTGCCCGGAGAAACCCCGCTGGGGTGTCCCCTGCGACCGCCCTCCCCAATGCGCCAGGCAAGCAGGGGCCTCCAGAGCTAACACCCATGGCCTGGACAGCCACGGGCCCCTCTGGAGAAGGCAAGGGAAGTTTCCTTCCCACCGAGGAGCTCGCGGCGGTCGAGCCTCATGCAGCCCTGCACACAGACCTCACGCGCTGAAGCACATCCCGCACCACGCAGAAAGTGGATCACAGCATCACTTTTCCATAGTTGTGTCTGGATTTTGCTGCCTTTCACCCCAAGAAGCATTTAGACATACCAGTTAAGGACTGTTAGCTGCGTATTACTCCCCAAGAAAACCTTCCAGCCCCTGCAAAAGATCACTGGATTGCAGTTTTTCCCCTCATTTCGACGCTGTACCTCCACTTAGTCAGATTTCAAGATAAGTCACTTGTTTAAGACCAAGGCAATCTTTTGTTCCAGAGAAACCTCGTACTAACTTCCCATTCATTGTTGTAAATCATTAACATCAAGAATGTTGAATCATGAACCCCAAGTTTGGGGCAATTCTACTGTGCTTAAAAACAAATCCAGCATCTCCCCAAGACTTCCTCTGCACTATTTATAGAGTTTATCACTTCACTCGATGTTATTACGTTATTTCAAAATCTCCTGTAACACATTTTACAGAAACATTTAACAGTTATATTTAACAGAAAACCACCATAGATCTTCCTGAAGCATGCATACATGAAAATTATTTGGCAGAACAGTGAATACAAACAACAACTAAGAAAGTATTACAGAAAGCTAGAAACAAGATGAAGAATTTTCTTTTGCTCTGACCAAAAAAAAACCCAAAACCCTCAGCTCAGCAGCCAGCTGTCATGCAATTTGGAAATTACAGAATAAGATGAACCAAGTCCTTCATTAGTGCTCTTAGTGCTCTCCCAGCCACCATCAGGACAGAGCGAATCACAGGGAGGCACAGGCAGACAGGAAAGCCTGGCAAGAAAAGTAACATAGAAAGGACAAACTCCCTTATTTTGAAAGAAGTGAGGACTCCACCACCCAGACCTCCCGCCAACCACACGTGAAAATCACTGCCCTGCCTTCGCCTGGTACCTCTCAGGACAGCAAAATCACCACCACCACATGTCTGGACATGGTTCCATTGCTCTACACAGATGGGAAAAAGAAATCTCCTTTTCATCTGTGGTGCTAAGTATCTGGGGGTGCAAGTTTTGACTGCCCATATCTTAGCATGAACGGTGAAAAAATTGTAAATAACGTTAGGTTTCTAAAACTCTGGATAGGCACCACAGTCCCCTTGGCGCTGGGCACCCAGGAGCCGACTGCACGCCCAGCATATCTGAAAATGGATCTGTTTATTTTTCACGCCTACCTGGCACTTTAGATGCTGAAGTTTAAGGTCCTGCTTTTGCAAATCCATGTCAGCGCTGGAGAAGACCCTGGGAAGACAAGAACGGTGGAACTGCCCGTGCACCAACTGGAGGAAAAAGTAAATACCAAGTATGTACTAGAGAAGAGGAGCTGGGGAGCAGAAGGGGTCCAGCACTGCACGCACTGAGTAAGGTATATCATCTATACCAGAAGGCAGAGGCAAGGACGATCAGCTCCTTTTCCCTTCTGACAGCCACACTAGAAAGGGTTCTTGAAGTATTCAGATCATTAACTGCAGCCAACACAAAGGTTGATAAGCAAGCAGGCAAATGCACCAGCTTCTCCCCTCAACAGCTTTAAGTTCTCACCCTGACTTTGACATCACTCCAAAGCATCTCCCACCTTGCAAATTATTTAACCATGTGCTGAAGCCCGGTTAAAATCCTGAAAGTTTAAGTGTTCTCCTAGGCCAGGCCTTGGGTGAGACGCAAGAAGGAAAAAGTGCTATTTCTTCCTGCTTTTCCCCAAACGGCTGCACGCACCCGCCATGCCACCACCCACAGAATAGTCTCTGACAGACGGATCCTTACTCCAGCTACACAATTATTTGTAAGGGTGGGTCTTTTCTGTAGACTCATCACTTTGATCAGAAGCACAAACCAGGTAAGAATAATATCTTAACAAGATGAAAAACACTAACATTGTTGCTAATAACTTTTTAACTCACGTCTTTTCACTTAACTGACTCCCAAAACAGATTTAGGCGTAAACTGGCAGCTGGGAAATACTGAATGTCGCTGTCTGCCCTGCACAGCATTTTCCAGTAGGATAAATGTAAAAATTAGAGTCAATCGCACAGGAACACTCTGTTACAAGACACAGCTGGGTACCAACCATCTGGGTACCTGTTTTAAGGATGCTGGCACAGATGCTGACCAGAGGAAAAAGGGACTACATCAAACTTCTTCCTTTTTCTTCTTATTGAAACGTTTCCTTTTGTCAGAAGGCTTAAATCAAAAGCTGCGCAGAGTACCTGCAGGCAGCAGGATGAATTCATGGAATTTTTTTCAGGAGAGCTATTTAAAGTGCGCCCGTTACCGCAATTCATGTGGCTGGCTGACTGACGCAGCTCCCAGAGCCCAGCCCAGCCTGCCCAGTGCCAGTCAGCAGCACAGCTGCCCACAGCACGGCTCCGGCTTGCGTAAGGCTCCAGTACTTACAGATCCTGTCCAAGCTGACCAGAAAGCCTTGAAGCCTGCACTTCAAGCAAGCAGGACCCGACCAGGTTCACTGCACATCTACACCACGGTCAAAATAGGATGTACCAAGCCCCAACAAGAATGTTTCAGAGACTCAGTTTGCTGCTGTTCGTGGCTGCAGGAAGAGCACGCACACTGCTAGGAAGTGGTAACACATCACCTCGGAGGAGTGGATCACAGCAATGCCTACGTACAGGCTTACACAAGCATACACGTAAATCCACATTACTTCGTGACCCCCAACATGGCTGTATTAGGGCTAATCTGGCGTCCTCACCCTAAAAGGATCTCCACAGAAGTCCTCACCACAAGTACGAAGCCTGTCCAACCCCTTTTCTCCAAACAAACGTGCTCCTTTGCCTCGACTCCCATGGGCAACCCCTGCTCCTTCCCTGTGTCCCCCGTGACGCCGCAGCAGCCAAAGCCGTGCCTGGCTGCAGGAGGGTGACAGCCAGCCAGGCACGGGCTTGCCAGGGAGAGGAGCGGAGCAGAGCCCCTGTCGCTGGTGTCCCCGTGCCAGCCACGGGCCGCAGCCTCACGACCCAGACGAGGGAGGCTGGCTGCCGTGGGGGCCACCCTGGCTATGCCCTCGCAGGGCACGTCTCTCCATCGCTCGGCCCCTGCCCAGCCAGGAGCTGCCCCCACGCTGCTGCCAACCAGCTGCTTTTGGATTGGTTGTGGGGTTGGTTTTTTTTTAATTTAATTCAACTAAGACCCTGAATACTGATTAGATCCAAGCCCCAGCCTAACCCCTCCAAAGTTATGTAATCCACGAAATCCAAAAAGCTTTGAAAAGCTTAAATGTGACAGTGCTGGTGATGTCATGCTGCTGATGGGTTACCATGGAAACCACTCCTACCACTGCCATATGCCTGTGGCGCTCGGCCCCGGAGCCCAGCATCCTCTGCCGAGTGCACAGTACCCCCAACACCACAATTTAGTAGAACTGGGAAAAAATGGCTGAGGACACCCGAGTGCCTTTCAGCTCCCTCTGCTCCCCATCTCGCCCTACAGACGTGACAGCTGAGCTGCTAACTTGGCTTCTTTGCCTCTGCAGAACAAAAGCCATCAATCAGCACCTAAAAGACTTGCCCCACCGAACAGAAATCCCACAGCCAGCCAGCCCCAAAACCAACCGGGTGCTAACCACCAACAGCTGTTAAACAGCTTGGTACGGCGCTTCAGGGGACACAAGGTCCTGACTTCTTTCAGCCCTGCACCGAGGCACATCCTCATCCCCAGCTTTCATCCCGGGCAGCAGCAGGAACCACGTGCTGGCCTGCCCGCCTTCGCTCCGTGCCACCTCACAGTACTTGAGGATTGTACCCATTTTCATCACAAGGGAGTTAAAAAAAAACCAAACCCACAGAAACAACCAAACAATCAAAGAGCATTCCCAAGTTCTCATGGTTGCAGAAAAAAAGCTTGAAAATGTTTCCCCCAAATCTGAAAGCAAATAAAAAGAACAAACATACTGGCTTTAAAAATCTTCTCCCCGTCCCCCCCACCTTCTAATTCCTGCATAACAGCAGCTGTAAGGCTTTCCACTTTTTTCTAAGGGGTAAAGCTTAATTTTCTGACATAGCTCCATCCGAGTTCACCCTCGCCTAGCTGACGAACTAAAACGAATGCAACAAATTAAACTTTGGGTTAATTTAAAATCCAAGCAAAGGGAATGCCCTTACAGTCTTATTTCCCTCAAAGAAATTGAGAAATTTCCCCTATTAAAGGGTTCTGCATTTTTAATCATGCTCTCCATCCAGGGCATTTATGACACACCCTTACGTAAGGGCTATAAACCGATTTTGTGTGCTCAGAGATGCGAAATTATTTTGTCCGGGTTTGGTATCCATGTGTAAAAGTAAGAAAATGCTGGGAGTGTTTAGCTCAGCCTTAATTTCAAAGACCACCCCATCTAATTATGATTTTACTGTAGATCATATAAATTATGTCCACTGAAACACAAATGGCCGGAACTTCTACATTTTTCTTCTTGAACTGCAGGAACAACCTAAGAAGATGGGGCGAATCCTTTCTTACTGGATTTAACATGCAGCTCTTCACCCTGGTTTCGGGAGGCAAATCTCCAGCACCCTGGGACAACTTCCCACCGCAGCCCTGGTGCACGGACAGGGACATTTGAGCCTTGCTCTTTGCAGCACCCAGGTGAGGTGACACCCACTATCACGCCAAAGTACTAATTACTTTGCAATTAACCACACGCTGTTGTTTGACCCCTAACTGCAAATGCTCCTGCTCTAGGGGTGAGAATGGCTCCTACGAAACCAGCACAGGAAAAATCAGACAAAAGAGGGGGTGACTGGGGACCCCCCAGCGAGGGAGCGGGACAGGACCAGGGGACGCCGCCGCACACACAGGGCCAGATCAGGGTGTTCCATCTTGGGGATGAGCCAGCCAGCCAGGGCAAGTGGCCCCAGCCACTGTGCTGATACCCACATCAGCCCCAGTATTCACAGAGGCATTTCTTCTCCATTGCCAACTGTCAAGGGACCCAACCAAGAGGACCTGGGTAGACTGATCGGGGACAATGTGCAAGCACCAACAGTGACACCCTGGCAACACCTGCCCGGCTCGGCTGTTGTCCACTCCCACCAGAGCCTGGGCTCAGCTGCGAGAGCAACATCCCGGCACGATATGACAGCGCTGTGAGCAGAGACTCTCCCACAGCAGCTTGCCAAACAGTTCATCACCCTTCACAGGGAGATGTACAGATCTGGTTTGTCCCACACTGCATTTACCCTCTAGAGCACTTTCCACTGGAAGGCTGGAGAGCCCAAAATGGATTTTTGAAGAATGCATCACATACACTTTGGCAAAGCTAAGAGAATAGTCTCAAAAAGGCTTGAGAGAACCATCTTACTAAACAGACTGCTGTTTTCTCATCTCCCATGAAATCCCTGCCAAAAAGCCTATAGCACAATACAACGAAACCAAATGGTAACATTTATTCAAATTAAATGATGAGTGCATCTTTCTGAGCTTAGCATGGATTCCCTTTTTTGGCATTCACAGTTTTAATAGTTATACACATGTTCCAGCTTAGTTACCCCCAAAACATTATCAAAACATTACTATTTCAGGATATGCTGTGCGTCGAGTAACACTTTCTGGAGGCACAATCACGAACCCTTCTGGGTGCTGCGCTTGTTGCTTTTGACCGTGTGCTTCCTGCCAACCAGACACAATTCACTTGAGTCCTCCTCAAAGAACTGAAAAACACTCTCTGCTTTCCACTGGGACAAAGAGCCCAAGGTGGTTTTGCTCTGTTTTCTCCCCCATGTTCTCTGCTAGACCAAGTGCAGCTCTGCAGGTATTTTTATAATTATCCAGTGTGAGAACATGACAAGCGAAGCCACAGTCAGAGACAAAGTGGCTAACAGCAGCCACCTCATGCAACCTGCCTGGAAATGAATTGAAACGGTCCAGCACCACCTAACACAGCACGGACATCTTCAGCAGCCACCTCACACATGCCAGGTAGCTTGTGGGAGTCTCCCCCACCGCAACCGCTCTGCCGAAGGGGCACACACGGCTTCTTTGCTTTCACCTCCTCCCCTCCATAAATACACCGACCTGAACCTCCACAGCGTCCATGTCTTCTTGGTGATAGTGCTCCAGCAGAACTGCAAAACCTTGAAAAATCTCAATCTCTGTGACCCTTTATTTATCGCTGTTTACCACGCGTGTTCCTGTAGCATTTGCAGGGAACAGGACATTGTGTTATTCTGCAACTGCTAAAGGTCAGCCCTCATTTCCATCGCAATTTTGTTTAGGAAGGTTTGCAACTTAGGTCATCTTGAAACATTGCTCCCAGGTTTCATAGCTTAGTTTGCTTGCTGGTAGTCATATCTCGTTCAAATTCATGTTATAATTTCCAGCCAAGTCCTGAGGTTCTGGCTTTATTTTTTTCCTGAGCATCCATGGAGAAATCCCTTTATTTAAAAAAAAAAAAAAAAACCAAACACCAAAAAACCCACAATGGAACTTTGTAAAATTTAGTTTCTGATGAAAACATGTGGCCTTTGGAGCACCAGGTACTCGGGTTGAGTTGAGCCTGTTGCTTCCTATCACAAGTGACCCTGAATTTACTCAGCTCCATTTTAACAGCAGATAGCGTTAAACCTAACCAGGATAAACCCTAACTAGGGTAACGTTTTCCCAGTCAGCTCCAGCTCAAGAAGGCATGCCACTACCCTGCACCATGCAGGAAGGCTCCAACATCAGGAAGCACACTCATCCCTAGCAAGAAGGAGGAATTCCCATGCTTGCTCCTCCCGCCAAGTGCTTTCCCAACACTAACGTGAACTTTTCAAACAACCACAGGTGGCTTCAGGTGAAATATCATCTCCTCTGAAATCCAGGGCAAAGCTTCCACGAACTCTGGAGAGTTTTTACAGCTTGGCTGCAGTGCTGTATATCTCATGATATTTTAAGGGCCAGGAATTAAAACCCAAGCTGCTGATGCCATTTAGATGGCAGCGTCGGGTGAGCTCCCATAACCAGCCACACACGACTCACCCCACTGGGAAACAGCAGGCTCGGTACGTGGGTCGAGCCGCTGCTCCCTGCCAGCTGAGCGGAGCTGCCTGCTGCAGCACCTGCTCGCTGCGGGGCTGGCTGCAGGCGCCCAGCTGCCCGCTCGCCAGCCCAGAGCAGCCGCTTGCCGCAGCGGCAACAGGCCTGGTCCCAGGGAAAAGTCACTGCTCAACGACCATCATTTCAAAGCTGATGTGCTGAACCATGAGGACTTATTTTCCCCTGCATTGTTTATTTTTTGCAATGCTCCAACCCACTTCCACCATTTGTTCCTAAGATAGCCCAGCTCTCATAAACTATCATTTGGTGGTAATTTTTTTGTAATCAACAAGAATATAATTAACTTCTCAGAGTCTGGGGCCTCCTTCTATAGCAGCATTATTCCTATGGCATGCCTCGTACAAAACAATGACATGCTGCTTACCAAGAGCTCTAATCAAAATTCTTTCACGGCAAGCAAAAAGAAAAGGGAATGGCATAAAGAGCCATGTATTTCTCAGAACAGTGCTTTATAAAAGGACTATTTCAGAAAATATCATTCAGCAAACTTAAGCAAAGAAAACTCACTCCTGCTCGGTTTCTTCCAAACATGATCAACCCAGTTACACAACTTTCAACACTTCCCTTCTTTCTTTGAGCGCCATGCAACCAGCTCCTCCAGCAACAGAGGAATTACTGAACTGCTGTTAGTCCTGATAATCCCAGAAAGAGATGGGACTTTTGATGCCTTCGTGCGCTAGCCTGTGGAGTGCAGCGAGGAGCACAAGGCTGTTCAGGAGAAGGTGAACTCTGATCTCACCACGGCTCTTCTGCTCTGTCCATATCCCTTCCCGGAAAAGGGATATGGCTCCCATAGCTAACAATTGCCTACAGCGGGCTGCAAGGCAGGTGAGGGTCGGTGGTCCTGCCCCTTGCACAGGGACTGGGAGAAGTTGGAGTCACTCCAGCTCCATCAGCGACACTTCTCCTGCCACCACGGAGCTGGCAGCACAGAGGGAACAGCCAGAGTAACCCGTGCCCCGCACAAAGCTTAGCTTGACCTACCAGAAGTGTTTCAGTATGTTGCTGAAGCAGATTGTCTTCTTCAGGTGTCAGCTGTTGCACGGGGATGCCTGCTTGGTTTAAATACACTCTTCTTAACTGTAACTGAAGAAGTGATTTTAATGCCTTTTTATTGTCTTACTGTTCCCTCACAATTCAATTTTTGTGCCATTTCTACTACTGGTAACATTCTTCTTGCTCTCTGGCTAAACTATCCATATATACTTTTCACTGATTCCCACTTATTCTTCCTCTAAATATTCATGCTGGTAAATAAATATTTTGCCTTCCTATGCTAATGCACAATGTATAAATCAGCCCCAAACACAAAGAAACCTAAAAACAGTTCTCCTAAAAAGGATTTAGATTTTTTTTTCCACAGACAACAGCTGGCAAAATATCTCACAAAACAAACAAAAAAAATCCCGCTTTGCTGATACATTTAATTGCTTCAGGATTGAATGCTTCTCCGAAGTTGTTAGCTGCAGCCAATGTTGGAAGCAAAGCGTTTCCATCCGAAAACTGTGATGGAGCTCTCCTTGTCTCCCGCTCCAGAAACTCGCTGCCTGCCCAGCAATTGTGCTTCAGCAGCCCCTGAAAAGAGTTCAAAGAACACAGCTTTCTCTGCAGCCATCCTCAGCCTGCAGATAGGAGTCTGCAGCCGCTGAGGTGCTTTGAAAGCCCGGGCCTCGCTCCCCTGCCTCCCAAGCGGACGCTCCAGCCTCTGGGGCTGGAAAAAGGCTGCGCCGTACCTGGGACGATCGCGCCTGCACACACCTTCACAGCGAAACATGCAAGCGTAAGAGCTGCAGCGCGCAAAACACCACTCTGCAGGCAGGGCTCTGGCGAAGCACCCTCTCCAAGCCATGCCTACAGCATGCCCTTTTGGCTCAACAACTGCCCGGAGCCCCAAACCGCAGGCCTGCAGGCTGGTCACCCAAGGCAGAACAGCACAGCAAGCCACCGAGTGGACCTGCAGCATTGGGCAGGGATGGCACGAAGCTGCGGGCACAGCTTGCTCACAGCAGGCACCCAAGGAGCACCCGGCCTCATCTTACCAGTCCTACTTTTACCACGTCCTGACTTGGAGCCCGCGGCCCGTGTCGGACCCCTGCACCCAGTGCTGCCCTGTGGGAAGGCACACGGAGCCCTCGAGCACACGGGGCGCGTGGTGCCACACGCCACAGCATCGCTTGGCCTAGCACGGGTGCTGCCGGAGCAACCCCCCGCCTGCACACAGGGCAGAGCTGGGGGACCCGGGGGTCCTGTCCAAGCAGCGCAGCGCCGGCCGTGTTCTAACAGCCCCTGGTGCTTCACTGAAATTCCCAAATACTGGAAAAGTATACTTAGACTGAAAGTCAAATGACAGCTTTCACTGATCCAAAGGTAAACAAACAAACAAAAAAATCAAATCCTACAAGGCTGGAACTTCTACGAATCTCAAGTATTTTATCAAAAAATCAAAAAGCAGGCAAATTATTTTGTTTAAAATTCAAACAAATTTGATGACAAAATGGCATTACACAAAAGAACAAGGAAATGTCTAAAAAAAATAAAAGAAGAGGAAAAAGATAAAGGCAAGAGGGAAATATTTTGACTTTTCTGTAACTATTTTCACCCCTACAGAAAACAGTTTACAGACATTTACACAACATCCCGGTATGTTTCTGTTTGCCTGTGTCAGCATTCTGATTTAGATGACTGTGGCTGCCCCACTGTGCCTGCCATTAAGCACATCAAGAGATAAAGATGAATTTGCACTGACAACCACATCTGAGGTTCTGTACGTCAATCAGTGTGCAGCAAGCAGGCTCTACCTTCCAGTCAGTTTGTTTACCCTGAATCTCAGTTGACCTCAGTTTTACAGATCTGAGCACCCCAGATTTTGCTACCATGCAGTAAAGCTTGTCAGATGGGCAACATGAAGCCAAAATGCTCCTGAGCCTCCCACAGCCCTTTCTTCCCAAGGGATACACATGCCACAGTACTGTATGCTATGTAACCTCTCTCTTCTGCAATTTACAGCACCTACAGGGTAATCAACACAGAGTAACAAACTTGACAAGGAATACAGCCTACTACCTACCAAGCACAAACCTCTTATTTCAGTTTTCCATACATCTAATCGCTCACAGCAACATCATTTTAACAGTTCACATATATCTTGAAGTTTTACAGATAAACTACAAAAGACGTGTTTCTTCCACTAGTCTTGTGGGAGTAGAAAATTCAGACAGTAAATTAAGTCTGATCTGGTGGCAAGTATCTCTCTGAAACCAGGCAACAGACTTTGCTTTAACCACACCACCCCTCTGCGTGACTGAGTTTCAGCGGGGATTTAGAGCGAGCTCGCAGACAAGGTGCCCAGAGGGGACCAATGCGTGGCCCCGTCCGTCACAAAACGGACGCCCAGGCTTCACCCGGCAGTCCTGGGGCCATGACTGGACTGGTACTTCAGTCATTACTGGTTGAGCAACCAGCAGTTTGTAATCTACTGGCTGGGGAGGACCCGGTGGGATCACAGCATGCTTTAATAGGGCTGGGAAAAGGAACGAAAGCAAAGCGAATCTTTTTCTAGTCGAATTTGCTGCAGGCAAGTCTGTACCTCCACTGGGAATACGTCAAGGATCTGCAAAATCAAAATAGGATGGGAAACACTGGATGACAGCACACTCCCTTAAAAGGCCATCTGATCCTGATTTATAGACTCTAAACAGCAGGGAATTTCCTACATGGAAAAATCTGCCAGGGAAATGTCAATCCAGTCTTTACTGGCACTGTCACTTACTGGGCAAAGCGGTTCAATTTCCTCTTCAGAGGAAACAAGACTTACGCGCTCATACTGCGTGCACATGTGCTTGGGAACATGGATGCATGCGTGCCTGCACACTGAGGTCTCCGCCAGCAACCCCTGAACACCCCCAAGCAGTTTCAAGGGAACCTGGCAGAGCAGATGATCAGTAACAACGTCGACACATAACTTGGCTACGGACTGCTGGGTCCTCTCACCTTCCCGCGTGCTAACCTGTTTATTAGTTGTATACTGAAGATAAGTTAAATATCCCTGCAAGTCTTTCCCAGGAGACAGTGATTCAATCCAAACGCATTTGGCATGGATGGGGTGGAGAGAGAGCAGGAGATGTGCTGGCTTTTAACAAAAGCTTCACTTGGATTTGATTTTTTTTTTTTTTTTTAAGAAAAAGAGAATGGGGAAAGACACGTCAAAAGGAGGAACCTGAGTACAAGTGGAACATAAAATTAATTCAAGCATGGAGGTTGCATGAACAACTTGATTTCCCCATTGCCGGCTTCCCCCCAGCACACAAGTGGTGGTGGCTCAGTGGAACTTTCCATCACCCAGTCCAAACACTTGTCAGCTCCTGCATCCTGATTAAATCTGTAATCCTGGTTTCTGGGGAAGGGGACAGGGGAAGGGGGAGCCTTAGCGTTACCCACAGGAGCCTCAGGCTCAGTAGGTATTCAACAAGCTTACATTAAGACACAGGTGGTGGCATTTGTTTGCACTCCCTTGTCCACTGCTCTTCTGAGCTTTCCTTGCTGATCCCTTGCCCACCCCTCAGCTTTGGGAGTGCTGCCAGAGGGTTTGCAGACCCCGGTGCTGCCGGGGACACAGCCTTCCAGACCTTGCTTCGGTGTGCTACCCACTCAGGGAGGAGCAGAAGCAAACCCAGCCCCCATCACCACATCTGAACAAGGGAAGACAAGTGCCAAAAGCCTTGCCTGCACAACAGAGATTTCTGAACTGCACGTGGGCAGTTTCAAGGAGTTCAATAAATCTATGAAAGAAGCAACAAGAGAGGACATCTCCCAGTCAGGGGAGCCTAGTACTGGGTGTCCATCAATCTGGCCCCCAGTGCCTGGGGTGGAGACACGCCAAAGTGTGCCAGAAATGACCCTGGCAACACAGCCGTCTGGGTACTCTCACCAGGTATGACTGTGTCTTACTCAGACCTGCCTGGATCATCTGAATTACTATGGGTTAGTTCACTGTGTGGCCTTAACACCACACTCGTTTCCACCTCTCTTCCACACCCATCAGTCTGAGGATGCCAGCAGTTACCACCACATCCCTAACAGTTGCTATGGCTACAGGAAATCTGCTGCATCCCTGCATCCAGCACCTAGCCTCACCGAGGGTCCTCGCAGCGACCAACTGCGCTAGAGGATGTCCTCTATAGAGAGTCCTCCTGCTCGCTGTGTGAGAGCATCTCTGCTAGCTGATGCCCCCCTCCCCCCCATAAATCTGTGTTTATTCCTTCCCTTTTCCCCTGTCAGAGAGAGATCCTCACAACAGGCACAGCTCAGCAGCAAAGCTCTGGCTGTACAGGGTTGCAGATGCCAAAGGCTTGCACAGGGCTCAGAAAGCACTCATTCTCAGAGAAAATAAAGCACGAAGAGCTATTTCATACAGAAAAAACAGTTACTGATTCCTTATGCCGCAAATTACAGGGAGATGTGAGAGCACACCAGGGCAGTGTCACTCGGTCTACTGGTCCGAATCCCAGTGGTAAAAACACCTCACACTGTCTTGCTTTTTCCCTGTGAAGGTGGCACTGGACACAGATGGGAACCACAAGACAGTGTCAGAGTGACCTTTAGTCTGACCAGCCCCGCTCTTACCACGACAGGGCGCTTCTTCAGACATGCTGGCCCAGTTGCGTCACATGGATAAGACCACCTCCTACCATGAACATAGGCAGGGGTCCCCTAAGGCACTCGGCTTGTAGCAAGGTTTTATGGAGCAACAGGTTTAGCTTCTGCTGGCAGCTGCCCCAATAGACCCCAAAACACCATCTGAGGGAGCCATCCACACAACCGGGTGGCAAAGCGCAGGGCTCCCAGTGACTGGCTGTGAAGGCTCGCTCCTCAACCGCCCTGCTGTAACCCAGCCCAAATGATGCCGTGAATCGTGACTCTGCTGATCCACATTTGAGTTGTGAGGATGAATTAATTGCTGCTTTGTTTACTAGTGGAATTCTATAGCAGTAATTATCCCTGTTTTAACACAAAACAATTATCACCTCCTCCTTTCCTTTTCTTCTCCCATCAATTAAGAGACGGAAAGACAGCATCTCTCGCTGGTGACTAGTAACAGCCCTTCACTAGGTGAAGCTGGTGAGGTGCGTAATTACCAGGATGCTTCAGCAGGTAATGTCACTCAGCCAGCGCATGGATAGCTTGCCAAGACAAAGAATGACAGAGCATCATAGTGCTCAGGTCACCTAAAAGTCACAGTCATCAGCACAGAAGCTAACTCTCCCTTCAGTTTCTTCTGAGACTATTAATGAGTGCTAATTAGAAGTGGTCATTCAGCCTGTCAGCACCTGCCTGTCCATGACCAGAAGCCTGGGTTAACACCGCTCTGTATTCATCAGGCTGCAGACTCAGGATTCTCTTTGGTTACAAATACACTGGTCATGACTGCTCATTTTTTTAATCCCATCTCTCTTTTTGTCTATGCATATATATACACATATACAATCAAGAAAAGGGTGTGTTTTGAAGCATCTCCCCCCTCCAGCAGAGATGCACAACCACTGATGTGCAAGTAACCTCTGAAGTTCCCAGCAGATTCCTCGTCCAGCCTCTTGCCTAGAGGTGGGGGACACTTTCTGCTCCCAGCACATAAAGCTGCAGCACCACCGGCCACTAACTTTGGCCACCAGCACAGCGACAAGATCAGTCTGGAGGATCTGCGCAGGGCAGGAGAAGGCTTGACCTGACAGAGAAGCAGCCCGCTCTGGGGTAATGGCTCCCCCAAAACAACTACTACTTTTCAGCAAAGCACCAGTACTGTTTGGCCTTTAAAAGATATTAAAGATTATCATAAAATTCTGCAATGTGGGATGGAAATAAAACCAAATCTGCAAACCTCCCGTTAACTTTGGATGAGCAAACAGGAAACACAGAGAGGCTTTCCATGCTGCAAACTGCAGCCAAACCCCCAACAAAGCAGGTGACTATGGGATGCACGGACATTTACCTGGTTTGAAAGGTCAAAGCAGCTGGCATCCTTTTTTATTTATTTTTGCCCAGTGTATGACCTGCTTTTACAGGCAGTTCTGTATTTGTAATGTTTACTCATCAAGCATATAATAGGAGCTGGGCTACCTGAGCTTCAGTACTCAGCACACAAGATTTTGGCGGCAGAGTAGGCAGGCTGCTGCAAACACACTTAGCAAGGACACAGCTACCACCTCTGCCCTGATGGAGACTTTGGGGCAGAACAGGACTGATTTAGGGAACAGAACACAGCTGCTCTCCCTGGCTTTTCAACCAGCTGGGGGCAACTGTCTCTTCACCTCCGCTACCTCCTACCTTAAACCTCACCCACTCAGGCTGTTAAGAGCAGCACAGAAGATGTGTCTTTCTGTGTGGTTTTATCACACCTAGCACAAAAGACTTCGATCCCATTGTGAGTGAAAATCTTCCTGGAGAGCCCGGACCAAAGTGTGAGATCTCTTCCTTACCACCTGCTGACTCACCACCAGGCAGCACAGGAGCCACCTGCCCTTCTGCCTGAGCTTCACGAAAGAAAAATAACTCATCTCTCTGTTTCCTAACAGCGACAGCAAGGAAATAACGAAGGACTGGCACACATGAGCAACCAATATCTAATCTGGAAAATCCTTTACGCAGTCCATGAAAAAAATCCATTTTAATTAAATACTTTTATTTTACCCACTGCTGTGCACTAAATTAAACTGCTTCAGCATTAATATATAAAACCATTATTCTGTATATGCATAAGCGAGTTTATGCACGTGTCTATGTATAAAAACTATACAGTTAAGCACTGCTTAAAATGCAAATGACAGATGATAAAGACTCCATCCTGACTGTATTAAATCTTGACTTGGGATGTTGTATTAGATCCTCAGTCATTTTAAAATACTGTAAACTCAAGGAAGTCAATGGAGCTAGTAATAATTTACATCAGTGGAAAATCTGGACCTTTGATTTTTAAATACTTACTACTGGCAAGAATTGAAAAACAAGCAACAAAAATCCACTCTGTAACATGGGGCCAGATGTTATTTTTCTTCTTTTACAGTAATAGCTCAAAAATAACAAATTTAAAACAGAAACTCTAATAAAGACTTGTCCTGGGACAGATCTTGGAGTTACATCAGCTTTCGCCCCTAAAGGCATTGAAATTTAAATTAAGGCTTGAGGCCCGCGTTTACACATTCATGTTCAATCTGCAAAATACCACAGACACACCAAAATTTAAAGCATGTGCTTATAACCATTTGCCCTGATTTTCTTCATTATCAAGCCTACTCCCTCTACCCTTCCAGCAGCACAAAGAGACTTTAAAATAGGATAAAATTTATATATTTATATTGCAGAAGGCTCCTCAACAGGGCTGAAGTTGCAGAAAGGGGCCTTGGCAGGAGAGCTGCTCCTGACCACCACCCAGCCCTGGCCCGGCAGTGGGTGGGCAAGCTTGCAGCTGGACTCCCTCCAACAGAAACCCGGCTACAGTGGTCATGCCTCCCCTGGGCAGTGACGGTGAGACAGTGATGGTGGCCCTTCCCTCCGCCAGCAGAGCTGGTCCGGACAGAGGGCAACGGCCGCCCAGGCTGATGGTCTCTGTGCTCGGCTCTCTTCTGCACTGTGCCTTGTTTAAGCAGCTCTGGCTGCCAGCTCCAGCTCCAGACTCCAAAGGTCTCTGCCTGAGCGTGTCCCGCTCCTCAGCTCGGATCCAGCTCTTTCCACTGCCTCCTTCCCAACCTACCAGTGTTTCCATCCCTGGTGACATTCTGCAAACGAGCAACCCCGCCGACTCTCATTTCCCACACTCTGGCAGCGGTCGCGTGTTAAACAAAAGGCCACCCCGCACTGACAAGCCTCCAATCTCGCAGTGGCAGTGCTTTTCAGGCGTACGTGGGAACGTCCTGGCAGAGCGATGCTGGCAGAGCAGGTGCTGGGTCCCAGGGCCGTGCCTGCAGTGGTTCCCCAGGCTGGCGAGGGACGGCTCATAGCCCCTCTCTGGGGAAGGACCTGCTGCTGAAACAGGATAAGAGACACCCAGAGACGCCTCTCCTTGGCCGTATCAGCCATCCGTGTATAAGACAGGGGGGTCTGGTCTGACTGGAGTGCACGCAGCCACCCGTCCCCGCCGAGTCTCTCCCCCCTCGGCACACACCAGAGGCAACGAGTGCATTCGGTGCTCATGTGGGCCCCACACCTCTTCCCACAAGCGCTCCCCTGCCATCACGAGGGGTTAAATGTCAGTGGGCACTTGAAGCTTGGGCCGGCTCTGGGCCAGGTCAGAAAGCTGGAAGTCTCTGCTAGAAGTCTGCTCGGAGGGAAGGTGCAGCCCGGCCTCAGAGGGACGGAGAGCTGTCCGTTCGCACGCAGGAGTAACACAGGCGCGCTGTGCGCACAGGCAAGAGCCACAGCAGGGGCAAACTCCAAGCTTGGCCCAGGAGACAGGAACTACACCGACACAAAATTCAGCCTGCCATCACAGACCACCAAGGTTTTCTACCCCTGATTTTAAAATACAAATAAAAGGCAATGCCTCCCACCCCAGCACACTTCCCAAATCCAACGGAGTCATACTCCAAGCTACGCAGAACCTCACAAAACCCAAGAATCCTTTAAAACATTTTTATATTTCAGTACATGCCCCCTGAAGCAGTCCTTTAAAATAGCATAAACTCACACAAAATCACCTGAGCTAGAGAACCTGCTATAGCTACGACTGAATTTCCATTTCCATGCCAGGCCTCCCTTTTTAACAGCTGGTAACAACCAAACACACATCTCCAGAGCTGCCAGCTCCCAGAGCCCCGCTTCACCTTGCTCACTGTCAATTGCCTTCCTCCTCTGGGCTCTCAGCAAAATACCTCTACCCATTATTTGCATTAAGACAGATACTGTCCTCCATGTGCTTCGATCAGAAGCTTCATACTCTGTCTGAACAAACCAAGTCACTGGAACGAGAAATGTCAAAGCAAGCTCTCTTGTAGGTCTTGCTGGAGCTGGAATATCTAATGCCGTGTAACCTGAGCCAGAATTTGAGAACTTTAAGCCTTTGATGTACCATATTGTGTGCAAAGAAAGCCAAACTTTAAGATTATAATTCAAGATAAACAAACACACATAGTATTTTTAACGAGAAGAGGAAGCACACAGTCTGTCCCAGGGAGAGTGGATTTTACAAGGCTTGGGGTCAACAGGCACCAAGACAATTGACTTCATTCCCAAAATCTTTGGTATGACAAGTCCAAAATTTTTAACACCCCAAAATTTACAGTAGCATAGATTTTCCTTTACTTTTAAGAAACCACTAATCTGCTATTGTGGTCACTACAGGCAATACCAGTATGGCCCATACCAGTGCAGACCTCAATGAAATTAGTTAATTATTAGAAAGGCTGATCTTACTATTTAAGCCTCGAATTTCAAACTGGCAATTTCTACCTCTGCCTTGATATACGGGCTGGTTTTATGGTACCGCACAACTATGAGTATTTGTTTGTTTTGACAAGTGTGAAAGTGAAAGCCAGTACACAGATTTCTGCAAGTCCCACATCATCCCTTACCGTCCTGGGGACTGCAAAGTGGAGGAGCTGCTGGAAGGCACATGGGGTGAGCAGACCACCAAAAGCCTGACCAGGAGCTCAGTCTGTCTACAAGAGGCCAAAGAGCACTGAACCTCAGCTGCTTGCCCCTCAGTGCTCTGAGTTCATGACAGATGAGCAAGAGGACTGGCCGGTTACACATAAAGCTGCCATGCTGGCAAAGCCCAGAGGCACCGCCATGTGCCAGAGCTGCAGATGCTGCTGCTACATCCCTCCCCTGCTTTAGCAAGGGGGAAACGATGTGGCGGCCCAGAATACCTGTTGTGGTCCTACAGAAAACCCTCCTTGCTCCAGTTTTGCACAAGGGACCTGGATCTGTCCCACCTGCACGAACGAACGCTGAAAACATTGCATCATCAAGGGCTAAACCATCAATTGATGTAAGCCAGCAGAGTTCAGCAGAGCCTGTCGGACTTACATCACCTAAGGATCTGCCCAGAGTTTGCCCACAGGCAGACAACTTAATCTCTCTACTGTCACGAGACAGGAAACATAATTTAAACTATTCAGAAGTCCTTCTCCCAAAATCTGTGTGTGTGCTACAGCACAGACATGGCTTGCAGACTTCTGCAGCCCTGTGAGAACTTGCATCTGTTCCGAGCTCTGAAATGGCTTAAAAAGCCAGCTGTCACTTGCTCTGGGAGAAACCAGCAGCATAATAAAATGCTGCAGGAAGAATGTTCATAAAAAGGAGTTCAGTGGAAATAGGATGCTGGGGAGAATTATGACATTTTACAAAAAAAAGCAGCAATATATTTTTAAACACTTAAGTGGACAATCTGTGTTTACCATGACAGAAGAATAATTCAGGTAGGTTAAAAAAAACCAAACACTATTCTGGTATCTGGCCAGTCTAGAACATCTACATCTGGTACACATTTACTTTTATTACAGCTGCAAGCCATTATTTGTACTTCAGTAATGCCCTGAGGCCATGCTGCGTTGAGCAGCTTGCATCTGCTAAGTAAGCGTCAGTCACCGAGATGATCAGAAAGATGGTCCAAGAAGTACCATGAAGACAATCGCTTATAATTTACAGATTTTGAATCGGTAATAACTCCTCACAGTGCACTTTTCATCAGCACAGTCCAACCACGTCCTGAGCTGCCAGTCAGCATTAGCTGTGCCTTCTTGCTGCCAAGGCAGAGAGGACCCAATCCCACATCTCCCAGCAGACTCACTTCAGAGCCAGGAAAAGAAAACCCCTCCCTAGCACCTCAGTCTGCAGCCGAGACCCCCTCCGGCAGCAGGGTTGGGAGGGAAAAGGTTGCCCACCTTCCCCCAGGAAGCCTGCGGCAGACCAGCAGGACAAGAGGCCACCCCTGGCCTTGACCACCATCACCAAACAAGAGGACTGCAATGGTTCTTCCCAGATTCCAACCCAAAAACCTACAGTAGTCCTGCTTTCCATGTTTGGCATACAAAAATCCACATACATTCTCCTCCAAGAGAAAAGAGTAAGTCTGATTTCACAATTTATTTATTTTTTTTCCCACCTCCTGCTTAGAAATTCAGGTCTTGGACTTCACAGAAGACTTCTTGGATTACTAGAGTGATGCACTACAGCAGCCCAGTATCCTCATGTGTCAGAGAAGTAAAACCCAGCTCAGAAAGCTATGACATGATATTTATTCATGTCTGAAGTCCTGCTTTACTTCTTAACACCTTTTAAATGCGAAGATTTGAAGATTTGGTCTCTCTTCAGTATTTTACACTTCCCTACTGCCTTTTCCACAATACACAATAACCAAAGGAGTAACCCAAGCATGCCAGAAGTTCAAGGAAGCAAGTCTCATTCCTCTAAAGAACAAAAAAACCGCAACCAAACAAAAAAAGCCCACAAAAACAAAACAGAGAAAATTTCTGGGCATTTGGAAGTCACTTCAGAGGGGCAAAAACAATCATAAAAAGGTACACAGAGTTCCCCCCCCCTCCATTGCTGTTACTCTAAACATGGGTTCTTGCTACGTAACTGTAGTAACTGCTTGATGATGTACTCAGGAAAATATTCCCCCTCCTCTTTGTGCTGAAGAATGTTGATATTTGCTACCTGCATTTTTTTCCAGAGATAAAGTAGGCAGCTCCTTTAGAAATGATGTAACTGAAAAAAACGAGTTTATCACCCCATGAAGTTATGTGTGCAAATGCAATCCATCAGATCATCCAAGGAATATTTCAGTTGCATTGCAAAACAGCTGTGCTCCACCTCATATTTCCTGTCTTCTTAAAAACACATCTATTTTTACTGTGGCCCACTCCATCAACTAAGACTGGAATACCACAAGCTCATAGCTTGAAAGCTGTGTTTTATCCAGACTGGCCACTGTCTTTGAAAAGGAAATAACTTACGACAGGGATAAAAGAGATCAGCTTTACATCAGATAAGCACTCTGCCATGTCTATTTTTTTATTTGTTTGGCACATTTACACAAACAGCAAAACAAGTTTCGAAATCTCAGCACACTCCAGAGCAGACTGTGACCAGGATACCTGCAGGCAGAACATTTCAGTGTGCAGGTCCTCAGGCACCAGAGGCTTGAGTCCAGGGATGACCACGAGGGCATTTCTGGTCTCTGACAGAGATGAGAAGAATCTGCTTCTGCAGGCACAGGTCACCTAGGCTCCGTGTCCCTTCGGCAGAGAAACCAGCTTGCCAGCACAGTGCCCTCCTGCCTCTGCTCTCCCACGCAGAAGCCCCCACACATGTTCAGCGACGCAGGTCCTCCTCCAGGTTTGCGTGGGCACACTGGAAACCTCCCTCTGTGGCTGCACAGCCCTCCCCTCCCAGCAGGGATGCATTCCAATGACTGCACTGACCGTGCTCTAGTCACGGGGCTGAAAGGATCTTTAGTAAAAGCATGTGTGAGGCAAAGCTTTCTCACCATGACTAGGTAGCACCAGGGTCAGTATTTCACATCTAGACACTATTTAGCACCAGCCAAAGGCTGCTGGATTAGCAGTCCCTAGAGAACAAGTTTAATTAAACGGTGACTAGTACATTGCAGGCGGGTCATTTCATTGCACTCCAAATGAAGGCTAGGCAGAGAAAAGAGATCAGAAGCCGCAGCCCTGTGTGTACCTATCTTACATGGTCCATAGGTTTTAGCTGAGTATATCTCTCTCCTAAGCCCTTGGACTGTGCCTCAAAAACTAAATAACTAAGCACCCTATTGCTAGCAAAACGCTGTGAAATACAAGAAGTTAAGGTTTGGATTTTGGAAAATCTGCTTGGCTGTGGGCGCTTCCATGCACCTGGAGGGATGAAGATGAAAAGGGGAACAAGGGTTTGAAGCAGTAAGGACTGATCTGAACCAAACGACCTCTTCAAGGTATCACATGTGGACCTTATGGGGGTACTGCAGCTGTGTGCTCCCTACCACTGTGATTGCTAAATTCCCCTGACCAGAAATTCCACGTCCAACATTCCCTATTTCAGGTTTTCTCAGTAAAGTTCACTGGGCAGCCTAAAGCAAAAAAACAGTTTGATAAATGGGATAACTAGGAAGAGCTACCACACAAATTGGGTTGCCCTTCTGACTGGCTCTCAAACGATGTTCTCCTTTGTCTTTGATAGCAACAGGTGTACGGGTTAAGATCTGTTCCTTGTTCCCTACAGGATTATTCCTTTTTTTCCCTTATCATCTCTTAAGACTATTAACATGCTTCCTGGGTAGCAACAGTCAATTATCCTTTGGCATTCTTCACTCAACACCCAGCATGACATACAAATCTTCCATAAACACTCCACAAGGCCCTTATTGCATAGTTAGCATATGACAATACAGTAATTTCCAATGGTAACAACAGTTACAATGGGAACATGCTAATCACAAGTATCACCAATTAAGCAAATGAGTCCCAGTAGGTGAGATTTTGCAGACTACCGGTGCACATCTTGGCCACGGTGCAACACAGAAGGATGGAAACTGAGTACTCATAAGCCAGGAGCCAATGGGTCTAACGAGATTCTTGTCTATTACAACAAGTAGTGGTTTAATTACAGCTGTTTGATACATATGCAATGATGTCTTCTGCAACAATAAACAGCAGCTTTCTGATGACGGCACTATGGGCTCACAGGAGTTCACTACCTTTCCTCTGCCTACAAACCATAAAGGCGATGCTAGTTTTGGGATTTGGGTTTTACTTTGTTGTTTTGCCATTTGGCTCCCCTCCCTTTTCTAATTCTTTTGTTTCATCAATGCAAGAGAACACACTGAGGATAAACAGGGATATAGCACTGCCACCTCCTGATTTTAATCACAGAGCTTGTATTATTTTTCTCCCTAAAGCTTCAGCTCCTGGAGTCGCACATATAATCACATGGGAATACTGGCAACATTTCAGCAAAAAGAACAGAGGGCCCAACTTTTTCCAGGTGTCGTGGTTTAACCCCAGTCAGCAGCTCAGCACCACACAGCCACTCGCTCACTCCCCCCCAGTGCAATGGGGAGAAAATCAGAACTTGTGGACTGAGATAAAGACAGTTTAGTAGATTAAGCAAAAACCACACATGCACGCGAAGCAAAACAAGGAATTCGTTCCCTACTTCCCATCAGCAGGCAGGTGTTCAGCCATCTCCAGGAAAGCTGGGCTCCACCAGGTGTAACGGTGACTTAGGAAGACAAACACCATCACTTTGAACACCCCCCCCTTCCTTCTTTCTACCCCAACTTTATATACTGAGCATGACGTCATATGGTATGGAATATACCTTTGGCCAGTTTGGGTCAGCTGTCCCAGCTGTGTCCCCTCCCAGCTTCCTGTGTGCCTTGGCAGCCCAGGCCAGTGTGAGATGCTGAAAAGTCCTTGACTGCCTAGCAACAGCTAAAAACATCAGTATGTTATCAACATTATTCTCTTCCTAAATCCAAAACACAGCACTATACCAGCTACTAGGAAGAAAATTAACTCTATCCCAGCCAAAACCAGGACACCAGGGAACTGCAGAATTTTGGAGATCAGTTCAGAGTTTTTAAGCACCCAGCAATAAGCAATTGTTCTGAGCTTCTCCTTTGGCATGTGGTCCAGGTAGTCGTTTGTCAGTACACGGCAGGTCCTGCCTTGGAGTGGCAGGTGCTAAGGAATTTTCTCACCTATATGTCAATGTAACTCAGTGACACTTGGGCTCCTGGGCCCTCAGATGACTGAAAAGGCCTAAAGGAAATACTTGTGACCACCTCTTATTGCAAAGAAATCCTGCAATCCAACAGTCCCGCAGGTCGAGGCCCTGCAAAATACAGCCCAGAAAGCAAATTCCACAGTGAGTCCACAGCACAGTCACAACCAAGGCCGATTCAAATACACGCTTCGCTTGGCTTCAACTCCAGAGCAGCTGAACGTGTTTATAAATAAAGCTGCAAAACCAAGCCACAAAGCAACTCCAGAGCTAGGAGCTTCGCAGTGCCAAATCCCAGCCTGAGGATAATTGTTCTGACACTGCAGCAAACGAGCACCGTATGTACATGCGTACACGGCCAGCCCAGATGTGAATGGCACTGCCAGGCCTCCGCAGGGCCAGCATTCCCACCGCTGTGCAGGGGCATTCAGCCTGCGGCAGCGGCAGCCACGACACCACTCCGGCTCTCAGCCCCTTCACGTGCCCGGCATCGGCACAACCCACGAGAACACCAGGCTTCCCAAGGCTCCCATGGACAGCTCACCAACCACCATCTCGCGGCTGGTGTTCTCCACGTGATGGGAGAGTATTATTGAGAAAGACACCCTCCTCCTTCTGAAGTGGGAAAGAGATGCTGTATTTTCCACTCCCTTGGCCAGCCCTTGCAATGGTGAATAGCTCCTCCCTGTTAAAAACATTTCTTGGCACAACCCTTTTCCTGCTAGGTTCAAGGGTCTGCTGCTCCCTGGAAGCTCCCCCCCAATGCCACCCATTTGGTGGCACACTGACATTGGAACTGCCAGCAGGAAGATTAAACATTTTCCCAGTCAGAAAAACAAACTCTTATTCTCGCTCATTGCAAGACAAAGGAGAAAAAAAAAAAAAAAAAAAAAAAAAAAAAA